>Ga0302326_10015986_pt1 | contig 15741 bp, 9 predicted proteins | sample Palsa_T0_3_FD_202264 | JGI IMG/M metagenome (GOLD analysis project Ga0302326, IMG submission 202264) | Peat permafrost microbial communities from Stordalen Mire near Abisko, Sweden - Palsa_T0_3 | ecosystem: Environmental > Terrestrial > Soil > Palsa > Peat permafrost | place: Sweden: Abisko... | reverse complement strand
AGGATGATGTCCTTGCCGCCGCGGGCGGCGAGCGTGAACGCCGGTGCCGGCGCGTTGGTGCCTGCCAGCGCCGGCAGGGTAATGGCAAGTGCGGCTGCCAGGGCTGCGATACGGGTGCTCATCGTGCGTCCCTCTAAAAGAAGACGGTCGTCCCGATGCGCGCCTCGAGGTTGTTGGTGAGCTTGGTGCTGCCCAGGATGCTGGACTGGAACACGTGGTTCTGTAGCGTGATATGAAACGCCAGCCAGTCCGCCGGTACCACACGATAGCCGGCACCAAAATTCACCGTGAACTTCGTATCTCCGGCGAAATCGGTACCGCCGAATCCGCCGATAAGATAGAACGCGCTCGTCATGGCGCGGCCGCGACCGATAAAGGCCTCGCCAGGCAGGAAGTTGTAGCCCAGCGAGAGGTCGTAATACGTGAAGCGTCTCTCAGACTCGGTAAGCAGCTGAATCTGGCTCAGGGTTTCGAAGCTGGTCTGGCCGGCACGGGAACGGGCCACCTCCCCCTGGAAGAAGAAGTCCTCGGTGATGTGGTAGGCGAGGGTGAAGCCGTAGGTCGGGTGGGTGCCGAAATCCTCGATCGAGATGAGGCCGTAATCGGCGCCCAGCTCGAAATTGGAGCTGTGGATCCGCGGTACCTTGATCTGGCGACGCGCGACCTCCGGCTCGACCACCCGCGGCGGCGCCTGGTCCTCGTCGCCAGATGCCGACGCATTCTTGCCGGAACTGCCGTGGTGGAACCAGTTGCGCACCGTCGCGCACCCCGACAGCGGCGCCACCGCGGCCAGTGCCGCCATCAGAAGAAGAACGCGAATCCCGCTTTCCATTCGTCAGCTTCCTCGTTCTGGTTGCGCGTGGTGAAGATGTAGTGGGCCTTGTACTCGGCACGCAGGAAGAAACGCCGCGTCAGGTAGAAGCGTACACCGCCGCCGACGTAAGCCGTCGCTTCGCTGCGGTCGACCGCCTGCACCAGGGTCGCTTTGGGCTCGATGTGCACCTCGCCGATGCCGAGCGTGACGAACGGCGACCAGCGCGATTCGGGCGCGATCACGTGGATCAGCCCGATGTCGCCGGTGTAGCCGTTCGAATATCTGCCCAGAAACTGCCCCACCGCCCCTTCCAGCGCCATCTGCGAATTGAACGACAGCGAGCCGTAGGCGGAGATGTAGTTGGCGCCGCCATAGGCGCCGGCGAAGATGCCGGCCTCGAAGTGGTGCGAGGTGAAGCCGGCGCGATCACCGAGATCGAACTTGAAGGGCGTGCCGTCGGCCAGCACGGTCTTCTGCATGTCGGCCTGGCTCGCCCAGCCCTCGACGCCCCGTTCGGTGCGCACCTTGAACCAGTCGGTGCGGCGGAACAGCACATCCACGCTCTCCTCACGTGCCACGACGTGGAAGACCGGATAGCCGCGCCCGGGACCTGTGTGCAGTTCCAGATACGGCTGCGTGATGAACAGCTGCAGGTACTCGCGCGCGCCGCTCACCGCGGGGGTCAGCAGGGCTGCCAGCAACAGGAGGCTCGCGAGCGCACACTGGTGCGCACGCCTGATCAAGTCCGTCCTTTGCTCAATTGACCGGTACCTTAGGATCCCAGGGGTTATTGAAGTACTGCGCGCCAATATCCAGCCACTCTGAGATCAAGCGAAGCTCCGCCCCGGTCAGGTAACCCGAGTGCGTGCTCCCCGAACCCGGTGCAAAGCGGCTCAGGAACGCTGCCGACAACCCGGCATTCGCACTGCCGGCATTCACGAACGGACCCACCGCAGGTCCGGGCATGGGTCCGGTGGCCGTCATGATAACTGTGTTGTGGGGGAACAGCAGCTGCTGATACGAGGTCAGCTGCTGCGGCTCCACATTCGAGGCGCTGCTGGTCAGGTCAAGATTTCCGGCCGGCGTCTGTGCCGTACCGGCCGCATTGAGCGGATTGTGGCAGCCCCCCTGCGTGCAGGTGTTGTTCACCGTGACGCCGCCGCTGGTGGTGCTGCGCGCCAGGTCCCACAGCGGCTGGACGTGCTCGGGGTAGTTGATCTCGATGCGGCAGTTCGAAGACCAGGAGGTGATGCACAGCGCCGTGGTGGGGAAGGGCGTCTTGAACTGCGTCGCATCGTCGTAGCGGTAGAAGATCGACGGGTTCGGCGTCGTCACCGCCGGATTGGTCCACACGTCCGTATAGATCACGTTGACCGACGGCTCCATCTGCGCGCACGGCGGACTGTCGGTGGCGCAGCTCACCGCACTGCGCGTCTCGCCCATGGTCTCACCGGCTGCGGTCGGCACGAAGGCGCCGGTGCCCGAGGGAATGGTGTTCGGGAAAGGCACGCCGGCGGCGCTTGCGCCCGCCCACACCGAGGGGAACAGTCCCTTGCGCCCGTGCGACACCGGATGCTGCGCGCCGCCCTGCGGCAGATGGCAGCCATTGCAGCTCACCGTCTCGCCTGGCTGCACCTGCAGCCACACGCCCTGCAACGGCGTGATACGGCGTGCGTTGGCATCGAGCACGCTCATGCGGAAGGGCACCTGGGCCGGTACCTCGACGTTCACCGAGCCGTCCGGCTCGATCGGCACGTAGCCGAGAATCTCGATCATGTAGTTGCTCGCGCCGAAGGCCGCATCGGACAGATCGAGCGTCTTCGGGTCCGGGATCGAGACCGCCTTTTCCAGGCGCAGGAAGCGCGCCGGCCGCTGGCTCGCCGGGGTCTTGGCCGGATCGGCCAGCGTGGCGATATTCGGGTTGGCAGTGTCGACGCCGTCGAAGTCGTAGACACTCCTTATATCTATGGCGCCGACGCCGTTATTGACGAAGTCCTGATTGAGCGTCACGCCCGGCAGCTGGTCGAGGATGATGTTCGGCAGCGGTCGCGGCTGTGCCACGGCGACGTCGGTCACCATGATGCCTTCCTGCGGATCCATGAGCGGCAAGAGCGTGTTCTGGCTCGGGTCGAACATCCACACGCTGTAGAGGGGCAGCGCCACCTGCGGGTTGGCCGCGGCGAGCGCTGCGGTGGTGCACGGCACGATGGTTGGCGGCGTCGTGGTGTTGTCGAGCAGCCGGCACTGGCTCCAGCTCACCAGGATGCGGTTGGTGCCGTCCTGCAGCGGGTAGGCCGAATTGAAGCGGCCACCCGGTGAGGGCCCCGGCAGCGTCACGACGTTGTTGGGCGTCGCGGGTGACTGCGCCTGGCCGGCGATGGTGGCGTTGGCCAGCAGCGGCTGCATGTTCTCCACGTAATGCTGACCGTCGATCATCACCAGATCGCCACCGTCGTCGACGTCGGTGTACTGGCGCGTGACGGCGAGGATGCGGCCATCCTGCATCTGATGCGGATGCACGAACTCGATCACGCTGTTGTTGGTGCCGGTGTTGTGGCTGTTGGCGCCGTAATACAGCTCCAGATCGGTGCCGTCCGGGTTGGCCGTGTACAGCGACATCTGGTCGCGCCCGCCGGCGGCCATGTCATCCCAGCGGGACCACAGCACGTGGCCATCGCTGAGCACCGTGGCGTCCCGGTCGTGGCTGGCATTGAAGGAGATCTGGTGGATGTCGGTGCCGTCCGGATTCATGACTTCCAGCACGAAGGCCGGCTCCTGCCGGTCCTCGTCCTGTGCCGAGAACTGCGGGTCGCCCTGGTTGAGCAGCACACCCTGAGCCTGCGTCTGGCGCGTGGAGGAGAACACGATGCGGCCATCCGGCAGATAGTGCGGTGAGACGTCGTTGACGGTCAGTGGATCCGGATCGGTCGTCGGATTGATGATCAGTGCCAGCGCGCCGGTCGCGATGGTGTACTGCCAGATGCGCCAGGACGGCGGATCGCGCGTCTGCATGTTCTTGGTGAGCGGACCGCGCATGGCGAAGATCACCAGCGTACCGTCGGCGGAGGTGTCGACGTCCTTGACATCCCAGTTGGCGCCGCCGGTGACGGGTTTCGTGATGTTGGTTTCCTGCGCGGCCGGCGAGGCGCTGGCGCGCATGTACAGATCGGCCGAGGGCACCTCGTCGCGCATGATGCGCAGATCGTCCTGCAGCAGCGTGCCCGCGGTGGTGGTCGGCACCGTGCGCTTGACGTAGAAGATCGGGTAATCGACGGTGGCCGGATCGCCCGCCTGGCTGTTGGCGATATTGACGCTGCCGCCGCCGCTGCAGGCGCCGAGCAGGGACGCCGTCAGCAGCAACAGCGCAGCAAGCCGCGGCCGTGCAGTCACGCCGCACGTCCACATCGCCAGGTTATGCCAGCCGCACTGCGCGCGCATGAGCGCCTCCTCAAACCCGCGCGGGGCCCGCCGCGCAGCGTGAATGTAACGTAATTCCAAGCCGCATTTGCGACTTATCGCCATACCGCCGAATCCGTCACGGCGCCGCGCCGCATTAGGCGGTTCTCTTAGCACCGCTGCCGGGTGCGCGCCGATCGCGCTACTAGGTAGACGTTCAGTCGGGCGCACGCCGTGATGAGGATCGCAGTTTGCCGCCAGTTGCCGCGCATTGAGCAGTGCGGCACGAGAACTACACAAAGTGTCGGCGGCCAGCGACGTCAGACTGTTGAGACATTCGGGGCGGGGTTGACGGTCCGTATAGTCCGGTCGCGCATCGGGCATTTTATTTGGGAGTTGTCGAGCGCCATGAATGTCAGAACCAACAAGGCACAGGTCCACGCGAGTCGTGCACGACGCGGCGCGCTGGCGGGTTGCGTGTCATTGCTGTTGGCGCTGCCGGCGCATGCCGGTCCCAACGAGCAGGCACGACGCATATACGAGCGCATCGCGGGCGTCCCGCCGACAGCGGCGGTGCTGACGTCGATGGCCAACGCTATCACCGCGCAGCCGGGTCAGGCGGGTCTCGTGGCCGCCGCTGCCATCGCCACGCAGGCGCCGACCTTCTACAACGTGACCGTCAAGAATATGGTCATTCCCTGGACCAACCGCGATCAGACGGTGTTCGCACCTCTCAACGACTATGCCGCGACCGTGATCGGCATGGTGCGCGATGACGTGCCGTTCAACACCGCCCTGTCCGCCGACATTCTCTATACGGTGAATGCGCCCGGTCTGCCGGCGCCTTCCAACGCGAGCAACGCCCACTACGCCACCGCGGAGGCCAACGGGGTCGACCTGAGCACCGCGCTCAAGGCGAGCACGCAGTCGGCGACCTACGGCACGCCCACCGCGGCGACCGCGGGGCTCCTCACTACTTACGGCGCCGAGTCTGCCTTCTTCATCAACGGCACCAACCGCGCCATGTTCCGTTTCACGATGATCAACCACTTCTGCAACGACATGCAGACGCTGATGGATACCACGCGCCCGACGGACCGCATCCGCCAGGACGTGGCCCGCTCGCCCGGTGGCGACAGCCGCGTGTTCCTCAATAACTGCGTCGGTTGTCACAGCGGCATGGATCCGATGGCGCAGGCATTTGCCTACTACAACTTCGCCGGCACGGTGGGCACGGTAACCAACACCGGCACCATGCAGTACACCTCGGGCATGGTGCAGCCGAAGTACCTGATCAACGCAACCAACTTCCCGTTCGGCTTCGTGACCCCTGACGACAGCTGGTCGAACCGCTGGCGCGCCGGGATCAATGCCTCGTTCGGCTGGAGCCCGTCGCTGCCCGGCAGCGGCAGTGGCGCCAAGTCGCTTGGCCAGGAGTGGGAGTCGGCCGCGGCGTTTGCCAGCTGCCAGGTGACCAAGGTCTTCACCGCCGTGTGCTTCCGTGCACCGACCAACGCTGCCGATATGGCGACGGTCGCCACGATCACGCAGAGCTTCACCAGTGGCGGCTACAAGCTCAAGCAGGTGTTCCAGCAGTCCGCTGCCGCCTGCCCGGGCCAGTAAGGGAGCGCCACAATGAACGCTAATCTCGTTGTCACTCCCGCCGTGTCGGCCGCCTTCGCATGGCGCGCGGCGCGCGCGCTGAAACTGGGCGCAGCTCTCGCCATCCTCGCCACGTTCGCGGCCTGCAGTGCCGGCGGCGGACCGGGCGTGACGGTGAATCAGCCCACGAGCAGCACCAGCACCGCTGACGCTTACACCGGCCCTGCGCCGGCGAACGCCGACGTGCTGGCGTTCAAGATCAACCTGTGGCAGAACATCATGCCGTCGGACCGCTGCGGTGGCTGTCACCACGCCGGCGGTCAGTCACCGCAGTTCGCACGCGCGGACGATGTGAACCTCGCCTACCAGGCGGCGCTGCCCCTGGTGAACCTCACCAATCCGACGCAGTCGCTGCTCGTCCAGAAGGTCGGCGGCGGTCACAACTGCTGGGTGGCGGATCCGTCCGCCTGCGCCGCGACCATGCTGGTGTGGATCCAGAACTGGATCGGCGCCGGTTCCTCGTCCACCAGTGCTATTCAGCTGGTCGCGCCGCCGGTGCAGGCGGCTGGCGGCGGCAAGCAGTTCCCGAGCGATCCGACCGCCTTTTCGCAGACTGTGTATCCGCTCCTGACGCAGTTCTGCTCGGGCTGCCACACCGAAAGCTCACCGACCGCGCAGCAGCCGTACTTCGCCAGCTCCAACCTGGCTGAAGCTTATGCGGCGGCGCAGCCGAAGATCGATCTGGCGACCCCCAACCAGTCGCGCTTCTACGAGCGCCTGGCGACCGAATTCCACCACTGCTGGCCGACGCCGAGCTCGGGCGGCGCGCCGGATTGTCCGGGCAGCTCCGCGGCGATGCTCGCCGCCATCACCGCATTTGCCAACGGCATCCCGGTGACGCCCATCGATCCGACGCTGGTGGTCTCCAATGCGCTGACGCTGACGCAGGGCACGATCGCCGCCGGCGGCGCGCGCTACGACGCCAACGTGATCGCCATGTACATGTTCGAGACGGGCCAAGGCAGCACGGCCTACGACACCAGCGGCGTGACGCCGGAAGCGGACCTCGAGCTGTCCGGCAACGTCACCTGGGTCGGCGGCTGGGGTGTCTCCGTCGGTGCCGGCGGCAAGGCGCAGGCCTCGACCAGCGCCAGCTCCAAGTTCGCCTCCATGATCCAGGGCTCGGGTGAGTTCACCCTCGAAGCGTGGGTGGCTCCGGCCAACGTCACGCAGGCCGCGGCCAATATCGTCAGCTACTCGGGCAGCAACACCACGCGCGACACGTCGCTCGTCCAGGATGCGATGCAGTACGAGGGCATGACACGCAGCAGCGTCACCGACACCAATGGTGATCCGCCGCTGATCACGACCACCACCGGCGGGGCCGCGCAGGCCGCCCTGCAGCACGTCGTGCTGACCTACGATCCGGTCAACGGCCAGAAGCTCTACGTCAATGGCCTGTTCACCGGCACCGTCGACCCGAACAAGGGCGGTTCGCTCGCCAACTGGGACAGCACCTTTGCGCTGGTGCTCGGCAACGAGGTCACCGGCACGCGGCAGTGGCAGGGCGTCATCAAGTTCGTCGCCATCCACAACCGCGCGCTGACCGCGGCGCAGATTCAGCAGAACTTCGCCGCCGGCGTCGGCCAGAAGTACTACCTGCTGTTCGGCGTCAGCCAGCTCTCGGGCGTGCCGCAGTCGTACATCCTTTTCCAGGCAAGCCAGTACGACAACTACAGCTACCTGTTCTATCAGCCGAAGTTCATCAGCCTCGACCCGACGGCCAGTGTTGCCAACGTACAGGTCAGCGGTATCCGCATCGGCGTGAATGGCATGCTGGCACCGGCCGGCCAGTCGTTCGCGACGGTGGCAGGCACGGTCGGCGGCTCGACCTATACGGCGGCCAACGGCCAGCTGCTGTCGAACCTCGGCACGGTCATCCCGGTGTCGCTGGGAGCTGCGCAGGATCTGTTCTTCCTGTCGTTCGACCAGATGGGCTCGCACGTGCACCCGTACGTTGACCCGATCGTGCCGGTGTCACCGCCGGCACCGACCACCATTCAGTCGCCCGACTTCGGCATAGCGACCTTCGAGCGTGTCAACAACTCGCTGGCGCGTATCACGGGTGTGCCGATCACCAACAGCACGGTTAACACGCTGTACCTGAGCGAGCAGCAGTCGATGCTGGCATCGCCGCTGATCTCGGCGTTCGTGCCCTCGAACCAGACGGCGATGGCGCAGCTGGCCGGTGGCTACTGCGCCCAGCTGCTCGCGACGGCCTCGTATCGCGACGCGTTCTTCGGCACCGGCCTGGACGCGAGCCTCAGCAGCACGGCGTCCGGCTTCTTCGGCGCCAGCGGCAGCGCGAACCGTGCCATCGTGATCAACGCGCTGGCAAACAATGCGGTCGGCGTGAGCGTCAACCCGGCCACCGCGACCGCGGTGCGTAACGAGGCGGACGCGCTCATCACCCGCATCCCGACGCTCAACAGCAGTGCCACGGTATCGAGTGTCACTACCTCGGTGTGCACGGCCGTGCTCGGCAGTGCCGCCGTGACGATGCAGTAACGGATCTGGAGATAAACCGATGTTCATCTACAAGAAGCCGCCCCGCGCCCACAAGCCTGGCGAGCCGTTGCTGTATGACAACCACAAGCGGCCGGTGACGCGCCGCGACTTCGTCGCCGCCGGCATGCTTACCGGACCGTCCATGGTCATCGGGCCGGCCTGGCTCGGCGCGCTGCTGAAAGCCAATCGCGCCGGCGCTGCGCTGTCACCCGACATCGAGGCGATGCTCGGCCCCACGCAGTGCGCGGTGCCGACGGCCTCCGGCGGCATACCGTTCATCGTGTTCGATCTGGCCGGCGGCGCTAACCTCGTCGGCTCCGAGGTCATCGTCGGCACGCAGGGCGGCCAGACCAACTTCCTCTCGACCGCCGGCTACGAGAAGCTCGGTGTGCCGGGCAACATGGTGCCGAGCTCCAGCGCCAACATCGACGCCTCGCTCGGTCTCCTGTGGCACGCTGACGGTGCCATCAAGCGCGGCATTCTCAGCAAGGCCACGACGCCTGCGACGGCTGCCGGCACCAACGGCGCGGTGTTCTGCGCCGAATCGCAGAACGACACGCAGGCCAACCCGCACAATCCCATGTACGGCATTGCCGATGCCGGCGCGCAGGGACTACTCCTGACGCTCATCGGCACGCAGTCGACCGTTTCCGGCGGCAACTCGCAGGCGCCGATGGCGCTTATCAATCCGGCGCTGCAGCCGACCACCATCAGTCAGCCCTCGGACGCCACCGGGCTGGTAAGCACCGGCGGGGCCTCCGCTGATCCGACCTCGATCGCCGTGATCGAATCGCAGACGCGCATCAGCGGCGGCAACACGCCGTTCGTGGCAGGTACCGAGACCAGCATCGGCGGCGCCATGAGCGCACCGAGCGGCGGTACGCCGGGCGTGCAGCTGCTCACCGATCCGACCGCCGACACCACGCTCAAGAACCAGGTGCGCTGCGCCTATGCCAAGTCCGCCTATACCGCGGACGCGTTCGGCAATCCGGCCGCACTCGATCCGACCCAGGATCCGCTGATCATCGCCGGCAGCACGCCGATCTTTACCGCGACCGACTTCCAGAACTCCGACGTCGCCGCGACCGCGACCGTCATGAAACTGGTGATCGACGGGTACGCCGGCGCCGGCACCATCACGCTCGGCGGCTACGACTACCATGACGGTACCCGCGCGACCGGCGAGGGCCGCAACTTCACGGCCGGGCAGATGATCGGCGCGGTGCTCGAGTACGCGCAGCGCAAGGGCAAGCCGGTCATGATCTACGTGATCAGTGACGGCTCGCTCAGCTCCAACCTGATGGTGGACAACAGCGTTGGCGGCCGCGGCAAGCTCGGCTGGCAGGGCGACAACTCCTCGGTCGCCTCGACGTTCTTCCTCGTGTACAGCCCTACCGGCCGGCCTAAGCTGCGCAACGGCGCCGCCGGTCAGCAGATCGGCTACTTCAGCTCCGACGGCTCCGTGGTCACGACCGGAAGTCCGGCGGCCAATTCGGTCAACCAGCTCGCCCAGCTTGCCATCCTCAACTACATGGGTCTTCTGGGTACCGATGCGCAGTTCCCCACTACGCTCCCTGGCGGCCAGGGGCTCGGTGCGGGTAGCACCTTGGCGGCCCTGACGGCGTTCGAGCCTATCGTGTGACGCATGCGTTAAGGCGTGCCGCGCTGCCGCGGAACGCCTGACCGGCGTTGTCGCAGCATGACGACGCCGGCCGGATTCCCGGTCAGCTGTGGCAGCACGCCTCATTTCGCCTGTCGGTTCGTTGACAGTGTTAAGTGCGCTGTGCAATTTTGCGCGCTTGGCGCGGGTGCAGCTCGCAACCCGCGGCGAAGGATCATTATTGAGCTGGCAATGGCCCAACGGCCCGGCACCGCGTGGGATGAGTCCGCGCGCAGTTATCTCGCTGCGGCCGTGGCTGATCGCCCTGACGCTGGCGTGTACGCTGCCCGTGCAGGCGCAGCAGGCCTACACCCTCAGCGGTCAGCCGGCGCCGGACTTCGCACTGCACGCCACGATGGGCGACAACGTGCGCCTGTCCGAGCATCGCGGCGATGTGGTCGTGCTGAGCTTCTGGAGCAGTCGCTGTTATCCGTGCCGTGCACAGCTGGCGGCACTCAACAAGTCGCTCGGCACCTACCATTCGGCGGGACTGTCGATTTTCGGCATAGGTGTCGATGACGACCCGGACAAGTCGTCCGACTTTGCACACTCGGTCGCAGTCGGCTTTCCCCTGCTGCTGGATCCCACCAAGGCGGTGAGCCGCAGCTACCAGGTGGACAACCTGCCGATGACGGTGCTGATCGACCGCAATGGCACGGTGCGCTACGCGCTGCGCGAATTCGGTGCCGCCAACACGGCGCTCTACCTGCAACAACTGCGGGCTCTGCTGAACGAATGATCGGAACCATCATGCAGCAACAGACGGCTCTCCGGCGCCCCAGGCGCATCGCCCCCCTGGCAGTCCTACTGGCGGGCGTGCTGCTTGCCGCGCCATCGTTGGTGCCGGCAGCGCAGACGACGGCGGCGGCGCCGCCACCCGGGGCGGCCGCGACGGCACCGGCACAGACTCCCGCAGCGACGCCCGCAGCCCCGGCAGCCGCCGGCGATACTGAACCGGCGCCGGCAGCGGTGCCCGCCGCAGCTGCAGCGGGCACGGGCGACACGCGCAGCCTCGATTCTGACATCCAGGGGCTGAAGAAGGACGTCGTCGATCTCAACAAGGACCTGTTCATCCTCGAGGAAGAACTGCTGTTCCCGGCCAACACCCAGGTGGCCGTGTTCCTGTCGGTGGACGTCGGTGATTTCTTCGCGCTCGACTCGGTGCAGCTGAAGATCGATCAGAAGGAAGTGATCAACTATCTGTACACGCCGCGCGAAGGGGAAGCCCTGCGCAAGGGCGGCGTGCAGCGTCTGTACGTGGGCAATCTCAAGGTCGGCAAGCACGAGCTGGTGGCCATCTTCAACGGCCAGGGACCCAACGACCGCCCCTACAAGCGCGGCGCATCGATCAAGTTCGACAAGGGCGTCGGTGCCAAGTACCTCGAGCTGAAGATCGACGACCGGCAGCGCAAGCTGCAGCCGGAATTCGAGATCAAGGACTGGGAATAAGCCTTGCAACGCCTGCCGTCCATGCGCGCGCTGCTGCTGGCAATCCTGGCGGCTGCTCTGGTGACGCAGGCCGCGCACGCGCGCCGTCACGACCCGGAGAAGCTGCCCGTCACGCGCATCCGCGACCTGCATTTCGGCGACGTGCTGTTTCTTTACCTGCAGAACGACGACACGCACGACTTCGAGGCCCTGACCCGGCTGCTCGCCTACGATCACTGGGGTCGCATGCCGCACCACCAGGACGAGGCGCAGCTGCTCACCGCCAGCCTCTATCTGCAGCTCGGCATGCACAACGAGGCCGGCGAGCGCTTCGCCAAGGTGCTGACCAACGATGTGCCCACTGGGGTACGCAACCGCGCCTGGCTGTACCTCGGACAGATCTGGTACGCGCGTGGCTACCTCGACAAGGCGGAAAAGGCGCTGCGCAACATGAGCGGGCGCATGTCGCCGGACTTCGAGGCACAGCGCGAGCTGCTGCTCGGCAACGTGCTGATGCATCAGGGCAAGTACGACGAGGCGATTCGCCTGCTGTCGGGCTGGCGCGGCGGCCCGGTGTGGTCTGCGTACGCACGCTTCAATCTCGGCGTCGCGCTGGTGCGCAACGACCGGCTGGGCGATGCCGCACCTTTCCTCACCAGCGTGGGCAGCATGCTCGGGGAAACCCCCGAACTGGCAGCGCTCAAGGATCGCGCCAACCTGGCGCTCGGCTTTGCGTACCTGCAGGCCAACCAGCCGGACCGCGCGCGTGCGCCGCTGGCGCGCGTGCGCCTGAATGGCCCGTATTCCGACAAGGCGCTGCTCGGCATCGGCTGGGCGGATGCGGCGCTCGGCGATTACAAGGGGGCGCTGACGCCGTGGATGGAGCTGCGTGGCCGGGACGTGCTGGATGCGGCCGTGCAGGAGTCGTACCTGGCGGTGCCCTATGCCTTCAGCAAGCTCAATGCCAACGCGCAGTCGGCGGAGTACTACGAGAGCGCGCTCGCCAAATTCGATACGGAGAACACACGGCTGGATACCGCGATCACGCGTATCCAGCAGGGCGACCTGCTGAAGGAGGTGCTGGCCAACGAGCCGCTCAACGACAACGGCACCCCGGTATTCCACGGCTGGTTCAAGGATGTGAAAACCCTGCCAGCGACCTCCGAGATTCCTTATCTATACGCCGCGCTCGCTGGTCACGACTTCCAGGAAGGCGTCAAGAACTACCGCGACCTCGTCTACTTGGACGGCACCCTGCGGCGCTGGGATGACAGCATGGAGGCGTTCCAGGACATGATCGATACCCGCGAGCGCGCCTACGCGGAGCGCCTGCCACGCACGGACGCGCTGCTGGCGTCCGGGGCACTCGACCAGCTGCGCCAGCGTAATGCGACGCTCGAGGATGAGCTGCATCAGGTGGATGCGCGGCACGACGTGGCAGCCCTCGGCAGCGACACCGAGCGTGAGCAGTGGGCGCGCGTGCAGCGCATCGAAGCGGGTCTGGTCGGTGCACCCGACACGCCCGAGAACGCGGAGCTGCGCGAGCGCCTGGCGCTCGTGAAGGGCGTCCTGTATTTCCGCCTCAACGATGCCTATGGCGCGCGCCTGTGGCAGCAGCAGCGCGGCATGCGCGATCTGAGCCTGGCGCTGCAGGAGGCGCAGGGCCGCTGGATCCGCGTCGAGCGGGCGCGCAAGAACATGCCGGCAAACACCGGCGAGTTTGCCCAGCGTGTCGCCGCCCTGGCGCAGCGGATCAGTGCCCTGCAGACGCGGCTGGCCGACGCCGAGCAGAGGCAGGACGCGTACCTCGCGCAGGTCGCGGTCAACGAACTCGAGCAGCAGAAGGAGCGGCTGGCGGCCTACCAGGTGCAGGCGCGCTTCGCGCTCGCCACAATGTACGACCGCGCGGCCAACGCCGAGGCGGCACATCCGAAGGCGCCCGCGGCGCAGCAGCAGGGTGCCGCACCCGCGGATGCAGCGGCACCTGCCCCTGACGAGGGCACGCCGTCAACGCCTCCGGATACGCCGCCGGCCACGCCGGAGCCGCCGCGATGAGCGCGCCGCGTGCCCGCGCCGCGCTCATCGACAGCGCCATTGTGCTCGCGTGCCTCGCGGTGGCGCAGCTGGCAAGCGCGCAGACCTCGCCGGGACAGCAGCGCACCATCGGCGACCTCAACGCCAAGAAAGTGGAGGTGCACCCGGACACGCCGGCCGCCGCCAACCCGGCGCGCGCGATGGAGAACTACCGGCACTTCCTCGAGCTGCAGAACACCGACCCGAAGCTGCGCGCCGAGGCCATGCGCCGGCTGGGTGACCTGAACCTCGACTCCGGCGAGATGCAGCGCCTCGAGCAGGAGGTGACTGCCATCGACCTGCAGGGGGGCGAAGCGATCAAGCTCTACACGACGCTCCTCAAGGCGTATCCGGACTACGCGCGCAACGACCAGGTGCTCTATCAGCTGGCGCGCGCCTACGAGACCACAGGACAGCCCGACCAGGCGCTCGCCACGCTCGATCGCATCGTGACGCGTTACCCGCAGAGCCCGCAGCTGGACGAGGTGCAGTTCCGGCGCGGCGAACTGCTGTTTTCCGCCAAGCGCTACCCCGACGCCGAGCACGCCTACGCAGCGGTGATTACGCACGGCGCCGGCTCCGCCTTCTACCAGCAGAGTCTCTACAAACACGGCTGGTCGCTGTTCAAGCAGTCCGAAACCTTGGAGAGCCTGCCGTCCTTCGGCGGAGTGCTCGACCGCGAACTCGGTTCGACGCCGGCCAAGGCGGTGAAGCTGGAGAGTCTGCGGCGCGCCGACCGTGAGCTGGTCGAGGACACACTGCGCGTCATGGCCATCGCGTTCTCCTACAACGACGGCATCGCTTCGCTCGAGCAGTACATGCAAAAGCGCGGCGAGCGGCCGTACGAGTGGATGCTGTATTCGCGCCTTGGCGATCTGTACGTGGACAAGCAGCGCTACCAGGACGCCGCCAACGTGTACCGTGCCTACGTCAAACGCGATCCTTACGGCGACCATGCGCCGGATCTGGACATGGCGGCCATCGAAGCCTACGGCAAGGGCGGTTTCAGCGATCTGGTGCTCGACGGCAAGCACGAGTTCGTGGAGCGCTATAACTTCGATTCGCCTTACTGGAAGACGCGCAACCGGGCGGACAACCCGCGCGTGGTGCAGGAGCTGAAGACCAATCTCAAGGACGTTGCCACCTACTTCCACGCCAGCGCGCAGAAGACCAAGCGCGTGGCCGACTATCAGGAGGCGGCCCGCTGGTATCGCAGCTACCTGAAGTCCTTCCCGGACGATGCCGACTCGGCGCAGACCAATTACCTGCTGGCCGAGGCGCTGTTCGACAGTCACGACTACGCCGGCGCCGCCGCAGAGTACGAGCACACCGCTTACGGCTACCCGAAGAACGACAAGTCGGCGGCGGCTGCCTATGCCTCGCTCATCTCCTACCAGAAAGGCGAGGAGGGCCTGAGCGGCGCCGACAAGGACTCCTGGCACAAGCTTGCCACCGACGCCGGCGTGAAATTCGCCACGACCTTCCCCGAGCACCCGGACAGCGCCGGCGTGCTGACGCGTTCGGCCGAGGACATCTTCGCCGCCGGCGACCGGCCGCGCGCCATCGCCGTGTCGCAGACGCTCCTGGCGCGCCAGCCGCCGGTCGAACCGGCCAAGCAGCGCATCGCCTGGACCATCATCGCGCAGTCGTACTTCGATCAGGGCGACTTCGCCAAGGCGGAGCCGGCCTTCGTACAGGCGCGCGATCTGAGCGGCGCCGATCCCAAGATGCGGGCCGATCTCACCGAGCGCCTCGCGGCGAGCGTCTACAAGCAGGGCGAGGCGCGCCAGAAGGCGGGCGATGCCAGCGGCGCGGTGGAGGATTACCTGCGCGTCGCGCGGGTCGCGCCCGACTCGAAGATACGCTCCAACGCTCAGTACGACGCGGCTGCCCAGCTGGTTACGCTCAAGCAATGGCCGCGCGCGATCGAAGTGCTGGAGGATTTCCGCAAGCAGTTCCCGCAAAGCCCGCTGCAGGCGGACGTGACGCGCAAACTCGCAGTCGCGTACGCCTCATCCGACCGTGCCGGCGAGGCTGCGGCGGAGTTTGAGCGCATCGCCGCCAACCCGGCCGAAGATCACGGCGTGCAGCGCGAAGCGCTGATGCAGTCTGCGGACCTCTACGCCAAGGCCGGCAATGCGCCCAAGGCCAACGCCATGCTGGAGAAATTCGTCGCTGCCAATCCCGAGCCGCTCGCCGA
>Ga0302326_10015985_pt1 | contig 15742 bp, 13 predicted proteins | sample Palsa_T0_3_FD_202264 | JGI IMG/M metagenome (GOLD analysis project Ga0302326, IMG submission 202264) | Peat permafrost microbial communities from Stordalen Mire near Abisko, Sweden - Palsa_T0_3 | ecosystem: Environmental > Terrestrial > Soil > Palsa > Peat permafrost | place: Sweden: Abisko... | reverse complement strand
GGCCGGGGCGTGACGGTGAGCGGCATCGGCCCGGAGCGAAGTGCCGTGGTGGCGAAGGCGCGCGAACTGGTCACCCTGGCGCGGGGTTACGGGTACCGGCCGGAGGAACTGGCAGAGATCATCGCGCAGGTCTCGTAAGGAATCGCGCAGGTCTCGTAGGGAGCGGTCCAGTGCAGAGGGGAGCGGTGCAGTGAAGGCAAGCACGGTGGTGCCCTCGCCCGGTCCTGGCGCCGACGCGGAGGCGCTGATCAAGGAGGCGCGGCGGCGCCAGCGCAGGCGCCAAATGATTATCGGCCTGGCTGCGGCGGCCGTGCTGGCCAGCGCCCTCGGCACCTTCGCCGGCCTGCGCGGCGCCGGCCGGCCGCCGGCGGCCGGGCCGCCAGCGAGCAGGCCTCGTCCGAAGCCGGCCGCCAGCAAGCCCGGCCCGCGCCTGCCCGGTCCTATCCCGCGCAGCGTCGACTCCACGGTGCTGATGTGGCCGGTCGGCTATCCCGCCTTCACCTCGGCTGGCGGACCCCCGGTTTACCTGGACAACCTGAGCACCGGGCGCGTGTCGCAGCGGCAGACTCCCGCCATCAGCGCTGGTGACTTCCAGCCGCTCCTGATCACCGTCGGCCGCTGGTTCGTCTACGTAGGCAAGGGGACCAACGCGATCCGCGACGACCTGAAAGGCGGGCCGCGGGCGATCGGGACGTCACCGTTCTTCGCGCCGTCAGCAGCGCCAGGTCACGTCTGGCTCCAGTCCGGCTCCTTCGGGCACGGCCGGAGCACGGTGCGGCAGGCAGATATTTCCAGCGGGCATACCGGCCCGGCCATCACGCTGCCCAAGGGCGCCTGGCTCGTCGAAGGCACGGACGCCGGCTTGCTGCTGCGGGACAGGCGAGAGCGACTCGAACTCTGGAACCCAGGCGCTCAGCCGACCGCGCTGCCGCATTCGGCGCTCAGTGGCTTCGAAGGCTTCGACGCCAGCGCCCGGCTGGTGGCCTACGGCAGTGGCTGCATCAGCTACGAAACGGCAAGGAATGCGAGCTATGAACCGAACGCTGGCTATGACGCCTGCCGGATGCTGCGTGTAGTCAACGTCGTCACCGGCAGGCTTCGCTCGTTCGAGGCGCCGCCGGGCACCGCTGGATGGGTGCCGAACGGCTTTGGCCTCGTCAGCGCGATTCGGCCCGGAGACGCGATGATCGCCGCCTACGCGGCCGCGCGGCCGCAGGGAGACGGGCGGACGCGCCTGTACGTCCTGCGCCTCACGGGCGCGCGCCGGCCGGTCACGGCGGTCCCGTCCTCGGCTGCGTTCCTGTTCGCGCGGACCGGCTGGTCGGCCAGGGGATCATGGCTGCTGTACCAGGGTCCGGGCAAGCACCTGTGGGCCTACCAGGTGACGACGGGCAAGGTCCGGTCGTCTAGCACGCCGTGCTGCCAGTACACGGTGATGGCCACGGTCAAGAGCCCGCCCGCCGCGAGAACCTGAGATCGTTCAGCAGTAGGGTGGCTGGCCGGTCAGCGCGGCCGCTACCGCCATGAAGACCCCGAGCAGCCGGAACAGGTCCGGCATCGCCCCGGCGACCTGGACGGTGCGGCTGTCCCGCAGGCTGACCCCGGGAACGGCAGCTAGCTGGGACGCCACCGACGCCGACTGCCACCGCACCGCCAGGGTGCGCGGATCGAGCCCGGAACGCGGCGTGCCGGAGCGCGGCGTGAGGTCGCGCAGCGCGCTGTTAACGGCCTGCTCGATTGCCTCCCGGGCCTCGGGTACCGGGCGCAGTTCAGCGGCGAACCGGTCGCGGGCGCCCTTGACCGCGACGGTCGCCACGGCGGGGTCCCACCCGGACATCTCGGCGCAGGCGGCGTCGTCGCCCGACAGCGCCACGACAGGAACGCCGAGTGCGGCGGCGGTGGCGTGCGTCAGGCCGATCTCGCCGGCCGGCCGGTCGTCCAGCCACATGTCCTCGATCTCGTGACCCATGAAGCTGTGGCTGAGCACGCCGAGCGCGCCCGCCCGGGCGTGGTATCCGACGCACACCGCGGCGTCGAAATCGCCGGTGAGGCCTTCCAGCATGCCCATCGGCTTGGGCCTGCCGCGGATCAGGGTTGCCGCCGGGTGCAGCAGGTCGGTCAGCAGGTTCCGCATCGGGCCGTGCGCGTCGTTGACGGTCACCGCCGTGGCGCCGGCCGTGAGCGCGCCGCGGATGGCTGCGTTGACGTCCTCGGTCATCATCACCCGGCCGCGCTCATAGTCCCGGCCGCCCGGCTGCACGTCCCCGGCGTCGACCAGCCCGGTGATGCCCTCCATGTCCGCGCTGATGAAGATCTTCACTGCCGCAGTCCTCCGCTCCGAGCCGGCCGCCAGCTACCATGCTGCGCCATGTGCTGATCATGCACACTGGCCGGATGACGGATACCGGAACACCTGATCCTCGCGATCCGCGCGGGCTGCGCGCCGACGCGCCGCTGCTTGACGCCTGGCTGGACGTCACCGGCCAGGCCGACGCCGGGCTGCTGACGCCGATGTGCGTGCCCGGGCACAAGCAGCGCCACGATCTCGTCGGGACCGTGGTGGCCGGCGACGCTCCGCTGTACGGCGGGCTGGCCCCGATCAAGCTCGCGGACGCGCTGCTGGCCGACGCCGAGGGGCGGGCCGCCCGGCTGTGGGGCGCGGACTGGTGCCGTTTCTCGGTGGCCGGCTCCACGCACGGCAACCAGGCCCTCGCGCTGGCCGCGGGCAGGCCAGGGGACTACGCGGTCGTGACCCGCACCCTGCACCGGTCGCTGCTGCTCGGGCTGGTGCTCGCCGGGCTGCGCCCGGTCTGGGTCCGCCCGGAAGTGGATCCGGCATCCGGGCTGCCCGGGCCGGTGGCTGTGGAGACCGTGCGGGCCGCGCTGCGGGCGCACCCCGGCGCGTGCGGCGTGTTCCTCGGCGAGCCGTCCTACGTCGGCACGATCGGTGACCTCGCCGGGCACGCGGCGGCCGCGCACGCGGCCGGCGTCCCGCTCATCGTGGACGCCGCCTGGGCCGCGCACCTGGGCTTCCATCCGCACCTGCCGCCGCACGCGCTCGCGGCGGGCGCGGACGCCATGGTGACAAGCGCGCACAAGGCGCTGCCCGCGTACGGCCAGGGCGCGCTGGTGCTCGCCCGGGCGGAGCGGCTGGATCCGGCCCGGCTCAACCGCGCCTTCGAGGCCACTCACACGACAAGCCCGGCCGGCGCGATCCTGGCCAGCATCGACGCCGCGCGGGCGCTGCTCGCCAGGGACGGCAAGGACCTCTGCGAGCGGCTGATCGGCTGCGTCGCCGCCGCCCGGCGGCGGCTGCGCGAGGTGCCGGGGCTCGGCGTGCTCGACGGCCCCGGCGTGGAGCCCGCCAAGCTGGTCGTGCTGCTGGCCGGCACCGGGGCGCACGGCCACGCGATCGAGCGGGACCTGATCGCCGCCGGGATGCCGGTCGAGATGGCCGACCGTGACACGATCATCGGGATTCCCACGCTGGCCGACGACGCTGACACCGTCGGCGCGTTCACCGAGGCGCTGATCGCGTCCGTCGAGCGGCATCGGGCCGCGCCGCGCGCTCCGGTGGCCGCGGCGGCCTGGACGGTCGTGCCGGAGACCGTGCTGGCGCCCCGGGAGGCGTTCTTCGCGCCGAACGAGACTGTTGCGGCCGGCGCCGCCGTGGGCAGGGTCAGCGCAGAGCTGATCGCGCCCTATCCGCCCGGCGTGCCCGTGCTGGCCCCCGGCGAGCTGATCACGGCCGAGGCACTGGCGGCACTGCGCGAGGTGCTCGCCGACGGCGGCCGGATCGCCTACGCGGCGGACCCGAGCCTCGTCACGCTGCAGGTCATCAGCGCCTGACTCGCCCGGTCGGCCCGGCGCCGCACGGCTGCTGCGCTGCGGCCGGCATGCGGTGCAGCGGCCCCGTTAACAATCAAACGGGAGTTGGCGGGTCAGCACGATCATCGGAGTGCCGCGCCCGTCGTAGTCCTCGGCGCGGCGCGGCGTGAAGCCGAGGCGGCGGTGGAACGCCACGGACCCGGTGTTGGCCACGCTGGTGATCGCCTTCGCCGTGACCGCGCCTTGCGCCACGGCGGCCCGGGCGAACGATCGGTACAAGGTCTCCGCGACCCCGCCGAGCCGGGCCGTGTCGCGCACCGCGACCGCGTGGATGTAACCGACCCGGCGCGGCGTGATGAAGCCGATCAGGTATCCGTCGATCTCGCCGCCGCTGCCGCTACCGCCGCCGTCGGTGTCGGCGGCGGCGGCAGCGCGGCGCGCGGTCAGGCAGGTCTCGCCGAATTCCTGTACCAAGGCGGTCAGGTGCAGGTGGCGCAGGTCGCGCTCGCCCCAGAACCGGGCATGGTCGGCCAGCACATCGGCAAGGTCAGCCAGGGTCATCGGCTCGACGCGTATCTCCATGCCAGCTCATCCTGCTCGGCCGGCCTGTCTGCCGCTCAATGCTGGGCGAATACGTCCGTCAGGGCGGGCTCGATCGGGGTGATGTCGACGACGTGGCTGGGATCGCCCGGACCGCAGTATCCAAGTTCCGGGTAGTGGTGCTGCCGGAGCACGAGCACCCCGTGGTTGCCAGGAAGCGTCACCTTGACGCGCGCTGAATAGTGCCGCACGCGAGCAACGCACGCATCCTGGTTGATGGCCGCGTAGGCGGCCGCGCCGGGTGCCACGGCCACCAGTGCTGGCGGCATGCTCGTGAGCATCTGGTCACCGTGGCGCCGGTACCTGAACGGCAGGTTGGCTCCCTTGCTGTCCAGCAGGGCAATGCCCGGATAGCCTCGCATGTCGCAGACGGTTGCCGAGACGTTGCGGAACACCAGCGTCAAGGTCTCCTGCTGGGTCGCCTCCGACACTAGGGGGCCAGCCATCAGCCGTAGCTGGGACGACTGGCAGCGAGCGAGGTGGTGTGACACCGGCGTTGCCGTAGGGGTGGCTGACGGACTGGGGGTTGCCGACCCGACGGGGCTGGCTGAGTGAGTTGCCGTGGGGCTTGCTGACGGCGCATGCGTGACTGGGGCTGAGCTGCTGCATCCCGCGGCTAAGAGGGCGGCGATTGTTATCGCCCCTCCGGCCGTCAGGGTTCCGATGTTTCTCATACCTCTTCGACGGCGTTGCACCCGGCCAGGTTGCGGACATTTACCGGCGCCCGTTCGTGTTTAACTGATGCGATGGACCGGGCGAGGCAGGCGTGACTGTCCGCCCGCTGCGGCTGCTCGGCGATCCCGTGCTGCGCACTCCCTCGGATCCGGTCACCCGGTTCGACGACGCGCTGGCCCAGCTCATCGCCGACCTGCTCGACACCGTGCAGGAACCGGGCCGGGCCGGGCTCGCCGCCAGCCAGGTCGGCTCCGGGCTTGCTGCGTTCTCCTACAACGTCGACGGGCAGCTCGGCTACCTGATCAACCCCCGGATCGTCGAGGCCACCGGCAGCTACGAGGGCCCCGAGGGATGCCTGTCCATCCCTGGCGTCAGCGCGGATCTGACCCGGAGCTGGTACGCCGTCGCCGAGGGCGTCGATCTTGAGCAGCGGCCGGTCACTGTGGCCGGGACCGGCGAGCTGGCCCGCTGCCTGCAGCACGAGACCGACCACCTGCGCGGTGAGCTCTACATCGACAAGCTCACCGGTGCCGAGCGCCGCCGGGTCATGCGCGAGCTCCGCCAGCATCAGATCCCCGCCCGACCGTAGCGGACGCGGCGCCTCAGCCGGGGGCGGCCGGGGTGGCCGGGGCGGTCAACGTCGGTGGGCCTGCGGCCAGCCGCTGCCGTATCTCGCGCATCCGCTCGGGTGAGTGATGCGGCATCTCCCAGCGGGTCTCCAGCCACCAGGTGCACCCCGCCTCCGCCCAGGGCGTGACCCGCGCGGCCGCGGCCGCGCGGTCATCCGCCGGGGTCTCGCCCTCGGCCACGACATCGAGGTCGGCCCTGGCCCCGCGCTCGGCCAGCCAGGCCCGCATCTGCCGGACGTCCCGCGGCGCGGGGTCGCGGCCGCCGGTGTCGTATTGCGGGATGATGCCGTCGCAGCGCAGCACCCGGCGCATGGACCTGGGCCTCGGCCAGACGGCCACCACCCAGATCGGGATGCGGTCCTGGACAGGACGGCCCACCTGCGTCAGGTCGTCGCGCTCGGACTCATAGTCGTAATGGCGCCCGTGATAGCTCTGCGCTCCCTCCCACAGCCCGCGGATCAGGTCGATGCCCTCGTCGAGAAGCTCGGCGCGGCCGCGCAGATCCGTGACCTCCCCGGTCAGCGGCAGGTCGGTAGTCACCGCGCCGAGCCCGGCCGCCAGGATCGCCCGCCCGCCGGACAGCTGGTCCAGCGTCACCACCTGGCTCGCCACCTTCCAGGGCCGCCGCCACGGCAGCGGGGTGAGCAGCGTGCCCAGCCGGACCCTGGTCGTGCGCGCGGCGATCGCGGCCAGCAGGGTCCACGCGTCCACGCCGTACGCGGCCTCCCAGGCGAACACGCCGTCCCAGCCTGCCTGCTCGGCCAGCACCGCCTGGTCAAGCTGCTCACTGGCAGTCCCGCCCGGAAGGATGACGCCCATCCGCATAACCGGCCCCGTCATGCTCCGTTCCTATCAGGAATCGCTGGCATTCCGCGTCGGTCCGCTTCGGGCGCGGCGCGCCGGTCCGCGTCGCTTCGCGGGCTGGCTAGGTCTGGTCGCGGTTCCTGCCGTATCTCGGCGCGGGGTAGACGATCGTCTTGGGCTCGGTGAAGGTCTCCATCGGGTAGCGCCCGCCGACCCGGCCGCGGCCGCTGATGCTGCCGGACCGGCCGCCGAACGGCAGGTGGGATTCCCAGAGGTTCGTGGAGGCGTTGATGTTGACCCAGCCGGCCCTGGCGCGCTCGGCGAACGCCAGGCCGCGCTCGAGATCCCCGGTGAACACCGCCGCGGTCAGGCCGTAGGGCGAGGCATTCGTGAGCTCCAGCGCCTGGGCGGCCGATGTCACCTCGACCACCGGCACCACCGGGCCGAACGTCTCCTCCCGCTCGATCGCCATCCCCGGCGTGACGCCGTCCAGCACGGTGGCCTGCGCGTACAGCGCGGTCGGGAATCCGGGCGCCCGGCCGCCGCCGCAGCACACCCGCGCGCCGCCGGCCAGCGCGCCGGCGATATGCCGGTCGAACTTGGCGGCCGTTGCCTCGTTGTTCAGCGGCCCCATCGTGGTGTCCGGCTGGAACGGGTCGCCGAGCCTGACCTGAGCCTGGGTCGCTGCCACCACCCGCTCGACGAACTCGGCCCGGACCGCGGCGTGCACGAGGAACCGCTCGCCCGCCGTGCAGCTCTGGCCGGCGCAGAGATACGCGGCCTCCAGCGCCGCCTCGGCGGCCAGCTCGAGATCGGCGTCCTCCAGGATGACCATCGGGCCGTTGCCGCCCAGCTCCAGCAGCTGCGCCTTGCCCGCTGCCCGGGTCGCGACCAGGGCGCCGGTCTCGACCGAGCCGACGAAGCCGACACCAGCGACATCCGGGTGGCCGACGAGCGCGTCGCCGACCACCGGCCCGGGACCGGGCACGTAGTTGAACACCCCCGCGGGCACCCCGGCGTCCGCGAGCACGGCGGCGAGCACCGCGCAGCAGGCCGAGGTGGTGGGCGCGGGCACCCAGACAACCGTGTTACCGGCAGCCATGGCCGGCCCGAACAGCTCGGCGCCCATCGTGTAGGGCCAGTTCCACGGGCTCACCACGGCGATCACGCCGAGCGGCACCCGGGTGGCCAGGATCCTGCGCTCCGCTGACGTGGACGCGGGCAGCCCGCCCTCGCGGCGCTTGGCGTCCTCCCCGGCCATCCGGAAGTACTCGGCGAGCTCGTCGACCTCGTCATAGGCCTCGGCGACCAGCGGCTTGCCCTGATCCTGGGTAAGGGCGCTGGCCAGTTCCTCGCGGCGCTCCCGTATCCCGGCGATGATCTTCTCGCACCAGCCGGCCCGGTCGAAGGCCGACGCGGCGGCCCAGCCGGGCCAGGCGGCGCGGGCGGCGGCGACCGCGTCGTCGATGTCGCCGCGGTCGCCGGCTGCCACCGCGGCGAACGTCTCGCCTGACGAGGGGCTGACCGCCGCCGACAGCCCGCCGCCGCCGCCGCGCCAGGCCCCGTTGATGTACAGCAGGTGCTCCCGCACAGTCCTCGCCTCTCATCGAAATCATTCGGGTTGAGAGATATTGTGTCGTCGCGCCCGGCATCGCCGCGCGCGCCCGGCCGGCAGAGGAGTACTCGTGGGCACCCAGGCACCCGGTGAGCCGACACCCGACGAGCCCATCATTCCCGGATCGGTGCACGATCCGCTGCCCGAGGCGCTCGCGCTCGCCCGCGGCGCGGCGGACGCCGGGATCGGCCTCAAGCTGCTCGGCGGGCTGGCGGTCCGCGTCATCTGCCCGGACTTCCCGCCGCGGCTGCGCCGGGGTCAGGACATCGATTTCGCCTGCCTGTCCAAGGGCCGCAAGGCCGTGGTGGCCTACCTCGAGCGCAGCGGCTGCGTGGGGGACCGCAGGTTCAACAACCTCAACGGCGACCGGCAGATGTACTTCAACGCGCCATCGGGCCGCCCGATCGACGTCATGGTCGACCGGCTGACCATGTGCCACACGCTTGACCTGAGGCAGTCATTCGGCCGGCTGCCGCTGACCGTGGACGCGGTCGACGTGCTGCTGTCCAAGCTGCAGATCATCGAGCTGAACGAGAAGGACGTCAGGGACATCCTGCAGCTCCTCAGCGCCCTGCCGGTGCGCGGCGACGAACAGGCGCGCGGCCCCGCCGGTGACGGACCTGCCATCGACGTCGAGCGCTTCAGCAAGCTGCTCGGCAGCGACTGGGGATGGTGGCGAACGGTCACCGGCAACCTCGCCAAGCTGCCCGGGCTGGTCGCCGGGCAGCCGGGCCTCGCGCCGCCTGGCGCGCTCCTCGACCCGGTAGCGCAGAGCCAGCGGCTGCTCCAGATCGCCGAGGCGGCGCCCAAGGGCGTCAAGTGGAAGCTCCGGGCGAACGTCGGCGACCGGGTGCGCTGGTACGAGCTGCCCGAGGAAGTCGGCCACTGACCCGGCGAAGGATGGTATCCGCCGATACCTATGCTTGACGCACGTTTGCGATGGGTGCTACACCGTTGCACAGGAGCGATAAAGGGCGTGATATCGCATGAGGGTCTTTTTCGCCACCGATATTCACGGCTCAGAGATCTGCTGGCGCAAGTTCCTGAACGCCGCCGCGTTCTACAAGGCCGACGTCGTGGTGCTGGGCGGCGACGTCACCGGGAAGATGATGGTGCCGATCACCTCATTTCCCGGCTACTGGCAGGTCACGGTGCGCGGGCAGCAGTACCGGCTGGAAACCCAGCAGGAGCTTGAGGAGATCCAGCGCCAGATCCGCAACTCAGGCTCCTACCCGGCAATCGTCACGCCGGACGAGCTCAGGTACCTCAGCGGCACCGACGGCGCGGTCGACCGCAGGTTCACCGTCGAGATGACCCAGTCGCTTGACCGGTGGCTCGACATGGCGGACGGCAAGCTCAAGGGCGGCCAGATCCCCTGCGTGCTGAACGGCGGGAACGACGACATCTGGGAGATCGACGACATCATCGAGGCATCGCCGTGCGTCAGCTTCGGCGAGGGCAAGATGCTCGACCTCGGCGGCTTCCACATCGTCTCCATGGGGTGGACCAACCCGACCCCGTGGAACACCTTCCGCGAGGCTCCGGAGGATCAGCTCGCGGCAAAGATCGAGGCCGTGGTCGGCGAGATACCTGACATGGGGCGGGCGATCTTCAACTTCCACGCGCCGCCGTACGGCACCGGCCTTGACGAGGCGCCCGCGCTCGACGAGACGCTGCGGCCGACGCACGGGGGAGCGGTGATGAAGGCCGTCGGCTCGACCGCGGTGCGGGACGCGATCCTGGCGCACCAGCCGATGCTTTCCGTGCATGGCCACATTCACGAGAGCCGCGGGATCAAGCGGATGGGCCGGACACTCGCCATGAACCCCGGCAGCGTCTACGGCGACGGAGTGCTGCAAGGCGCGGTGCTCGAGCTGGACGCGAAGAAGGGCAAAGTCAGCAAATACCTTTTCGTCAATGGCTAGGAACGAGCACTGAGGAGGCGAGCATGGCGGCCGGGACCTTCGGCGGCGAGGCGCCGACACTATTCCTCCGTAACGCGACTGGCCTGGTCAGGGGCTGGTCGGTCAGGGACTCGATGATTTACGCGTGCCTGGCGACTAACTTCGTCACGCTGGCGATCTACGAGTTCGCCTTCGCGGCCCCGGCGTTTCCCAAGGGGCAGCTGATCACGGCCGTGGTGATCTCCGGTATCTGGGTGTCGTTCCTCGTGGTCGCCTACGCAGGACTCATCGTGACGATCCCGCGGGCCGGGGGCGACTACGTCTGGCAGACCCGGATCCTGGGCAGCGGCCTCGGCTTCGTGATGGCAGCCACCGGCTGGTGGTTCATCCTCTGGCTGTGGGCGCCGATCTACGGCAATATCCTCGCCGTCCAGTTCTTCGAGCCGCTATGGGCGACCCTGAAGTTCACCTGGCCTGGCTCGGGCGCGACCGCCGGCGCGGCCTGGTTCGGCACGCACACCGGGATCTTCGTCGTCTCCCTGATCACCATCGTGCTGGCCGGCCTCCTGGTGTCGATCGGGATGGCCGGCTACGCGAAGTTCCAGCGGTGGTGCTTCTACGGCGGGCTGACCGGCTTCGCCGTGATCGTGGTGCTGCTGCTGGTCAACAACCACGCCACGTTCGTGAGCTCGTTCAACCTCGAGACGCACAAGCTCTTCGGCCTGACTAACGCTTACGGGGCCACCCACGCCGCCGCCGCGAAGGCCGGCCTGCACGCCCAGCCGATCGGCTTCGGCCCGCTCGGGCCGACCATGCTGCTGGTGCCCATCATGATGTTCTTCATCCTCTGGCCCAACTGGGGCGCCACGCTGTACGGCGAGATCCGCGGCGCGAACGACTTCCGGCGGGTGCTGTCCGGCATGTTCGGCGGCCTGTGGATCACGGTGATCCTGACCGTGGTCTTCCTGCTGCTGATCGACAAGACCATCGGCTGGACCTTCTACCAGAACTCCAACGCGCTGAGCTTCAACGAAACCCCGGTGCTGCCCATCTGGCCGTATCCGGTGCTGTTCGCCGCATGGCTGGTGCACAACACGGCGTTCCAGGTCATCCTGATCCTGGTGATGAGCCTGTGGTTCTTCGGCTGGGTCGGGACCCTGTTCCTGTCCTCGACCCGGGTCATCTTCGCCGCGGCGTTCGACCGGGTGCTGCCGGACCGGGCGGCGGAGGTCTCGGAGAAGCGCAAGGTGCCGTTCTACTCGCTGATCCTGATGCTGCTGCCGGCGGTGGGCCTGAGCGCGGTGTACGCCTACAACTCGACGTTCGTGAAGTACACCTACGACGCGACGCTGGTGATCGCCGTGACATTCCTGTTCAGCGCGATCGCCGTGGTGCTGCTGCCGTTCATCAAGAAGGATCTCTGGCGGTCATCGCCGGCGAGCAAGATCAGGATCCTCGGCGTGCAGGTCGTTCCCGTGGCCGGCTGGGTCACCATCGCGTTGCTGGGCTTCAACATGTACGAGTGGCTGAGCAACGACCTCTACTACGTGAACCTGCACTCCTCGCTGGTCTTCATGGCCGCCCTGTACGTGCTGGCCATCGTTGTGTACGTGGTGGCACGGGTGGTGCGCAGGCGGCAGGGCATCGACCTCGGCCTGATCAACAAGGAGATCCCGGTCGAGTAGCCAGGCGGGGCCCACATCCGGGGTAGAGTGCGGCCCGCATCCGGGTACAGCGCGGCCCGCATGCGGGTACAGTCTGGCCTCGCACAGCGACAGGAATGGCGGGAACCAGCGGCATGAACGACATCTCTACCCGCGCCAGCGCGGTGATCGTGGGCGCGGGAATCGTCGGCAACGGGCTTGCCTGCCACCTGGCCAGGCTCGGCTGGCGTGACCTCGTGCTCGTCGACAAGGGGCCGATGCCCAACCCGGGCGGCTCGACCGGCCACGCGTCGAACTTCATCTTCCCGATTGAGTACTCCAAGATGATGATGGAGCTGACCCGCGACAGCGCCGAGCAGTACAAGGCGCTCGGCGTGTTCACCGAGAGCGGCGGGATCGAGGTCGCCCGCACGGCCGAGCGGATGGAAGAACTCCGCCGTCGCGGCTCGGCCGCCAGGGCCTGGGGCATCCCTGCGGACCATCTCTCGCCGGGCGAGGTCGCCAAGCTCGTCCCGTACCTGGACGAGTCCGTCATCCTCGGCGGGCTCAGTTTCCCGACCGTCGGCGTGGTCGACTCGCTGCGGGCCGGGACCCTGATGCGCGAGGAAGCCCAGCGGCTCGGCGCGCTGACCGTGCTGGCCGGCACCGAGGTGCTCGGCATCGAGAAGACCCCGGCCGGCCGGGTCGGCGCCGTGCGGACGACCAAGGGCGACATCGCGACCCCGGTCTGCGTGATCTGCTGCGGTGTCTGGAGCCCTCGGATCGCCCGGATGGCGGGCGCCCGGATCCCGCTGACCCCGATCGTGCATCAGATGATCAGCGTCGGCCCGGTGCCGCTGTTCGCCGACACCGCGGGGGAGATCGCCTACCCGATCATCCGCGACGTGGACACGAACATGTACGAGCGGCAGCACGGCGGCGACATGGAGGTCGGCTCCTACGCGCACCGGCCGATCATCATCGGCCCTGACGACATCCCGTCGATCGAGGAGGCGGCGCTGTCGCCGACCGAGATGCCGTTCACTCAGGACGACTTCGACCCCCAGCTGGCCGAGGCCCTGGAGCTGATGCCTGCTCTGCTGGGTGACGAGCGGGTCGGGATCCGTTATGCAATTAACGGGCTTATCTCGATGACGCCGGACGGGCACCCCGCGCTCGGCGAGACGCCCGAGGTCCCCGGGCTGTGGTCGGCGGCGGCCAGCTGGATCAAGGAGGGCCCGGGTATCGCGCGGGCCGTGGCGCAGTGGATGACCGGCGAGACCCCCGAGATCGACATCCACGAGGCGGACATCTCCAGGTTCTACGACCACCAGCGCACCACCGCGCACGTCACCGCCAGGGCGCGCGAGGGCTTCAACAAGATGTACGGCATCGTGCACCCGGCCGAGCAGTGGGAGTCGGGCCGGCCGCTGCGGCTGAGCCCGGCGCATGACCGGGAGCGGGATCTCGGCGCGGTGTTCATCGAGACGGCCGGCTGGGAGCGGCCGAACTGGTACGCCTCCAACGAGAGCCTGCTGGCGCGCTACGCCGGCCGGCTGATGGAGCGCGAGGCCGAATGGGAGTCGCGCTGGTGGTCGCCGGTCATCAACGCCGAGCACCTGGCCATGCGGGACGGCTGCGGGCTGGTCGACCTGTCCGCGTTCGCCGTGCTGGACATCACCGGTCCGTCCGCGCTGGCCGCCGTCCAGTCGGCCGCGGTCGCCCAGCTGGACGTCCGGGTCGGGCGGGTCGTCTACACCTCGCTGCTCGACGAGGCCGGCGGCTTCCGGGCGGACCTGACCATCATGCGGCTCGGCCCCGAGGCGTTCCGGGTCGTCACCGGCGGGGCGACCGGGATGATGGACAAGAAGTGGATCAGCGGGCAGCTGCCCGGCGACGGCTCGGCGCAGCTGTCCGACGTGACGTCCGCGTGGGCGACGTTCGGGATCTGGGGGCCGAACGCACGGATCGTGCTGCAGGCCGTAACAGAGGCTGATCTCTCCCATGGCGGGTTCCCGTTCGCCACCTGCCGGGAGATCGAGATCGGCGGCGTCACCGTGCTGGCGTCCCGGATCTCCTACGTCGGTGAGCTCGGCTGGGAACTGTACGTCCCGATGGAACAGGGCGCGCGGGTGTGGGACGCCATCTGGGCCGCGGGCGCCCAGCACGGCCTCGTGCCGGTCGGCATCGGCGTCTACGGGACGACCGGCCGGCTGGAGAAGGGCTACCGTGCCTACGGCGCCGAGCTGGCGGCCGACTACAACCTGGTCGAGGCAGGGATGACCCGGCCGTCGGTGAAGCCGCAGCCGTTCACCGGCAAGGACGCGTACCTGGCGCAGCGGGCGGCCCCGCCGTGCGCGGTGCTGTGCACGCTGACCGTGGACGACCACCGCTCGGCCAGCGGCCGGCTGCGGTACATGCTGGGCGGCGAGCCCGTCCTGACCCCGGCGGGGGAACCGCTGGTGGACGCGAAGGGGCGGCACTCCTATGTGACCAGCGCGGGGTCAGGCCCGTCGGTGGGCAGGCACCTGCTGATGGCCTACCTGCCGGCCGACCGCGCGCGCGAGGGCACCCGGCTGGCGGTCGAGTACATGGCCGAGCAGTACCCGGTGACCGTGGCTGTGGCTGGCGCCACGCCGCTGTTCGACCCGGAGAACGCGCGGGTCAGGAGCTGACCGGCATGAACAGGGCCGGGAGCTGACGGGCGTGGAGAGGGCCGGGAGCTGACGCGCATGGACATACTGGTCTGCGTCAAGCGGGTGCCCATGGTCGGCGGCCGGGTCGTGGTCACGGCGGACGGCCAGGACGTGGACACCCGGATGTCCGGGTTCACGGTCAGCCCGCACGAGGAATGCGCCGTCGAGGAGGCCGTCCGGATCACCGAGCGGCTCGGCGGGACCGTGACCGCGCTGACCCTGGGGCCCGCGGCGGCGGCCGATCAGCTCCGCGACATGCTCGCCCTCGGGGCCGGTCACGGGGTGCTGCTGGAGACCGACGGCCGGGAATGGGGCCCGATCGCCACCGCCGCGGCGATCGCCGATGCGGTCCGGCGCCGGGCCGCCGGGCCCGCGGGTGGCTACGACCTGCTGCTGTTCGGGAACGAGGCCGCCGACACGGGGGATTACCAGGTCCCGGTGCGGGTCGCGCACGCGCTCGGCCTGCCGTGCGTCACCGGCATCAAGAACCTGGAGATCACCGGGCCTGGTGATGGCGCCGGGGCGGCCAGCCGGGCCCGGGCAAGCCGCGAGTATCTGGGCGGCGAGGAGGTCTTCGAGCTGACGCTGCCCGCGGTCATCAGCGTCCGCGAGGGCATCAACCTGCCCAGGTACCCGTCGCTGCCCGGCAGGCTGCGCGCGAAGCGCGCGGTGATCGAGCGGTTCGAGCCCGAGTACCACGCCGAAGGCCTGCGGAAGGAACTGCTGCGGGTGCCGGCCGGCCAGACCAAGCGGGCGGAGATCCTCGGCACCGGCGCGGACGCGGTGCCCGCCCTGGTCCGGTTGCTGGAGGAACTCGGGGTGCTGTCGTGACCGTGCTCTGCCTGGTCGAGCTCGACGCCGGCGGCGCCGTTGCTGACGCCTCGCTGCGCGCGCTCACCTTCAGCCGGGAGCTGGCGGCCAGCGCGGCGCCGGAGGCGCCAGGAACCCGCCCGATGTCACATCGGGCGGCACTGAACCCGTCCGATGTCACATCGGACGGGTTGGTCGCCGCCGCTGTCTTCGCGCCTGAGGCCGAGGTTCCCGCCGCCGCGCTGGCTGCCTACGGCGTGACCGATGCCTATGCGGTCGAATCGGATCAGATGTCAGGTTACGTTCCGCTGGCCTGGGCGCGCGCCCTGGCCGGGCTGATTACGGTGTCGTCCGCCACGGCCGTCGTGGCCGCGGCCACCGACCACGGGAACGAGGTCATCGCGCATCTCGCCGCCATCCTCGGCGCGTCGATGGCGGCGAACTGCGCCTCGGCGGCGCGCGCGGCCGACGGCACGTACCGGCTGGTCCGGCATCGCTGGGCCGGCAGCCTGCTGGAGGACGCGGTGCGTGACGCCTC
>Ga0302326_10015984_pt1 | contig 15743 bp, 12 predicted proteins | sample Palsa_T0_3_FD_202264 | JGI IMG/M metagenome (GOLD analysis project Ga0302326, IMG submission 202264) | Peat permafrost microbial communities from Stordalen Mire near Abisko, Sweden - Palsa_T0_3 | ecosystem: Environmental > Terrestrial > Soil > Palsa > Peat permafrost | place: Sweden: Abisko... | reverse complement strand
GCGACGCGCAGGTGATCGCGATCCAGCGGTCGTCGCCCGCGCACCGGTAGATGCCCTGCGGCGCGATCGACTGGTAGGCCGCCCGGTTCCCGTTCCGCTCCCAGGCCTGCCCGTTGGCGCCCCAGTCCAGCACCGGCACCTGGGTGAGCATGATGCCGGCCTCGGTCTGCGACGCGTCGATCCACTGGCCCTCGCCGGTCAGGTCGCGGTGGTAGAGCGCCGCCAGCACCGACAGCGCCATCGAGTAGGCGCCGAACCAGTCGAGGAACGAGTACCCCCAGCCGGCCGGCGGGGCCGGCGAAGGCAGCCCGCTCATCTCCGACATCCCCGACAGCGCCGCCGCGATCGGCCCGACCGCCCGGAACCGCCCGTAGGTGCCGAACGCGCCCATGCCCGACTGCTTGACGTAGATGACGTCCGGCCGGATCTTCCGCTGCTCGGCGTAGCCGAGGCCCCAGCGCTCGAGCACGCCGGGGGAGAACCCCTCCGCCACCACGTCGCACCTGGCCAGCAGCCGACGGGCGATGTCCAGCCCGCGCGGGTCGGCCACGTTGAGCGACAGGCCGCGCTTGCCCGGGTTCTTGTTGTTGTACTGGCCGCCGATGCCCGGGTCCTTCAGCGCCGGCAGCGCGCCGGTGGCCGCCTCCCGGGCCGCCCGGCCGCCCTCCGGCACCAGCGAGCCGCGGCCGGAGTCGGGGTGCGTCTTCCACTCGACCTTGATCACGTCGGCCCCGAGCGCGGCCAGGAACCGGGTCGCGCCGGCCGACGCCAGGAACCAGCTGAAGTCGAGGATCCGCACCCCGGCGAGCGGGAACGGCTTGCCAAGGACGGAAGGAGAGTCAACTCCATTCTCCCGAACGGTCCCTTGGTTCCCCCCTCCATCCTCCGGCCATTCGCCCGCGGTGGCGTGCGCCTCGGTTCGGGAGTCGCCAGGCCGACCAGGGGACGACGGGACCGTTCGATATCCGGATCTTGAATTTCCCTCTTCTGGGAGCCACCCGTCCCGGAGCAGCTTGTCGTCCTCGCCCAGCAGCGGCGCCCGCCGGCCGGCCGCCCACGAGCCGCGGGTGGAGATCCACTTGCTGACCGGGTAGCGCAGCGTCGTATCCAGCTCGGGGTGCGGGACGTCGGCGAAGGTGCCCCGCGACAGCCAGTGCTCGTCAGTCGCGTTCTCGTGCGGCTTGCGGATCGGCGACCACAGCAGGCCGGCCCGCTGCGCCTCCTGCCAGGGCAGGTCGGCGTAGCGGAACCGCCGGGTGAGCCGCTGGACGTACTCCACCCCGGCGGTCGCGGCGCTGGTCGACCCGGCCACCGCCCGCACCCCCGGCGGCGGCTCGGCGATCACCTCGGTCATGCCCTCGGCCAGCCCGTAGCCCTCCATGAACGGCCGCAGGTAGCGCTCGTCGCGCGGCCCGACGTGCATCGACAGGTTCCACCGGCCGTCCTTGGTGTAGCTGATCGACGGGTTGGTGATCGTCGCGAGCGCGTGCCTGCAGGTCTGCCGGTAGACCGGCTGCCGCAGCATCACCCAGCTCATCAGGTCCATCTCGGTGTTCTTGGCGACCGCCTCGTGGATCGCGACCGACACCTTCTGCCCGAGGCCGCTGCGGAGCCGGTAGATCAGCGCGCTGACGATGCCGATCACCAGCTGCTCGCCCGCGATGTGGAAGGAATGCCAGGCCTGCGGCGCGACCGGCGGCAGGTCGTAGCGCCCGGCCGGGTCGGGGTCGTAGCCGCAGTTCATCACCACCCCGCCGAGCGCCAGCGACACCAGGTCGGAGGTGGCCAGGCCGGCCCACGGGCCGTCCTCGCCGAACGGCGTCAGCCGCGCGTGCACCAGGGCCGGGTAGTCGGCCGGGTTGATCCGGAACGCGGCCAGCTCGCCCAGCGACGTCGCGTCGATCAGCACGTCCGCCTCCGCCAGCAGCCCGCGCAGCCGGTCCCGGCCGTCGGCGGCGGCCAGGTCGATCACCACCGACCGCTTGCCGCGGTTGTAGCCCCAGAAGTACAGCGACCGCTCCGGGTCGGCCGCGCCGCCGTGGAACGGGCCGATCTGGCGGCTGCGGCTGCCGTCCGGCGGCTCGACCTTGACCACCGTCGCGCCCAGGCCGGCGCAGAGCAGCCCGGCGTAGTCGGCCTGCTCGCCGCCGAGCTCGAGCACCCGCAGGCCGGCCAGCGGCCCGGCCGCGGCCGACGGCGCGGGCCGCTCGAGCTCGGCCTCGCTCGGGGCGGAAGTTGCGGACGTCGCGGCCTCGGTCACGCTAGCTCCCACTTCACGAGGGTGAACTCGGGGGTCTCGTCGGCGAACACGGCCCGGACCTTGGCCCCGACGGCCACGTCCTCGCGCCGCCCGACCACCCGCCCGGTGTAGCGCACGCCGTCGGCGTTCTCCACGATCGCGACCACGTACGGCAGTTCGCCCGCGAAGCCGGGGTGGAACGCCCGGTGGTACACCACGTAGCTCCAGATCGACCCCTCGGTCGACACGTCGATCCACTCGGAGCCGCGCTCCAGGCAGGTCGGGCAGATCGGCAGCCCGGGGAACCGCAGGGCCGCGCACGAGGTGCAGCGCTGGGCGGTGAGCCGGCCCTCGCGGGCGGCCGCCCAGAACGGCGCCATGTCGGGGTCGTCGAGCTTGGGGATGGGCTTGTTATAGAGCTGGTCGGTCATTAGTTGTGCGTCGAGAGGATCGACGCGCCTCCCTTCAGCCAGACCTGGGTTGAGCAGTACATCGCGATCTCGGCGCCGGTCACCTGGCGCTGGCCGGCCTGGCCGCGGAGCTGCCTGACCGCCTCCACCATGTGCAGCCAGCCCCACATGTAGCTCTCGGAGAGCTGGCCGCCGTTGGTGTTAAGCGGCCGGTCGCCGCCCGGGCGGGTGTGCCCCTCGGCCAGCCACGGGCCGACCTCGCCGGGCGGGGCGAAGCCGTAGTACTCGAGCATCTGCAGCACCCAGACCGCGGTCGGGTTCTGGATGTAGAGCACGTCGATGTCGCCGGTGGTCAGGCCGGTGTTCCGCCAGATCTGGTCGGCCGCGCCGCGCAGGAACTCCCGGTTGAGGTAGTCCGGCGTGTATTCGCCCCGGATGCCGGTCTGCTCGGACATCCCGAGCACGTAGACCGGCTTGTTCGGGTAGTCGGCGGCCAGGTCGGCCCGGGTCACGATCAGCGACACGCCGCCGTCCGACAGCATGGTCACGTCGGCCCGGCGCAGCGGCTCCACCATGTACGGCATCGCCAGGTACTGCTCCATCGACATCGGCTCGCGGAACAGCGCGATCGGGTTCTGCTGGGCCCACTCCCGCTCCGACACCGCGATCATGCCGAACTGCTCGTCGGTGGTCCCGTACATCGCCTTGTGCCGCTGCAGGGCCATCGCGGCCGGGCCGGCGATGTGCATCAGGCCGGACGCGCCCGCCAGGGTGGGGGAGGACGCGCCGAACGGGAACCTGATGCTGCGGGCGTTGGCCCCGTAGCACAGCGCCACCGTCGTCGCCATCCCGGTCAGGATGGCCTGCACCGCCAGGTGGAGCGAGAAGTTGCAGGTGCCGTAGTCGAGGGTCTGCGCGTAGCGCGGGTTGAGGCCGAGCAGCGGCCCGACCATCACGTCGGTGTTGGTGCCCTGGACCGACTTGCAGGTGATCAGCCCGTCCAGCTTCTCCCGGCCGATCCCGGCGTCCTTGAGCGCCTCCTTGATCGCCAGCACCGAGTTGAGCTCGGGCGACTGGCCGGGCAGCTCGCCCTGCGGGGTGTGGCCGACGCCGACGATGGCGACCTTGCCCCTGATGTCGGTGTCGATATCGGTTGCCATGTCAGCCGATCACCGACTGGCCGCCGTCGACGTGCATGACGGTGCCGTTGATGGCGGCCGACCGCTCGGCCGCGACGAACGCGCACGCCCAGGCGACCTCGGCCGGCGACGGCTGGCGGCCGATGGGGATGATGTCGGCCGCGATCTTGTCCGACCGCTCCCTGGTCAGCCCCGGGTGGGTCGTCATGTCGCGGATGGTGTCGGCGAACCCCGGGTTGATGTCGTTGACCGTGATCCCGTACGGGCCGAGGCTGCGCGCGAGCGACTTGGTGAACGTCCGCAGGCCGCCCTTGGCGGTCGAGTGCGGCAGCCGGGTGGGGCCGCCGCTCCAGCCGTCCGGCCCGTTCATGTGCAGGATCCGGCCCCAGCCGCGCTCGCGCATGCCCGGGGCGAACGCCTTGGCCAGGTACCAGGACGCGGTCAGCTGCTGGTTGAGGTAGCGGTGCCAGTCCTCGTCGGTCGTCTCCCAGAAGTCCTTGTGCAGCCGCCGGGCGGCGTTGCTGACGTAGATGTCGACCTGGCCGAAGGCCTCTTCGGCCCGGGCCTTGAGCGCAAGCACGGTCGACTTCTCGGCCGCGTCGCCGAGCACCACGATCGCCTTGCCGCCGAGCGCCTCGGCCTCCTCGGCGACCTGCCGGGCCTCGTCCGCGTTGGACCGCGAGTTGACGACGACGTTCGCGCCGCGGGCGGCGAACTCGAGCACGATCGCCTTGCCGAGGTTGCGGCCGGAACCGGTCACCAGCAGGGTCTTCCCGGCGATACCGAACTCATCGGTCATGATGCGCGTTGCCTTCTTTCCTGTGTCTGTCACTTGCTGCTACCGCTGGCGGTGGTACTGGTCACGGGTCGCCCGGACTTCCCGGGTTGCCCGGGCTTCGCGGGGACGCGCTGTCCGGGCGCGGGCGATGGCTCCGGCTTCGGTCCCGACTCGGCGACGATCGGGAAGTGGCACGCGACCAGGTGCCCCGACCCCGCCCCGTGGCCGGGCGCGAGCAGCGGGGTTTCCTCCGCGCACTTGAGCTGGGCGCGCGGGCACCTGGTCCGGAACCGGCAGCCGGACGGCGGGTGGACCGGCGACGGCGCCTCGGCCGGGACATCGGCGTCAGCCGACCTGTCCCTCGCCGCGCCGGACCGCTGGTCCTGCTCGATGCGGGGGACCGCGTCAAGCAGCTCGACCGTGTACGGGTGGCGCGGGTGCGCGTACACCTCGTCGGCCGGGCCGACCTCGCACAGCCGTCCCAGGTACATGACCGCGACCCGGTCGCTGACCTGCTTCACCAGCGCCAGGTCGTGGGCGATGAACAGGTACGACAGCCCGAGCGAGGTCCGCAGCCCCTCGAGCAGGTTCAGCACCTGCGCCTGGACCAGCACGTCGAGCGAGGAGACCGCCTCGTCGGCGATGATCAGGGCCGGGCTGGCGGCCAGCGCGCGGGCGATCGCCACCCGCTGGCACTGGCCGCCGGACAGCTCGCGGGCCCGTCGGCGGCCGTGCAGGCCGAGGTCGAGGCCGACCTGCTCGAGCAGCTGGCCGACCCGTCGCCGGCGTTCGCCCCGATCGCGGACGCCCGCCGCGATCAGCGGCTCGGCCACGATCCGGGCGACCGGCCAGAGCGGGTCGAGCGAGGTGTACGGGTCCTGGAAGATCATCTGGATCGAGCGGCGCGCGTCCCGCAGCGCGGCCCCGCGCAGGGTGCCGAGGGTCACCCCCTGGAACACCACCTCGCCCGACTTCGGCGGCGGCGCCTGCATGATCGACCGGGCCAGGGTCGACTTGCCCGAGCCGGTCTCGCCGACCACGCTCAGGGTCTCGCCCGGCCAGATGTCGAGGCCGACCCCGGCCACCGCCTGCAGCACCCCGCCCCGGACCCCGCCCTGGCCGCGGACGGTGAACTCCTGGACCAGGTCGCGCACCCGAAGCAGCGGATCCGTCATCGTTCCTCCTCCGAAGCCGAAGCCGAAGCCGCCGCCGCCGCCGCCGAAGCCGGTTGTTCCGAGGCCGCCTGCGCGGACCCCGCCAGCGGGTACCAGCACGCGTACGCGTGCCCCGGCTCGTCCTCGGCCAGCTCCGGCCGCTCCCGCTCGCACCGCTCGGCCGCCCGCGGGCAGCGGGCCGCGAACGGGCAGCCGGCCGGCGGCGCCGACAGATCCGGCGGCCGCCCGCCGACCACCGGCAGCGGGGTGTGGGCGGCCCGGTCAAGCCGCGGCACCGCGCCAAGCAGGGCGCTCGTGTAAGGCATGCGGACGTTACCGAACAGCTCCCGGGCCGGCGCGCGCTCGACCGCCCGCCCCGCGTACATGACCACCACGTCGTCGGCGAAGGAGGCCGCCAGCCCGAGGTCGTGGCTGATCATCAGGATCGCCATCCCCAGCTGGGCCTGCAAGCCGGTCAGCAGCCGCATGATCTGGGCCTGGGTGGTCACGTCGAGCGCGGTCGTCGCCTCGTCCGCGATCAGCAGCCGGGGCGAGCAGCTGAGCGCCATCGCGATCATCACCCGCTGCCGCATCCCGCCCGAGAACTGGTGCGGGTACTCGCTGTAGCGCTGCTCCGGCGCCGACAGCCGCACCAGCCGGAACAGCTCGATCACGCGCTCCCGGGCGGCCGCCCGGCCGACCGGGCGGTGCGCCCGGATCGCCTCCGCGATCTGCGGCCCGACCCGCATCGTCGGGTTCAGCGACCGGGCCGGGTCCTGGAAGATCATCGCCACGTCGTGCCCCCGGTGCCTGCGCAGCTCCTTCGGGCCGAGCCCGATCAGCTCGGTGCCGTTGAGCACGGCCGACCCGGACACCTGGGCGCTGCGCGGCAGCAGCCCCATGATCGCGCGCGAGCTCGCCGTCTTGCCCGACCCCGACTCGCCGATGATCGCCACCGTCCGCCCGGCCGGGACCGAGTAGCTCAGCGAGTCGACCGCGTGCACCACCCGCCCGCGCGGCCGGTAGCGGACCGACAGGTCCCGCACCTCGAGCACTGACGTCGGCGCCGGAGCCATCGCGGGCGCCGGAAGGGCCGGCGTCGGCGCCGTCATCGCGCGCTCCAGCGGGCGCGCAGCGCGTCGCCCAGCAGGTTCAGCGTCGCGACCGTGATCAGCAGCGCCAGGCACGGGATGATGACCAGCGCGGGCTGGACCGACATCGTCTGCTCGCCCGAGGCGATCATGTTCCCCCAGCTCGCCCCCGGCGGCGGCACCCCCAGCGACAGGAAGCTGAGCGCCCCCTCCTGAATGATCGCCACCCCCGCGCCCAGCAGCGCGAACGTGAGCAGCTGGGGCAGCAGGTTGGGGGCCAGGTGCAGCAGCACGATCCGCCATCGCCGGGTCCCGCTGAGCGTGGCGGCGAGCATGAAGTTCTGGTCCCGGAGCTTGAGCGTGCCCGCCCGCGCCAGCCGGGCGAAGGCGGGGACGCTGTAGAACGACAGCGCCCAGATCACGTGCAGCTCGCCCGGCCCCAGGCCCTCCGCGATCGCCAGCGCCAGCACCAGCGACGGGAACGCGATCAGCACGTCGAGCACCCGCATCAGCGCCGCCGCCAGCAGGCCGCGGGAGAAGCCGGCGATCATCCCGATCAGCCCGCCGAGGGCGATGCCGATGAGCTGGGTGGCCGCCCCGACCTCGAGCGAGACCCGCCCCCCGTACAGCAGCCGGGAGAAGATGTCGTTGCCGTCGGCGTCGGTGCCGAGCAGGTGCCCGGGCGATCCGATCGGCAGGCTCGAGTTGAGCACGCTGCCGCCGACCGGCGACGGCACATTGCCGACCAGCGGCCACAGGAAGCACGCGGCGATCAGCACGATGAGAAGTCCGGCCGGGATCCAGAGCGAGAGCGACTGTCGCAGCCGCCCGCGACCGCGCACCGCGCCGGCGGCAGCCGGGCCGGCCGCGCCGAGCCCGCCCGGAACCGACAGGGCGTCATTGACCGGGATTGTCATACCTGATCCTTGGGTCGAGGACGGCGTAGAGGAGATCGGCCAGCAGCCCGATGACGACCACCACCACCGCGAACACGGCGACGATGCCCTCAAGGACCGGGAAGTCGCGCGTCTGGATGGCCTGGAACAGCTCCTGGCCGACGCCGGGCAGCCCGAAGATCTGCTCCACGATGACGGTGCCGCCGAGCAGCGTCCCGACGTTCAGCGCCACCACCGTGATCAGCCCGAACATCGAGTTCGGGACCGCGTGCCGGACCAGCACCCGCCACGACGGCAGCCCCTTGGCGACGGCGGTGACCACGTAGTCCTCGCCAAGCTGCTCGATCACGTCGGCCCGCAGCAGCCGGGTGTAGAAGCAGCCGATCGGGAACCCGAGCGACAGCGCCGGCAGCGTCAGCGAGCGCAGGTTCGCGCCCAGCCCGCCGCTCAGCGGCGTCCAGCCGAGGGCCGGGAACAGCGCCAGGTCGACCGAGAACAGCAGGATGAGCAGCAGCGCCAGGATGTAGGGGGCGATCGACAGCCCGATCAGGGTGATGAACGTGGTGACGCTGTCGAACACGCCCCCGGGCCTGCGGGCGGCCACCGTCGCGACCGGGATCGCGATCACCAGCGAGATGACGAAGGCGTAGCCGATCAGCTCGAAGGTGACCGGCAGCCGCTGCGCCAGGATCGTCGTGACCAGCTGACCGCTGCCGAGCGAGCTGCCCAGGTGCCCGGTCACGGCGCTGCCGAGCCAGTGCCCGTAGCGGGTCAGGAACGGCTCGTTGAGGTGCAGCTCTACCCGCAGTTGGGCCACCTCCTGCGGGGTCGCGTCCGCCCCCAGCAGCGCCTGGGCCGCGTCACCGGGCAGCAGGTTCAGCACCGCGAAGGTGAGGAAGGTGACGCCCCAGACCACCGGGATCGCGGTCAGCAGCCGCCGCCCGGCCAGCCGCAGCAGGCTGGACCGCAGGACCCGCGACGCCCGCGAAGCCGAGGGGCCCCCGGACCCCGGGGCCGCCGCAGCGGCCCCGGCATCCGAACCCGCGGCAGGCACGGAACGGTTCGAAGACTCCTGCACGGTCACTTGCTCGTGAACCCGACCCGCGCCCACAGGATCTCCGGCCGCACCGCGGAGGCGGGGATCAGGGTGGTCAGCCCGGGCCCGGCCACGTCCTTGGCCGCGATGTTCCACCCGTTGACCGGGAACAGGAACGGCGCGTAGGCATTCTGGCTGATGTACTCGGCCGCCTGGTCGTACAGCGTCTGCCTGGACGAGGTGTTGAGCGTGGACGTGGCGTTGGCGAAGATCTTGTCAAGGGCCGGGTCGTGCACCCCGCTGAAGATCGACGCCGACCCGAACCGGAAGTTCACCCCCAGCCCCGCGGCCGGGTCGAACGCCCCCGCCGTCTGCAGCGACGCCTCCCAGGTCTTGCTCTCGAACTGCTGGATGACCGAGGGCAGCTGGTCGACGTGGATGGTCACCTTCATTCCGGCGGCTTGCCACATCGTCTGCAGCGCCTCGAGCACGGTCTGGGTGACCGAGCTCTGGGTGGCCATCAGGTCGACGGTCACGCCCCCGGCCGCCTTCACCGCGGCCTGCGCCTTGGCCAGGTTGTAGGTCCGGTACCCGGGCACGTCCTGCTGGTAGAACAGCCCGTTCGGGGCCGTGAACCCCTCGGTGACCGGGTGCAGGTTGCCGAACAGCTTCTGGTCGATCACCGGCACGTCGGTCGCGTAGTACACCGCCTCGCGCGCGGCCAGGTTGTTGAACGGCGCGACGGCGGTGTTCAGCTGGATGACGTACGGGGACGTGGACGGCACGTCGAGCACGTTGAACTGCTGGGAGAACGCGGACACCAGCTGCGGCGTCTGCATCCCCTCGTAGCCCTGCACCCCGCCCGCCTGCATGGTCTCAAGCGCCGCCTCGTCGCTGGCGACCGACTTGAACGTCAGCGTGTTCAGGTAAGGCTCGCCCGGCGCCCAGTAGCGCGGGTTCTTCTTCAGCGCCAGCTCGGAGCTGACCGTGTCGCTGACCACGGTGAACGGGCCCGCCCCGACCGGCGCGAGCTTGAACGCGTTCTCGCCCATCTTGCTCAGCGCGGTGGGCGACACGATCCAGTTGACGTTGGCGTCGTGGAAGGTGTTGATGAGCGGCGCGTAGGGCTGGGTCAGGTGGATCACCACGTCGTACGAACCCGAGGTGGTGATCGAGGAGACCGGCCACTTGGGTGTGTCGCCGACCGGGGCGGCGAGGTCGCGCTTGAAGTTGAACGCCACCGCGGCGGCGTTGAACGGCGTCCCGTCGCTGAACGTCACGCCGTGCCTGAGCTCGATCGTCACCGTCTTGTCGTCGGCCGCGATCGTGTACCCGGTCGCCAGGTCGTCGATCGTCTGACCGTTCGCGCCGAGCTCGAAGAGGTTGCCGTAGATGGCGTCGAGGTAGCTCTGGTTGGCCGAGCCGGAGGCGTCGGTGGCGGGGTCCAGCCCGGTCGGCCACGCGCCGGTCAGGCCGGTCTCCTCGAGCATGGTGAAGTTGCCGCCCGGCTGCGGGGCGGCCGTGTTCTGCGGGCCGGTGGTGGCCGAGGCGGATGAGTTGGCTGAGCTGCCGCCTGAGGAACCTGAAGTACCTGAGGAACCGGAGGAACATGCCGCGACGGCCGTCGCGCAAAGCAGGACGGCCGCCATAGCGACGCTGGCCCGTCCGGCTGGGTGGTGAATCGTGCCCACTGTCTCTACACCTTCGTCTCGCCAGTGGCGACGCCCCGCCGCGAGGCGACGGGGCAGGGGGTCTGATGCTGGTCGCGAGCTGCGGGCCGCGAGCGGCATCGGTTGACGGCTGCCGCGAAAAGGCCCGGCTTTGTCGTCCCTGGGGTAATAGTCACGTCATATATTGTTTCTTTCAACGAAACGGCTGTATCGTTGAATGACATGATGGTTAACCCCTTCGTCCGGCTTGTCAAGACCCAGCCGAGAGACCGAGGACGTGGGACAGTTCCGTGGGACAGTTACGGAAGGAGGACCCGATGCCTGGCGAAAGAGAGCCCGCGGCCCGCGCCGTCGACGTGCTGATCTGGCTGGCCGACCACACGGCCGACACCTGGGGCGTCCGCCAGGTGGCGAGGGAGATGAACACCTCGCCGAGCACCATCCACCGGATCTTCCAGATCTTCGAGTCGCGCGACCTGGTGATCAAGAACGACGAGGGCCGCTACACCCCGGGCCTCGAGCTCTTCCGGATCTGTCAGGTCTTCTCGCACCGCCTGTCGCCGGTGAAGATCGCCCGGCCGCACCTGGAACGGCTGGCGGCCGCGTGCGGCGAGACCGTGCTGCTGGCCGCGTACGGCGCCCGGCGCGGCCAGATGATCGTCATCGACATGATCGACGCGCCGCACCCGCTGCGCTGGGTGGTGGGGCTCAACCAGTGGCGCGCGGTCCACTCCGGCGCGACCGGGCTGGCGATCCTGGCGTTCCTGCCCGAGGCCGAGCGGCAGTTGATCTACCGCAAGGGCCTCGAGCCGTTCACCGAGCAGACCCTGGTCACTGGCGAGGAGCTGGAAAAGGAGGTCGCCCGGGTCCGCGAGCAGGGCTACGCCTTCTCGCAGGGGCAGCGGTCGCAGGGCGCCATCGGGCTCGGCGCGCCGCTGTTCGACGCGGCCGGCGACGTGTTCGGCGACGTCTGCATCACGATCCCGGCGGGCCGGTTCGACCCGGCCCTGGAGCCGAAGCTCGGCGCCCTGCTGGTGTCGCTGGCGGCCGACATCTCGGCCGACCTGCGCGACTCCGGCTTCATCCGCGACGCCTGAGCGCGCCCCTCTGCTAGCCCACCGCTAGCCTTCGTCGGCGTAGTCGAGGCCGAGGTCGAGCGCCCGCGACGAATGCGTGAGCGCCCCCACCGACAGGTAGTCCACGCCGGTCTCCGCGACCTCGCGCGCGTTCTCCAGTCGCAGCCCGCCGCTGGCCTCGAGCCGCACGCCGTAGTAGTCGCGGGCGACCGCCACCGCCTCGCGCAGCGCGCCGACGGGCATGTTGTCGAGCAGCAGGAAGTGCGCCCCCGCCTCGAGCGCCTCCCGGACCTGCGCCACCGAATCGCACTCGACCTCGACCACCAGCCCCGCGTGCGCCCCGGCCAGCGCGGGCCCGACGAGAGCCGGCCCGGCCAGCGCCGGCCCCGAGCGCCCGGTCGCCGACTGGACGGCCGTGACCGCGGCCGCCACCCCGCCCGCCGCCGCCACGTGGTTGTCCTTGATCAAGGCCGCGTCGCCGAGCCCCATCCGGTGATTGCGCCCGCCGCCGCAGCGGACCGCGTACTTCTCCAGCACCCGCAGCCCGGGCGTCGTCTTCCTGGTGTCCCGCACCACCGCCCCGGTCCCCTCGATCGCGTCCGCCCAGGCCCGCGTCGCGGTCGCGATGCCCGACAGGTGGGTGAGGAAGTTGAGCATCGTCCGCTCCGCCCCCAGCACGGCCGGAGCCGGCCCGCTCACCCGCAGCACCGCGTCGCCGGGCCCGATCCGGGCGCCGTCCGGCACCAGCGCCGCCCAGCCCAGCCGCCAGCTCGCCGCGGGCCCGTCCAGGTACCATCCGATCAGGTCGAGCACCGCCAGCGCGACCGGCACCCCGGCCAGCACGCCGGCCTCGCGCGCGACCACGTCGGCGGTCACCGTCCGCCCGGCCACCGTCGCCGCCGACGTCACGTCGGGCCCGTACGCGAAGTCCTCGTCGAGCGCCGCCCCCACCACCCGCGCGACGTCGTCGGCGTTGAGCCCGGCCGCCCGCAGCGTCGCCAGCGTCTCGCCCCGCAGGCCGGTCACGCCGTGGCGCGGGCCCGTGACGTCCTCGTAAAACCGAACCTCTTCCATCACAGCTCCTCCTCGGTCACCACGAGCTCTTGTCCGTCCCACCGCAGCACCGTGTGCCACGGCCGCTCCGCCGTCCCGGCCGCATCCCGCCGCCGATGGCACCCCCGGCTCTCCGCCCGCCGCAGCGCCCCCACCGCGATCAGCCCGGACACCACCCGCAGGTTCGCCGCCTCGACTGCCTCAAGATCCAGGCCAACCCCCCACCCCTCATCCCGAACGGTCCCGGGCGACTCTCCCGCCGCCCCCGTCTCCCACCCCGCGCCGACCAGCCGGACCAGCTCGCCCAGCCCCTCCCGATCCCGCAAAACCCCCGCCCACCGCGACATCCCCAAGGCAACCCCCCGCCGCCCGCCGCCAGCGCTCCATCCGCCCGCGCCCCCGGCGTCAGTCCCGCCGCCTACGCCATCGACCGCCCCTATTGGTGTCGCTGGCGTAGCTGACCGGCTCGCATTGCTGTCGCTGGCGTAGCCGCCAGGTCCGATCGCCGCCGCGAGGGCGCGCCCGGCCCGCCGACCCGCGATAACCGCCTCGGTGACCGAGTTGGAGGCGAGCCGGTTGGCGCCCTGCACCCCGGTCGAGGCGGCCTCGCCGACCGCGTAGAGTCCGCCGATGCTGGTCCGCCCGTCCAGGTCGGCCACGATGCCGCCGCACGAGTAGTGCGCGCCCGGCGCGACCGGGATGTACGCGGTCACCGGGTCGATCGAGTGCTTGCGGCACACGGCCGTCACCGTCGGGAAGCCCTTCTCGAGCACGTCCGGGTCGAGCCCGGTGGCGTCGAGCCAGACGTGCCCGGCGGTCCCGGCCGCGATCACCTCCGCCATTCGGGCGGCCACCACGTCACGCGGGGCCAGGTCGCCGCGCGGATCGCACCCTGCCATCAGCGGGGTGCCGTCGAGATCGCGGAGCACCGCCCCGGCCCCGCGCAGCGCCTCCGTGATCAGCGGGCACTGCCCGCTCGCGTCCGGCCGCCACAGCACCGTCGGGTGGAACTGGACGAACTCCAGGTCGCGGAGCGCCGCCCCGGCCCGCGCCGCGATCGCGATCCCGTCTCCGGTCGCCCCGGCCGGATTCGACGTCGTCGCGAATGCCTGCCCCAGCCCGCCGGCCGCGATCACCACCGCCCCCGCCTCGACGATCCCGGCCGACAGCCGTCCGTCCGCCCCGATCACCCCCGCCGCCAGTCCGGTGACCCGCCGTCCCGTGCCGGTCTCCGCCCGGCCCCCGCCGTCCGCGTCCCCCGCGGCCCGGTCCTCCGCAACCAGGTCGAGCGCGACCGTGCGGTCGAGGATGTCGATTCCGCTCGCGAGCAGCGCGGCCAGCAGCGCCCGGTGGACCTCCGCGCCGGACGCGTCGTCGCCCGAATGCACGATCCGGTGATGGCTGTGCCCGCCCTCAAGTCGCAGTTCACGGGTGTCGAGCCGCGCCCCGAGCCCAGCCAGCCAGTCGATCGCCCCGGGGGCCGCGTCGGCGAGCGCTGCGACCACGTCCGGCTCGCACAGCCCCGCGCCCGCTGTCAGCGTGTCGCTGACGTGCGACGCCGCGCTGTCCCCGGGCCCGATCGCCGCCGCCAGGCCGCCCTGCGCGAGCGGCGTCGCCCCGCCGATCAGGTCCTTGGTCACGATCAGCACCCGCAGCCCGGCCGCCGCGGCCGTTAGCGCGGTCGAGATCCCGGCCGCCCCCGACCCGACCACCACGACATCCGCGTCCCGCCGCCACCGCGCCCGCACGGGCGGCAGCGCCCGAATCACCTGATTCACAGCAGCCGCGTCAGTCCCGGCCTCACCAGCGGGCGCGGCCCCGAAGCCGTTCATCGGGCGCTCGCGGCGACGGGAGCCGGGCCGGTGGCGATCATGGCCTCGACCGCGTGCCGGGCACGAGCCGCGATTTCCGGGGCGACGTTCACCTCGGTGGTCCCGTCGCGCAGGCTTCGCTCCAGCGCCTCGGCCGTGATCATCTTCATGTAGTGGCAGCTCGCGTGGGGGTTGACCGGCTCCCAGCGGACGGCCGGATTGGCCTTGCGGAGCTGGTGCAGCATCCCGATCTCGGTCGCCACCAGCACCGCCGGGGCGCGGGTGGACCGGGCCGCCGCCAGCATCCCCCCGGTCGAGAGCACCCGGGTCCGCTCAGCCGGAAGATCGCCGGTGCCCGCCTGCCAGAGGGCCGAGGTCGAGCAGCCGCACTCCGGGTGCACGAACAGCTCCGCCTCTGGGTTGGCCGCCGCCGCGTCGCGCAGCGCCTGCGGGCTGATGCCCGCGTGCACGTGGCACTCGCCCGCCCAGACGTGCAGGTTCTCCCGGCCGGTGACCCGGCGGACGTGCGCGCCCAGGAACTGGTCGGGCAGGAACAGGACCTCACGGGAGGCGGGGAGCGCGGACACGATCTCGGCCGCGTTGGCCGACGTGCAGCAGACGTCGGCCTCGGCCTTGACCTCGGCGCTCGTGTTCACGTAAGCGACGACGGCCGCCCCCGGGTGCTCGGCCTTCCAGCCGACGAGCTGCTCGACGGTGATGCTGTCGGCCAGCGAGCAGCCCGCTCGCGCGTCCGGTATCAGCACCGTCCGGTCCGGAGCCAGGATCTTCGCCGTCTCCGCCATGAAGTAGACCCCGCACAGCACGATCACCGGGGCCGAGCTGGCCGCCGCCAGCCGGGCCAGCGCGAGCGAGTCGCCGACGTGGTCGGCGATCTCCTGGATCTCCGGGCGCTGGTAGTTGTGCGCGAGGATCACCGCCCCGCGCTCCGCCGCCAGCCGCCGCACCCGGTCCGCCCACCCCGCGTCCGGCTGTCCGGCCCCCGCCTGCTCCACATCAGCCGCCCGCTGCAGGTCGGCCGCCCGCTCCACGTCAGCCTGGTGAACCTCTGCCATCCCTCGCGTGTCCCTCATGTTTCCGACTCTAAGTCGAAAACTCGGGGTTTTCAACTCTTGGTCAAAAACTGATCGTCACCCCGGACGCCGTGGTCCGGCCAGCTCGCACCCCGACGCGATCGTCGGTTTTGCTTACGGTCAAGGGGCGGCCGCTCCCGTTACGATGAGCGGGTGGGCAACGACGAGGCCGCCGGCGAGGCCGTGGGCTGCTTCCGGCACGAGGCGCTCGGGGTGGTGTTCCAGGTCCGCCAGCAGCGTCTGGCGGTGCTGCTCTGGCGGCGGGCCGAGTCGCCGTTCGACGGCACCTGGGCGCTGCC
>Ga0302326_10015980_pt1 | contig 15744 bp, 11 predicted proteins | sample Palsa_T0_3_FD_202264 | JGI IMG/M metagenome (GOLD analysis project Ga0302326, IMG submission 202264) | Peat permafrost microbial communities from Stordalen Mire near Abisko, Sweden - Palsa_T0_3 | ecosystem: Environmental > Terrestrial > Soil > Palsa > Peat permafrost | place: Sweden: Abisko... | reverse complement strand
TGTCGGGTCTTCGGCACGACGTGTCGGGTCTTCGGCACGACGTGTCGGGTCTTCGGCACGACGTGTCGGGTCTTCGGCACGACGTGTCGGGTCTTCGGCACGACGTGTCGGGTCTTCGGCACGACGTTTTACACTGGGAGCGGAAGAACAGAGGTGGCTTCTCTTAATCCCGAGCGCACCGGAAGCCCACGTTCGGGCCCGCTTCCACCGAGGAGCCCCAGTTGCGGGCGCTCGTTCGTGCGTCGATGGGGCGGGACAGCCAACCACCACCACGGAGCACGTGACTTGCCCCCGAGGTGGGGCGGGCGCCTGATGTCATCCGTTCGACGTACCAGTCCGACGTCCACTCTTCGACATTGCCGGCCATGTCGACCGCACCAAACGGGCTGACGTTCACGGGGTAGCTTCCGACATGGGCGGGTTTACGGCCGGTGCAGCTTCGCCCCGTCGCGTCGTGGAGGAGCGTCGCGGCGGTGAGGCACGAGCTCGCGCTATTGCCCCACGGATACTTGAGGCCACCGCCGCCGCGGGCGGCAAGCTCCCATTCGATCTCGGTCGGCAGACGTTTGCTCTCCGCCCGGCAGTACGTGTCGGCGTCTTCCCAATGGACGCAGCTCACGGGGAGGGCATCGTCCCCGAGGTCATACGTGCACGTCGTCGCCGTATGCGCAGGCGGCTCGCACTTGCCCAGAACGACGCACGCGCGATACGCGCCGACGGTCACCTCCGTGCGATCGATCCAGAACGCGGCGGCACTCACGTCATGAGCCGGCTTTTCGTTCGGTGCGGCCTTCACGTCGTTCGATCCGATCGTGAAGCGGCCTCCGGCGACATGCACCATCCCGCCTTTCTGGAATACTGCGTGCGACGGCACGATGGGCGGCGCCACCGACGCCGACGCGCTCGCGACTTGCTCCTCGTCCTCGGACCCATCGTCGCGACCTTGCGTCTGCGCCGCTGCCAGCGGCACGATGCCGAGGGCCATCAGCGCAACAATGGCGATGGATTTGCGCACGCCTCATTCTAATCGACGAGACCATAAAATGGTCAGTCGCGAGCCTCCGCCACGTCGGTTCGGATTGAGGATCCGCCGCAGGTGGGACAACAGCCCGAAGGGCACTTCAGATGACGCACTCACGCGTCGACCTTGCGCGAATGCCGCCGTCGCGCTACATGCAGCGGCAAGTGCCGCCCTTTGGCGGCCCCTCGTTGCCGCTTTCGTGCGGCAACCGGTGAGCAGCACGTGCTTGGCGTCAAGGCGTCAGCGCTTGGTGAGACTGCTCTCCAGAACCCCGTCCCGGCCTAAGCGGCACGCGAGGACGGGATTTCCCAGCCGCAGAGAGTCCTTTTTATCGTGAATTCGTTTCGATCACGGCGACACCGTCGCCCAAACCATAGTCATTCTAACTCCCATTCATTCGCGCCTCCATCGGCACCCGTCGTCCCGGCCCTCGCGCCCGACACGGTGCAGCCGTCACCCGAGGCCATTGCTAGCTCGCCGTTCACGGCGCTCGGCGTTTCGGCCCCGATCGTCCGCGCTGCGCTCGTCGAAGGCTACACGCAGCCGACCCCGGTGCAAACGGAAGTCATCCCGCACGCGCTCGCCGGTCGTGATCTGCTCGCGTGCGCGCAGACCGGCACCGGCAAGACGGCCGCGTTCGTCATGCCCATCTTGCAGCAACTCGCTGCCAAACCCCCGATTCGTCGGATTCGCGCGCTCGTGCTCACCCCGACGCGCGAGCTCGCGGCGCAGATCGCCGAGCGGGTCTCGGTGTACGGCCGCTATCTCGGGCTCAAGCACATCGTCGTTTACGGCGGCGTCAGTCAGCACCGTCAGGAGGTCGCCCTCGGGCGCTCCCCGGACGTCTTGATCGCGACGCCAGGGCGCTTGCTCGATTTGATGCAGCAACGGCTCATCGATCTCGGCGCAGTCGAGCATTTCGTCCTCGACGAGGCCGATCGCATGCTCGACATGGGATTCGTCCACGACGTCCGGCGCATCGCGGCGGCCGTCCCCCGCAAGCGGCAAACGCTCCTCTTCTCGGCCACGATGCCGAAGGCCATCGAAGCCCTCGCACGCGGCCTCCTCGTCGACCCGCTGCGGGTCGCCATCGAGCCGCAGATCACGACGGCCGAGCTCGTCGAGCAGTCCGTCATGTTCGTGTCGCGGGCAGACAAGCGAGCTTTGCTCGAGCGTCTCCTCCAGACGGATACGATCTCTCGCGCGCTCGTCTTCACGCGCACCAAGCACGGCGCCAATCGCCTCTCCGAGCAGCTCGCTCGCGCGGGCATCGGCGCAGAGGCGATCCACGGCAACAAGTCACAAAGCGCACGCGAGCGGGCGCTCGAGGCGTTTCGCCGCGGCGCGACCCGCGTGCTCGTGGCAACCGACGTGGCCGCGCGCGGCATCGACGTCGACGGCATCTCCCACGTCATCAACTTCGACCTGCCGAACGTCGCCGAGAGCTACGTCCACCGCATCGGGCGCACCGGGCGTGCGGGTGCCGCAGGGCGCGCGATCTCGTTCTGCGATCGCGACGAGCGAGGCCTCCTCGCCGACATCGAGCGCTTCATTCGTCAGCGCTTGCCCGTCGTCGACAGCGCCGCCTGACTCTAAAGCAGGTTCGCGGCGAGCTCAGCGAGATCGCTGCGTTCGCCCTTGGCCAGCACGATGTGACCGGCGAGCTTCTCGCCACGGAACTTGTCCGCTGCGATCGTCAACCCGTTCGACGCCGAGTCGACGTACGGGTTGTCGATCTGCTGCGGATCGCCCGTCAGCACGATCTTCGTCCCGTCACCCGACCGGGTGATGATCGTCTTCACCTCGTGGGGCGTCAGGTTCTGCGCCTCGTCGACGATGATGAATTGCTGCGGCAGTGACCGCCCGCGGATGTACGTGAGCGGCTCGACCTGGATCTGGCCGCTCTCGAGCAGCTCGGCGTATGCGCGCGGCCCGCGACGCGACCCGGACGAGAACAAGAACTCGAGGTTGTCGAAGATCGGTTGCATCCACGGGTTGAGCTTCTCGTCGACGTCTCCCGGCAAGTAGCCGATGTCGCGGCCGAGCGGCATGACGGGCCGCGAGACGAGCATGCGCGTGTAGGTGCCGTCTTCGATTGTCTTCTTGAGGCCGGCTGCAATGGCGAGCAGCGTCTTACCGGTGCCCGCCTTGCCGACGAGCGTGACGATGCGCACCGATTCGTCGAGCAGCAGGTCGATGGCAAAGCTCTGTTCCTTGTTGCGCGGACGCACACCGATGATGCCTTCGCGGGGCGTACGCAGCGCGATGACCTCGCGACGCGCGATGTCGTAGCGCCCGAGCGCGGTGTGCGACGGGTTGTCACGGGCGCGGAGCAGCATGCAGATGTTCGCGTGCACGTCGTCGCGCGAGATGGGAAGGTGGCCTTCCTGGAAGAAGGCGTCGATCTCGCGCCCGTCGACGTCGAGCTCCTTCACCCCGGTATCGAGGCGCTCGACCTCGACGCGCATGTTCTCGTAGGTCTCCGCGACCATGCCGAGCGCGTCTGCCCGGATCCGGAGATTCGTGTCCATCGTCACGAAGATCGTGGGCTTGCTCTTGTCTTGTTCGAGGACGTCGAAGGCCGTCTGCAGGATCGCCGCGTCCATCGCCGCGTGGTCGATGGCGCTCTGAAGCTCGGGCCGCTTCGTCGGCACCGCCACCCGAAGGCTGCCACCCGACGCGAGAGGCACGCCGGTCGACAGCGACCCCCCCTTGTCGCGCAAATCATCGAGCAACCGCGCGATCGTGCGCGCATTTCGGCCGCGCTCGGTGCCTTCCCGCTTGAACTGATCGACTTCCTCGATCACGTAGATGGGGATGATGACGTCGTTGTCCTCGAACCTGAAGATCGCACGTGGGTCGTGCAGCAGCACGTTCGTATCGAGGACGTAGTTCTTCTTCACTCGGAGGTTGTTTACTGTGGGCTCGGTGGGAGGACAAGGCGCATCATGAACGAGTCGGTCGCCATGCAGGGCGCCCTCGCTGCCATGCGCGAGGTAAGGCTCATCTCCGCGGTGACGCCTTCCAATGCGGAGGCCGAGATGGGGCAACTCCTCCACGCGTTCGAGCAAGGAGCGCCGCGGCTCCCAAGCTGGACGTATGCCAGGCGCGACACGACAGGGCTGGTCGAGAGCCTTCGCGAGCTTTCGGGTGCCGCTGAGTGCTTCGCCGAGCCGCTGCGCTCGCTTTATCGTGAACGCGTCGACGAGCTTCGGCTTGAGAGCGCGCTGGTCTCCGACGTCGGCCACCCCGCGTTTGGTCGGCACGCGACCGAACGTCATCGCGAGACTTCGTGCGCGGCCGACAAGCTCGCAACCGCGTGGTTGCTCGAGAAACCCGCCGACGACGGACCGTCCGTTGCGAGCGACGCGCCCGATCCACGCTCGCTGCTGTCGCAGGTGCGGGCCGCGATTGGCGCGCATCGCGTGCCTTTTGCCGTGCGTCCCGTGAGCGGGCTCATGGCTCTCGCCGCGACCGGTGAGCGCACCGTGTACGTGGCACGCGCGAGGCCGCTCTCCGAGAGGAGGGCGCGGCGTGTTGCGCTCCACGAGGTGTTGGGTCACGTCTTGCCACGCGTCCGTGCAGCAAGAGCTCACCCGATCTTCGCCCTCGGCACCGCGGGCGGAACCGACGACCAAGAGGGCCTCGCGCTCCTCTACGAGCAGCGCCATGGCCTCCTCGACGGGTCGAGGCGCGTGGAGCTCGCGCGGCGGCACCTCGCCACGTCCGCCATGCGCAGCGGAGCGGACTTCATCGACGTCGTCGGTCACCTTCGGGCTTTGGATCCCCGCATGACACTCTCCGAAGCCCTACACATCGCGTCCCGCACGTTTCGAGGCAGCACGGGCAGCTTCCAGGGCCTCGGGCGCGAGAGCGTCTACCTCCCGGCCCTCGTTCGCGTCAGGGCCTGCCTGCGCAAGAGCCCGCACGCCGAGCGCATCCTCGAATCAGGACAAGTCGCGGTGAACGCGCTGCGTCAGTTGAATGCCCTTCGGGCTGTCGACCCGCCTGCGGCGGATCCTCAATTTGGCAAGCAGGCCACGCCCTGGCCGCCCGTGAACACGGCGACGGTCTGGCAGACGTAGCCTTGCCGGCAGGGATCCGACGAGCAGTCGAACAAGCAAAACCCCTGGCCGGATAGGCTTGCGCACACGGCCGTGCGCTCGGGATCCATTGGGCACGGCGTCGCCGCGCTGCACGATGCCGTGCACATGCCGTCGGGGACGTTGACCGCGCACGTCCCCCCTTCAAACGGGCACGCCGCGTTTCCGCAGCATGGGTCGCCCACCCAGCTCTGACCGACGGCACCCGGATAGGCGATGGCCTGGGCGTACTCTTGGTAGACGTTCCAGAAGAACCAGTTGCCGCCCTCGAGGTTCTGCAAGACGAGCGGCGTGTACTGATAGAGCGCAGCCGTCGCTTCGTTCGCCGGCGTCACGGCCACACCGTCGAGCGTCGTTTGCGTCGTGCCTTGCGCCCACCCGCCAGCGGTGGCGCCCGCCGCGCCACACACGCCATCGAGATAGCTTCGAATCGTGCCCGCGAAGCAGTCGATTTGCTTGTCGAACCCCGCGAACGTCGGGTCGCACGTCGGAGAAGGGTTCGTCGGCGACGGCATCTCGTCGCAGCCGCAACCGAACGCATATTCAACGCGTGCCGCGGGCGTCGGATACGTCGACTCCGATATCAGCGCCTGGTCCATCTGCGCTCGCACCACGAAGACGAGTGGATTGATCTGATACGTCGTCGAGGCATTGACGATGGCCTGCGCCGCCGTCACGCCATTCGAGGCGTACGTGGCGAGGAAGCTCGCGCCGCCGTAGGGCGTTTGGAGCAAGAACGACTGCACGGTCGGCTCGTCCGGCAACGACGTCGGATCCGTTAGCGAAGCCGTCGAATCGATGAGCGTGTTGGGGTCGAACATCGACCCTTGCTCCGCGAGGTCCGCCATCGGCCAGACCCAATTGGGCGCGCTCGAGCACGCTGAAGAAGCGGCTGTCATGGCAACGAGCGCGACGACGAGCCTACGCACGACCTTATCGTACCACCTCCACATCGCGCGCCATCGCGGGGAGAACGAGGGCGGCGAAAATGCGCGCAGCATCATCGTCGCTTTGGGCGACTCGCGCAGAAGCGACGACGAATCGCCCGACGGCCGCGCCGCCCACGTCGTCTCGAGAGCGGGGGCGCGCCTCGCGGATCACGTCACAAGCGATACGCGCAAGCTCCCAGCGCACTTCAGCGACGTCACCGGAGCCCACGAGCTTCGCTCTCTCCTCGAAGCGTCGACGGATCACGACGATCTCTCCGAGCCCTGCGCTCGTCACGACGCCGAGGAACTCGGTGACGAGCTCGGGGCGTGGCTCGGGCCAGGCGACCTCGATGACGAGCGCCACCCAGCTCGGCTGCGCGCCCACGACGAGTCGTCCTGCGAGGTCTGCACCGAAGGTCAGGTCACCCTCACGCCATCGCGCGCGCGCCGCGTCGTCGAAACGGGCCCGCACCAATCCGGCGCGAGCGTTTCGCGCTGCCAAGCTCGTGTAGACCAGCCAGCCTCCGAGCGCGACCTCGGTCCATCCGAGATCGCGCAAGAGCTTCGTGGAGCGATCGAGCGGCAGCGCGCTCGTTGCCCAGACGATGACGAGCCCGAGCCCCGTGATCGCCACGGCCACCACGACGGAAACCGCCGGCGACACACGCAAGCCACCACTCGGCACGAGCGTCGCGACGAGCGACAGCACAATCGCCACACCAATCAGACCCGGGAGTGTGCCGACGTGTATGGCGTAAACGCCACCAGCGGCGAGCGACAGCATCATCAGCGCCATCCTCGTGACGAAGCTGGCCATGCGCCCATCGTGCGATGAAACCGCGTGAAGTGGTATAGGACGCGCGTGCGCGCGTACGATCGACCCCTCTACGCGCTCTGGGCCGCCGTATGTACGATCGCGTCTGCGCGGCTCTTTTACGGCTCGATGATGATGCAGACCGGCGGCGCATGGAGCGCCCCGCTCGACGACGTCTTCATCCACTTCGACTACGCGCGCGCCGCGGCGCAAGGTCACCCGTTCGAGTGGTTCTCGGGCAACGGCTACTCGTCGGGCAACACGAGCCTGCTCTATCCGTTCGTGCTCGCGGCGGGTTATCTCTGCGGATTTCGGGGCGTGCTGCTGATGAAGTGGGCGGCGATCGTGGCGATGACGTCGACGTTCACGGCGCTCCTCGTGGCGCGCGGTCTCGTCGTTCGCACGCTTCCCGAACGTGTGGCGCGCGTCACGTCGTTCGTCCTACCGCCGATGACCCTCGCCCTCGGCGCTCTCGATTGGTCGCTCTGGAGCGGGATGGAGGTCGCGTTTCTGCTCGGCGTCTGGGCCATCGGGCTCGCCACGCTCTTCGCGTTCGAGGACGCCAAGACCCCGCGCGAACGTGCGCGGCTCGCGTGGGCTCTCGGCGCCGTCGGTGTGGTGCTCGTCGTCACGCGCCCCGAGGCTGCGACGACCATCGCGGGCTTCGGCACGCTGGCCGCGCTGCATCGCGGCCGCGCATCGCTCGTGTCGCGCATCCTCGTGCTCGGACGTGCAGGCCTTCCCGCCGCGGCGACGCTCGTCGTGCAGTCGCTGGCGAATCGCGCGCTCACCGGCGAAGCGAGCGCGAGCGGAGCCATCGTCAAGCTCGCCATCAACAACCCCTTTCTGTCGAACGAGGAGAAGCTCGCGGACTACACGCAGAACCTCCGCTATGCGATCTTCCGCAACCTCGAATACCACTTCACCGATTGGGTCTTCGTCGACTGCATCGTGCCGGTCCTCGCGCTCCTCGCGCTCGCCGTGCCCGAGACGCGGCGCTACGCGGCGCTGCTCGTGTGGCAGGTCGTGTCGTGGATGCTCGTCGTCGCGCTCAACGGACAGGTGCGATGGCAGAACGAGCGCTACACGATGCCCGCCGTTGCGTGGCTTCTCATCTGCGCCGCGCTCGGCGCATGTGCGCTCTTCCGACGCGGGGTGCGCCTCTCGCTGCCATGGACCGCCTTCGCGGTCGCGATCGGCGCGCAGGTGCTCGCCATCGCGTTCCGTCCGCCAAACACGATTCCCGAGATCCGGCTCTCGTGGACCCTCGCGCTCGCGTACGGCGGAGGCGTGTGGCTGCTCCTGCGATCCTGGGAGCTTCGCGCACCCATCGTGGGCGCGGCGTTGCTCGTGGCGAGCGATCACGAGGTCGCGAAGGTGCGCGACCAGAAATGGTTCTTTGGTCGGGCGTGCCGCAACATTCGCGATCAACACCTGCGGGCAGGCGAGCTCTTGGCGACCCTCGCGCCGCACCGCGTGCTCGTCGGTGATGCGGGCGCCCTCATCTACGCTTCGGGTCGTCCTGGCCTCGACATCATCGGTCTCGGCGGCTACCACGACTTGCCATTCGCGCGCGCTGGGCTCAACGGGCTCGCGGCGTCGATGGAGCTCATCGAGCGCATGCCAGTCGCGGACCGTCCGGATCTGCTCGCGATCTACCCGTCGTGGTGGGGAGTGCTGCCGACGTGGTTCTCGAGTGACGTCGTCGCGCGCGTTCCCGCCCCCGGCAACGTCATCTGCGGCGGCTACGAGGACGTCATCTACCAGGCTGACTGGAGCGTCCTCGGCACCGGTGAGCTTCCACGCGTCGACGTGGGCAAGCTGCGTGACACGGTCGACTTCGCCGATCTCGTGAGCGAACGCGAGCACGGTTACACGTTCTCGCGCGGAAGCGGTTGGACCGACATGAAGATCCTCCCCGACCTCGCGGATCCCCGAAAGGACGTGTTCGACGGCGGTCGCATTCTCTACGCCGCCGCGACCGAGCGCTTCACGTTGCACAACCTCGAACGCGGGCGACCCGCGAGCCTCGCGCTTCGCGGCGCTCCCACGGGCGCGACGACCTTTCGCGTGCGCGTCGGGGGAGAGACGATTGCAACGATCAAGCTCGCGCCGACGGATGGATGGGACGAGCGTGTCGTCTCGATCCCTGCGGAGAGCGTCGCGGAGGCGATCAACGTCGAGATCGAGAACGACGGCCCCGGCGAGCTCCCTCTTTTCCACGCATGGGTGGGTCAGTAGTGCACGCACGGTTGATGATCTTGCTCGGGCGTTGGGGCCTCCCACCCGACGACGTGGCGTGGGGTATTTTCGCGCTCGGCGCCTTTTGCATCCTCGCCACCCTTTCGGGGCGTGACGTTCTCGAGGGCATGTGGCGCGCGTCCCGCGCACGCTTTCTTGCGGGAGCCGGCCTCATCGCGGCCTTTCTGACGCTCGGTTACGCCGCGCACTATCTCCGTGGTGGCCCTCGCATCATCGATGCGACCACGTACGTGCTGCAAGCGAAGGCGCTCGCCCACGGTCACATCAGCTGGCACGTGCCTTGGCCGTCAGCGAGCTTTCGTGGCCGCTTTCTCTTGTTCCGCGAGCCGGATCAGCTCGCGGGGATCTTTCCCCCCGGTTGGCCGTTGCTGCTTTCGCTCGGTTTCATCGTCGGCTCGCCGATGCTCGTGGGCATCGCGCTGTCAGCAGCGCTCGTCATCGCCACGTATGCGCTGACGCTCGAGCTTGCGCCCGACCGGACGAAGGCCGAGGGAGCCGCGCGGCTCGCGGCGAGCTTGTCGGTCGTGTGCGCGGCGCTGCGGTACCAAACCGCCGACCCAATGTCCCACGCGGCAAGCGCGCTCGGCGTGACCATTGCGCTCGCTTGTGCCTTACGGGCAGCCCGCACCGGGTCGACGCGGGACTTCGTCGCGACGGGCGCCTGTATCGGTTATGTCGCGTGCACGCGGCCGGTGTCGGCGATACCGATCTTCGTCGTGGCGCTCGTCGCCCTCCGCACGACCTCGCTGCGCAGTCTGGGGGCGTTCCTGCCCGCGATCGTTCCTGGCATCGTGTTCTTGCTCCTTGCACAGCGCGCGGCGACTGGGAGCGCTTTCACGTCGACCCAGCAGGCGTACTACGCCATCAGCGATGGCCCTCCGGGCTGCTTTCGCTACGGGTTCGGCGACGGCATCGGATGCCTTCACGAGCACGGTGACTTCGTGCGCTCACGCCTCGCGCATGGTTACGGCCTCGTGGCCGCGCTCGGTACCACCATTCGCCGCCTCCACACGCACCTGTCGGATGCCGTCGACGCCTGGCCCGTGCTCGTGCTTCTCGCTCCGCTCTGCGTGGTGGCAGCGCGGCGCGAATCACGCCTGCGTCTCGCGTGGGGGCTCGTCGCGCTCCAGGTCGTCGTTTACGCGCCGTTCTACTTCGACGGGGACTACCCCGGGGCGGGCGCTCGATTTTTCGCCGATGTGCTCTCGGTCGAGCATGCGGCGATCGCCGTGTCGGTGGCGACCTTGCTACCGAGGATCCCACTCCCGAAGAAGTCGGCCATTTTGGTGGGTCTCATCGTCGTCGGCTTTGGTCTACACGGCGCTCATGACGCTCTCGCGCTCGCCGACCGAGACGGTGGGCGTCCGATGTTCGAGCCAGAACGCCTGCAAGACGCTCATCTCGAGTCGGGCCTGCTGTTCATCAACACGGACCACGGCTTCGATCTCGCCCACGATCCGTTCGTGACGGATGCCAAGCACGGGCTCGTCGTCGCACGACTCCACGCCGACGGTCACGATCGCTTGCTCTACGACCGCCTCGGTCACCCACCATCGTGGGCGTATCGGTTTGGCGACAACGAGCCGACTCTCCAGCCTTACACGCCCCCCGCTGCGGAAGTGGCTGGGCGTGAAGTGTGGCGCTTCGAGTCCGAGGTCGATTGGCCTCCCCTCGCTCAGCATGGCGCGTGGGCGGAGCCGATCTGGGCAACTGGGTCACGTCAAAACTGCCCGTCGGGGGGTCAAGCGCTTGCCGTGCATTCGTCGAACGGCGGCGAAGTCACCATCGCACTCCCCATTCCACGGCGCGGTGGGTGGTCGATTCGCCCGACCGTCCTCGCAGACGTGGGGGACGGCCCGATCGACCTGCGCTTTCATGGGTCTGCGGTCGATGGTGCTCGGGTCGATGTGCAATGGGCGAGCCCGGCTCAGCATGCCCTTCACCCCACATGCGTCGAGCTCACGGCACAGACCGTGGACCTCGAGGAGGGGGAAGCCACCATCGAAATCCACGTTTCCTCGGCTTCTGCCGCCCTTGACCGCATCGAGCTCACCCCATTCGCTGGCCATTGACCTAAGCCGCGACTTACTTCATCTTTTCGGCTACTCGACCACGGGTTGGGGAGGCCAAGATGACGAAGAGCGAGCTCATCGATGCGATGGCAGCACGAGCGAACCTGACGAAGGCGCGTGCGGAGCTCGTGGTCAACTGCATCTTCGACGCGATGACGAGCGCGCTCGAGCGCGGCGAAGGCATCGAAATCCGTGGCTTCGGCAGCTTCACGGTGCGGCCCTACAAAGCCTATTCGGGGCGCAATCCACGCACGGGCGAGCCCGTCCCCGTTCCTGCAAAGCGGCTGCCGTTTTTCAAGGTTGGCAAGGAGCTCAAGGAGCTCGTCAACGCGAGCCGTCATCATCCCATCACGGGTGGCAAAGACGACGACGACGACGACGAGACCGACGACGAGAGCCCGTGAGCGTCTCGCGCGCGGACCAAGTCACGCTCCTCACGCGTGGCGTCGTCGATCTGCACGTTCGCGCCGAGCTCGAAGAGCGAATCGACACGGGTCGGCCTCTCTCGATCAAGGCGGGTTTTGACCCGACGCGGCCCGACCTTCACATCGGCCACGCCGTGCTGCTCACCAAGATGCGGCAGTTCCAGCAGCTCGGTCACCACGTGGTGCTGCTCGTCGGAGACTTCACGGCGATGGTCGGCGACCCCACGGGGCAAAACGAGCAACGGCCTCGTCTGTCACGCGCCGAAGTCGAGGCCGCCGCCAAGACTTACACCGATCAGGCGTTCAAGATCCTCGACCCCCACACCACCGAGGTTCGTTACAACTCCGAGTGGCTCGATGCGCTCAAACCGAGCGAGATGGTCGAGCTGATGGCCAAGACGACCGTGGCGCGGATGCTCGAGCGAAGCGATTTCGCCAAGCGGTTCGCAGAGAACAAGCCCATCCATCAGCATGAGTTTCTCTACCCACTCCTCCAAGGCTACGACTCGGTCGCGCTCGAGAGCGACGTCGAGCTGGGGGGCACCGACCAACTCTTCAACCTCCTCGTTGGCCGCGACATCATGCCGAAATACGGCAAGCGCGGTCAGATCGTGATGACGACCCCGCTGCTCGAGGGGTTGGACGCTCACATGGAAGACGGGCGAGTCGTCGGCAAGAAGATGTCGAAGAGCGCCGACAACACCATTGGTCTCACGGAAGAGCCGCTCGCCATGTTCCGAAAGGTGATGCAAATCGACGATGACGTGATCTTTCGCTACTTCGAGCTCTTGTCGGGCTACTCGTCGGCCGAGATCGAGAAGCTTCGTGACGACAAACGTGCGGGCCGAAACCCGAAGGAGATCAAGGCGCTGTTCGCGGACGAGCTCATCACTCGCTTCCACGATGCCGAGGCTGCGAAGAAAGCCGCGCAGGATTTCGACAGCATTTACTCGAAGGATGCCGTCCCGAACGACGTTCCCGAGCACGAGCTGAGGATCGAGGGCGACACGCTCTGGATTGCGAAGGCACTCTCCCTCACGGGTCTCGTCAAATCAACGAGCGACGGGCGACGAATGGTGGAGCAAGGCGGCGTCGAGGTCGATCAGAAGACCATGCGTGACGTGCAGATGCAGCTCGCGCCGGGCGGTCGCTACCTGCTCCGCGTCGGCTCGAAGAACCGGCGTTTCGCGTGGGTCACAGTCGTTCGCTGACGCTTTTTTTGGCTTGCGTCGTCGCGTGTGGGTCACCCCAGAGCGCGCCCCTCGAGCGGCCCATCGAGCTTCCGCCATTGGTCGATCTCGCGCCCGCGGCGGGCCTCGACATGCTGCTCGATGCCCACCCGCGCGACGTGCTCGGCCACGCGGAGCTATTGCCGCTGCTCGCGATGGTGGTCCCCGACGTCGAATTTCGTGCGTTTGCGGCGAAGCATGGCGGGGTCGATCCGCGCGCGCTCGAGGATCTCGTCGTCGCCACGTACGGAGAGAGCACCCTCGTGCTCGGACTTGGAGACTTCGATGGCCCTTCGCTCGAACGTGCGTTCTCGGACCGCACGACACGCGTCACATTGCGCGCCATCGATCGGCGTGGCGGGCCCCTGTCGAGCATCGTTCGGGTGGAAGGTGCCCCCGAAGCCGACCATCTCGCGCTCGTCATGTTCGGCCGCCGAGCCATCGGTCTCGAGACTCACGCAGTTACGGGTCGCGCGGGGCCCCTTCGCGTCAGCGAGCTCTTCGCAATGAATCGGCTTGCGAGAGCCAAGCCCGCGCTCCGCGCTCCGCCGCTCGACGTCGCGATGCGAGCGATGGGCAACGCACCCGTGCGAGTCTTCTTCCCTGGGCCATTCGAGGGTGAGACGGGCAACGGGCTCGCCGGGCTATTGCGCGCGGCTACCGCTGTCGCGATTGCCGTCCGCGTCGGCGACACGAGCGCCACGTTCGACGTCACCGTCAGCCTCTTTGGTGCCTGGAACGAGGATGCCCCCAAAGCTGGGCAACGCTTTGCCGCTGCGGTCGAGAACATGACCCGGAGCGACCTTGGGCGTTTGTGCGGGTGGCACGAGCCCATCCAAGGTCCCGATCTCACGACTTCCCCCACGATCCTCACAGTTTCTGCACGAATTGACGCCGTTAAGCTCGCCCAAGGAGCCCGCGCGGCGACCCGCGGGCAAATCGAAGAAATCATGAAGGAATAGGCCGCCATTGACGGCGAGCCCTCGGGAATGTTAGGGCACGCCACCTCGTTGAGGGCCAGAAGCCTCTGTTTGACGAGTGCTACCCAACCCAGCCCGGCCGCCCATTATCGCCGCCGTTGCCCCTACCCCGAGTCCCAACCCGATGTCCCTCCGTTCAGCTCGTGCCCGTGTGACCCGTCCCGCCGCCTCTACCCCATTGAAATCAGCTCGAAAAGTCGCGAAGGTCGAGAACGTGAGGGCCGCAGCGAGGCCTCACCCGATTTCCACACCGCCCGCTGGGCGACCGAAGGCAGCAGCTGTAGCGGTGCCGAAGCCTGTTCCCCCTCCCACGGTCCTGCCGACGCGTCCCCTTTCCGTTGCCACTCCCGCCAAGCTTCAGTTCAAGCTGGGGGACAAGGCGGTTCACCCGAAGCATGGCGTCGGTGAGATCACGGCCGTTGACGAGCGGGAGCTCGGAGGTACCCGGGCAGTCTTTTATGTACTTCGTATCCTCGACAACGGGATGAAGGTCATGGTCCCCGCAGGCGCAGCAGCCCTTGGTGGCCTTCGGTCCATCATGAGCGCCAAGGAAGCCGAGGCCGTCCTCGATACGATGCGCGCCCGCGAGGTTGCCGTTGACGTACAGCCGTGGAGCCGTCGCTTCCGCGCCTACACCGAGATGGTGCAGAGCGGTTTGCCGCACGAGGTCGCCAAGGTCCTCCGTGACATGCACCGCCTGAAGTTCGACAAGGACCTCTCCTTCGGCGAGCGCCACCTTCTCGACCGCGCCAAGAGCCTTCTGATGAAGGAGCTCGCCTTCGCGAAGAAGATGACCGAGGAGAAGCTCGCGGAAGAAGTCGCCGGCATCTTCCGGGCCTAGGTCGTTCCCACTCAGTGGGAGTCTGGTGCGGACGGGAAAATGACGCGAAAGCACGCGCCACGACCCGGCATGCTCCAAAGCGAAATCTCGGCCTTCATCTGGAGCGCGTACTCGCGACATAACGCGAGACCGAGCCCCATCCCTCCGTGCCCGCGACGCGTCGTATAAAACGGCTCGAAGATCCTGTGGTGTTGGTCGGGCGCAATGCCCGGCCCGTTGTCCCGTACGGAGACGATCGCCGACTTGCCATACGTGTACACGTGGAGGCGAATCCGCGGCGATGAGAGCATGCGTGCGGCGGTGACCGCGTTCGTGATGAGGTTCTGCAAGATCTGCCCGATGAGCACGGAATCCGCCACCACGTGGGTCGGGCTGCCGATCAACGTGACCTCCACGCCCGCAAGTTGATCCGCGAGAAGCCTCTGTGTCTCCGCGACGGCTGCCATCAAGTCGATGCGCTCGTGCTGATTGACGCGCCGACGCCCGACGAGGCCCCGCATCATGTCGAGGATGCTTCGCAGCCTGTCGTGGGCTTGCTGCGCGTCCTCGATGGCCGAAAGCAGCCCGTCGCGGTCGACGGAGGTTGAAACGCCGCGGTGCGCCATCATCTCGCACAAACGCGTCGACTCCTGCCGGATGGTCTCGAGGTTCATCGATGCGACGAGGAGCGGAGTGCTGAGCTCGTGGGAGAGGCCGGCGCTGATTCGCCCGATCGAGGCGAGATGGGCCTCGAGATCGAGCTGCCGCGTCAGATCGGCGACCCTGCCCTTCGCCGCCCGAGAGTCGAGCGCCATGCGAACGAAATTCGCCAGCTCCGAGGGGACGAGCGGTGAGCGAACGCATGCGTACGCTCCCGCGGCGTGGGCATCGCTAATCATCGCATCGGTCAGAGTGGTGGTGGGGAGGACAAACAGCAGCGCCGAATCGCGACGAACCCGGGCGCGCAAGACACCGATCTCCTCGGCGACGTTGGATCGGAGATCGGCAATCACGACGGCGGCGTGGTCGGCACCGCGGGCGTCGAACCCCCCCAAAAAGCCGAGCCCGGCCCAAACCCCAGAACGAAAA
>Ga0302326_10015979_pt1 | contig 15745 bp, 18 predicted proteins | sample Palsa_T0_3_FD_202264 | JGI IMG/M metagenome (GOLD analysis project Ga0302326, IMG submission 202264) | Peat permafrost microbial communities from Stordalen Mire near Abisko, Sweden - Palsa_T0_3 | ecosystem: Environmental > Terrestrial > Soil > Palsa > Peat permafrost | place: Sweden: Abisko... | reverse complement strand
GTCGCTGACGAGGCAGCAGTTTGCCGGTGAGCTTGAGGCGGAGCTGGTGCGGTTGGGCGACAAGGACGCTTCGGGTGAAGGCAAAATCGGTGGAACCACGGCTGGCGCGATGCACCGGACCTGGGGCGACATTAAAGCCAAGCTGGGCGGCGGCGATCACACCCTGCTCGAGACGGCCGAGGCAGGCGAAGATGTGGCCAAGAAGGCTTACGAAAAGGCGCTGGAAGAGAAGCATCTTCCGCTAGACATCCAGGAGATACTCCGTCGCCAACAGTCCCATGTCATTGCTTCGCATGACAAGGTGAAGGCGCTGCGCGATTCCAAAAAAGCTGCATAAGTAGTTACTGCAGGAGATGTCGAGGGCGTGGCCGTGATGGCCGCGCCCTTTTTCATTCGCCGATGAAATCTAACAGCGTGGCAGCCATCTATCGGTTCGGCGGAAAAGTCTAAAATAGAGACAGCGAAGTTTAATTGTGCTGATGAGGCGACCCATCCGGGCCGCCTTTTTATTTCTGGATGAGAAATCGGGGATGCAGATGCTGTTTGACGGAACACGAGTGGAGTTGGCGACCGGGTTGGATACGCAAGCGCAGTCCGGCGCACGATTTGTGCTGGGTAGGATGGCGCAGGATGCGGTGCTGATCGCGAGTCCTTGTGGCGTGGAGTGGGCGGCTTACATGATGGCGACGGTGGAGCACGAAACCGCGCGGCGATTTCTGCCGGTGGAGGAAGTGGGGCGCGGGCAGGGCAACCCGTACGGCGTGACCCTGAAGGTGGCGTGCACGAATCGGATGAGGAGCAGCAATTGCGCGACGCGTTTGGGCACAGCGGCGCAAGGTGCGTTTCGGGAGAATGTGTACTACGGCCGCGGGTATGTCCAGCTGACGTGGCAGTCAAATTACGCGCAGCTGGGGCAGGCGCTGGGCATGGGTCGCTTGCTGATGGAGGAGCCCGAACTGGCGCTCGAGCCGGAGACTGCCTACGCGGTCATGACCTATGGGATGACGCGCGGTGCGTTCACGGGGAAGCGGCTGGGGGATTATTTGTGCGACGGCATGAAGGATTACGTGCAGGCGCGGAGGGTGGTGAATGGGCTGGATTGCGCGGCGGAGATCGCGGAGCTGGCGACGGCGTGGGAGGCGCGATTGCGGGCGGCTGTAGCGCCCGCGGCTCAGGCGGCCTGAGCCCACGAAAAAAGCGCGCGGCGGTTACATATTGCCGGTGCCGATGTCGCTGGCGGCGGAAATTGGGCTGCGCTCGTCGATATATTCCTCGATGATTTTTTCGAGGATGCCCCGTGCGTTGAGGACGAACTCGATGGCATCTCGGCCGGCGCCCTGTCCGCCGGCGTGCGGGGTGATGTGGTGCGCGGCGGCGAGGACCTCGGCGCGGGCGTTGGCGGGGGCGAGCGCGAGTCCGCAGAGGCGCATGACGGGTAGGTCGATGACATCGTCGCCCATGTAGGCGATTTGCTCCAGCGTGAGCCCGGACTTCTGCATGATTTCGCGGACGGCCTGCATTTTGTGCGCCTGCCCCATGTAGAGGTACTTCAATTTCAGGTCGCGTGCGCGGGCTTTGACGGCTTCGGAGACGCGCTTAGTGATGAAGCCGATTTCGAGGCCGGCGATTTTCGCCAGAGACACGCCCATGCCGTCGTGCGCAGAGAAGCCCTTCATCTCGGCCATAGTCTGGGATTGCAGGCCAAAGCCGCCGTCTTTCGTGTTGGCGGCGGGGTCTGGATTTTTCGCTGCAGGCCGGTCCCCGACGGGGACGACCCAGATGGTGCCGTCGGTGAGAACGCCGTCTACGTCAAAGAGCAGCAGCTTGATTTTCTTCGCGCGGTCGATCACGTCACTGGCGTGCGGAGTGCTCATCGATCTCGATTGTAATGGCGCCGGTGCGAGGGCGGTCCATGCAGCGCCTATACTTTGTTCGACATGGAATCTGTGCGGATGGACAAATGGCTGTGGGCAGCGCGCTTCTTCAAGACGCGAGCGCTGGCGGCGCGGGCGTGCGATCTGGGGCGGATCGAGGCGAATTTGCAACTCGCCAAGCCGGCGCGGGTGGTGCGGGTGGGCGACCATCTGAAGGTGCGCAATGAGGGCGGCGATTTTGACATCGAAGTGCTGGGGCTGAGCCAGATGCGCGGCCCCGCGGCCGCGGCCAAGCTGCTGTATCGCGAGTCTGACGAGAGTCGCGAGCAGAGGCAGAAGCTGGCCGAGGAGCGCAAGGCGATGCCGCAATTTGAAACGGCGTGGGACAGCGGCCGCCCAACCAAGCGCGATCGCCGGCAGCTGGATCGCGCGCGCGGACGCTAGTGACGTGAGTTGCCAGATTGGATATGTTGCGCGCCCGCTGCATATGGGAAAATGGAAGGGATGCAGGCCACGCGCGACACGGTGAGAGGGAAGTTCAAGGCAGCAACGCGGCGAACGCGCGAGCTGGCGATGATCGCGCATGCGCTGGCGGATACGGCGCATCCCGTGATGGCGCACATTGTGCCGATGCGGCGATGCAACCTGGATTGCGCCTACTGCAATGAATACGACAAGACGAGCGACCCGGTGCCGCTGGCGGAAATGGAGCGCCGCATCGACGAGCTGGCGCGGCTGGGAACTTCGATCGTCACCATCTCCGGAGGCGAGCCGCTGCTGCATCCCGAGCTCGACGACATCATTCGCCGCATGCGTCACCACGGCATGATCGCCGGCATGATCACCAACGGCTACCTGCTGATGCCGGAGCGCATCGAGCGGCTGAATCGAGCCGGGCTCGACCACATGCAGATCTCGATTGATAACGTGATGCCGGACGAGGTCAGCAAAAAGAGCCTGAAGGTGCTGGACAAGAAGCTGGAGATGCTCGCCCAGCATGCCGAATTTCACGTCAACATCAATTCCGTGGTCGGCGGTGGGATCAAATATCCGCAGGACGCGCTGACGATCGGCCGGCGCGCGGTGGCGCTCGGATTTACGTCCACGATTGGAATTATTCACGACGGCAATGGGCAGCTGAAGCCTCTCGGCGAGGACGAGCGCGCAGTGTGGAACGAGATGCGGAGCTGGGAGAAGAAAAATTACTCCAAGTTCAACCACTTCCAAGAGGCGATCGCCAACGGCGAGCCGAATGAGTGGCGCTGCCGCGCGGGTGCACGCTATCTCTACATCTGCGAAAACGGACTGGTGCATTATTGCAGCCAGCAGCGCGGCTTTCCCGGGGTGCCGATTGCGGAGTACAGCAAGGCGGATTTGAAGCGCGAGTTTTTGACGGAGAAGACGTGCTCGCCGAACTGCACTGTGAGTTGCGTTCACCAGATCAGCTACATCGACCACTGGCGTTCGCCTCAGACGCGGCCGGTTGATCCCGGTGCGTATGCTGGCCGCGGGCATTCACTGCCTATCGGTGAGGCGGAGTTAGTGCAGCTGCGCTAACTCCGCGTTATTTTGGAGCGCTGCCGCCCTTGTGTTGGCCGGTTTGTAAATTCACTTCGAAGGCAACTTCCTGATCCCGCGGCATGTCCCACGCTTGGCCGTGGACTGTGTCGGCGCTAATGCCGGAGATGGTGAGGCCCTCCCATGACAGGCGTAGAGTTTGCCAGGCTAGACCCTGCTCGCCCCAGGCCGCGATGGCGTGAAATCCGACAAAAAGCAGCACGCGGGTGGATGGCGCCGCGTGGACTTCAACGACTGGGCGGAGATTTATGTGGGTGCTTGTCGCGGGGGATTTGGTGTCGATGATGTACGCGTAGCCACCGGCGACGGCGCATAACTCTTGCGGGCGGGGGCAGGACCAGACGCCGTTGAGGGCGCCGATTTCGGCAAATCCCAAGGCACAGGTGGCGAGGAAATTTCCGCTGCCTTCAGGCTGGATGTCGATGAGGAGAGCGCCGCGGGCGAGGGCGTCTTCTTCTCCGGCGATGGCCTGCGGGTAGACGAAGCTGCGTACCGGGGCGATGAGCGGCGGGACGCTGAGGATGCGCGCGGCCCACGTGTGCGGGAAATCGAAATGGAGTTTGGGGGCCGGCATGGTCGCGCTGCGGCGAGTGTAATCTGAAAGCTGTGCGGCAAGCTTCGAGATTGCATCTCATGTTGAGCCGAGACTCAGTAGAAAATAAATTTCAGGAGTAGTAGAGATGGCAATCCAGGTGCTTTATACGGGCGATGCGACGGTGCGGGGAGCGCGGCATGGCGCAGCGGAATCGAGTGACGGCAAACTGAAGGTGACGTTGTCGTCGCCGAAGTCGCTAGGCGGAGATGATGGCAACGGGACGAATCCCGAGCAGTTGTTTGCGGCGGCGTGGGGCGCGTGTTTTGGCGGCGCGTTGGAGTACATCGCGAAGCAGAAGGGCATCAGCACGGGTGACGTGGTGATTGAAACCAAAATTGGCGTGGGGCCAAGTGCGGCGGGAGCGTTCGGGCTGGTCGCCGAGATGACGGTGACTGTGCCGGAGCTGACCCAGGCGGATGCGGAGCAGTTGGTGGGCGAGGCAGACAGGTCTTGTCCTTACTCGAATGCGGTGCGCGGGAATGTGGAAGTGGCGCTGACGGCCAAGGGCGGCAAGTAGGTAGCTGCCGGCTAAGAATGCCGAACTAGTTTCCGAGAAAAATGTCGAGGCGGGCGCGCACTCCGAGTACTGGTTTGCCCAGCGCGAGTGACGCGCCGTCTTCGAGCAGCGGGATGAGCTTATCGAACTCCGGACCGTGGATGGAGCCGGTGAGGGCGATGCGCAGCGGCTGGAAGAGTTCTTTTCCTTTCGCTCCCGTGGCGGCTTTCACAGCGTTCATGATGGCCTTGAAGCTCTCTCCGGTGAGCGGCTTGCCTTCTGTAACCACTCCGGTTGCAAATTCCTGCAGAACGATTTGCGTTGTGGGCGAGGCCAGCACCTCGGCGTTTGCGGGGTCAGCCTTGGCGGCTGCGGCGTCGTAGGCGAAGAAGACGGCGGCTTTTTCTGGCAGCTGATCAAGGCGGTCCACGGATGGCAAGAGCAGCGCGAGGGTGGCGTTGAGCCAGGTTTGCTCGGGTCCGGAGAGCGTGGCGGGCAGATAGCCGGCGTGGATGAAATGGGGCAGCGATAGTTCAGCTAAGCGGTCGGGTAGCGTCGATTTCAAGTAGTGCCGGTTGATCCAGTTCAGCTTGTTGAAATCGAAAACCGCGGGCGAGCTGGTGACGCGTGCGAGATCGAATGCTTCCAGCAATTCTGCTGGAGTGAAGAGCTCGCGATCGCCGCCCGTCGGCGCCCAGCCGAGCAGTGCGAGGTAATTGACGAGGGCCTCAGGCAGGTACCCCATCTCACGAAATGCCGCGATGGATGTCGCGCCGTGGCGCTTGGACAGACGATGACGGTCGGCGCCGAGGATGGTGGAGAGGTGAGCGAACTCTGGTGGCGTCCAGCCGAAGGCCTGGTAGATGGCGACCTGTTTCGGCGTGTTGGAGAGATGATCATCGCCGCGAATGACGTGGGTGATGGCCATGAGGGCGTCGTCGACGACGACGGTGAAGTTATACACCGGCATGCCGAATGCGCCGGGAGTTGCGCCGGAGCGGACGAGGATGGGATCGGAGACGGCGCTGGCCTCAAATGTAACCGTTCCGCGCACGATATCGTGGAAGCTGATAAGCACGTCGGGGATGCGGAGACGGATAGCGAAGACTTCCGCAGCGGCGCGGCGGTCAGACTCAATCGCGGAGATGGCGCGGCAGCGGCCGGAGTAAGTCTGCGGCTCGTGGTGTTCGATGGCGTGCTGGCGTTCGGCTTCGAGCTCCTCCTGGGTGCAGAAGCAGCGGTAGGCGCGGCCCTCCGCGAGTAGTCGGGCGGCGTGCTGATGATAAATTGCCTGGCGGTCGGATTGGCGCCACGAACCGTAGTCCTGCGGCGGGCAGCCGGGGCCTTCGTCCCAGTTGAGGCCGAGCCATTGCAGGTCTTCGAGGAGCTGGGTTTCGTGCTGGCGCTCGCTCCGCTCAACGTCGGTGTCTTCAACTCGCAAGATGTAGGCGCCGCTACGTTGGCGAGCGAAGAGCCAGTTGTACAGCGCAGTGCGCGCGTTGCCGACGTGCAGCAAGCCGGTGGGTGAGGGCGCAAATCGGTCGCGAACGGGAGAGGGCACACTCAAGGGTAGCAAGAGAATTCGCAGCGGCGCTGCTGAACTGAGGCGCGGGCGCGTTCGGGCGAAAAAACTCAGGTGAAAGATTGCCAACCGAGCGGCTGCAATGGTGTGCGTTTGCCGCGAGCAGAGATGAGGGTGAGCTGCGGCTGACCTTCTTTGCATGCAGCAATGCGGCCAATACGCGCGATGGGGACGCCGCCGAGTTGCGCGGGAATTTTGGTGCGGGGTGGCGCGGTAAAGAGCAGTTCGTAATCTTCTCCGCCGGACATAGCCTGTTGGCGCGTTGCGCCACGGGCGATGGGCAGAGACGCCGCGTCGATTTCCGCAATGACGTTGCTTGATTCGCAGAGACGGCTGAGATCTATGGCCAGGCCGTCCGAGATATCGATGCAGGCAATGCGGGTGAGGGGTTCAGCGAGAGCCAATCCTGCGGCGATGCATGGCTGCGGGAAGAGGTGCGGATGTGGACCGGCGGAAATTTTACGTGCGCCGGACGCAGGCTTGCGCTTGCGCGAGATGGCGGCGAGCTCCGCGGCGGCGCCGCCAAGCTGGCCGGTGACGTAGAGCAGGTCGCCGGGGCGCGCGGACGAGCGGAGCAACGCGCGGTCGCGAGGGACGCTGCCGATGAGGACGATGTCGGCGAAGACGTCCGTTGGGGAGCTCGTCAGATCTCCGCCGGCGAGTGGGACGTTGTACTGCCGCGCGAGAGCGAGAAGGCCGGCGAAAAAATCATCTGCCCACGCACCGGCAAGTTTGCGCGGCAAGGCAAGTGACAGAAATGCGGCGACCGGTTGCGCGCCCATGGCGGCGAGGTCGCTGAGTCCGCGTGCCAGGCAGCGATGTCCGGCGGATTGTGCGGAGTGCCAATCGCGCCGGAAGTGGACGCCTTCAAGAGAAAAATCCGTCGTGACGACGATTTCATGTCCTGCGGGAATGCGCAGCAGCGCAGCGTCGTCGCCGATGCCGAGGGCGAGTTCTGGGAAAGATCCGCCAGAAACGGCATGTGCGAGCTCGCGCACCCGTTGACGCTCGGGTCTGGCTGCGTTAAGGTTTGGCTTCTTCAACATTTGTCAACTCTTTGTGGCTGCTGTCCTGGGATTGTTGCAGCACAAACAACGGTCTTTTGTAATCCTAACTAACCCGAAGGTTGCGTTGACCCTGAGGGATGCCGCTGATAGCCTGAAAAAGCTTTGGTTATCGATGTGGGGGCTTAGATTTGCGGAAAAAGTATTACATCATCTTCGTTGCGCGTGACGAGGAAGGCCGGCTGCAGAAGGTGCCGGTTCCGTTGCATTATGCGTACATTTTTGTAGCTGCGGCCATTATCGGTGCATTCACCATCACCGGCATTGCCGGATCTTACACACGCATGCTGCTGAAGACGGCGCGCTTTAATCAGGTGCGCAGCGAGCACGAAGCGTTGCGCCGGGATTACAAAAATCTTGAGCAGGTGGCGCAGCAAAAAGATATTCAGGCAGCTTCGCTCGGATCCCTGGCCAGCGAGGTGACGCGCTTTTACGGGCTGCGACATGCGCGGAACGAGGCGGCGCTGACTGCGGCGAATTTGAAGTCTGCGAAAACTGTGAAGGGTGCGGTGCCAATTACTGCTGCGGCAGATTCAAGCGGCGAATTTACGCAGGCGAATTATGCGCTGAGTTTGAGCGAGCTGTATGCGCTTCGCAACTCGGCTGTGTCCGGCGCAGCGAGCGAAGGCTTGCGCTTCAGCCTCGGCGAAGCAGTGTCGACGGATGATTGGGCGACGCTGGCGTCTTCTCCGATGTTGTGGCCGGTAGAAGGGCGCGTAACGTCCAGCTTCGGCGAGCGCGAAGATCCGTTCAACGGTGAAGGCGCGTTCCACTCGGGCATCGATATTGCGACCATCTACGGCACGGCGGTGCATGCTCCCGCGGAAGGAATCGTAGTGAGCGCAGGCTTTGGCAACGGCTATGGCCGCGAAGTGGTGATTGATCACGGCCACGGTCTGACCACGATCTATGGGCACCTCTCAGGATTTGGCGTGGTCGCTGGCCAGCATGTCAGCCGCGGCGATGTCATCGCGTACGTCGGCGACAGCGGGCGTTCGACCGGGCCGCATCTGCACTACGAAGTGCGCATCCACGACCAGCCGGTGAACCCGCATAAATATCTGCGGGAGACTTTGGCGGAGATGACGGCGGGGACGCCGAAGGCTGCGATGTAGCTAGCTGCCGGCAGAGGAGTGATTTGGAAAGGTCAGCCGCGAGGCTGGCCTTTTTCCTTGGACGTCTCAATTTGATAGAACTGAACTACTGCAAACGAATGCGAAACCACTCCGCTGCCTGGGCCTCGGCGATTGCGCCAGCGGCGACGTCGTTGGTGAAGGTGACGAAGTCTGGTACTTCCGAGTGCAGGTCATAGCCGTTGAGAAATAGAAATGTGCAGGCGACGACCCAGGCGGTGCGCTTGTTGCCGTCGGAGAACGGATGATTGCGCGAGATGCCCAGCAGGTAGGCAGCTGCCAAGTTTGGTGCGTCTTCTTCATACGCGGCCTTGTTTTTCGGACGCGCGAGAGCATTCTCCAACGCGGCATCGTCGCGGATTTCGGGCAGACCGCCGTGCTCAGCAATCTGGCTGTCATGAAAGACGAGCACTGCGGTGCGACCGACCCAGTGCCAGACCCTGACTCCTTCTGTCACTTGGCGAGAGTGCGGAGACCATCACGGTATCTGCGCATGACTTTTTCCCCGACTTCCAATTGCCGCTCAAACTCGGGGTCGTAGGGCGTGATTCGGAAGCCGCCATCCGGTGCTTCCGTGAGAAATAAGTTGTCGCCCTTCTGCACGCCGAGACGGCCAAGGACTTCTTTGGACAGAATGAGGCCGGCGGAGGAGCCGATAGTCGTGACTTTCATTTTCAACATGATGAAAAAATATAAATGATTATATTACTGTCAGTTGCCGAGTCTATTGGCGTAAACGGCGCAGCAGACCCATCGGCACAGTGGCCGTGAGCACTGCGCGGTTGTCTTTTTGCTCGATCTGGGCAGAGTGGATGAGAGCGGCCACGTCGGCGTCGGGCGATCCGCCGAGGGTGGAGCGGAGCTTCTGCTCTCCCGAATAGAACGACAGCACGGTGCGCGCCATCGTGGCGGAGACTTCAGCAACGGTGTCGTTGGGGGCGATCTCTTCTATGCGCAGATGCAGCGCATCGATGTAGCGGGCCGAAGCGACGAACACGGTGTTGGTTGGCAGCGGGATGCGGAAGCCGAAGAGGTGAACGTTGCCATCCCCGGTCAGGGGAGCTTCGATTTTGCCGAGGCCCCAGGCGAAGGAGAAGACGGGGACGTCGGCGAAGTGGTCCTGCAGCAGCGTGGGACCGGAGAAATAGAAAGCGCTGTCGTGGTCGAGCATGGCATGGATTTGCTCGGGCGTGGGCATGTTGGAAACGGCAATGGTGCGTCGTCCAAGAATCGCGACGCGGACGATGCGACCGTCGTGCGGCACCGAATAAATAGTGTGGCCGGCGTAAGTCTCCGTTGCCGAAGACTGCGAGGACAGATAAGCAGCAAGGTGATCACGGTTGAAGTGGCCGACGAAAACTTCGGAATAGGCCAGGGGACCCTGCGCGGTGAAAGGATCAGGAAGACGATGAATGGCGAAGGCGGCTTCGTCGAGGTCGCGCTCCGTCTCAATGCCGGTGGCGGAGACAAAGGCCTGATACTCGGCGTCCGGCGTGACGGGCTGGCGATCAAAGTGAGTGGCAGCTCGGACGGCGGCGACGTTGACATAAACGATGGCGTCAGATTCTGGCAGAAGGCGCACCGCGTGCGGCGGAGATTTTTTGTGCAGCAGGACGAAGACGGCTCCTGCGACGACAAGAATTGCCAGCGCGCCGAGGGTGAACCAGAGCCAGCGCCAGGAGCGCTTCGGTTCTTGTTGTGGGACCGCGGCAACGATGATCACTTCTTCATTCGGTGGGAAGACTTCAGACATGGCCCTGACTTGAGGGTAGCAAAGCGGCGGCTAGTGGGCTGGCGGCGGCGGTCCGGCGCGACGGGGCGGCTTCCGCATGATGAAGGGCAGCGGCACCAGGCAGAGGACGATGACCCCGAGGATGCCGAAGGCGTTCTGGTAACTCAGCATGGAAGCCTGCCGTCCCAGTTGCTGATAGGCGTAACCCATCGCCATTTTCGCGGCAGTGGCGGCGGATTGTCCTTCTGCCATGAACGTGGCCGTGGTGCGCGCCATGTAGCTCTGATAACTCGGGCTGCCGCTGATCACATTCGCGACCATGGTCGATTGATGGACCTGCTGATTTCGGATGAGAAAAGTGGTGAGCGTCGCGGTGCCGACCGAGCCGCCGATGTTGCGTGCGAAGTTGGAGAAGCTGGAGATTTGATTGTTCTTGTTGGCGGGCACGCCGACGTAGTTCAGCGTGCTGATGGGAATAAAGATGAATGGCAGCCCCACCATCTGTAGGATTCGCCAGAAAGTCAGGGTGCCGTAACTGACGTCCAAGTCGAGACGCGTGAGATTGAGCAGGCCCAGGCCGGTAAGGAAATAGCCGAGGGCGACGAGGTAGCGAGCGTCCTTGACCTTACCGACGACGCGGCCGGAGACGGGCATCAACAGCATGATGACAAATCCAGCGGGGGATAGGACCATGCCCGCTCGCTCCGCGGTGTAGCCAAGCAGCCCTTGCGAGAACTGCGGGATCAGCACCGTCGTACCGAACAGGACCATACCGAGGATGAACTGCAGAAATACGGCGGTGCCGAAGTTGCGATTCTTGAGCAGGCGAATGTCGACGATGGGATTGCTCTGGCGCCACTCCCAGATGACAAATGTGACTAGCGCGATGGCGGAGATGATGGCGAAGGTGGTGATCATCTGGTCGCCGAACCAGTCCTTTTCCTGGCCCTTGTCCAGCACAAACTCAAGACAGCCGACACCGAGCGCAACCAGGCCGAGGCCGGTGAAGTCCACCTTTTCCTTGATGGCCTTGGCTTTTTCTTCGTGCAGGTAAGGTGGGTCGTCGACCATGCGGTTGGTGAGCAGCAGCGAAATCAATCCGACTGGCAGGTTGATGAAAAAGATCCAGTGCCAGTTGAAGTTGTCAGTGATCCATCCACCGAGCGTCGGGCCGATGGCCGGCGCAACGACGACGGCCATGCCGTAAACCGCGAAAGCCTGGCCACGCTTCGAAACTGGAAAAGTGTCAGCCAGGATGGATTGCTCACTGGTGGCGAGGCCGCCTCCGCCAATGCCCTGCAAAATGCGGAAGAAGATGAGCAGCGGCAGCGTTGGCGCGATGCCGCAAAGCAGAGAGCAGAAGGTGAAGATCCCGACGCACGTCATGTAATAACGCTTGCGGCCGAAGCGTGTCGCTAGCCATCCCGAGATAGGTAGGACGATGCCGGAGGCGACGAGATAGCTGGTCAGGACCCAGGTGGCTTCGTCCGGACTGGCGCCGACCGAGCCGGCGATGTGCGGCAGCGCGACGTTGGCGATGGAAGTGTCGAGCACTTCCATGAATGTGGCCAGCGTAACGACGAGCGCAATCAGCCACGGGTTGTAGCGGGGAGTCCAGCGGGAGATGTCTGAGGGGTGGATTTGAGACTGCGGAGGCATGGGCTGGGGCTTGTGAAGATTCTATTGGAATCGCGAAGGCAGTTGAGGATGCAGAAATCTGCGGACGAAAGACGTACGCCCGCGAGGCTGGTAGTGTGGTGCTCGTGAATGGCGTGAATCTGGTGCCGCAAATTCCCGTGTCCATGCTGCGAACGGACTTGCCGCCGATGGCCGTTGGGCTGCTGGCTACCGTCGCGGGAGTGATGGCGTGCGCACTATTTTTTCTGCGCCGTCGCGATCGCGTCGTCACTCTCTTCTATTTCGGCCTGATGGCGGCCATGTATGGCATACGGCTCTTCGTCGGCACCCCCACCGCAGGCTATTTCATTCCTATCGCCGTGCAGATATGGGTCAACATAGTCGTCACCGGATTCATCCTGATTCCGTTCGTGCTGTTTTTTGGCGAGATGCTCGCGCCGGAGCTGAGGCGCAAGCGGCTTTGGGGCATTGCCTATCTGCTGGTGCAGGGAACCTTCTTCGTCCTGGCGCATTTTGATCCCGCGGCGCGCCGAATTGCAGAGCGGATCAACAACATCGTGGTCCTGATCGCACTGCCTGTCCTCATCCTGATGCTGTTTGTCGGCAAGCGCGTCGCGCGCAAAGAATTGCTGGCGATCCGCATCGGCGTCCTCGCCCTCCTTTGCTTCACTGCGTATACGAATGGGGTGGACCTGGGTTTCTTCACCGGCAATCCGAACATCGAATATTTCGGATTCACGATCATGCTGGCGTGCCTGGGATACGTGACGGTGCGGCGCACGATCAAGGGAGCCGAGCAGTTCGACGCCATGCACCGGGAGATGGAGCTGGCGCAGGAAATCCAAGGCCGCCTGCTAGCTCCCAAAGTTGAGATAAAGGGACTCGAGGTCGCAACGCGCTATGTTCCCGTGGCGTGGGTGGCAGGCGATTTCTACGATTTTCTCGCGCCGGATAAAGACGGCGTCGGCGTCCTGGTTGCGGATGTCTCAGGCCATGGTGTGTCGGCCGCGCTGGCGGCCAGTATGGTCAAGATTGCAATCCGCGCGCAGATGGATGAGGCCAGCGACCCGGCGGCGGTGTTGCGCGGCATGAACGAGATCCTCGTCGGCAACATGGATGTTCAATATGTAACTGCTGCGTATCTTTATCTGGACCTGGCGGCTCGCGAGCTGCGCTACGGGGCGGGCGGTCATCCTGCGATGCTGCTCTGGCATGCGGCGGAAAAGCGCGCGGAGCCGGTGGAAGAGAATGGCCTGATCCTCGGCATGTTTTCCGGTTGCGAATACACGACGCGGCGGATGAAGTTACTTCCGGGAGATCGATGCCTGCTCTATACGGACGGAGTTTCGGAGGCGCCGAATACGGCAGGCGAGGAGTTTGGCGGCGAGCGGCTGCTGCAATTTTTCAGCGACAATGCAGAGTTGGCGCCTGAGGTATTTTGCGATGCGCTGCTGGCGCGGATCGAGCAGTGGAGCGGGCGTCGCGATGGCCCTGGAGGCAAAGAGCAGGCCGATGATTTGACACTCCTGCTGGTCGAATTTTCGGGTTAGCGCAGCGAACGAAAATGTTATTCTGACGCAAGTCCGTTGGATTTAATTGGATGGACGGGCTGGCGTAGCTCAGTTGGTAGAGCTCCTGATTTGTAATCAGGCGGTCGGGGGTTCAAGTCCCTTCGCCAGCTCCATTTCGGAACCCCGGCACTTTTGGAATTCTGCACACGAAATCGCCGGTGGAATTCAAACTTTAGTACTGCAAAATCCTTCGAAGTCGCGCAAGATCGTTCCACTTCCGAAGGAGAATTCCGTGAAACGCCTTGGTTTTCTTGCTGCATGTTTTCTTGTCTGGTCATCCGCCGTGGTTCTCGCCCAAGCCGCATCGCCCACCGTTTACCTCGCCGCTCAGCCATTTGGAAATACCTGGGACGCGAAACGCGATCAATCGCAGGAGATGTCGAAAGACTTCGCCAAGAATTGTCCCTCGATCCAGGTCAGCGCGGACAAGCAGGCAAATTACGGCGTTCGCCTCAATCATGGCGAAGCAGGCCAGGCAGTTCGAGACAACCAGTTCTCCGTGGTCGACGGACTTGGCAATGTGTTGGCCACACGCGAGCAGAGCAGCATGAACAGGGACGTGAAATCCATCTGCGAACTCATTACGGCGGATTGGAACAACGAGGCGTCCCTGCAAGCCAAGCTGGTCAAGTCATTCAACGATGCCTTCGCAAAAAATAATATCGAAGGCTATGCGGAATATAAGGATGGCAACTTGGCGGTTCACAGCGCGCGGGCTACTGTGATGCGCTTCCACATGATCATCAATTCGGGCGCGCTGGGATTCGCCAGGCAGGCCGGAATCAAAACCATCCGCTACACGAATGATGCCGACCAGGACTTAACCTACGATCTGGCGACCGCGCAAATCGCAACGACGGACAAGAGCACGGAAGGATCCGACGCGCCGGCCCCCCAATCGGCCGCTCAATCCAGCACCACCACTTTAACGCCGTAAGTACGCGGTATCAGATTCATGCGGGCGATGGCGGGGGAGAGTTTTTCTCTCCCGCTCTTTCCTTGCTCGCACAAACAGCCAAAACCGTTTTATGATGGACACAGCCGCCTGCATGGGCGGCAAAGTTTTGCCTGCCGCTTTTTCCGGCTCCTCTTCCTGAGTCTTCCCCCTGTGGTTTCGCGGTTCGCGTTCCTGTGGAGTTGGGTTTGGGACGGGCTGTCATCAGCGGTGGGATAAGCACAGGTGGCCGAGTGGTTAATGGCAGCAGACTGTAAATCTGCCGCTCCGAGGAGCTACGGAGGTTCGAATCCTCCCCTGTGCACCAGAATTTTGCAGGACGTTTGAAGGCGGGGGAGCGGATCGTTGAGTGACTCCATGACTCCGAAGATGAAGCTGGGAATTGCGCTGGGGGCGCTGGCGGTGCTGGCGGTTTTAGCATGGCAGACAATTGAGCCAGGCAAGTGGCGGAATTTTACCTGGCTGGTGTTGGGATTTTTTGCGTTCCGTGTCGCGATCGGTGCGCTGCGGTCGCGGTACGATGGAGAGGACGCTCAGCAACAGGACGTCACTCCAGACAAGCAGGGCTGATGTAGCTCAGTTGGTAGAGCACTCCCTTGGTAAGGGAGAGGTCACCGGTTCAATCCCGGTCATCAGCTCCAGATTTCTTCATTAAAAGTACGCGCCATTTTCTTGGAATTATGTTGCGTGGAGCATTTATCTAACTGATTTGTATAGGTTTAGGCCAGGCGGGAGTAACTCAGTGGTAGAGTCACAGCCTTCCAAGCTGTTGGTCGCGGGTTCGATTCCCGTCTCCCGCTCCAGACTGAAAGAAGAAAACATATGTACGAGCAAGCAACAATTCCGGTGGTCAATCAAGAGGCGTTTGCGCACATCCGGCAGGCGTTGGAAGTTACGTTTGCGCCGGCCAGCGCGGCGAAGTTTTTAAAACAGGTAGACAAGCGCGGCCAGCGAGTGCGCGATTTTGAACTCGCGTTGCAGCAGGGCTTGCTGGGCAAGGATCTGCAGGCCGCCTATCAAACGCTGCCGGATTCCGATCGCGCTCAGGTCCGCGAAATGTATTTGCAATTAGTCGAGCAAGTGGCCCCGGAGCTTCGGGCCAGGTTCATGAAGGTTTACACCTATTACTGACCTAACGGGATAGCAAGGGGGGACCGAAGCATGGCGCGCGCGTTCGTGATTGCGTGGGAGTTTGTGTTGAGGCAGGGCCAGGAAGAGAAATTCCTGGCCGGCTATGGGCCCGAAGGAAGATGGGCGCAGTTGTTCGGCAGGGCTCCGGGATTTGTGCGGAGCGAGCTGGCGCGGAGTGAGTATGACGCGCACAAATTTGTAACAGTAGATGTATGGGAATCGCGGGCGGCCTACGAGGCCTTCCGCAAAAGGTATGAAGCCGAGTACGACCTGCTCGATATGGAAATGCAGGCCTGCACGGTGAATGAGCAGCGGGTAGGCAGTTTTTATCTGGAATAAGAAACCAGAAGAATTGAAATCAAAAAAGGGACCAGGGAAAAGTTATGGCGAAGGAAA
>Ga0302326_10015977_pt1 | contig 15745 bp, 13 predicted proteins | sample Palsa_T0_3_FD_202264 | JGI IMG/M metagenome (GOLD analysis project Ga0302326, IMG submission 202264) | Peat permafrost microbial communities from Stordalen Mire near Abisko, Sweden - Palsa_T0_3 | ecosystem: Environmental > Terrestrial > Soil > Palsa > Peat permafrost | place: Sweden: Abisko... | reverse complement strand
CGCTGGCGTCAAAGCTGGTGCCGTCGCCGTCCGTTTCAACGGTTTGGACGAGCCGGTTGTGGACGGCGCCCCCGACTTCATGAAGTCACTCGACATCGATCACGCGCGCGATGGCGAAGTCATGGTCGCCTTTGCGATGAACGGCGAGCAGTTGCCGCTGCTCAATGGCTTCCCACTGCGTCTGATCGTGCCAGGATGGTATTCGACCTACTGGGTCAAAACACTCAATGACATCGAGGTGCTCGACGCGCCCGACACCAACTATTGGATGGCGACGGCTTACCGCATTCCCGACACGCCGCATGCGAGCGTCGCGCCCGGCCAAACCGGTTTCAAGACCGTTCCGATCAACCGCATGGTGCCGCGCTCTTTTTTCACAAATGTAAAAAGCGGTGACAGGGTCCGCTCCGGCGCGATGGTGTCGCTGCGCGGCATCGCCTTCGGCGGCGATCGCGGCGTTGCGCAGGTCGAGATCTCAACCGACCAGGGGCAGAGCTGGCAAAACACGAGTCTCGGCCGTGACGAAGGCAAGTACAGCTTTCGTCAATGGAGTACGCAAATCACAGCGCCCCAATCCGGAAAGCTCGTGCTGCAGGCACGCTGCACCAACATCCAGGGCGAAGGGCAGCCGGCCGAACCAAATTGGAACGGCGGTGGCTTTATGCGCAACGTGATCGAAAGCGTCGAGCTCTCGCTCGTCTGACGGAGGATTTCGTCATGCCCGAATTTCTTAATGGCAACGTCGATAGCGAAACTAGACGGATCACCGGCCGGGCAGCCTTGGTGCAAATCGCGGCGATGCCGATCATCCTCGCGCTCGGCGGAACATTGGTCCTAGGCAGTGAGGTGTCGGCCAAAGATAACAGTGCCGCCGCGCCGGCGGCTGGGGCACTCAACTCCGTATCCGGTGGCGGCACGACGCTGCGGTCAGTCAATGTGGAGTTTCCCGATCCCGGGCGGCTGTTCCCTGGCGGCGACAAGGCGGAAGCCATCAATAATAATTGCTTGGCTTGCCACTCAGCGGGCATGGTGTTGACGCAGCCTTATCTTTCGCGCGCCGAGTGGCAGAGCGAAGTCGACAAGATGCGAAATATTTACAAGGCGCCGATTGCCGCCGAAGACGCTACCGCAATTGTCGATTATCTCGCCAGTCGCCGAAGCAAATGATCGCCTGAGAAGCCCGTCAGGATTCTACCGAACCTCGCGGCGCGATTTTAACGCATAAGCGACAAACACGCCGAGCAGCACCAGGGCCAGCCCGTACCAAGTCACCGCGTATTGCCAGTGATTGTTCGGGAGGCTTGGCGCGAGTTTGCCGGGCTGCGGCCATCCGCCCGGGGGCAGCGGCGATTCCTGCTCGACATAGAACGGCGCAACTGCGCCCCAGCCTTTGGCCGCGGCGATCGCGGCCGGATCGCGGACGAAAAAGACATTCGCCTTGTCCTGTGGGGTGAACCAGCCGCGCCCCTCCGGCCAGCGCATGGCGCCGGTGATGGCGCTATCGCCCGAGGGAGGTGCGCTCGGCGCAACATTCGGTTTCCAGTTCGTGTCGGACGGTACAAAGCCGCGGTTGATGACAACGACGCTACCATCGGCGAGCTGCGCGGGAGTGAATACCCACAATCCAAAACCAGACACATCGGGGCGAAACGCTGAGGCCGAGGCATAAACCAGCGCGTCCTCGTTTTTTTCGAATTTCGCACTGAACGTGACGCGACGATATTCGTTTTGCGCGGCATCCAGCGCCGGCCAGGTCTGCGATAGGGGCAGCGCGGCGGGCGCAGCCGCGAGCCTTTCATCGAGCGCCGCGATCAATCCTTCTTTCCATGCCTTGCGCTGTAATTGCCACGTGCCGAGCGCGACCAGCATGGCAAACGCCAGCACAGCGGGAACGAGTAAACCGGTCCATGACCGCTGCCGCCGATTTCTTTGCGTCAAAGGAGCTTCCGGCGGCGTGCTCAAGGCTCGTTCTCGCCGAAGCGTCCCTCCGCCGCGCGGTGATGATATTGCAGCGCGATCAACAGAGCTTTCATCGGCCGCAGGGGACCGAGCGTGACAATAAGGATGAGCGGCAGCCACAAAGCCGCGTGTACCCACAGCGGCGGCTGGTAGACGACTTCAGTCACCAGCGCGGCGAAGACGACAATGAAGCCAGCGAGAAACGTGATGAAGACGGCGGGTCCGTCGCCCGAATCGGCGAAACTGTAATCGAGGCCGCAAACTTCGCAGCGCGGTCGCAGCGAGAGAAAGCCTTGGAATAACTTACCGCGGCCGCAGCGCGGGCAAGCACACGACAAGCCGGCGACGATCGATCCCGCGAGTGTGTCGATGGTTTTTTCAGTCATGGCAACTGCGCGTGTCACCTCTCCCCGCGTGCGGAGAGGTTGGATCGCGCTAGCGATCCGGGCCAGGGGGCGTCACCACTATTCTCAAGCGAGCGGCGAGGCCACTTCACCTCAACCCTCGCCCCGCACGCGGGGAGAGGGGGATGACTCTATTCAGGCAGAGGCACGCCGGCGCCCCACACGTAAATGCAGGCGAACAGAAACAGCCAGACCACGTCAACGAAGTGCCAATACCAGGCGGCGAACTCGAAACCGAGATGCTGCGTCGGCGTGAACTGGCCGGCAAGTGCACGGAACAGACAGACAATCAGAAAGATCGAACCGATGATGACGTGAGCGCCGTGAAATCCGGTCGCCATGAAGAAGGTGGCGCCGTAGATGTTGCCGGAATAGTGGAAGGCGGCATGGCCGTATTCCCAGGCCTGCACGCAAGTGAACGAGAGGCCGAGCGCAATGGTGCAGACGAGGCCCCAGATCAAGCCTTTACGGTCGTTGTTGAGGAGCGCGTGATGCGCCCAGGTCACAGTCGTGCCTGAGGTCAAAAGGATAAGCGTGTTCAATAACGGCAAATGCCACGGATCGAAGGTGTGGATGTCCTTTGGCGGCCACACCCCGCCGAGAAATGCTGTGCGGGCGACGTCCTTTAATTCCGCCGGAAACAGCGCGGTGTTGAAATACGCCCAGAACCAGGCGACGAAGAACATCACCTCCGAAGCGATGAACAAAATCATGCCGTAGCGGTGGGAAATCTGCACCACGCGGGTATGGTCGTGCTCGACTTCGGCTTCAAAGATGACGTCTCGCCACCACCCGATCATGGTGTAAGCCACGCCGATGGCGCCGACGCCGAAAATGACCGGGGCGTAGGCGACCACGTGGTGCATCCACAGAATAAGGCCGAACGCCATGATGAAGGCTGAGGTCGCGCCGACTGCCGGCCACGGGCTGGGGTTGACCAGGTGATAATCGTGGTGCGGTTTGGCGTGTGCAGCATCGGCCATTGTCATCGTCTCCGCTTGGCGCCCGGTGCCGGCGCGCCAGTGTTGCTTATAAGCACGGTCAAGATTTCCCCGGCAAGGTGCTCGCCGCCGCCTGATCCGGCACACGTGCCGGATAGAAGGTGTAGGACAACGTGATCAAGTCCACGCGGTCCTTTTCGGAATCTTCGGCCAGCTTCGGATCGACATAAAAGACCACCGCCATATCGCGCCGCTCGCCCGGCTTCATGGTCTGTTCGGTGAAACAAAAGCAGTTGATCTTCTCGAAATAGATGCCGACGGTTGACGGGCTGACATTATAGCCGGCCTGGCCCGCGGTCACGCGTGCGGCTTCGTTGGTCACTGAGTAATAGACGGTGACGACTTGCCCGAGCTTCACGTCAATGGTTCGTTGCTCGGGCTCGAACCGCCAGGGCAATCCAGCCGCCACGTTGGCATCGAAGCGCACCGTGACGGTGCGATCGGAGGTTTGTCGCGGAGCCGATTTTGCCACCTGCGTGGTGCCGCCATAACCAGTGGTGCGGCAGAACCAGGAATAAAGCGGCACGGCGGCAAATGACATTCCGATCATGATCGCGACCAGGCCACCGCAACAAAACGCGATCAGGAGATCGCGGCGGGGCGGAGGCGCTGACGATTTTGGCGTGCTCATGAGCCTCTACAATTTTTTCTGCTCACAGCGGGCGCACCAGGACTGCCGGACCCTTCACCAAGGTAACGATATAGAACAGGACCACCAGCACTCCGAGCGCGACTGCAATTGCAATCGACCGCGCGCGGCGGGCGCGCGCTTGCTGTTCGGTCAGTCTGACACCGCGACCCGGTTCTTCATTCATGAGCACGCTCATCGTCATGCGGCGAGATGACCGAACAACGCCGGATACACGTGATCGACCAGGAGCGCAGCAAATACCAGGAAGAGATAGAGGATTGAGAAAGCGAATAACTGCTTGCTCGCCGCAAAACCGTGCTGCTCGGCTCGCACTCGCAGCGCCAGCACCAGCAAAGCGGCCCCGGCCACGACCGCGACCGCACCATAAATCAGACCAGTGTAGCCGAGGATCCAGGGCAAAATCCCAAGCGGCGCCAGGATCAGCGCATAGATGAGAATCTGCAGTTTCGTTTCCGCCGGGCCGGCCACGACCGATAGCATCGGCACGCCCGCGCGTGCATAGTCGTCCGTCCGATAGAGCGACAGCGCCCAAAAATGCGGCGGCGTCCAAAAGAAGATGATGAGGAACAGCAAAATGGGCTCGAGACTCAGTCCGCCGGTTGTGGCCGCCCAGCCGATCATTGGCGGCAATGCGCCCGCAGCGCCGCCGATCACGATGTTCTGCGGCGTCCGCCGTTTCAGCCACATCGTATAGACGAGCACGTAAAACGCGATCGTTGTCGCCAGCAGCGCTGCGGCGACGACATTCACCAGGAGTCCGAGAATGACGACGGAGAACGTGGCGAGCGTCAACCCGAAGGCGAGCGCTTCGCCCGGCGCGATCCGGCCGGCCGGTATCGGCCGCGCGGCGGTGCGCGTCATCCGGGAGTCGATGTCGGCGTCGTACCACATATTGAGCGCACCGGCGGCGCCGGCGCCGACCGCGATGCACAGAAGCGCGACGAAAGCTATCACCGGGTGCAAATGGCCGGGCGCCACCAACAAGCCGACCAAAGCCGTGAACACCACAAGCGACATCACCCGCGGCTTCATCAGCTCCAGGTAGTCTCCGACGCCCGCAATGCTGGGCTCGGCGCGTGCGGTCGTAAGGCTCATCGGATCAAGGGCAGTGTGTCGAACTGATGGAACGGCGGTGGTGAAGGCAGCGTCCATTCCAGCGTGGTCGCCCCAGCCCCCCATGGATTGGCGCCGGCGGGCACTTTGCGGAGGAACGCGTGGGCCACGCCAAAGAAGAACACCAGCGTGCCGAAGCCGGAAATATAGGAGCCGATCGAGGAGATGAAATTCCAGTCGGAGAACGCGTCGGGGTAATCGGCAATGCGCCGCGGCATGCCGGCAAGCCCGAGGAAGTGCTGCGGAAAGAACACCAAATTGACGCCGATAAACGTCAACCAAAAGTGCAGCTTGCCGATAGTTTCCGAGTACATGTAGCCGCTCATTTTTGGGAACCAGTAGTACCAGCCCCCAAAAATGGCGAACACGGCGCCGAGCGAAAGCACGTAATGGAAATGCGCGACGACGTAGTAGGTGTCCTGCAACACCCGATCAACGCCGGCATTGGCCAGAACCACGCCGGTGACGCCACCTAACGTGAACAAGAAGATGAAACCCAGCGCCCACAGCATGGGCGTCTTGAACTCGATCGAGCCGCCCCACATGGTGGCGATCCAGGAGAAGATTTTTACGCCCGTGGGAACGGCGATGACCATGGTGGCGGCGACGAAGTAAGCCTGCACGCTTGCCGACATGCCGACGGTGTACATGTGGTGGGCCCAGACCACGAAGCCGATGCCGCCGATGGCGACCATGGCGTAAGCCATGCCGAGATAGCCGAACACCGGCTTGCGCGAAAACGTGGCGACGATCTGGCTGACCATGCCGAAGCCGGGAAGGATCAGAATGTAAACTTCGGGATGACCGAAGAACCAAAACAGATGCTGGAACAGGATCGGATCGCCGCCGCCGTGCGGATCGAAGAAGGTGGTGCCGAAATTCCGGTCGGTGAGCAGCATGGTGATCGCGCCCGCCAATACCGGCAGCGCCAGCAGCAGCAAAAATACCGTCACCAGCTGCGACCAGACAAACAACGGCATCTTGTGCAAGGTCATGCCCGGCGCGCGCATGTTGAAGATCGTGGTGATGAAATTGATGGCGCCGAGGATCGAGGAAGCGCCGGCGAGATGCAGCGCGAGAATGACGAAATCCATCGCCGGGCCGGGATGCCCGTAGGTCGATAGCGGCGCATAGATGGTCCAGCCGGTTCCGGCGCCGTTAACGCCGGCCTCGCCTTCGAAAAACATCGAGGCGACGAACAGCGCGAACGAGGCTGGCAGCAGCCAGAACGAAATGTTGTTCATGCGCGGGAAAGCCATGTCCGGCGCGCCGATCATCAGCGGAACCATCCAATTGCCGAAGCCGCCGATCATCGCCGGCATGATCATAAAGAAGATCATGATCAGGCCGTGCGCGGTCACGATCACATCGTAATAGTGCGTCTCGTGGAAGATCTGCAGGCCGGGGAACATCAGCTCGGCGCGGATCAGGATGGAGAAAATACCGCCGATGAGGCCGGCGCACAGCGCGAACACCAGGTACATGGTCCCGATGTCCTTGTGGTTGGTCGAGTAAACAAAACGGCGCCAGCCATGCGGAATAGTGTGGCCGTGATCGTCGCCGTGCGCCGTTTGTACCATCGTATCCATAGTCGGTTCCTGCGTTAGTGCGTCTTCTTTCCGGCGTTGGGCTGGCAGTCAATGCGCTGCGGCGGTCAGCGTCGCCGGCGGACCGTCAAGGCCCGCGTTCTTTTTCTCCACCGCGATCCAATTCTCGAACTCGGCATCACTGACCACGCGAACGGTGATCGGCATGAACGCGTGGTCCTTGCCGCACAGCTCGGAGCATTGGCCGTGGAAGGTTCCTTCGGTCGTCGCCTTGAACCAGGTGTCGTTGAGGCGCCCGGGAACGGCGTCGATCTTAATGCCGAACGAGGGTACGGCGAAGGAATGAATGACGTCGGCGCCTGTCACCAGGACATGCACGACTTTGTTCACCGGCACGACCAATTCATGGTCGACGGTCAGCAGCCGCGGCTGGCCCGCCTTCAGATCCTTGTCTTCGACGATCAGCGAGTCGAATTCGAAGTCGCCGTTGTCCGGGTAATTGTAGCTCCAATACCACTGCTTACCGGTGGCCTTGATGGTGAGATCGGCCTTCGGCGCGTCGAGTTCTAGGAAGAGCAGACGGAACGATGGCACCGCGATCGCGACCAGAATGACGACGGGAACGATGGTCCAAATCAGTTCGATGACGGTGTTATGCGTAGTGCGCGAAGGTGTTGGATGGGCCCGGGCGTTAAAGCGCACCATGACAATGATCAGCAGGATCAGGACGAACAGCGTAATCGCACTGATGATCCACAGCAGGAAGTCGTGAAACCGGGTGACGTCAACCATGACCGGGGAGGCCGCTTCCTGCAGGCCGAGCTCCCAGGGCGTGGGCTGGCCGAGGCCGGCGAACGCCACGCCGCCCATCACAATAAGGAGGGCTCCGGTCAGCGCATAACGTGCTAAGCGGAAGGGCGCATGCATCTGGTATTGGCTCCTTGCTTCTCGCTCGTTTCCGCCGCGGTCGGTTCGTGCCGTGGCACGCCGCGAACCGGAGAATACGCAAAGCGCGTGTCTCCAGAGCGACGCCGGCCCGACGCTGCCGGCTGCCGGGCGAGTTTGTGCCAGGGGTCTGGCCCTTGCCGGGCATCGGCGGATGGGGGTCGCCTCGTCAAACCACAAATCCTGCCCTACCGCAATGCGGTCTTCCGCGTAAAGCACCGCAGACAGAACGGGATACCACACCTGCCCGGCCTAGCTCCTTTCGCTGGCGCCGCAATGCCGGTTTGCTCGTCTCTTGACAGTGTGGCCTTAGGATGTAGGGGAGGCTCGCTAGGCGGTCGGTAAGCGTGATTCGCGGCGGGGCGCTTTGAAACGTCACCGCGCGCGGCGCGGCGGCTGATCAGGGGACGGGATCATGGTCTCATTCACGATAGGGCGTGTGCTGCGGCCAATTGCCCCTGCGCTCGCTGCTGTCATCGCCGTTGCCGCGTTCGCCGGGCAAGCGGCCGCTCAAGGCGCCGTGCGGTCGGTCCACGGCGACTGGCAGATTCGCTGCGACACGCCCCCCGGAGCGCAGAGCGAGCAGTGTGCGCTCATGCAAAGCGTGACCGCAGAAGACAGGCCGAATGTCGGTCTTACGGTCATCGTGCTCAAGACCACCGATCAAAAGAGCCGCTTGATGCGGGTGGTCGCCCCACTCGGCGTATTGTTGCCGTCGGGTCTGGGATTGAAAATCGACAACAACGACGTCGGCCGCGCCGGTTTTGTGCGCTGCCTGCCGAACGGCTGCGTCGCCGAGGTCGTGATGGATGACAAGCTCATCGAGCAACTGCGCAACGGGCAGACCTCGACGTTCATTATTTTTCAGACGCCGGAAGAGGGCATCGGCTTTCCCATGAGCCTCAAGGGCTTTGGCGAGGGCTTCGACAAACTGCCGTAGCCCGCCTGCCATCCCTCCCGTCCGCAAGCCGTCGGGCGCGATTGTGCTGCGCCTTTGAGCGATTACATTATGCGATGTCTATCGGCGAAGAGGCAGGTCTGTCATGGACACCAAACAATATCCGGTCACCCACACCGACGCGGAGTGGCGGCAGCTCCTCACGCCGGAGCAGTTCCGCGTCATGCGCACGCATGGCACCGAGCCGCCCGGCAGTTGCGCGCTTAATTACGAGAAACGCGCGGGCACGTTCTTCTGCGCCGCATGCGAGCAGGCACTGTTTGCTTCGAAGAAGAAATTCGAAAGCGGGACTGGATGGCCGAGTTTCAACGATCCGGAGCCCGGCGCAGTCGAGGCATCGGTCGACAATAGCTACGGGATGACGCGAACCGAAGTGCATTGCAGCCGATGCGGCAGCCATCTTGGTCATGTCTTCGAGGACGGGCCGCCGCCGACGCATTTGCGCTATTGCATCAATGGCGTAGCGATGAACTTCAAGCCCGAGTGAGCCCGCCGCTGCGGCGAATCAGCAAATGCGGCCGATTTCCGGCCTGGTTGTGGCGTAAGCAGTCACGAAATTGCAATGCCGCGCGGTGAGATTACGCGTGTGCGCCTCGTCAAAATGTGGAACACTCCCGCTCGCTGAATCCTCGGACTGAAACGCACATTTGTTCGCGTGTTTGGTTGAGGCGATCTTTATCTCGGGTATTAACCGAGCCGTCTGGATCGCGCTCAAACTCAAGTTCCGGATGTGGCATTTGATGCGCAGTGCACGGGAATCGGCCACTCGCCTGCTGCAACTTATGATGATCGCCGCGGTGGTTCTGCCGGCGGCGCTGTTCATCTACGCCGCGTGGGTTAGCTATCGCCAGTTTCACGACGTCGCCGACGAGCGCATCGGGCGCTCGCTCGACGTCATGCAGGAGCAGGCGCTTAAGGTCTTCGAGACCATCAACAGCACGTTTGCGGTAGTCAACGAGATCGTGCGCGGCATGTCGGACGCACAAATGCGCGCCGAAGCGCCGCAACTTCACGAGCGCCTCGCTGACATTGTGGCGACGATGCCGCAGCTAAAGGCGATCGTGATTGTCGGTCGCGATGGAACGCCGCTGGTGAGGAGCTTGTCTCCGATCATTCCCGATGACGTCAACTTCAGCGATCGGGACTATTTCGAAGCGCAACGATCGGGCGATGCGGGAACCTATGTGAGCAGCATGCGCTTGCCGCAATTGCCGGGAAGTGGTGGCGGCGAGTTCTTCGATCTTTCCCGCCGGTTGAAAACGTCCGACGGATCCTTTGCCGGCGTCATCGCCATCGCAGTCCTGCCGGGTTACTTCGAGGATTTTTATCGGCTGATCGGCCGCGGCCGGGGCAATTTCTTTGCCTTGGTGCGGTCCGACGGCTCCTATCTCGCCCGCTTCCCGGCACCCGACGACCGCTCGCAACGTTTAAGCGAAAACAGCATGTTGCGGACCGCCATCGACCGCGGCATCGATCACGGTTTCTACACGGTGCATTCGGAAATCGACGGCGTCGTGCGCCGCATCAACTTTCGCAAGGTGCCAAGCTTTTCGGTCTACGCGCTTGCCGGAGTGAGCGACGACGCGATCCGGGCCGAATGGCTCTCGAGCATGGCCACGCATTTGCTGTACGGCCTTCCCGCGGTCATTTTGATCATGGCTGTGCTGTTTTTGACCCTACGCCGCACCCAGCGGCTCTACGAGGAGGCCGATCGCCGCGAGGCCGCGGAAATTGCGCTGCGGCAATCGCAGCGGCTCGAGGCCATTGGTCAGTTGACCGGCGGCGTCGCGCACGATTTCAACAACCTGTTGATGATCGTCAGCGGCAGCGTGCACCGGCTGCGCCGCGATGTCGTCGACGAGAAACAACTGCGGCTTCTCGATGCCATCGTCAACGCGATCCAGCGCGGCGAGAGCCTGACCCGGCAATTGCTGTCGTTTTCGCGGCGGCAAACGCTACAGCCGACGGTGATCGATCTGGCGGCCTGGTTGTCCGAGCTTAAGGAGATGCTCAGCCGGTCGTTACGCGGCGATATTGAAGTCCGCTTGCTGGTCCCGCGGCGGCCTTGTTTCGTCAAGATCGACGCCAGCGAACTCGAGCTTGCGCTCCTCAACCTCGCCTTCAATGCGCGCGACGCCATGCCCTCGGGCGGCGTTCTGTCGATCACGGCCAAGCCGATCACGCTTCGAGGCAAGGTCGGCGAAGAGGGCTTGAGCGGCCCCTTTGTCGCTATCCGCGTCGCCGACAGTGGACAGGGAATTCCCGCCGAAATTCTGCCGCGGGTTTTCGAACCGTTTTTCACCACCAAAGAAGTGGGCAAGGGCACCGGGCTCGGGCTTTCTCAAGTCTACGGCTTTGCCAAGCAATCCGGCGGTGCCGCCAACATAACCAGCACGCCTCGCCGTGGCACCGCGATTACATTGTTTTTGCCCCGCAGCTCTGAAGAGCAAGCGCAGCCAAGCGCGCTGCCCAAAGCCGCCGGCGCCGCTTTGCCCAGCGGCACGGTGCTGGTGGTGGAAGATAATTCCGACGTTATCGAAGTGGCGCGCGGCTATTTTGCCGATCTCGGCTTTGACGCCAAAGTCGCGGCCAGTGCTCAAGAGGGCCTTGCGTTGGTCGAGCAGGATGACGGTATCGCGCTTGTCTTCTCAGACATATTGATGCCCGGCGGCTTGAACGGATTAGATCTGGCGAAAGAGCTGCGCCGGCGCTTTCCCAGCATCGCCGTACTGTTGACGACTGGATATAGCTCGAGCGCACAGGACGCGGTGCGCGAGGGTTTTGAAGTGCTGCAAAAGCCGTACGATTTGGCCGCCCTCGAACGCGCCCTTCTTTCCGTTTTCAAACGGCACAATCGTGCGGTCGGCGCGGCCGCGGGCTGGAACGCTAACCCAGCGCCGCAACGTGCCGCAGGGTAAATGGAACGTTCTTTTTAGCCATCCTGTGGTTACGCAAAACATGACGTAAGGTGCTCGGCGAAGCGCTTGCCTTGCAACGGCGCTCGCCCATCAGGGCAAAGACTCCGGCCCTCGACAATGAATTGTTTAGCATGAACTCCGGCGCGCAAAACTCACCGACCGGATTAAATGAAAGTAAAATTTGAACGACCATAGTCGCGCTTAGGGCGACGGTAATAACGCCGTCAAATGGAGGCGGCGTTGGAAGCAGATCGCATTGCCGCGATGTCAGAAAATTCAACACCTCGGCGCGAGCAGCATGTCGGCAGCGTGCTCTCGGTGCGGGGTGCCGAAGCAAGTTTCGGTATCTTGCGCCGAAACGACGCGGCGGCCGAAAGCGACGGCACAACTGTCGGCAAATTTCTCGCCATCGCCAGCAAAAATTCTCTGCTGATCGGTTTTGTGACAGAAGTCTCGGTTGAAGTGCCCGAGATTGTCCGCGAGCAAGGCTATGCCGGCTCCGCTCGCCTCGAGCTTATGGGCGAGATCAGAAAGGAAGAGCACGGCACCAAGTTTCGGCGCGGCGTGACCGAATATCCGCTGATCGGCGATCCCGTGGTCACGGTTAGCGCGGATGCGCTGCAACTCATTTTCGGCCGCACCGGCGAGCAGAATATTGTTATCGGCCGCCTGCAGCAGGAGCCGACCCTTGCCGCCTGCGTGCAAGTCGACGAGATGTTGAGCAGGCACTTTGCCGTGTTTGGGACCACAGGCGTCGGAAAATCGAGCGGCGTTGCCGTCCTTCTGCAGCAAGTCCTCAAGGCACGGCCGAACCTGCGGATCTTCCTGCTCGATGCTCACAATGAATACGCGCGCTGCTTCGGCGACCTGGCGCACGTCGTCAATCCGGGAAATTTGAAGCTGCCATTTTGGCTGTTCAATTTCGAAGAACTGGTCGACGTCATTTTCGGCGGCCGCAGTCCGGGCGTCGAGGACGAATTTCAGATCCTCGCCGAGCTCATTCCCATCGCCAAGTCCATGTACGTCCAGTATCAGACGGTCGGCAGCCGCACGAGCGCCAAGAAACTGGATTCAAAGAATACGGGCTTCACCGTCGACACGCCGGTTCCCTACCGTCTCGCCGATCTGATTTCGCTTATCGACGACCGCTTGGGCAAGCTCGAGAATCGCTCGTCGCGCATGAAGTATTTCAAGCTGATCATGCGCATCGAAGCGGTGAGCAATGACCCGCGCTACAATTTCATGTTTGAAAACGCCAATGTCGGCGGCGACACGATGGCGGAGGTGATTTGTCATCTGTTCCGCATCGCACCCGGCGCCAAGCCGATGACGGTGATGCAGCTGGCCGGATTGCCGGTCGAAGTCGTCGATTCGGTGGTCTCGGTTGTCGGCCGGATGGCGTTCGAGTTCGGGCTTTGGAGCGATGGCGCTTTTCCGATCCTGTTCTTTTGCGAAGAAGCGCACCGCTACGCCTCGGCCGACCGTGCACTCGGCTTCGGTCCGACGCGGCGCGCTTTGTCCAGGATTGCCAAGGAAGGCCGCAAATGCGGCGTTTTCCTGGGGCTTGCCAGCCAGCGTCCGGCGGAGCTCGACGCCACTATCATTTCCCAGTGCAGCACGCTGTTTGTCATGCGCATGGCGAATGATCGCGACCAGGAGATCATTCGCTCGGCGGTGTCCGACGCTGCCGCGAGCCTAGTCAACCTGGTGTCGTCGCTCGGAACCCGCGAGGTGCTCGCGTTCGGTGAGGGTGTTTCTTTGCCGGTGCGTATGGTGTTTGCCGATCTGCCCAAACACCTGATCCCCAGCAGCGAGGCGGTACGTAACACTCACTCTGGCGCGACCCGAGAGGCCCCGCACGATCATGTCGACATGATTGTGGCGCGCTGGCGCGGCGCCAGCATCAACAACAAGCACTTGCAGTTTGAAGAAGCACCTAGCGCGCCGGCGGCGCCGTCAAAGGTCACACCGCCATCGGCCAAGAGCGTCACGCCGCCATCGCTGCGTGCCTCGGCGCCCGAGCATTCAAATGGCTCGGCGTCCCAGCAATCGCTGCGTGCTTCCGTGCTTGAGCGTTCCAGCATCCTGAAGAAGAACGTGTCGTTGGCCCAACAAGCTGCGGGACAACAATCTTCGGGCCAGCAGGCGCCCGCGCAGGCATCGCCGTCAAGGTCGCAGCTGCCCGACGCTCAAGACGGCCGCTGGCCTCTCTAGTTATAAATCTTTTCTGGCGGCCAGTGAGCCAGCGAACGCGGTTCGCGCCTCGTCACGCGAGGTTATGCAGCATTCCGGTTCCAGCGATGCGCCCAGACTCCCGCCTCGATTTCCGGGGCCGGAAGTAACCCACGCGTGCTGATACTGGATATTGCTCATTCTGCATGCACCGACTAAGAGCTTTGGCCGGCGATCATCGGCGCCGCCCAGGCGGCATTGCATGGAGAAAACATAATGAATTCCAAGGCCGTTAGAATCCTCGCGGCAATTGTCACGCTTGGCATACTCGGTTCGGCGACCGCGGCCTCTGCGCAGGCCCCCAGTGCGAAGGTGGGCGCGCTGGCCTGCAATCTGGCGCCCACGGTCGGCTTCATTGTCGGCTCGCACCAGCGGCTGTCCTGCACCTACACGCCCGACGGACCGTTTCCGCCGGAAGTCTACGTCGGCAGCATAAGCACTATTGGTCTCGACATCGGGGTCAAGGGCGGCGGCCGCATGCTTTGGGCGGTGTTTGCCCCCACCTCTGGATTTCCGCATGGCGCGCTCGCCGGTACTTATGTCGGCGCCAGCGCCGACATTGCTGTCGGTCTTGGACTCGGCGCCAATGCCCTCCTTGGCGGATCGCATCGCTCCTTCGCGCTGCAGCCTTTGTCTGTGGAAGCCAACACCGGAATCAATCTCGCGGCCGGCGTGTCGGAGCTGCGCCTGCATTGGGCACGTTGAGCGAAGCGTAGAAAAAACGTCATCGACGGGACGATACGCAGCAGCCGGCGAGGAAACGACCCGCCGGTTGCTTTTTTCAATCCAGCACGTGACTGGCCATCCCGTCGGCGAGCTTCGGCTCGAACCAGGTGGATTTCGGCGGCATGATCGCACCGGCGTCAGCGACCGCCATGAGATCGCGCATCTGCGTCGGGTAAAGTACGAAGCCTACCGCCATCTTCCCCGAAGATACCAGGTGCTCGATCTCGTCCACGCCGCGCCCGCCGCCGACGAAGTCGATGCGGGGATCGGTGCGCGGCGCAGTGACGCCGAAGATCGGCTCGATGACGTTACGATGAAGGAGCGTGACGGGGAGGCGCTCGATCGGACCCGCTCCGGATCCGGCCAGATACTCCTTCCGCAGAACGAGACGGTACCAGCGGCCGCTGAGATACATGCCGACTTCGTGCGCGTGCGCCGGCCGCACCGCCCGGTCGCTTGGCTCGACGTCATAGCGCTCGCGTAACTTCGCCAAGACCTCTGCCGCGGTCTCTCCGTTGAGATCGCGCAGCACACGGTTGTATTCGAGAATGGTCATCTCGGCTTGCGGAAACAGCACGGCAAGAAAATAGAGATAGCTGCGAGGGCTTTGGCCGTCGCGAGCTGCGGCCACGCGCTGTGCCGCCGCTGAACGGTGGTGGCCGTCGGCAATATAAAGCGCCGGCAAAGCGTCGACCGCGCGCGTAAGTGCGCTTATGGCGGCGTCATCATCAACGACCCACAACTGATGCCGCACGCCGTCGTCTGCAGTCACCTCGACTGCCGGCTCGCCGGCGGCGGCTTGCGCCAAGAAGGCGTCAATATCGGGAGCACTTGGGTAAGCAAGCATGACTGGGCCGGTCTGCGCGTTGACCGCCTCGATCTGCCGCACGCGATCGTCCTCCTTGGCCGGCGTCGTCAGCTCGTGCCTGCGGATACGGTGTTCGGCATAGGCGGCTATCGAAGCGATCGCCGCCAAACCGGTTTGCATCCCACCGCGCCAAGTAATCCGGTAGGCGTAATAGCAATCCTTGGCATCGCGCACGAGCACGCCGGCCGCGACCATGCGCTGCAAATTGTCCGCGGCCTTGGCGTACACGGCCGTGTCGTACGGGTTTACAGATGGATCGAGGTCGATCTCCGCTTTGGAGACGTGAAGAAAGCTGAACGGTTTGTCCTTGGCGCGCTCCCGCGCCTCCGCGCTCGAGAGCACGTCATAAGGCGGCGCCAAAACCTCCGCGGCGCGCCCGGGCGCCGGCCGCAATGCGCGAAAAGGTTTGATCAGCCCCACCG
>Ga0302326_10015975_pt1 | contig 15746 bp, 9 predicted proteins | sample Palsa_T0_3_FD_202264 | JGI IMG/M metagenome (GOLD analysis project Ga0302326, IMG submission 202264) | Peat permafrost microbial communities from Stordalen Mire near Abisko, Sweden - Palsa_T0_3 | ecosystem: Environmental > Terrestrial > Soil > Palsa > Peat permafrost | place: Sweden: Abisko... | reverse complement strand
CCGCGGTCTCGTCCTCGTCCTTGACCGGCTCGGCCACGAAGATCACGTCAACGTCGCTGGCGTAGTTCAGCTCATGACCGCCGCACTTGCCCATGGCCAGCACCGCCAGCCGGCACGGCGCGGCCTTAGCGGAAAGCTCGGACCGAGCCACGGCGAGGGCCGCCTCAAGCACCGCCGCCGCGATGTCGGCCAGTTCCTCGGCCACCGCGTCGACGGTCGCGACTCCGGTCATGTCCCGGGCGGCGAGATTCAGGAGGCGGCGCCGGTACGCCGCGGCCAGCGCGGCCGTGGGCTCGGTGCCGCACGCCACCGGGTCCTGGTCAGAAAGCGCGTCCGCGGGGATCGCGCCCACCGCGGTCAGCATCTCCTCGCGCAGTTCGGCCGGGCCGGGGCGGCTGAGGGCGCCGCGGAGCACCGCGCAGTCTGCCGGGTGCCTGGCCAGATGATCAGCCAGGCCCACGCTGACGCCGAGCACCGCGGTCAGCCGCTCACGGAAGTCCTGCTCGCCCCGCAGCGCCGCGCGCAGCACGTCCGGGCTGTCCGTGGCGGCGAAGATCCTGGCCAGCCCGGTCAGCGCCAGGTCGGGGTCGGCGACGGCGGCCAGGGCCATCACCACGACGTCGGTCCTCAGCTCGGCCGCGGTGATACCGAGATCGGTGAGCAATAGGCGTTCGGCCCGCGCCGCATCGGCGAAACCCATCCGCGCCAGCCACCCTGCCAGCGTGGTTCGCGAACCACTCACCCCAGTAAAACTAGTTGATGACTCGCAGCGCTGCTGCGCCGGGTGAGCGCGGGCACTTACCATCGCCCCCTCGCGCCTATAGTTGCGACGTCCGGCCGAGCCACGGGGAGCAGGGCGTGAGATATCTGTACATCGCGGGTAAGTGGACCCAAGCCGCGGATCATGGCACGGCGCAGACCCTCAACCCGTTCGACGCAAGCCCGCTTGACACGCTCGCCGAGGCGTCCGCCGCCGATGCCGACGCGGCCGTCACGGCCGCTCGCGAGGCGTTCGATGAAGGCCCGTGGCGCCGGTCGACGATGACCGAGCGCACCGCCCTGCTCAGCAAGATCGCTGACCTGCTGCAGCGGGACCGCGAGCAGCTGGCGCACACGGAAAGCCTCGACACCGGCAAGACGCTGAACGAGGCGCGCGCCGACGTGGACGACACCACCGCGGTGTTCCGCTACTACGCCGGGATGGCCGGGACGCACGCGGGGCGGGTGGTCGATCCCGGTCGGCCGAACGTGACCAGCCGGATCACGCACGAGGCCGTCGGCGTCTGCGCGCTCATCGCGCCCTGGAACTATCCGCTGCTGCAGATCTCGTGGAAGCTGGCGCCGGCGCTGGCGGCCGGCAACACGACGGTGCTCAAGCCCAGCGAGCTGACTCCGCTGTCCACCGTGGCGCTCGTCGAGCTGTTCGAGGAGGCCGATGTGCCGCCGGGCGTGCTGAACCTGCTGCTCGGCCAGGGCGGCACGGCCGGTCAGGCGCTGGTGGCCCACCCCGGAGTGGACCTGATTTCCTTCACCGGCGGGCTGGCCACCGGTGAGCGGATCATGGCCGCGGCGGCGCATGGGGTCCGGCGGGTCGCGCTCGAGCTCGGCGGCAAGAACCCGAACATCGTGTTCGCAGGCACGGACTTCGACACCGTCGTCGACAACGCGCTGACCGCCGCCTTCCTGCACTCCGGGCAGGTGTGCTCGGCCGGTGCCCGGCTGATCGTGCAGGACGCCATCCACGACAGCTTCGTCGCCGAGCTGGCCGCCCGCGCGGAGCGGATCCGGCTGGGCAGCGGCCTGGACCCGGAGACCGAATGCGGGCCCCTGATCTCGGCCGCGCACCGGGCCAAGGTGGAAAGGTATATCGCGCTGGGTCTTTCGGAGGGCGCGGAGCTGCTGGCCGGGGGGCAGCGGCCCGCTGATCCGCCGCTGGCCCGGGGATTCTTCCTGCGGCCCACGGTGCTCGCCGGATGCCATCGAGAGATGACGGTGGTGCGAGACGAAGTATTCGGGCCGGTGGTGACGGTCGAGCGGTTCAGCACCGAGGCCGAGGCGATCCGGCTCGGGAACGACACCAGCTACGGCCTGGCGGGAGCGGTGTGGACATCGGATGCGGGTCAGGCGGAGCGGGTCGCGGGCGCGCTGCGCCACGGCACGGTGTGGATCAACGACTACCATCCTTACCTGCCGCAGGCGGAATGGGGCGGCTTCGGCAAGTCCGGCATCGGCCGCGAACTCGGGCCCTCCGGCCTGGACGAATACCAGGAGAAGAAGCACATCTACCACAACACCAGTCCCGCGCCTACGCACTGGTTCTCGGGCTAGAGCTGCCGCCGGACCGTCCGCTCAGCCTGGTGTGGTAGGCATTGGGTCATGGTCGATCTCATTCCGCGCAACATACTTTTCGGCAACCCGGAGCGTGTCAGCCCCCGTATCTCGCCCGACGGCACTCAGCTGGCCTGGATCGCGCCGCGCGACGGCGTCCTCAACGTCTGGGTCGCGCCGATCGGCCCCTCCGGCGCATCGGGCGTCGACTGGGACGCCGCGACGGTCGTCACCGACGACACCGACCGGGGCATCCGGTCCTTCACCTGGGCGCGCGACGGCAGGCACCTGCTGTACGTGCAGGACACCGGCGGCGACGAGAACTGGCGGCTGTACGACGTCGACATGGAAACGATGGCCCGGCGTGACCTCACGCCCTTCGACGGCATCCAGGCGCGCATCATCGCCACCAGCAAGCGGCACCGCGACGAGGTACTCGTCGGGATGAACCGCGACAACCCCCAGCTGCACGACGTCTACCGGCTGGACCTGCCGACCGGGGAACTCGTCAAGGTGATCGAGAACCCCGGGTACGCCGGCTGGCTCGCGGACGAGGAACTGGCGGTCCGCGGCGCGCTCGCTCCGCTGCCCGACGGCGGCTTCGACCTGCTGGTCCGTGACAGCGAGGACGGCGACTGGCGGACGCTGGTGACGATCACCGCCGACGACGCCCCGGCCAGCGACGTGCTGTCGTTCAGCGGCGACGGCCGCAGCCTGCTGGCGATCAGCTCGGCCGGCACGGACACCGGCAGGCTCTGCCGGGTCGATCTGGCCACCGGCGAGATCGACGTGCTGCTCGAGGATCCCGAGGCGGACGTCGCGGGCGCGATGCTGCACCCGGACACGCGGGATCCGCAGATCGTCGAGGTGCTCAAGGACCGCACCGAGTATCACGTGCTCGACCCGTCGGTCGAGGCCGACTTCAAGGCGATCCGGGCGCTTCACCCCGGTGACCCGCAGCCGGTCGGCCGTGACGAGGCCGACGTCACCTGGCTGATCGCCTTCACCGACGACGCCGGGCCGGTGCAGTACTTCGCCTACGACCGGGCCAGCAGGGTCGGCAGCTTCCTGTTCGACAGCCGTCCCGAGCTGTCGCGCTACGACCTGGCCAGGATGGATCCGTTCTCCTTCACCGCGCGGGACGGGCTGACGATCCACGGGTACGTCACCTTCCCGCCCGGCGTGCAGCGATCCGGGCTGCCGATGGTGCTCGACGTGCACGGCGGGCCGCAGGCGCGCGATGTGTGGGGCTTTAATCCCGAGGCGCAGTGGCTGGCCAACCGCGGGTACATGAGCGTTCAGGTGAACTACCGCGGCTCGACCGGCTACGGCAAGTCGTTCGTGTCGGCCGGCGACCGCGAGTGGGGCGCCAAGATGCACGACGACCTGCTGGACGCGGTGCAGTACGTGGTGGACCAGGGCTGGGCCGACCCGAAGAAGGTCGCCATCTACGGCGGTTCCTACGGCGGCTACGCGGCCCTGGTCGGCGCGGCGTTCACGCCCGACGTGTTCTGCTGCGCGGTCGACATCGTCGGCCCGTCGAACCTGCAGACGCTGCTCGAGACGGTCCCGCCGTACTGGAAGCCGGTGATCGCGCAGCTGTACCGGCGGGTCGGCAACCCGGAAACGGACAAGGAGTTCCTCTGGTCGCGCTCGCCGCTGTCCCGGGTCCGTGACATCCGCATCCCGCTGCTGATCGCCCAGGGCGCCAACGACCCGCGGGTCAAGCAGGCCGAGTCCGAGCAGATCGTCGCCGCGCTGAAAGACGCCGGGATCGACTACGAGTACATGCTCTTCCCCGACGAGGGCCACGGCTTCGCCAAGCCGGAGAACCGGCAGAAGTTCTACGCGGCGGCTGAGCGTTTCCTGGCTAGGTATCTCGGCGGCCGCTACGAAGAGTAAGACGGTGCCGGAGTACAGGTTCAGAGCATGGGGAGATAGCGGCCCAGCTCGTACTCGGTGACCTGGCGGCGGTACTCCTGCCACTCCGCGCGCTTGTTGCGGAGGAAGAAGTCGAAGACATGCTCGCCCAGCGTCTCGGCCACCAGCTCACTGTCCTGCATGACCTTGATGGCCTGGTCCAGGTCCTGGGGCAGCGGCCGGATGCCGAGCGCGCGGCGCTCCGCGGAGGTCAGCGCCCACACGTCGTCCTCGGCGCCGGGCGGCAGCTCGTAGTCGCCCTCGATGCCCTTGAGCCCGGCGGCTAGGATCACGGCGAAGGCCAGGTACGGGTTGCAGGCGGCGTCCACCGAACGGAACTCGACCCGGGTCGCGTTGCCCTTCTGCGGCTTGTACATCGGCACCCGCACCAGAGCCGAACGGTTGTTGTGCCCCCAGCACACGTAGGCGGGAGCCTCACCGCCGGCCCCGGCGGTCCGTTCGGCCGCGCCCCACAGCCGCTTGTAGGAGTTCACCCACTGGTTGCAGACCGCGGTGATCTCCGCCGCGTGCCGCAGCAGCCCGGCGATGAACGCCCGGCCGGTCTTGGACAGCTGGAACTCCGCCCCGGCCTCGTAGAACGCGTTCTTGTCGCCTTCGAACAGCGATACGTGGGTGTGCATGCCTGAGCCAGGATGATCGGTGAACGGCTTAGGCATGAAGGTTGCGTAGACGCCCTGCTCGATCGCGACCTCCTTCATCACCAGCCGGAACGACATGATGTTGTCGGCGGTGGTGAGCGCGTCGGCGTAGCGCAGGTCGATCTCCTGCTGCCCGGGCGCGCCCTCGTGGTGGCTGTACTCCACCGAGATGCCCATGGATTCCAGCATCGTGATCGCGGTGCGCCGGAAGTCATGCGCGATGCTGTGCGGCGTGTGGTCGTAATAGCCGCCGGTGTCGATCGGCCGCGGCTTTTCCCCCGGCTCAGGTCTCTCCCTGAGCAGGAAGAACTCGATCTCCGGATGCGCGTAGAAGGTAAACCCGAGCTCGGAGGCCCGGCTGAGGTTCCGCTTGAGGACCCAGCGCGGGTCCGCGTACGACGGTGACCCGTCGGGCAGCAGGATGTCGCAGAACATCCGCGCCACGCCTGGGTATTCGCCGCGCCACGGCAGTAGCTGGAACGTCGACGGGTCCGGCCGGGCGATCATGTCCGCCTCGTAGACCCGGGCGAACCCTTCGATCGCGGAGCCGTCGAAGCCGATGCCGTCCGCGAACGCGCCCTCTAGTTCGGCGGGCGCGACCGCGACCGATTTCAGCGTGCCGAGTACGTCGGTAAACCACAGCCGGACGAACCGGATGTCACGTTCTTCGAGCGTGCGCAGCACGAACTCTTCCTGCCTGTCCACGGTAATCACCTTAGACGTTCCCCATCGCTTGACCAGCCCTCAGCGGGCTCCGCCTTCCGTGCACTCATGTACCAGTGAGTGTGCCCGGCCGGTGTTTCCTCGTGGTTACAGCGAGCTGGGCTGAGGTACGGCGAGCCGCTTACCCGGGTTAACTCAGGGCTTGCGGGCCAGGGCGGCGTAGGTGGGGAGCTGGGCGGAGCCTGTTCCGGTGGCGCCTAGCGACCACTGGCCGAGCGGGGAGACACCCGGAGGGACGAGGTCCAGGCCCGCGAGAAGCCGGGTTACTTCCTGCCTGGACCGGAAGGTAATCGCCGTCGCGGAGTGCGAGTTGTACCTCTGGCCCGCCGTCTGCGTGTCCGTCTTGAGGTCGCTGGAAGCGTGCGAGATGGCCAGGTAGCTGCCGGACGGGACGGCGTCCAGATAGCGCCTGATGAGCCCGTAAGGGTCGTCGGCGTCCGGGATGAAGTGCAGCAGGCCCAGCATCATGACGGCCACGGGCTGGCTGAAATCCAGCGTCTGCGCCGCTTGGGTGACGATCTTGTCCACCTCGCGCGCGTCGGCGTCAACGTACGTGCACCCGCCCCGGGGATCGCTGGTCAGCAGGGCCCTAGCGTGCGATAGCACGATCGGGTCGTTATCGACATAGACGATCCGCGACTCGGGCGCCACATCCTGCGCCACCTCGTGCGTGTTGTTCTCGGTGGGCAGGCCGGTGCCGATATCGAGGAACTGCCGGATGCCTGCCTGCGCCACCAGGTAGTGCACGGCCGTCGAGAGAAACAGCCGGTTGCTGCGAGCCACCTGGGCGATTACCGGCATGACGTCGAGCACCTCTTGGGCGGCTTGCCGGTCCGCGGCGAAGTTGTCCTTGCCGCCCAGCCAGTAGTTGTAGATGCGGGCCGGGTGAGCCACGCTGGCGTCGAAGGTGAGGCCAGGCGGCTGGGTCTCGCCGGAAGCATCTTCCCAGTGCTCCGTGACGCCCTCCATCGCATTCGCGGCTTGTACGCGGGATTATCCTACGCCCGCAGCACGCGGCCGACGCGGCACGCAGGTCTTCGGATCGGCTGGGTACAGCCTAGGCTGGAAGGGTGACAATGCTGCGGATCGCGCTTGCCCAGGTCAATGCGACGGTAGGTGACCTGGACGGAAACGCCGGGCTGATCATCGAGTGGACCCGCCGCGCCGCCGGGCGCGGAGCCAGGGTCGTGGTGTTTCCCGAGATGGTGCTCACCGGCTACCCGGTGGAGGATCTCGCGCTGCGGGCGTCGTTCGTGGAGGCCTCCATCGCGGCCCTGCACGGCGTGGCGGCGCGGCTGGACGCCGAAGATCTCGGCGGGATCGCCGTCGTGGCCGGCTACCTGGACCGGCGAAAAGACCTGGCGCCGCGGACCGGGCTGCCGGTCGGGGCGCCGCAGGACGCCGCGGCGCTGCTGTACGGCGGGCGCGTGGTCGTCACCTCGGCCAAGCATCACCTGCCCAACTACGGGGTGTTCGACGAGTTCCGCTACTTCGTGCCCGGCGACACGCTGCCGGTGTTCCGGCTGCCGGCGGACGACGGCGAGCAGGTCGATGTCGCGATCGCGATCTGCGAGGACCTGTGGCAGGACGGCGGGCCGGTAGCGGCCTGCCGCCGCGCGGGAGCGGGCCTGCTGGTGGTGCCGAACGCGTCGCCCTACGAGCGCGGCAAGGACGACCTGCGGCTCGACCTGTGCGTCCGGCGGGCCCGCGAGGCCGGAGCCGCGCTCGCATACGCCAACATGATCGGCGGGCAGGACGAGCTGGTCTTCGACGGCGACTCGATTCTGGTGGCCGCGGACGGCGCGCTGCTCGCCCGCGGGCCGCAGTTCGACGAGGCGCTCGTCATCGCCGACCTGGACCTGCCGGCGGCGGATCCCGGTCGCATGCCGGCCGACCAGCCCGTGGATGCGGGCGACGGCACGACGATCACGATCAGGCGCGTGACACTGCCGCCGTCGCCGCAGACTCCGTCCCGCGCCGGGCCGTCATCGCAGGCGGAGGTCCCGGAGGTATTCAGGCCCGAGGGGGCGGGGGTGTTCTGGCCGCGGCTGTCCGATCCGGCCGAGGTGTACGCGGCGCTGGTGACCGGGGTCCGGGACTACGTGCGCAAGAACGGGTTCCGTTCGGCCATCCTGGCGCTGTCGGGCGGTATCGACTCGGCGCTGACCGCCACGATCGCCGCGGACGCGATCGGACCAGGGAACGTGCACGTGGTGCTGATGCCCAGCCGGTACTCCTCGGATCATTCGGTCACCGATGCCGAGGACCTGGTCAAGCGGCAGGGACTGCACGCGGTGACGATCCCCATCGCCTCGATGGTCGACGCGTTCGGCCAGGAGCTCACCCCGGCCGGGTTCCCGCAGACGGGGCTGCCCGCGGAGAACCTGCAGGCCCGGGTGCGCGGGGTGGTGCTGATGGCGCTGTCCAACGCGGCCGGGCACCTGGTGCTCACCACCGGCAACAAGAGCGAGCTCGCGACCGGCTACTCCACGCTGTACGGCGACTCGGCGGGCGGGTTCGGGCCGATCAAGGACGTACCCAAGACGCTGGTCTGGGAGCTTTCCCGGTGGCGCAACGCCGAGGCTGAGCGCCACGGCGCCACTCCCCCGATCCCGGAGAACTCGATCACCAAGCCGCCGAGCGCCGAACTCGCGCCCGGGCAGATGGACACGGACTCGCTGCCCCCGTATGAGGTGCTCGACGCGCTGCTCGACGACTACGTGGAGAAGGACATGGGGACCGCTGAGCTGATCGCGGCCGGGCACGACCCGGCGCTGGTCGAGCGCGTGGTCCGGATGGTCGACGCCGCCGAGTACAAGCGCCGCCAGTACCCCCCGGGCCCGAAGATCAGCCAGAAGAACTTCGGCCGCGACCGCCGCCTCCCCATCACCAACCGCTGGCGGGAACCGCGGCCCGCCTGAGGGCGCCGTGCCGTAATTACTGCGAAGACTTCACAGCCTGCGCGGACTGTGAAGTCTTCGTGGGAACGGGTGACGGAGGTCTCAGCGGGCGGCTAGGCCCAGCAGCACGCCGTCGACTACGCGGGCGGCGAAGTCGCCGTCAAGGGTGCTGTCCGCGGACTTCTCCTTAGCCAGGACCGCGCCGGTCAGCGCGAGCAGCGCGACCTCGACGTCGGTGTCGGGCCGCAGCTCGCCCGTCTCGATACCGCGGCGGATGACCGCGCGCATGATGTCGCGCCGCGGCTCGACCACCGTCTCCTTGTACCGCGCCATCAGCCGCGGGTACTTCTCGCCCTCGCCGAGCAGCAGCGCGTAGCGGCGGGCCTTGCGCGGATCGGCCTTGTCCACGCACATCACGGTGAGCATCGCGACCAGGTCGTCCCGGACGCTGACACCGCGCGGCTCCGGGTACGGCGATTTCAGCGAGCTGAACGCGGCGAGCAGCAGCTCTTCCTTGTTCGGCCAGCGGCGGTAGATGGTCGCCTTGCCGACTCCGGCGCGGGCCGCGACGGCCTCCACGCAGGCTCCCTCGAAACCCTGCTCAGCGAACAGGTCAAGCGTCGCCTCGATGATCGCCTGCTCGGCCTGCTCGCTGCGCGGACGGCCGGGCTTGCCCGGGCGGCCCGGCTTGACGTGACGGCGCGCCGCCACGTCAAGCCCGGCTGCCACGTCAGTGCCGGGCCCCTGATCGACGATGATCACGGGCTTCATGATGGGTTATGCCTCTCGCTCTGCGCTGTTGAGCATGACTTCTTGTTCCAGTATGGCAAGCTCGGCCTCGTACTGGCCATCGCCGGCCTGCGGGGACCCGATGCCCTTCGGCGGCAGGCCGGGCATCCAGCGCAGCACCACGAACCCGCCCGCCAGCGCGAGCAGCGCCGCGACCAGCGAGGTGAAGTGCATGGCGTGCACGAACGCGTCGTTCGCGGGCACCAGCAGCGACCGTCCGGCCGGGCCGAGCTGCTGCGCGACCGCCTGGGTGGCGGTGATCGACGACGACGCGGCGGACCGCGCGGCGGCGGGCAGGTGCGTCAGCGACGGGCTGAGCGAGTGGCGGTAAAAGACGGCCAGGATCGAGCCGAGGATCGCGACGCTGAGCGCCACCGCCACCTGCCGGGCGGTGTTGGTCAGCGCGGACCCCGCGCCGGCCCGCTCCCGCGGCAGCACGTCCATGACCGCGGAGGTGGCGGCCGGCATGGAGACACCGATGGCCGCGCCCTGGATCAGGTACAGCGCGATGAGCACCCAGATCGGTGTGGTGACCCCGAGCGCGGCGTATCCGATGAGGTCGACGCCCATGACAAACAGGCCCGTCGCGCCGACGGCCTTGGCGCCGTAGCGCCGGACCAGGCGCGCGCTGCGCGGTGCGAGCAGCAGCTGCCCGATCGCGAACGGCACGGTCAGCAGGCCTGCGTCCAGAGGGCTATAGCCCCGGACGTTCTGCAGGTAGAAGCTGGTGAAGAAGAAGACGCCGCCCATGCCGAAGAACACCAGCCCGAGCGCCCCGATCGAGGCGGAGAGCCGCCGGTCGCGGAACAGCCGCACATCGAGCGACGGATGCTCGATCCGCGCCTCGTAGGCGGCGAAGCCCGCCAGGATGGCCAGGCCGCCCACGATCGGGCCGAGCACGCCGAGGCTCAGCCACGAGTCGCCGTCGCCGCCCTGGACGATCCCGTACACCAGCGACACCAGGCCCGCGATGGACAGCAGCACGCCGACGTAGTCGATCTTTCCCGCGTTGGGGTTGCGCGACTCCGGGACCATGATCGCGGCGGCGATGCCGCCGACGAGGGTCACCGGCACGTTGATCAGGAAGACCGAGCCCCACCAGAAGTGGTCGAGCAGCAGGCCGCCCAGGACCGGGCCGGTCGCGATGCCGAGGCCGACCGCCATGGCCCACAGGCCGATCGCCCGCGGCCGTTCGGCGGGCTCGAAGACGTTCGAGATGATGGACAGGGTCTGCGGCATGACCGCGGCCCCGCCCAGGCCCATCGCGGCCCGCGCGAAGATCAGCTGATCGGGCGACCGCGAGTAGGCCGACAGCAGCGAGGCGATGCCGAACAGCGCGAGCCCGATGATGAGCATGCGCTTGCGGCCGATCTTGTCGCCGACGACGCCGAACGTGAAGAGCAGGCCGGCGAAGAACAGCGTGTAGGAGTTGATGGCCCATTCGAGCTGGCTCTGACTCGCGCCGAGGCCCCCGTGCGGCTCGGCGATAGTCTTCAGCGCGACGTTCAGGACCGTGTTGTCGATGACGATGGCGAGCAGTCCCACAATCAGCACGCTGAGAATCAGCCAGCGCCGACGGTAGATGGTCTGCGTATCCATGTGTCCCTTCCGGATTACTTGAAGCTTGTGCGCGGAACCGGGAAGGTGCTGACCCGTCGGTTTGTTGCCATGACCAGCACACCCGGATCCCGCTACTATCAATACGGAACGGTCTCGTATCGGAATCTATTTCCGGCGCCGGGCCGAAAGTTAATGTGATCCAGGTCTCATCGGTCAGGGTTCGGGCGCGACGTCGGCCAGCTGCAGCAGGCGCGTGTCCGGGTCGATGACGAGCGCGAGGGTGAGCGTGCCGTGCGCCCCGGGCAGCTCGACCGCCACCGAGGCGGATCCGTCGCCCGCCCGGAAGACGCCGACGCGGCATTCACCGGCCCAGACGCCAGCCATCCGCAGACGGCGGGCCAGCAGGGCGACCTGGACCGTGCCGGCGACCGGTATGGCGACCGGCCAGTCGCGGTCGGCGCCGTTCAGCCAGGCGACCACGGCGTCCAGCGTGTCACCCAGCGGCGAGCCCGCAGCGGGCGGGACGGCCAAGGAGAGCGACTGAACCCGGGGGGGCCGCTCGGGAGTGAGCTGGATCTGCACCTGGACCACGCCGCGCTCCCCCTCGAGCCACCACCGGCAGTGCGCGGGCGTGTCGAACTCCGGCCGGCGCCCGGCGGGCCGGAAATCCCCGATGCGCTCGCGGACCAGGGCGATCCGGCGCTGCCGTTCGGCGAACGGGGCATCTTGGGCCACGTTGGGCGAGAACAGGCGCTCGGCGGCGGCGGCGTCCCAGGATCGCAGCAGCCGTTCCACCGCGTCCCGCGCCGCCAGCGTCTCCGGCCACGGCGCTGACCCTTGCGGGCTGAGCGCCACGCCGTACCCGTGCGCCGGCGGTTCACGGCGACGCAGCACGGCCTCGAGCAGCCTGGCCGCGAGGGGCGCCATCGCCGCGTAGGTGCTGTTGCCGAGCGCGATCACGCCGGTCCGGCTGGCGGGATGCCAGCACATGTTGCTGCCGAACCCCGGGTACCCGCCGCTGTGGCTGACGATCCGGCCCAGCGCCGGATGCTCGGTCACGAACAGCCCGAAGCCGTAGGCACCGGGAGGCGTGACGGCTCCGTCCCCCGGGAAACTGGGCGAGGAGTCCCATCCGGTCAGGATCTGGGGCAGCTGCATCTCCCGCCGGGTGGCGCGCCGGACCGGATGCGAACCGCCGGTCTCCGGGTCCCCCGGCGGGAACGCGGCCGCGAAGCCGGCGACCCAGCGGCTGAGATCGGTCACGCAGCTGAAGATGCCGCCCATCGGTGCGAACGCTCCGCACGGTTCGAACGGCACCTCCGACCAGCCGGCCGCCGCGCGGCGGTAGCCACGGGCCAGGCCGCCGGGTGTTTGCTCCGCGGCGAGGCCGCCGGGTGTTTGCTCCGCGGCGAGGTCGAACTCCGCGGCCTCGTAGCCGGTGCGGGTCATGCCGAGCGGGCGGAGCAGCCGGTCGCGGATGTAGTCCGGGTAGGCGGCGCCGGTCACGGCGGTGATGACCCGGCCGAGGATCGCGAAACCGAGGTTGGAGTACTCGAACCGGGTGCCGGGCGCCCAGTTGAAGCCGACGCCGCGGGCCAGGAAGGTCGCGAAATCGTCCAGGGGCAGGCCCTGCTGCCGGTCCCCCCATGGGTCGTCGGTCGGGAACCCGGCGGTCATGGTCAGCAGGTGCCTGACGGAGATCCGCGCGGCGTCCGGGCTCACCGGGGGCCAGTCGCGCAGTTCGGGCACGTACGCCTCGGCCAGGTCGTCGAGCCTCAGCGCGCCGTCGTCGCGCAGCGCGAGCACCGCCGACGCGGTAAAGCTCTTGGTCATCGACGCGATGCGGAAGACGGTGCCGGCGTCCGGCGGCGGGCCGCCGAGGTCTCGCTCGCCGAGCCCCGCGGTGTGCACGAGCTCGCCGTCGATCACGACCCCGTACGCCAGCCCGGGCTGCCCGCCGCGCTGGTGATAGCCGGCCGCCAGGGTGTCTATGTCCGCGGAATCCGCCATCGCCCTAGTCTTCCAGAACAAACTGGCTATACCGCGCAGCCCGTTGTCGTGCGATCATCTAAGGGTCCGGGTACGCCACTGGGGCGACACGAGACACGGAGGCCGACGAAGATGTCACAGCACACGGGCACGCTTATGGCCGCGACAGGACAGCGGACCACCCCTAAACCTCTTTACGGCGGGTCAGCCGCCGGGCGCCGCGTCACCGTGCGCGATATCGCCGCCGCGAAGGCACGCGGCGAGAAGTGGCCTATGCTCACCGCCTACGACGCGCTGACCGCCGGGATCTTCGACCGGGCCGGGATCCCGGTGCTGCTGGTCGGCGACTCCGCCGCGATGGTGGTCTACGGCCACGACACCACGATCCCGGTTACCGTGGATGACCTGATCCCGCTCACCGCGGCCGTCGTGCGTGGCACGAGCCGGGCCCTGGTGGTGGCCGACCTGCCGTTCGGGTCCTATCAGGCTTCCCCCGGCGCGGCGCTGCACGCCGCCACCCGGTTCCTCAAGGAGGCCGGGGCGCACGCGGTCAAGCTCGAAGGCGGCCAGCGGGTCGCCCAGCAGGTCGAGGAGCTGGTCGCGGCCGGCATCCCGGTGATGGCCCACCTCGGCCTGACCCCGCAGTCGGTCAACGCCTTCGGCGGCTACCGGGTGCAGGGACGCGGCGAGGACGGCGAGCAGTTGCTGCACGACGCTAAGGTGCTGCAGGCGGCCGGCGCGTTCGCCGTAGTCCTGGAGTGCGTGCCCGCTTCCCTGGCCGCCCAGGTCACCGAGGCGCTGACCATTCCCACCATCGGCATAGGCGCCGGACCGGCCTGCGACGCCCAGGTGCTGGTCTGGCAGGACATGGCAGGCCTGTCCCCCAGGGTGGCCAAGTTCGTCAAGCAGTACGCCGACGTGGCGGGTGTCCTGCACGACGCCGCCCGCGCCTTCGCCGACGACGTCAGCAGCGGCGCGTTCCCCGACGCGGAGCACTCCTACAGATAGCGGCTCTACGGCACGGTGACGGGCTGGATGACGACGGAGCCGAGGGTGGGGTTGAGTTCGGTCGCCTGGGAGACTCCCGCGGGCGTGATCACGTCCATGGCCTTGGGCACGGTGGTCGGGTCGACGGAGCAGATCGGCGCGGTATTGCCCGCCGCGCAGACGCCGAACGTGTAGTCGCCCGGCGTGGCCGTAAAGGCCCGGGCCAGGTCGGAGCTGAATCCGTCCTGGCCGGTCAGCACCACGCTGAAGCCCCAGCCGGACGCCGGGGTGCCGAACTGTGCCTCGGGCAGGGCGACCGTGATCGTCTTGTCGGCCTGGACGGCCAGCGCGGACGCGATGCCGACCGAGTTACCCGCTGCGTTCACCCACACCGGCGAGGCGAACCCTTGCACCTCGACCCGCTGGCTCCAGGCTCCGGACGGCGCGATCGTGTAGTTGCGAGAGGCGAACGCGGCCTGGGTGGAGGTGGCTGAGGCGCCGGGCACGTGCACGTAGACGTCGAGGAGCTGCGCCCCGTCGAGCGCCCCGAAGGTCGGGACCAGGTTGGCCAGCGTGACCCGGAGGTAGGCGTAGGTGCCGTCGCTCAGGACCTGGAACCGGGTCAGGTCGAACGACCCGGCCACGAAATCGGCGGCGGTCGGGTACTGGTAGGTGCCTGGCCCGTTGTCGTCCCCGGTGGGGTCGGTCACGTCGAGCACGGTGCTGCCGCCGCCTTCCGCGCTGACCGTGACCTGGGCGTAGCCGGTGCTCCGGCCGCCGGGCGCGGTGGCGGTCGCGGTGATCGCGTTGGTGCCGAAGCCGACCGGCACACTTACCGAGAAGGACCCGTCGGACCCCGCGGTCGTGCTGACCACGGTGGCGGCCTCCCCGGTCGTGGTGTCAGCCGCCTCGATGGACACCGCCGAGCCCGGCGTGGTCGTCCCGGTCACCGTGGTGGTGGCGGTGGTCAGCGTCGCGCCCGCGGCCGGAGCCGTTATCGTCACCGGCAGCGAGCCGGGCGCCCCGTTGGTGATGTAGCGCGCGGTCGTGACGGCCGGGGTGTCTACGTTGTGGCCGGCGCCCAGCGAGGCGATCAGCCGGAGTTCCTGGGCCTGGGCCCAGCTCAGCGGGGACGCCGAGCCGGCCGCCTTGCCGTCGGTGAACCCGATGGACGCCGTGTCCGGGTCGCTGCCGTACGGCGAGGCGGCCAGGTCCGGGTCTTCCCAGGCCTGCTCGGGCACCAGCCCGACCCCGGAGGAGAAGTTGATCATTGCCTGAAGCAGGGACTTCGCGCCGCTGGTGTTCCCTTCGGCCAGGTCGGACTCGGCCCGCTCGCCGGACAGGACCGGCCACAGGTGCCCGGTGCCGCTGTCTTTCGGCGGCCACGGCGCCCCGGGAGTCGGGCAGGAGTCCTGGCTCGGCTGGTAGCAGTCGCCGTAGCCGTCCGCGCTGCCGTCGGCGGCCGAGTCGCCGTACCGGTAGTAGCCGGTCCCGCTGGGCGTGGACACCGAGATGTTCTTGTCGATGATCGCCAGCGAGGCCTGGATGTCGGGGTCGGTGATGGGCAGCTCGCCGAGCCGGACCAGCTCCTGGAAGCCGCCGTCGAGGACGCTGCGCTGGTCCAGGGTGGGACCGCCGTTGCCCAGGCTGTAGGTGATCGCCGCGTTCGGGTCGCCGGTCTTGGACAGCCGGACGAAGTAGGCCGGGCCGTCCGGGCCGGTGGTGGTCACCGTCCAGGACTTGATGTTGCGCTGGAAGTCGTCGGCGGTGGCCTGGTACAGGTGGGCCCGCGCCGTGTCACCGTGGCTCGCGGCGATGGCTGAGGCGGCGGTCAGCCCCGCGATCTCCGCCGCGATCGTGGACGGGGAGTAGCCGGTCTGCTCTTCCCAGC
>Ga0302326_10015974_pt1 | contig 15747 bp, 17 predicted proteins | sample Palsa_T0_3_FD_202264 | JGI IMG/M metagenome (GOLD analysis project Ga0302326, IMG submission 202264) | Peat permafrost microbial communities from Stordalen Mire near Abisko, Sweden - Palsa_T0_3 | ecosystem: Environmental > Terrestrial > Soil > Palsa > Peat permafrost | place: Sweden: Abisko... | reverse complement strand
TGGGTTTTGATCCGCTCGATTTTCGCGAACTGCTCGAAAGTGCTATTCGATACCGGGCTGCGGCCCCCGCGCAGCGCTCCAATCGAGCCTTGCATCATTCCGATCAGGAACGCGCGACGCTGCCGGCTCGCGGACGCGATCATCCAATATCGTCTGAGCCAGTCGTCGCAGAAGCGGACCGCCCATCGGTCAGGGAAATAGCGGCTGATGAGCAACAGGTTATTGCGCACATCCAGCCGCATGGCACGTGCGGACGATCGCGCCATGGGCGTTTTGAGATGCGTCACGTGCAGATCGTCGAACGCGCTTACTTCCCAGCCGGCGTCCAGCAGACGCAGCGAAAGGTCATATTCCTCGGCCTGCATGAAGAAATCGTCCGGCAGACCACCGACCGAGAGAATCGCCTCGCGGCGAAAGCCTACTCCGCATCCGATGAAAACATCGGGAAATGCGCTGCATTCCTGCGACCCATCAGGAAGCGTGATGGTAAAGCCCGCGGCTCCCAGACGCGGACGCTCGTGAAAATGCCGGATCATGCGCTGGATTGAGCCGGGCTGGGGATAGGAATCATCATCGAGGAAGACGATGAATTCTCCGCGCGCGTGGGGGAGCGCGATGTTTTTTGAGCACGAGCCGCGGTTGGTGGTCTGCCTGTGAAGACGGACTTGCCCGAGCTCCGCTACGGCGGCGGCGGTGCCGTCCGTGCTGGCGTTGTCGATGATGTGGATTTCGCAGTTGGATTGGTCAAGATCCAGGGCGTGCAGGCGATCAAGCGTATGGAGCAAAACATCACGCCGGTTGTGTGTCGAGATGATAAAGCTGACGAGCATGGGAACCCATGTATTCGGGGCATATTCAGGCCGCCGCGTTGCCTGACCGCAATCCCATCACCGTACAAGGATTGGACGGATCAAACTCATTGCGGCTGGGGTTTATCGGTGGCAGATTCCATTTGGAAAAGAGCAGGCGGTTGTCTTCCTTGCCGCGCTGGCTGTCCACCGCTCGGCGGTCGTCGTCGATTTCATCGTGATCGATGAAGGCCCCATGCGCCGGCAGGATCGACAGGCCCGCGTGCCATGCTTTGAGTGATAGATCCGGATCGGCCCCGCAGACGTAGTACCGCTCATCAAAATAGCCGAGCGATTCATAGGTCTTTCGCCTGCCAACGGGAAAATTGGCGTAGAGCGTGCCGCGCACGTGGCAGAGTCGATAGTGCTGGTCATGATGGGTCGCTTGGTAAGCCACGTTTTTTTGCGAGTTCCATCGATGAAACATGGCGACGAATCCGACAGAATCATCACATGAATCGAGGTTATTCAGGGCGATGTCCAGTGCGCCGGGAAGAGGGCGGGCATCATCATTGAGCCAAGTCATGTTGTCCCCGACCGCAGCGCGAAAACCTTTGTTCACGGCGCGAACGAAACCTTCGCGCCGTGGCTCGCGGATCATGCGAAGTCGCGGGCCCAGACGGGAAGCCGCCTCGACAAGCACGTCCCGCGTGCCATCAGAGCTGGCGCCGTCAACGACGACAATCTCGAAAGAGCACCGCGTGTTTTGCGCGATCGCCCGCAGCGCCAAATCGAGTTGAGCAGCGCGGTTGCAGGTGGGCAGGACGATGGACAGGTCGATCATACGAATTCTCGAGCACTTTATTCCGCTAAGCAGCGCCTGACGCCGGCTCTCAGGTAATCCGAAGAGCCGGATTTCGCTTGACGATCCGGCTCTTCACAGATATCCCGAAGAATCTTGTTTTCTTGGCAAGATTTCCTTCTTTGGGTTGCGGACGCAGCCCGCGCTGAGGAGTACCTCAGAGCCGGCGTCCGGGCAGTTCAAATCTGAGAGTCAGAACGCGAACGTTGCCGTCCCAATGAAGAATGAACGGGGAAAGAATGAACGGGGACGCAGTTAGTTTTGTCATGATGCCAGCCTCGCTGCTTCCAGCGCATGGCCGCGCTCGGCGATCATCTCGAAGAGAGCGTCAGTCGTGATCGGCACATTGCCGGTCGATTGCACCTCCACTGCCGCGGCGAGAGAACCGAGCAGGGCGGCGGTCTGCAGCGAGCCACCGCAAGCCAGCGCAAGGCTGCTGGTGGCCAGCAGCGCGTCGCCGCATCCCAGGGGGTCGATGGTTCGCGATGAAAGGGCGGGCAGGTATTCGCTTCGCAACCTACCCTCGGAAGCTTCGGGATCGGCGCCGGGCCAATCGAATGTGACCAGTCCCTGTTTGCCGAGCGTGATGATTGCCTGCCTGGCCTGGCTCGATCGCAGAAGCCGGGCGACGACGGCGCCCAGGCCGCTCCCGAAATCGTGCAGTGTTTCGCGCATTTCTCGTTCGGTCGGACAGAGCAGATCAACGCCGGTGAAGCGAAGGAGATTTCCCTGCTTGCCGCTGACATCGGCGGTGATGATCGGCACGCGCTGACGAAGCGGCGCCATCACGTGTTCCAAAAGTCCGGTGGTGATCAGGCCATATCCGAAATCGGCGAAGATCACGGCGGCCGCATCATCGGCGCAGGCAAGGATTTCATCGGCCAACTGGGTTTCAGCTTGCGAATCCAATGGCGCTGCCGAGCCCTCATCGACTTTGAACAGCTTGGATTCCTCGACCAGATAGCGGTGCTTGGCGATGGTGCCCGGTCGCTGATGCAGACCACCGACCTGCACGCCCGCTGCGCGCAGGCGCATTTCCGCCTGTGTCGAGAGGTCGTCATCGGCAAATGAACTGAGCAACGTTGGTCGGGCGCCCAGTCCCGCGAGGTGCATGGCAATCACGCCGGCGCCGCCATCGAAATCGCGGCTTTCCAGAGCGCGCAGCGCCATCATCGGCCCTTCTCCCGCGACACCGGTCGCTTCGCAGAAGTGATACCGATCGAGCATGTAATCGCCGATCACCAATACGCGTTGGCCGCGAAAGCGGTGGATCAGCTGCTGCAGCGCGTCTCCCGCCAGATGGTATCGGCGACAGAAGCGCTGGGTTTTCTCGTCGTTGAACGTATCGGTCTTGCGGAAGCTGCCAATCAATGCGGTGGAGGAATAGACGATATCGCCGCTGGAGAAAACCACCCGCCCGCCGTTGCGGGTGACGGTGTCGCGCTCAGCGAGAAAGCGGGGATCGTGGTTCTGCTCGTATTCACGACCTTTGACATAGATATCGGGCTGAAGCGCATCAAGAAGATCGACCGCGGTTGGCTGCGGATTCAGATAGACCGCATCGACACATTCGAGGGCCGCCAGGCTGGCGGCGCGCAGGTCGTCAGGGATCAATGGCCGATCGGGTCCCTTGTTCACCTGCGAATCAGCGCTGACCGAAACGACCAGCAGATCGCCCAGCTTTCTGGCGTACTGGAGATGATGGATATGCCCGGGATGAACGATGTCGAAGCAGCCGTGGCAGTGCACCACGGTTCGGCCGGCGGAGCGCGCCTCAGCACGTAAGGAGAGCAGATGCTGTAGCGAATAGATTTTCCGCTCTGGCGACATCGCAACTCCCGCGCCCGGACCGGAGGGCCATTGGCAGTTATCGGTCGTTGGGCGGGGAGAGCGTGAATCGGCTAAGGTCGTCGCGCGGGCTTGGAAGTCGATGGCTTGGCCTTGCTGCGCTGGTCGACGACGTCTTCCGAGTTCAATTGATGCGTGGTGTCCTGCTTGTGGGTCACCGACGCTTCCATGCGATCAGCACAACGGGCTGGCTTGGTTTTGCCGACACCCATTTTGCCCATTCCGGCCTCATTTTCGGGATGCGCACGCTCGTACACGTTGGAGGGGTCGGGGGCTTTGTCCTTTGACGCGGGACGCATTTGCTCATTGGCCATGGGGATTCCTTTCGCAACTCTTTTGAGGTTACGAGAATCCGCCGCGGTTGGGAGCGCCAAAAAGCGAAGTGGCGCTTTTATAAGATGAAACACGAAGGGACTCAGTGCGTGTCGCGCCCGCAACCCAAAGTGCCGCCACGTGGGGAGATTAACCGCGAAGGCGCGAAGAGCGCGAAAAAACAGAGAATCGGAATGCCAGCCGAAAAATCTGGTCCGATGCGCCCGACTGTGTGCGTATTTCCTTCGCGCCCTTCGCCCCTTCGCGGTTATCCGCTTTTGGGCCCGATCGGATGAGGAGAAGAAAACTTGCCAAGAAAACAAGATTCTCCAAGATATCTACGGAGAGACGAACACCGCGAAGAAGAAAGAATCTTTAACACCCTATCTTCTTCGTGCTCTTGGCACCTTCGTCACTTCGTGCTTATCTTCTCTTTTTGCGACAGTCAGCCGGGATCGACTTTCAGAACGCCCTGCTGGCGTTTGACGGCGATCACGCGCTGCTTGAGCGTTTCGTACAGCGGCCTGGGATTGGGGAGGCTGTGAAGCTCGAGTTTGGGCAACGTTTCGTCGCGCGAGGTAACGATGATCGAGCCCACGTTGAGAAGTCGGCCCAGGAGAGACTGGTGGAAATGGAGGTCTTCCACGTGCCACAGCTCCAGCGTATCGATGTTTCGCGCGAGCAGGCCGCGTTCGTAGTCGATACGGTAATTGGTGATGCGATAGCGGACAGTTTTTGTGCGGATGGCTGGCACAAGAAACAGGAGGATGCCGCCGACCACGCAGATGGCAGAGATCGGCAGGGGCGGAAACTCCTTGTCGTTGTCAACAATTTTCACGAGGATGGGAATGGCGAAGAGAAGCAAACCGAGGAAGCCGAATAAAAACAGGTGTGCCAGGCTGCCACGGACCAGCGGTGAGCCCTCGTAATAAACGATTTCATCGTGGTCCGGCGGCGCGTGGGGGCCAGTCGCTGCCGCGGCGGCGGGTGCGGCCGATGGCGGGGTGGTGGTCGGATCAAAGCCGCCGGGATGAGGGGTGGTCATACGCTATTTATCTTCCCGAGGCTCTTGGGCCGCAAGCTTTGCGATGCGCTCCCACATGGGCGATGGGACTGGGACGACGCTCAATCGCCCAATGCGAAGCAGATCCCAACCCGCAAATGCGTTATCTGTTTTGAACTCCGCGAGCAGAATCGGCCGATTCAGTTTTCGCTTCGCCTTCAGATCGACCACGACGACACGCTCATCTTTTTCTGATGGATCTGGATACGGATTGGTAGTGATCTGGGCAATGCCGATCGCCGCTCGCTCATCGCCGGTGTGGTAGATGATGGCCAGATCGCCCTTTTTCATGGATCGAATGTGCTTGAGGGCCAGCGCGTTGGTCACGCCATTCCAGCGCGTTTTCTTATCGCGCGCGAGATCGTCCCAGGAGTACGAATTCGGCTCGGTTTTCAAAAGCCAGTAGGACACCGTGTCTCCACGATATATATACGAACGTTGGGGCTTTAGAGAGGGCCGGGTGTTCCCGCGGTGGGAACATCGGCCAATGGGCGCTGATAGGTCTGCGTGACCCGCCGCAGGAGATCCATGAATTCGACCTGCGCCATATTGAGGTTCTTTACCTTGATATGAGAAACGATTTTGGATTGCAGCGTCTCAAGCTGCTGCCGCTGGGCATCGGTGACCGGCATTCCGCCCGCTTCCTGGCGGTGGAGGGTTTCCAATTGCCGATCAAAATCAGACAGCAACCGAGCGGCTTCGGCGTCATCGGCGACGCTCTTTTGCGCTTGTTTGTATTTCACCACCGCCGGATGCTGGGCGATGAGCTGGCCGAGTTTTTCGGCTTCGGTAATAACCTGCTGAGTATCCACGGCCATCATTCTCTCCAAGGGGACCACTCCCCCTGATTGCGCCAAAAAAGGCGACGCCATTCCGCCCTGACGGCGCTTACTATAATGCCGCAGGACCACAGGGAGCAAACGCCAGCGTAAGTTGGAAGACCAATCATGCCCATCGCCGATCGTTACGCTCGCCAGAGCCTTCTGCCGCAAATTGGCTCCGCCGGCCAGGAGCGGCTATCGCGCGCGCGCATCCTGCTGGTGGGGTGCGGCGCTCTGGGCAGCGTGTTGGCCGATCAACTTGTGCGCGCCGGCATCGGCTGGATGCGGCTAGTCGATCGCGACCTCGTCGAGCTGAACAATCTCCAAAGGCAGACATTGTTTGATGAAAGCGACGCTCGAAATCAAACGCCCAAGGCGATCGCCGCTACCCATCGCTTGCACGCGGCCAATTCAGAGGTGCGAATTGATCCGGTCGTCGCGGATGTGGATTCGGCCAATATCGAGAACCTGATCGATGCCGGCGATGACCAGAAGGTCGATCTGATTCTGGATGGAACTGACAACGCGGAGACTCGGTTTCTGCTGAATGATGTCGCGGTGAAACATGGGATTCGCTGGGTCTATGGCGGATGCGTGGGCACCGAGGGAAGAGTGCTGCCGGTCGATCCGGGCAAGACGGCGTGCCTGCGGTGCATCTTCAGAGAGCCGCCGGCGGCGGGAGAATTGCCAACGTGTTCCACGGCCGGCGTCCTTGCGCCGGCGGCGGCGATCGTGGCGTCGCTGCAGGTAATTGCCGCGATCAAATTTCTGACGGGGAGCGCAGATTCACAGGATCTGGTTAGCTTCGACGCATGGTCAGGGCGATGGCGAAATGTCTGCGTATCTGATTCCAGACGAGCGGATTGTCCCGCCTGCGGGCAGCGGCGATTCGAATTTCTCGATCGGCCCAGTGGCGGTCCCCGTGTGCTTTGCGGGCGAAATGCGGTTCAGTTTCAGGCCAGCAAGGAGCGGAGGCTCGATTTGCGGTTGCTTGCGACAAAACTCGACGGAACAGGGGAGGTACGGTCGTCGCCGCACCTGTTGCGCTACCAGCCCAGTGATGATGAGGCGGTCGATTTCGCCATTTTCTCCGATGGCCGGGTGATCGTGCATGGGGTGGGCGATGTAGCGCGTGGAAGGACATTGTACTCGCGGTATCTGGGAGGGTGAGCTGAAGGATAAGCTTCTTGCCGCTCGCGGGTTAGCGGGCCACCGGGTTCATTCGCGAATGCGCAGGCGAAAGATCGTGCGTTTTCGGAAACGCTCCCTGGCGGAGTGTGGAGGCTGTCGGCTATTCAACAGCTCTGGCATCTTGCCCGATTCGGGTGCTTTCCCTATCGTTCGCTGAAACGCCAATGGATGTAGTCATCCCCGAATCTCCGCCGATCTCGCCTGTGCGCGGACGCTCCATCGTCGATCAAATCGGCAATACGCCGCTGCTGGGGTTCAAGCGCATCGCCGATTCAATAGCGCCGGTGCAGGTTCTAGCTAAGGCGGAATGGTATAACCCAGGCGGAAGCGTCAAGGACCGGGCTGCCCTCAACATGATCGTGGATGGCGAGCAACGTGGCTTGCTCACGCGCGACAAAATCCTGATCGATGCCACCAGCGGCAACACGGGAATCGCCTACGCTATGCTCGCCGCAGAACGCGGATACCGGCTCGTCCTTTGCCTGCCCAAGAATGCAAGCCCGGAACGAAAGCAGTGCCTGCGTGCTTATGGCGCGGAGCTGATCCTGACTGATCCACAAGAGGGAACCGACGGGGCGCAGCGCCACGCCAAGAAAATTGTCGAGCAGAATCCAGATCGCTATTTCTATCCCGATCAGTACAACAACGACGCCAACTGGCGTGCTCACTATCAAACCACGGCCATGGAAATCTGGCGGCAGACCGATGGGCGAGTCACGCATTTTGTGACCGGATTAGGAACCAGCGGTACCTTCATAGGTGTTTCGCGCCGGCTCAAGGAATTGAATCGGGCGATTCAGTGCATCAGCATGCAGCCGGATGCGCCGCTGCACGGATTGGAAGGCCTCAAGCACATGGCGACGGCGCTGGTGCCGGGGATTTATGATCCTTCGGTCGCGGATGACCAAATCGAAGTGGAGACCGAAGCGGCCCAGCAAATGGTGGTAAGGCTGGCGCGGGAGGAAGGATTGCTGGTGGGCGTGTCATCCGGTGGAAACATGGTCGCCGCCATGCGGGTGGCGGCCAAAGCGCGGGCAATTTCACGAGAAGCCGTGGTCGTCACGATTTTCTGCGACTCGGCCGCCAAATACCTATCGGAGAGTTTCTGGGATGAATACGCCCGCACCCGGACCACAGCGGAGAATCGGCCATGATCGAGCTGCTTTTGCCGGCCAACTTCGCCAGACAGATTGAGAAGGAGGGCGCTGCAGCGTATCCCAACGAATGCTGCGGCGTGATGTTCGGGCGCGATATCGAAAGCCAGACGCGTCGTGTGGTGGAGCGAATCGCCGCTGTTGATAATGCGTTTGATGCGGCGGAGCGGTTTCATCGGTTTTCCATCACGCCAAAGCAACTGATGCAGGCCGAGCGTGAGGCCGCCGCGGAGCGTCGGCTCGTGCTTGGCTTTTATCACAGTCATCCGGATCATCCCGCTCGTCCCAGCGAATATGATCGCCAGTATGCCTGGCCGTTTTACAGCTATGTGATTGTTGCGATCGCCAATCGCACTCCACGGGACATGACCAGTTGGATGCTTGATGAAAAAACGGAGACCTTTTCCCGGCAGGAGATCGTTGAATGTATGTAGGGTGGCTTGGCGTAAAAGACGTGAAGAACTACGATGGGGGTTGGACCGAGTGGGGCAATCTTGTCGGCGCGCCGATTGAAACCGGCACGAGCCAAACCCCGCTTCCGAAGGTGGCGTGCCAATAGTGCGTGGAGGAGATCCGCCAGCGGACTGGTTGCTTAAGCAACCAGTCCACTCGGATCTGAAGATCTGAAATAACTGGAGCCAATTTATGCCGCTCAAACCCCACGGCCGGATTTTTAACGACATCACCGAAACGATGGGCGGCACACCGCTCGTGCGAATCAATCGGCTCATTCCGCCCGGGCAGGGAATCGTGCTCGCCAAGTGCGAGTTCATGAACCCGCTCTCCAGTGTGAAGGATCGCATCGGCGTGGCGATGATCGAAGCGGGAGAAAAGAGCGGCATGATTGATACAGAGACGGTGATCATCGAACCGACCAGCGGAAACACGGGGATCGCGCTGGCGTTTGTTTGTGCGGCCAAGGGGTACAAGCTGATTCTCACGATGCCCGAATCGATGAGCATTGAGCGTCGCCGTCTGCTCAAGGCGTTGGGAGCCCAGGTGGTGCTAACGCCTGCCGCCGAGGGAATGCGCGGCGCTATCAACAAAGCGGAGGAACTGCTCAAGGAGCACAAGAAGAGCTTCATGCCCCAGCAATTCTCCAACCCCGCCAATCCCGAAATCCACCGCCAGACCACGGCCGAGGAAATCTGGCAGGATACCGGCGGGCAGGTTGACATCATCGTCGCCGGTGTGGGTACGGGCGGCACGATTACCGGCGTCGCGGAAATCATCAAACAGCGCCGGCCCAGCTTCAAGGCGATCGCCGTCGAGCCGGTTGCCTCGCCGGTGATCACTCAGAAAATGAAGGGAGAGCCGATCAAGCCTGGTCGCCATAAAGTGCAGGGAATCGGCGCGGGCTTTGTGCCGGATAATCTCCACACGGACATCGTGGACGAAGTCATTCAAATCACCGATGAAGAGGCATTTTCATGGGCTCGTCGCCTGCACAAGGAAGAGGGAATCTTCGGCGGAATCAGCAGTGGCGGCAATATGGCGGCTGCCGCCAAAGTCGCGGCTCGACCGGAAAACAAGGGAAAAGTAATTGTTACAATCATGTGCAGCGTCGGCGAGCGATATTTGAGTACGCCGTTGTTTGAGGAGGAGTAACATCTTCTTCTAGACGGCGATCAAACGGCGAGCAGGGCTCGCCGGCTAAACGGGGATTGGGCACGACTAACAAAAAAAGATCATGGCAGAACAGAAAGCAACCAACATTACCTGGCACCAAGGCACCGTCTCCCGCGCGGAGCGGCAGCAATTGCTGAATCAGAAGGGAGTCACCGTCTGGATGACCGGCCTTTCCGCTTCGGGCAAGAGCACGATTGCCTGCATCCTCGAGCAGATGCTTCTGCATAAGAAGAAGCATGCCTATCGCCTGGATGGTGACAACATCCGCATGGGATTGAATAAGAATCTGGGCTTTAGTGCTGAAGACCGCGGGGAAAACATCCGGCGAATCGGTGAAGTGGCCAAGCTGTTTGCCGATGCCGGCGTGATCGCGATCACGAGTTTCATCAGCCCATATACCAAGGATCGCGACAACGTCCGCTCCATGAACAAACCGGGTGAGTTTGTCGAGGTGTATGTCGATGTCTCGCTGGCGACGGCGGAGGTGCGCGATCCCAAGGGTCTGTACAAGAAGGCGCGCGCTGGCCAGTTGAAGGGATTCACCGGAATTGATGATCCCTACGAAGCACCGACCAAAGCCGAGTTGGTGATTGATACCGAGAGTCTTAATCCGGGTCAGGCCGCTGAACAAATTCTCGCGTATTTGGAAAGAGGCGGCTATCTGACCGCGTGAGATTCAATTGCGATCACCGCGAACAATCCTCATTTGCTGGTTCTGGCTTTCCATCTTTTGCGTTGCTTGGGGCGCGTATGATATCGAGTGGTCGATCGAACACATGTCGGTCTCGACGCTCTATACGCCGGGTCATCCTCCGCCGATCCTGAAACAGGTATCGGATGCGTTTATTGATGGCAGGCGAATGTGTTCAATTGGATTGGTTTGTGCCGGCGTGGCCGCTGTAGCGCTATTTGCGGTCAATCACATTGTGAAATCACCCGCAAATGTTCAAGGTTTTGAAGTGATCCAGTGAGTAACCCGGTCGATCTCCATTGTCATTCCACCGCTTCCGACGGCACGCTGTCGCCGGAGGAGGTCGTGCGCTCGGCAAAGCAGATCGGCCTCACCGGCCTTGCGCTCACGGATCACGATACTGTCGCCGGTGTTCCCGCCGCCGCCGCGGAGGCACGAAAGCTCGGCATCGATTTCCTCCCCGGTATCGAAATCAGTTGCGAGTATCCCCGCCCCGGTACGATGCATCTGCTTGGTTACAGCATCGATCCTCAGAACCAGATCCTCGCCGATCTCACGCGCACGCTGGTGGAAGGGCGCGATGCGCGGAATCTTCAGATCGTCGCTCAACTGAACGAGATCGGAATCCCCGTGACGTTGCGCGAGATCGAGGACGTCGCCGGCGGAAAAGTAATCGGCCGGCCGCACATTGCCGAGGTGCTGGTGCGTCGGGGAGTTGTGTCGAACAAGCAGGAAGCTTTCGATCGCTATCTCGGGCAGGGCGGCCGCGTATACACCGACAAGGAACAACTCACCGCACGCCGCGCTATCGAGATGATTCGCGAGTCACAGGGCATTCCGGTTCTGGCCCATCCCAGCCAGCTCAAGAAAGAAAACAACGCCCAACTGGAGAACACGATCAAGGAGTTGATCGACTTCGGGCTCGCCGGCATCGAGGTGATTCACAGCGATCACAGTGATTCGCTGATCGACCTGCTCAATGATCTGGCCGCGCGCTATAATCTTTTGAAGACAGGCGGCAGTGATTTCCACGGCGGGAACAAGCCGCGCATCGAACTGGGCAAAGCCGCCGGGCGGCAAATTCCCCGGGAGTATTTCGACGCTCTGGTCGAACGGAAACGCATTATGACCCAGCAGGAAAGGAAGCGATCGGAAAACTGATGGACGTTGCGTCGACTAGCTCTTCGGTGACTGATCCGTTTGCCTCCGCTGAATCAGCGCCGTCATCGAATGCGACGGTTGAAGCCGTATCCGCCGGCGATATCCCGCTGGATGTCGAGTCGCTGAACGAGATGTTTGAAGCCGTCGAACCGCGGAAAATCGTCGATTGGGCCATCACCACATTTGGCCAATCATTGATCATGACCAGTTCGTTCGGTGTCGAATCGGCACTGCTGCTGCACATGGCCACGCGAGCGATGCCCGATATCCGCATTGTCACCGTCGATACGGGCTATCTCTTTCCTGAAACCCATCTGTTCATGGAAGATCTGCGGCAGCGATTCAATCTGAACGTCTGGGTCTATCGCACGGCAAACGACCCGATTCAATATCTGCACAGTGCGGGCGAAGGGGACCCCGCGTGGCGCAACGATATTGATCGGTGCTGCGCGGCGAACAAGAATGAGCCTTTGTCCCGCGCGATGAAGCAGCTTCAACCCAAGGCGTGGCTTCGGGGCATCCGCCGCGATCAGGCGGAAACGCGCAAGAATCGCGCTTTTGTTGAGTGGTCGCGGCGAGACAACTGCTGGGTGATTTCGCCATTGCTCAACATGAATTCCAGGCTGATCCATGCATACATGAAGCAGCACGATCTGCCATACCATCCACTGCATGAGAAGGGCTACCTTTCGCTCGGCTGCAATCCCCTGAGCTGCACTCTTCCAATCGGCGATGGCGAAGACGCCCGTTCCGGCCGTTGGAGCGGCAAGGGAAAAATCGAGTGCGGAATCAACGTGACCGATTCGCTGGATTCCTCCGGGTTATGAATGAAGAGAATTTGTCCACGAATTGGCACGAATGAGCGCGCATAAGAAAAGTTGGGAATCCCACTCCCGCTCTTTCATGATATCGGCCACCGTCCTCTCACAAACGTTTCCCCCTGGGCCCGCAGAAGCTGGCACACCCGGGGGCTGCCGTATACTCGGCGGTTCTGCTCGTGCACCTGCTTGATCTTTCCCGCCAGTTCCTCCCGGCCAGGGGTCCGTGTGCTTAGCGGTCTGTTCAACCAGGCGTAGTATCCCGAGCGGCTAACTTCCAGCACGTCGCAAACAATCCCGATCTCAAAAGCCCGGAGATGTGGAAGTTCAATCCATCAAGCGAAATCGTGTTCCGTCGGGAACAGGGCTACAATAGAGCCTTATGCCGTTCTCTCCCATTCCGGAAATTCTCGACCAGCTCAAAGCTGGCAGGATGATCGTGCTTGTCGATGATGAAGATCGTGAAAACGAAGGCGATCTGGTCATCGCGGCGGATCATTGCACGCCCGACGCGATCAACTTCATGGTCACGCACGCGCGCGGTTTCGTCTGCCTCAGTCTCACCGAAGAACGCTGCAACAAGCTTCGGCTGCACCCGCAGACCGACATCAACACCGCGCAACTGGGCACCGCCTTCACGGTGACGATCGATGCGCACAAACGCTTTGGCGTTGGGACGGGTGTGAGCGCGAAGGATCGTGCGACGACGATCCAGGTTGCGATTGCGGAGGATGCGCAGCCGCAGGATTTGAATCGGCCGGGCCATATCAATCCACTGCGCGCCCGCGAGGGCGGGGTGCTGGTGCGATCGGGGCAGACCGAAGGATCGGTCGATCTGGCGCGCATGGCCGGCCTCAAGCCGGCGGCGGTGATCTGCGAGATCATGCGCGTTGATGGCGAGATGATGCGCCGGCCCGAGCTGGAAGAATTCTGCAAGCTGCACGACCTGAAGATGTGCACGATCGCGGATTTGATCAGCTACAGGCTCAAGCGCGAGCAGTTCGTCCGGCGAATCGAATCGATCAGCCTGCCGACGCGGTGGGGCGTCTTCAAGCTGCACGCTTATCAGAGCGTCATCGATCCGCAGCCGCATATCACGTTATGCAAAGGGAGCGTGGGCGAGCTGGGACCCGATGGGCGCTCGATCCCGCACGAGGATCCGGTGCTGGTTCGCGTGCACAGCGAATGCCTGACCGGCGATGTGTTCGGCAGCGGCAAATGCGATTGCGGCGATCAGCTCGATGCGGCCATGCGGATGATCGAGAAGGCGGGGAAGGGCGTGCTGGTTTATCTGCGGCAGGAAGGCCGCGGCATCGGGCTGGCCAACAAGTTGCACGCCTACGCGCTGCAGGAGAAGGGGCTGGATACGGTGGAGGCCAATCAGCGGCTGGGACTGCCCGTGGACAAGCGCGATTATGGAATCGGCAGCCAGATCCTTCGCGATCTGGGCCTCAAGCGCATCCGCATCATGACCAATAATCCCAAAAAGATTTACGGGATTGAAGGATACGGATTGCAGGTGGTGGAAGAGGTTCCGATCCAGATCGAGCCGGGGGAACACAATCGCGGATATCTGGCGACAAAGAAGGCGAAGCTGGGGCACAAGTTGTAAGGCGAATAAAAAATGGAAAACGCGGTCAGGAGCGCCCGGCGCTTGGCACCAGACCGAATGGCCCAAAATGGCACGCGTCATTTTACGGTTTCTTGCTATTTTTGTTGAAGATTGAACACCCACGCCATCTTAAATCTTCAAGAATTGCGGCCGCCCGCTGAGTTCTACCGAGAGGGCCTCAGCTATGTGTTGATCACATCACGCCACATCCTCCCCCCGCGAGCTTGCTTGGCGCGATCTCCTTCGATTACCTAAACAGCAAGCAGCGGATAAGTTGGCCTGCGTCTTCGATCCACCGCGTGTCGTTAAAGGGTCGTGTCCCCTTCAGTTATTTTGTCCCCTTCAGTTATTTCCCACCTTGCGCTTTGGGATATGAACTCCGGCCAGGATGTCGGCACACAACCAATCGAGGGGTTTGGAATCCCTACGATTGCTTTCCAACCCACCACTGATGCTTTAGCGACTATGGAAAGTGGAGGCGATGTTGTAATGTTTGAACCAAAGGCCGGCCTGCCTAGGCTGCGGCGAGATCCCTTTCATCTGGCCAAGTTGCTTAGCGATGGCGAAGGCGCCCTCGGTCCGATGGTTACGTTGGCATTCAGCTCAGACGGTAAACGGTTGGGTGCGGCTCTCGGGTTCGGCAACATCAAGGTTTGGGACGTTTATTCGGGTGAGCCCCTTGAATCCGCCGCAGCCCCGCGGATCAATGCCTTTGCCTTCAGCCCCGATCTCTCCTCCTATGTGTTGGGCGGCGATGACGGCTTCGGATTGAGATTATTTCGATTCCCGCCGCACACCAATATTTTATCAATTGCGCGACAGGAAATTGGTGACAACCTGAGTGCTGAACAATACTACGACGCCTTGCCATTTGTCGATGGCCTGCGAGATGGCGTCGAAGCCGCCAAGTCCGGAAATATAGACGTAGCTGTGAAGGCGTTTGAGCGAGCAGTCAAGCAGCCGGGAATACACTTTGACCCCCGTGCGGAAGCGCTTTCAGTCCAGCGTAACACCGCTAAACTCGCATTTAAACTCGCATTTCGAGACGATCTTTCGCGCGCTGCTGAATTAATGGATAAAGGCAGCATCGACGAAGGGATCAGGGACGCAGCGCGTTTAGCCGCATTGGTTCCCCTACCGGATGATTCCCAAGAATCAGCAAACGATTGGAATGAAATCTGCTGGATGGGCAGCCTGTGGGGGAAGGGAAGGGAAGTTTTGTTCGCTGGAGAACGAGCAGTTATCTTAGCGCCCAATGAGGCCAATTACCGTGATTCTCGTGGGGTGGCGTTGGCAGAGGCGGGCGACTTCCAGCGGGCGATCAAGGATTTTCAAGCTTACGTCGACGCAAATGTGGGTCCCGACATCTCAAAAAGAGTCCAATGGATTAACTCGCTTCAGAAGCAAGAGAACCCGTTCTCAGAAGAGTATCTGAAGCAGTTCCGGACCGACCGGGGCTACACCGGCGCCCCCTAGGCCGAAGGTATCCCAATGCAGGCAAGAGAACGAGGTCATTCCTGTTTCCCGTCACTTATGCGTTTTGTTGTTCGTCCCCATCCGTGTGGAAACTGGTTGAAATGCTGATGGCGATGCGGCCACGGTAAACAGGTTCTTTCGGCGACGCTTGCTGTGTTATTGGTTTTCCCTTCGCGGAAGCGGGGGAGAACTTCGAATGCCGCGAAGAAACTATGAAGCCGAGCTCCTGCGGGTGTGAGTTTCCGGGATGGTAAAATCCCGGTGCTTAAAACGGGCTGGCCGGGTGGCCGCCCACAAACCCTTTTGCAGGAGCTCGGCGAT
>Ga0302326_10015972_pt1 | contig 15748 bp, 14 predicted proteins | sample Palsa_T0_3_FD_202264 | JGI IMG/M metagenome (GOLD analysis project Ga0302326, IMG submission 202264) | Peat permafrost microbial communities from Stordalen Mire near Abisko, Sweden - Palsa_T0_3 | ecosystem: Environmental > Terrestrial > Soil > Palsa > Peat permafrost | place: Sweden: Abisko... | reverse complement strand
CGTTGCAGATCGCTCGGTCGTGCGGCGAGGTGAATGTCGTCGGGCCGGTGGTGTCCTGGAGCAGGCCCGAGCCGTTGGCGGCGATCCACACTTGGCGGTGGTCTGTCGCGTAGGTGATGCAGGTCTTATGGCCGGTGTTCGCCTCAGCCGGGTAGTCGTTCTGCGAATCGACGTACAGGTACTGCCCGGAGCGTGGCACCAGCGACGGGCCGCTCGCCGCGATCCGCGCCAATCGCCCGAGCGCTGCGGCGAGCGCGGTGGCGGGTCCCGTCGCCGATCCCGAGCCCGCCAGCTCGATGCCCACGACGCACAGAGCGATGGCGGCGGCCGCGGCCGCGGTGCGGGGAAGCCATCGGCGACGACGCTTGGGCTCGCGTTGCTCCGTTGTGGGGCCGTGCCGAGGCTGCGTGGCGGAACGGCCCATCGCCCGGGCCAGTTCCGCGCTCGCCTCCTGCACCGCCGTCTCGGTGGGCGGGGGCTCGTCGGAGCGGAAGCGCCGAACCCGGTCAAGCTCATCGCTCATTTGATCTCCTCCGATGTCGGTTTGGACGCCGGCGGTGAGGCAGCCGGGGGGACAGCGAGCTGGTCACGGAGATGCGCCCTGGCGCGTGACAGCCGCGACCGAACCGTCCCGATCGGGATGGCCAGCGCTTCGGCGATCTCCTCATAGGACAGCTCTCCCCAGGCGACGAGCAGGAGCACGTCGCGCTGATCGCCGTCGAGCCCGGCGAGGGCGGCCGCTAGCTCACTGTCGACCCCCCGGGGCTCACGGTCGCTGTGGGTCACGGCTGCGCCCCGTTGTGCGCCAAGACGCGCCGTGGTCTCCAGCAGGCGCTGCTCGGAACGCCGCTCGTTGAGCAGCAGATGTGTCGCTATCCCGAGCAGCCAAGGGCGCGCGCCGACCGCGTCCTCGCGAAACGAAGCCCGCCGCTCAAACGCCACCGTGAACGTGTGCGACGCAAGATCATCGGCGCGCTCACGCCCGACCCGACGAGCCAAGTACCGGTGAACGGCGACGAAATGCCTGTCGAACACGCTGCCGAACGCCTCCGGCGCCGCCAGCGAGCTGGCGATGACCTCGGCATCCGAACTCCTGCCCATGGTGTCAGCGCGCGCGCCCATCTACTTGTGGATTGTCCGGAACCGCCCGCAGAGTTCCGCCCTCCGGACCGGGCAGAGTTCCGCCGTCCGGAACCGCCGGCAGAGCGGCTACGCGACGATGGCCGGCCGGCGATCAATGGGCAGGACGAACACGACCAGCTTGCGCGGGTCGCCCAGCCGATCGAGCGCCACACGCTCAGGCTCGCGTCGCTCGGCACCCACGTTTAGCGCACCTGGGCAGTTCGCCCCCCGTTCGCGGGCAATTGTTCCCGTACCACCTTTGGAGGCCTGCGAGTTGCACGATACTGCGGGCCTTCATAACACCTCGTGACCGCGGTACATCCGAATAGCGCGGGATGAGCTACCGCTCGGCAGTGCGTCGCAACCCTGAACGAAAGGAAGTCACATGCGCCTCAAGACAGCGGTGTTGACCGCGGTGATCGCCGGCTCGCTTGCCGGCCCGTCGGTGATTGAAGCCTCAGCCGCCACCCGTTCTCATAGCGTGGCCGCGTCCCGCGCCGCCGTCCGGCGCCGTGACGCGTCCGCGACCCGGACGCGCGCGCTCCGGACCGAACTGAAGAAGCTGCAATCGATCGCCGCCGATGATTCGACTGCCGGCCCCGACCCGGTTGGGGTCGTGGAGTCGGTGATCTCCGAGATCGAGTTTGACCTCAGCGGGGGGAACATCCAGGCCATCCTGTGGGACCTTCCGGGTTTCGGACCGTATTAGCCTAGGCCGGCGACGCGGTCACGCCCGACAAGACGACGTGACCGCGTCCAGGCCGGTAAGAGGCCGCTAGGACTTCGGGCACCCGGCGATCAAGGCTGGCTGCGCCGCCGCCGGCACCGTCTGCTTGATGATCTGTTGGCACTGTTCGGCAGCGTCGCGCTTGACGCTCGGGTCTGCGCTATTCACCGCCTGCTTGCACAGGGTCAGAAACCTGGCCTTGCCGCTCCGTGACAGCCGCGACCTGGCTGCGGTCGAGCCGCAGGTCGCGAGCTCCACGGCAGCGCTGGAGGCCGTGCCGCCGCCCGAGGCTGTGGACGACGTGGCAGCGGAACCGGTCGTTGCACCACGCTGGGTGGTGGACGTCCCAGAGGGGGAGCTCCCGCTGCCGCAGCCTGCGATCAATGCCGCGCCGGCAATCAGAACGGCCGCCCGCAAGGCACGGCCTTGGCCATGGATCCTCCTCGGCGTGGACACACCGGAAACACAAGGGCAGCGGGGCTCTGACGCCGCCATCGTCAGCCGCCGGCGATCCCGGTTGCTGGGTTCGGGCTTGGTTTGACGTCGAGCGCCGGTTCGGTTTCTGGTAGTGAGCGGTGCAGGAACAGGTAGACCCCGGCGACCGTGCCCACGAGGGTGAACACCGCCCAGCCGCTGCCCTGCCCGATCTGGGTCGCGATCGGCCCCGGGCACGCGTCCGCGACTCCCCACCCGACCCCGAACAGCACCGCGCCGATCACGTGACGGCGTGCGGGCGAGTCGCGCGTCCACACCAGCGGCGTGTCGATCAGCACCGCCCGACGCTCGCGGCGGCGCAGCAGCGCCAGCCCCCCCGCGGCCGTCCCGACCGCCGAAGCGAAAAACAAGAACAGATAGCTGTGCTCGAACAACAACGCCCCACGGATCACGTCCGGACTGCTCATCCCACTCCAGCACAACGTAACCCCGAACACCACACCAATCAACCCGGCGGCGATCCGCACCCGCATCAGATCACCGCCTTGATCACGAAACTCACCACGATCGCGGTCGCGAAGAACGTCCCCGTCGCCACCACACTCGCCGGCGAGAACGCCGCCGTACCGCTAAGACCATTCCCCGACGTACACCCACCCGCCAGCTTCGCCCCGAACCCGATCAACCCCCCAGACACCACCAAAAGAACCGGGATCCACACCCGACCAGAACCATGAAACGCGCGAGTCATCCACCCATAGCCATGAAAATCCGGGCCGCCCCACAACACCAAAAACACCACCCCACCAGCGAACACCCCGATCGCGAACCACCCCCGCCAATCAAAACTCAAACTCCCCCGACTCAGCTTGCCGATCAACTCAGAAAAACCGCCCGTGACCCCCAGACGCCCATTGAACAACGCCCGGCACGCCACCACACACAGCCCAAATATCGGACCGGCGATAAACCACGCCAGCTGATGATGCAACACAGACGACCTCCTGACCTTAGTAGGCGATCCGAGCCGAACTAGCCCGCCGACAACGCCGCTCCACCGGAAATATCGCATACTCGTATCGAACAAACCAACCTATCTCAATTGGATTGGTGTAGTATTGCGGTCGACGGCTTCGGCAGGGGCTGATTTGCGGCTCGTTCTGGTCCGGCCAAACGGTTGTGTATGGCGTCCCAAGGTCAAGAGGAGGCAGTCATCTCGTCATCAGTGAACATCCAAGCGGGCGCGGTCCTCGAAGGGTTGCGGGACGCGGGGGACGGGGCACATGGCCGCCGCGGCTAGCGTCCTCACAGCACCGGAGCGCCCGGTGCACGCCCCGCGTCGCTTCGCCGGCGTTGCAAACGGCCGGCCGCGACGGTCGGCGCCGATCGTCGCCGTCGACCGCCGGCCGCTGGTCCGCGCCGGCTTGGCCAGGCTCGCCGGCAGCGCGCTCGATTGCCGGGTCGAGGCCGTCGCCGACCTCGCAGAGGCCGGGGCCGTGCTCCGGGCGACCGCTTCCGATCCCCGTGCCCTGCTGATCGGCGTGCCACGAGGCGAGGACCCGGCCCAGGTGATCGGCGAGGCGATGGGGTTTGGCGTCCCCGTGCTCTGCGCAGTGGATGACCAGAGCGAGACGGTGATCCGGTCGGTGCTCGCCGCCGGCGCCCACGGCTATGTTGTGATCGAACAGCTCGAGGCCGAATCCCTGCGCGCGACGCTCTCGGGGATCGAGGCCGGTGAGCCCGTGACGGCGCTGATCGGCGGGGGCCTCGGTGACGTGCGAGCCGACCGTCCCGCGTCGGTGACCGAACGCTCACTCGAGGTGCTCGGCTCACTCGCGGATGGGCTGCACGACCACGAGATCGCGATTCGGCTCGGCATCAGCACGAGCTCCGTGCGTAAGCACATCGCCAGCGCGCAGACGCGCCTGGGTGCCCGTACGCGCACGCAGGCGGTGGCGACCGCCGCACGGGAGGGGCTGCTATGAGCCGCTTGGCCGGTCGCGGTGCGTCCAGCGCCGATGCCCCCCTCTCGCGCTCTGCCGCGAGAGTCCTGGGAGCGGGCGTGATTGCCCTGACGATCGTGCTCGCGGCTCCCGGCGCCGCCCTGGCCAGGACGGCTGCCGCCGCGAAAACCGCGAGCCCGGCCAAGACCAAGGCGGCCGCGTTGCCCGCTGCGGGTGACTGGGAAGGGACCGGCACCGGCAATACCACCGCGAGCTTCGAGGTCGCTCACGCCAGCACGCCCGCGAGCACAAAGGGCGCAAAGAGCGCAAGGAGCGCAAAGGGCGCCCACAAGGCCCCCGCCACCACGTATGCCGTGGTCGAGGACTTCGCCGTCGATGCGCCGATCAGCTGTAGCAACGCCTCTCAGCCGGCGATTCCGTTCGACGTCGAGGTCGTTACTGGACCGCTGCGCCTGGGCAAGAACGGGACCTTCAGTTCGGGCGCCATCAAGGGCGGCGCCGGCACCGTCGTGAGCGGCCGTTTCAAAGGCACTCGGTTCACGGTCTCCTATCGGCACGTGTCCCAGACCCCCAACCAATTCGCCGGTGGAACCGAGGTGTGCGACACCGGGACGATCCACATCACCGCCGTACGCGGCCACCGTAGGCTGGTCAAGGACGGCATCTGGCAGGGGGAAACCCAGACCAACGAGCCGGTCGTCTTCTACGTGGTCGCCGGTGGGCGGGCGCTCGAGGCGCCCCCGCATGCACCAACCAACGGATCGCCGCAGGCGGCGTTCGCGTTTGGGCAGTTCACGCAGACCTGCTTCACAGGCGGGTGCACCACCTCTTCGGACGACATCTGCGCGTATGAATCCGCTACCTCGCTGTTCGTCGCCGCCGGCGGAGGGTTCAGCAACAGTCAGTGGCAGGACGGAGGAGACGACCCAATCGTCGCCGGGACCTTCACCAGCGCCGGCCAGGCGAGCGGGCAGTTCGCCAACGGGCCCGAGGCCTGCGGCCAGACCGACTGGAGCGCCGAGGCCGGATGACGCGCGCGGACGCGCGGCGCCGACACCGAGGCGCTCGGACTTGAACGCGGCACGCGGCGAGGGCAGGCTGAAGGCCCTCGACGGACCTGCGACGCCGCGGGCGGATGGCAGCGGGAGCGGTCCGCGGGTCGTGGTCTTCTGCGATCGTGAAGTGATCGCGCACGGCCTGGTCGGGCTTCTGCCCGACGAATGGCGCGATCGCGCCGAGATCGCCGCGGACATACCTGCGCTCGAGTTCGCATTGTTACGTTCGGTGACGGCGACCATCGTCGATGCCGGGCACGCCGAAGCCGCCCAGGCGGCCCGACTCACGCGCTCCCGCCGAGGCTCCGTCGTCGTGCTCATCGGATCGATCGAGCAGAGCCTGAGTCTCGCCCTGCACGAGGACGCCGACGCGATCGTCGTGCGAGACGAAGTCGAGCCCCTGACCCTCCGGGTCGCGCTGGCCGCAGGTCGCCTCGGAATGCGGCTGCTGCCGCGAGCGCTGCCGCCGACCGCTTCCCGCCCGCCGGAGGACGTCGCGCAGACCGTGCTGGGCGAGCCCGCGCAGCGCGCTCTCGAGCTGCTGGCCGACGGTCTGCGCGACGCCGAGATCGCGCTCGAGCTCAACCTCTCGGAGAGCGCGGTCCGCAAGCTGATCCAGCGCACCGTCCGGCGCGTCGGGGCGCGCACGCGCTGTCAGGCCGTCGCCGCCGCCGTTCGGGGCGGCGAGCTCAGCTGAGTTACTTGCTGCGCCCCTTCTTCGCCCGGAGCTGGCCCTTGGCCTTGGCCTGAGCGAGAAGCTGAGGAAGCGTCTTGCCGAGCTCTTTGGTCCCCTGGATCTGCCAGCGGTCGTTCATCCGCACGAGCATGAACAGCTTCGGCTTGATGAACTCCTCCACGTTCTCCGGCGCTTGTGCCGTCGCCGTGTCCCCGTGCACGACGATGTCCTTCACGCCGACGTCCTCGAGGATGTCGCCGCTGACGTTCACTCCGGCCTGCTGCAGGTTGTTGACCGAGTCGGCAAGCGTCGCGTTGTAGTAGGACATGACCTCGGGGCACGTGAAATGACCGTTCACGGTGTAGGGGAACGCGATCTTCGCCGACTGCATGAATCCTTTCTCGCCGGCCGGTGAGAACAGCGAGCAGGCCAGTGCGCGGTCGTCCTCCCAGGTCGCCTTGTAGAAGGTGACGATCGTGGCCGTGATCTGCTGCTGCGGGCTACCGGTTAAGAGGGTCCGCACGTCTACGGCCGGCGGCTGAATGACTTGGATCGATGTCGGCGACTTATGACCGCTCGACGATGCCGACTTCTTGCTCGAACCACAGCCGGCCACGGCTGCGCCGAGCGCGAGCATGGTCAGCATCTTGGTGGCTCCTCGACCCATGGCGGGCGAGGATAGCGTGCCTACACGTGATCGTGTCAGGGGTACTACTTTAGGACCGTCCCGGGCCTTAACTGACAGTGTCATATCGGTCCTCGACAGACGGCTCGTTATACCACTGGTTAGCCACTGGGCCAGCACCTATTCTTACGCGCTACTTACGAAGCGTGTCTCTGACAGAGCACGGGTTAACCAGCGGGCGCGTCGCGTCGTCCTGAGGAGGATCGAACGGATATGGCAAGGGATTCAGAAGGAGCTCCACGGTCGGGAGGCCGTCGCCGATGGCGGTGGCGGATCGTCTCCGTCGTCGCTATTGCGACTGGTCTGATGTTCAGCCTGACCGCGCTCGCGGGCGCGGATATCGTTCTTCCGACGCTGCCTCAGCTCGAGCAGCTCCTGGGTCTCGGCACCGAGCCCGGCGCGACCGAGCAGTCGGGTACGGCAGACCTTCCCATCGAACCGCAGTGGCTGGTCGACACCGTCCAGTCAGCCACGAACCTCGGTCAGTGGACCAACCACACGGTGCCGGCGGCCATCACCGCGCGTGACCAGGACGACGCCGCCTGCCCGCGGACGATGCCGAACAACTCCCAGGCGGATTACTGCCGTCAGGAGTACATCGTGGTGTGGGCCGGTAAGCAGAACGCCGCCGACCTCGACGGCACGGACATCAGCGATCTGATCCAGAACATGACCATCAACCCTGAGGGCTTGTCGGAGATGGCCATACCGCAGTTCACCCCGGGAATGGACGCGCTGGCGGTGATCGACGCCAGGAAGTACAACGCCGATCACAGCCTTAACCCGCTGTATGGCCACGTGGTCAACCTCGCGACGCTGAACATCGACGGCGGCGTCGAATGCGAGCCGCACCACACCCAGTACGACTGGATCAACGGGGAGAACCTGATCCTCGGCTGCCTGTTCTCATCATGGACGTTCGGCGTTTCCGTCAAGGACATCCCGAACGTCAGCGGTCTGGTCACCAACACCCCGCTGTCGGTCGTCCAGGGATCGATTCCGGACGCCTTCGACGCCGTGAAGTACGACAACGCCAACCACGCCAACGACGAGTACATCGGCACCTGGATGGGTGGCCCGCTGTACAACTTCGGTGGCTCGCCGGGCGCCCTGGCTACGCTCGACGGCTCCGGTCACATCCTCTCGGTGACCCCAGCCGGCAGCGTCGGCCAGATCCTCACCGACCCGCGGGAAGCGGCTGTATGTAACGTGCTCGAGGCGGAGCCGGTCGGTACCTGTGCGAACCCGCACGGGATCCAGTCGCGCCCCGACCTGAACGTGCTGGTCACCGACGACTATGCCGAGCCACGCGAGATCGTGCTCGACCCCGTCAAGCCGGTGAACATCTACGCGTTCCGGCCGACGGTCCGGATTTGGAACATCTCCAACCCGCTGCATCCGACGGAGAACTCGGTCGCCCACATGCCGATCACATGGCGTGACCCGGCGAACCCGGCGCATACGAACATCGGGATCATGGAGGGTGCCAAGACTCACGCGGCACCGGACGGCACGACATGTGGCGCAGGTGTCGCCACGGCGGATTGTGCCCCCGGCGATGACAGTAAGGCCTACAACGGCTACTTCCTGTGGTCGAAGGGCTTCTTCTCCGAGTCGATGTGCGGTGGCGGCGTGTTCTGGGATCCAGACGTGACGGCGCCGACGCCGGACAACTCCGGCGTGTCGACGACCCAGTGGCACCAGGTGTGGGACGACGGGTTCTCGCAGCTGGCCACCAACTCCACCGGCGAGGACACCGGCGCCAACGCGACCGACCCCGGGTTCGAGGACGAGCCCGGCGGCTGCTCCGGCGGTGCCTGGATCCAGACGAGCCCCAACAACCGCTGGCTGTTCCACACCGTGCAGGGTCGAGTGCCTCTGGCCGACAACTACTTCGACCAGGGCGAAGAGAAGATGGTGTATGTCCTCGACATCTCCCATCTCGTCGAAGATGGCGAGAAGGGGATCGAGAACTGCGACATGACCGCGAACGTTCAGAGCGGTCCCTACGCCGGGATCAAGACGGGACTTGCTGAGGCGGAGATCGCCAACGGAGTCACGCCCACCGGCAATCCGAATAACTCGACCTCGTTGTACGCAGAGAACCCGAACACGGAGATCGGTGACTGCCCGGTCCTGCTAGACGTACTGATCGTGCACGACCCGACAACTGGTGGACCGCACTGGGGTGCGCTCGACAACCACTCGATTGATGCGGACGGGTTCCCGACACGGATGGCGTTCGACGATTACTTCGTCGCTCGCACGGGCGTCGACGGCGACCACCGCCTGTATGTGGTGGACATCGCCCCCAACGGCAACCTCACCTACGACCAGAACTTCGTAGATGAGGAGGACGGCAGCCTCGGCGTCGACTTCAACCGCCGCGACTGGTACGGCTACCCGGACGCCGGGTTCTACAAGCCGCACGCCATGACGTGGGTCTGCCCGCCGACGGACTGCGCGGACGACATACCTAGTGCGGCCGGGTGATCCGGCCGGTGCGGGACGACGTGGCACGGGAGAGCCGTGCGAAGTAGAAGAGTAAGGAAGGGGAGCCGCGGCCTTCGGGCCGCGGTTTCTCCTGTCGGGGGCATAATCCCCATCCACCGCGGTGAGCGCGGACCTCGGCGGCGATCCTGGATCGCCGCCGTCGTGGTGCTACTCGCGCTGGCAACGGCGCCGGCGGCCGGTGCCCATCCTTACCTCATCGCCGCGACCCCCCAGAGCGGCGTGGTGGCTCAGACCGCCCCGACGAGGATTCAGCTCGCGTTCACCGAAGCGCTGGTGATCAAGGGGTGCTCGATCAGCATCAAGAGCAATAACGGCCAGACGGTCCACGTCGGCGCGATCACCTCGTCGCTCGGCGGCTACGCGATGTCCGCGCCCGTGTCGAAGCTCACGGAGGGCATCTACACCGTCAACTGGGTCGCGTACGGCGACGACGGCCACACGGTGGAGGGCGCGTTCCAGTTCGGCGTCCCGAGCGCGACCGGCCAGCCGCCACCCGGTGCCGCTCGGCTGCTGGCGACCACGGAGTCGAGCGCCGAATCGGCCCCGACCGAAAGCCTCGTCTCGGTCGCGGGCCGATGGCTGGCAGCGCTGGCCGCGTTCGCGATGCTCGGCGCGGCGGTGCTGTTCCCGCGTCTGCGCGGGCGCGTGGACGAGGAGGTGCGCGCGGCAGCCGAGCTGCGGTGGGTTAAGCTCGCCCCCGCCGCGCTCGGACTCGCGCTGATCGGAACCCTGCTGGAGGCGTTCAAGCGCTCCCAAGGTCCGCATGGGCTCGATCTCGGCCTGCTGACCGCGGCGACGACCGGCGTGTCGATCCTCGTGCGCCTGGGCGTGCTCGTGCTCGGTGGAGCGGTCGCGACGGTCATCGCCCGCCGTTCCAAGAACTCACTGGCCACGTCCCTGTTCGGCTTCACGGGCGCGATCGCGCTCGGGGCACTGGCGATCGACGGACACGTCGCGACCGTTCGCAACACCCCCGTGCTCGCCGCGATCGGCCAGATCCTCCATCTGCTCTCCGGCGGAGTGTGGATGGGCGCGGTCATGGTGCTCGCGCTCTGCCTCGTCCCGGCGGCATTGGCGGCGGCCCGTGCCGACACGCTGCTCGCCGCCGTCCGTGCCTACGCGCCGATCGCGATCGTGGCGGCGGTGGTGACGATCGTCACCGGCCTGATCGCCGCGGTGCGCGAGGTGAGCCGCTGGTACTTCCTGCGCTGGTCGGCCTACGGTCACATCCTGATCATCAAGGTCGTCATCGTCGGCGGCGTGATCGCTCTCGGAGGGGCGACCACGCTGCTCGCGCGCCGCGCCCTCAGGAAGGGGGGCTCGACGCCCGCCGAGCAGCGGCGCGTGGGCTGGTTCATGCGTGCGGAGGCGTTGATGGCCGTGGTCACGATCGCGATCGCCGCCCTCCTGGCCGGCACGCTCCAGGGCCGCGGGCAGACGCTGCCCTCCCAGCGTGGGAACCTGCTCCCGGGCGCCGGCTTCGCCAACGTCGCGCTGCCGAACGCCACCGGCGAGATGGTGCTCGCCCCGTCCGACGTGGGTCTGAACCGCATCATCGTCACCAACGCAGAGGGCGACGAGAGCACCAGCACCCCGCCGAAGCCGCCGAAATCGGTCTCGGTGGCGTTCGCCTGCGGCTGCGAGCAGGGGTCGCTGTCGTTCCACGTCACATTGCATCCCGGAAGCGCCGGTCCAAGCGGCCCATGGTCGGCCGAGGTCGGGATCCCGAGAGACGGCACCTACAGCGCCGAGCTGAAGGAGAACGGTCAGCCCACGATCGGCTCGCCGACCTTCACCGTGGGCGACGTCTCCTCGCCCGGGTCGACGCCCGTGACCGTCGCCTCGGTCGCTGACCTTTCGGGCCCGGATGGTCTCGACTGTCGCTCCCAGGAGATCGGGGCGCTGGTCGCGATCGAGCTGATGAATGCGTCCGGCGGATACAACGGGAACAAGATCCGTCAGGTGGTGCTCGACGACGAGGGCAGCGCGTCGCTCGCTCGCACCGAGGCACTCCAACTGGCCGCCCAGCACCCCGTCGCCTTCCTCGCGCCCTGCGGACAGGGTGCGCAGGGCGCGATCAAAGCGGTCGGCAACACGATCCCGACGATCGTCGCCGACGACAACGTGCCGGTCACCCAAGGTCGAATGGTGTTCAGGATGGCTCCGGACCCCTACGCCGAGGGGTATGCGGCCGGCCAGTACGTCGTCAGGGTGGGGCTGCCGTCGACGCCACATGCCCCGCATCGGGTCGGGGCGCTGATCGCGAACAACGCGGACTCCAAGGAACGACTCGCCGGCCTGAAGGCCGCGCTCGCGGTCGGCCACGTGACGGTCCACGCCTATCCGGCCGGAGGGCCGGGGCTGGAGGCACGCCTCAAGTCGCTGCTGCCCGCCGGGTCGTGGCTCGCCCTCTACCTCGATGGCAACTTCAATCAGCTCACGGCTGCGCTGCGGACCGTCGGGTCGCAGACGGCGCACACGATCAATCCGACGCCGATCATCGTCTCCCAGCGTCTGGCCAGCGAGCGCTTCGTGATCGACAGCGGCGATCTCGGGGTCGAGGGCCAGGTGCGCGCGGTCACTGACGTTGACCCCACGAGCAACGATGCGGATCTGTACGCGGAGCTGGTGCCACAGATCGTCGGCGAGCTCGCGACGGTCCCAGGGCTCAGCGGCTTCGTTGCCGGCCAAGCGCTCGCCTACGGCCTGATCGGGGGCGATTCGCCGTCGGAGATGGCGAACCGGCTGCGGGCTCCGGGCGTGTTCAGCAAGATCGCCACCTCCCCGTGGGACGATCGGGACCCGGCGGTCGGCACGCTGATCTTTCGCGTGGTGCTCGCCGAGTTCCTTCCTGACAACCTGATCCCCTCCAGTGGTGCCGGTGGCGCTGCATCAGAGCCGTACGAGGGGCAGTTCTTCACCGACGGGGCGTGGGAGCCGGCGTCGCCAGAGCTATTCTCGCCGCTCCCGATCAATCTGGGCGGCGGCAAGACTGGGACAACGAAGACCAAGGGTTCGAAGTGATGACACTCCCGCACTACCACGCGTCCCTGGTCGCCGCTCTCGCCGTCATGCTGCTGGCGATCGCGGGCTGCGGCGGCTCGAGCTCACCGCACCCCGCGAAGCACGCCGTGTTCTTGCCCCCGGGCCTCACCACCGGGTCGGCAGAGTCGTCCTCGAACAGCTCTACTGCCCAGGCCTCGACCACGGGCAGCTCTACGGCGCACCCGGCGGGCGCGAAGAGCAAGCACGCTCCGGCCGCCGGCGCGACGAGCTCGGCCGGTGGGGCGACGCCATCCGGTTCGGCCGGCGGCGGACTGCCCGTCGCCAAGGTCACGTTCGCCGCGCCCGGTGGAGAGTCGAGCACGTCGTTCGTCTCATCGGCCGACGCGATCTGCCGGAGTTTTCGCGCTCGGGCGCGAGCGATCGGCGCCGGCGCCACGACGCTCGGCACGCAGGAGACCGAGCTCTCGAATCTGGTCAAGGCGACCGAGCAGGCGGTCAAGGCGCTGACCGAGCTCTCGCCGCCGACCGGCGACGAGCCGGGCCTGCGGCGTTTCGCCACCATGACCGCGGCCTCGGTGGTCGCGTTTGCCGAGGCGCAGACGCGTACCACCTCGACGAGCGAAGCGGTTGGCGCTCAGGTGGAGGCTCGGGACCTGTCGGATTCTGCTCGCTCGTCGCGTGATACCACCGCCGCCGCGACCGCGGCGCGGCGCCTCGGGCTGCACGTCTGCGGGTCACCTGGCTCGGCATGGCTCTGATCCGGTCACGCGCGTTCCTGGTCTTCCTGCTGGTGCTCGTGGGCGGCGCGGTCCGCGCCGGTGCGGCCGCTGCGGACGCAGATCCCGCCAGCGATGTCCTCCTGGTCCAGAATGCCTTCCTCCCGTATCAACCGGCCACACCGCCGGCGCTGGTCAAGGGGCTCAACCAGGCGCTGACGGAGATTCACGCCACCGGCCTGCAGCTCAAGGTGGCCATCATCGGCAGCCCGGTCGACCTCGGTGGCATTCCTGACCTGTTCGGCCAGGTGAGGCGCTACGCGGCGTTCCTCGAGACCGAGATCTCCTACCGCGGCCCGCAGCCGCTGCTCGTCGTCATGCCCGACGGGCTCTCGCTGCAGGCGGCGGGACCGGCGAGCGCGCTGAGCGGCTTGGCCGTCGACGCCCACCAGCAGTCGGGCGGCCTGGCCCGCACCGCGCTGCTCGCCGTCGAGCGAATCGCCGCCGCGCGCGGGCGTCCGATCGCCGCGCCCTCGCTCGGAGCCTCCAGTGGCGGCGGCGTTACCGGGCCGTTGATCGTGGCCGCTGTCGCCGTCCTGTTGCTCCTCGCGGTCGGGTTGGTCGTGCGGCGCCGCTTGGGCCGAGCATCGGCCATGGTGGCGGCGCGCCAGTAGCTACACGCCCTTGGGGAAAAGATAGACGCGGTGCGGCGGGACGCGACTTGCCACCTCCAGCACGATCCGCTCGTGGCGGACGAGCAGGATCGCGCGGGGATCTGCCGTGAAGCGGTGTCCATCGACATAGGCGACGACGACCGATCCGGCGGGCGCGCGGAAGCGGGCAATGACTCGCCTGCCGAGCGCCTGTCCCCAGATGTCGAACAGCTCGCCGAGCGTCACCCGGGCGCCCCTCCGTACGTCGATCACGCCAGTCGGGTCGGTCGTCGTGGCCGGGTAAAAGCAGCGTCCGCCGAGCACCCTCGCATCGGAGCCGAGCGTGAGCGGTGGCGAGACGCCGATTCCCGCCGGAATCGCGACCACGTGCTGATGGGCGAACGCCTCGAGGTGAGCGCCGAAGCGATCGCCGGCCCGCTTCGAGCAGGATTGGCCGTCGATCGGCGCCGCGGCCCGCACGCGGGCGGACGTTGCGGCGGGCCGGTACCGGGGGCCGGCGCCGATGGTCAGCGGCAGGTAATCCGGCGGGAGCCGGGTCGCGGTCGGCGACCGAGCCGCATGCGGTGTCGCACCGCATGCGGCGATGAGCAGCGCCAGCCCGGCGCCGGTGCCGGCCCTGAGGCGTCGCATCGCCAAGGCCCCGGCCGCAGACATACTCAACAAAGATTACTGGTTTGGTCGACTACGATTGGTCGGTCATCACGCCCCGGCGTGCCAGATGACAAATACCAAAGTAATTAGATTGGTAGACTGGTAAAGTGCCGATTGGTCCATGGCGGGAGCTGAAGCGATGTTCAGATCGAGCCGGGTGCTAGCTGCTGCGCGGCCGGGCGGCGCCGTGCGACGCACGGCGGCCGGCGTCGCGGTGATCGCCGCGTTCGGCTTCCTCGGCGCCGGGTGCTCCGCCAGCAAGGGAACTCCGACCGCCGGCGCGGCCTCGAAGCCGAGCAGCTCGAGCAGCATGGCCGACATGAACATGGGACCAACCCCTGCGGTCAACGGGATCAAGGCGGTCCCGAGCGAGCTGCTGGCCAGCGCGACGTGGCAGGGCATGAAGATCCAGGCGCGGACGATGACGCCGTCCAAGTTCCTCGAGTACGAGGGCACGAACGCCAACGGGTCGGTCAAGCTGAGAACGGTCGTGCCGACCAAGCAGGACAGCTTCCACCTGATGGTCATGCTCGACGACATCCACTCCGGCTATCCGATCCCCTACGCCCAGGTGTGGGCCACGATCAGCAAGGGCGGCAAGATCGTCTACGACGACGAGCAATGGCCGATGCTCTCCGAGTACATGGGACCGCACTACGGCAACAACGTCGCGCTCCCCGGCCCGGGCCGCTACCAGCTGAGCCTGCTGATCAGCCCCCCCGCCGCCTCCAGGCACCTCGAGTACCAGGGCATGTGGATGTCCCCCCACCGCGTCAACGTGTCGTTCGACTGGAGCCCTCCGAAGTGAGACGGAAGGCGGTGACCGCCAGGCGCCGGCGTGTGCTGTTGCCGCGTTCGGCGCGCTTGTTGATGCTGGTCTGGCTTGTGGTCGTGATGGCACCGCTGGCGACGGTGGGCGTTTCGGCCTTGGTCCACGCCGTCCTGTACTTGGCCCCCGCGCTGGTGTTCCTGTTGCCGTTGTGCTTGAACCGTGATCCGGCCGGAGAGCTGCTCGTTCGACTTGCGCGGCGACCCGCCAGGCTCACGGCAGCGACCGGACGCGAACGTCGGGGCGTCCTTGTAACGATGTTTCACGCCGTGGTCTGGCGCCCTCGCGGGGGATTGCTGATCGCGATGGCGCATGCCGGGCGAGCTCCTCCGCGGCCGCGGGTACCGGCAGTCGCCCCCCTCTAGGCTCTGGCCCGTCCGTTCGGGCCTGTGCGGCTCTTCGGAGGGGCGGTGGTGGCTGCCTCACGGCCGTGCTTTCGATTCCCCAATTATTGAGTCAAGGGAGTGATCATGAGTAGCGTCACCACGTCCACCGCGACCCCCACTCGGGGGCTGCCAGCCCCGCTCGAGCGCCTGCGGGCGTACTTCTTCTCCGACGTCCGCCGGACGGTGCAGACGGTGCTGGGGTTGATCTGGCTGCTCGACGGCGGACTGCAGTTCCAGTCGTTCATGTACGGCAACGGCTTCATCCAGATGCTCACCGGGATGGCGCCTGCGCAGCCGCACTGGCTCGC
>Ga0302326_10015971_pt1 | contig 15749 bp, 12 predicted proteins | sample Palsa_T0_3_FD_202264 | JGI IMG/M metagenome (GOLD analysis project Ga0302326, IMG submission 202264) | Peat permafrost microbial communities from Stordalen Mire near Abisko, Sweden - Palsa_T0_3 | ecosystem: Environmental > Terrestrial > Soil > Palsa > Peat permafrost | place: Sweden: Abisko... | reverse complement strand
CTGCCACCTCTTCTCCCTACGAATGTCGTACTCAGGCAAAGCCGTTCACCGAGTGTCGGCCACCGGGGGCCAGGAAGCGTTCTTCGAAGGGCACGTCCATGCCTTCGAGGTTCTCGGTGGAGTGCCGGCCGGCCGGATCCGCTACGACAACCTCAAAGCCGCCGTGGCCCAAGTCATCGGGTTCTCCCGCCAGCGGGTCGAGACCGACCGCTAGGTCGCGTTTCGTTCACACTTCGACATCGACGCCTTCTACTGCCAACCCGGGATCATTGGAGCCCATGAGAAGGGCGGCGTCGAAGGCGACATCGGCCGCTTCCGGCGAAACCACCTCGTGCCCGTCCCAGAAGTCGACTCGCTGCGCGAACTCAACGAGTTCATCGACGACTGCGACCGAGCCGACGACGACCGCCGCATCGGGCACCGTGTGCACACCGTCGGCGAAGCCTTCACCGGGGAACGCCAACTCCTCAAGCCACTTCCGGTAGAGCCGTTCGAAACCGGGCTCTGGCTGACACCCCGGGTGGATCGCTTCGCCCAGATCACCGTGCGCTCCAATCGATATTCAGTGCCATCCAAGTTCATCGGCCGCCAAGTCCGCGTGCTGCTGCACGCCTCCGACCTCACCGTCTACGACGGGCGGACACCGGTCGCCTCTCACGAGCGTCTGCTCACCAAGGGTACGAACAAACGACTTCAGAGAATCTGATCAAAGCCATCCGTCCGATCGCCGCGAGTCCGGTTCAATCGCCCCGCCCCGCGATGAGGGCGGCGGGTGTTGAGGATTTCGATGCACGACGACGCTGCTCATCTTCGTGTTGGATGCGTCCTAGTTGACCGATCGGGCGGTGGCGACGGCCTGTTCGATCGACCCGAGGTCGCTGTTGGAGTAGTACTGCCCGGCCCGCATTACGCCGTCGACCGCATGCATGTTCTGGATGCTTTCTATCGGATTGTCTTGCAGCACAACGAGGTCGGCTACTTTGCCGATCTCGACTGTGCCCATGGTCGCGGAGGTGTCGAGGAATTCAGCTCCGTTAAGCGTCGTGGTCTGCAGTACCCGCAACGGCGATAGACCTGCTTTGGCGAACGCGTCGAGTTCTTGGTGCAGCGAGTGGCCCGGAACCTCCCACGCAGCTCCTGAACAGTCGCTTCCGGCCAGGATTTTCACGCCTTCTTCATCGAAGATCTTGGTGATCTTAAGCTCGAGTTCGTAGCTGTCGCGGAACGTATCGCGCGTATCGGTGGGCAAGCTGTCGAATCGGTGGCCAGAGTCATGCCATTGCTTGAGGGTAGACGGGTCGACGAAGCGGTGGTTGGGGTCGTCGCGAAACTCCGGGGCGTCGCTGATTTTGCAGGTGCATTCCCGGATCAGGGTTGGCACCTGCCAGGTGCCATCGGCCACGAAACGCCTTGCGAGTTCACGCGCCAACTCCTCGCTAAAAGTATCGATCGCCCGGCGCATGACGTCGACGGCCTGATGCCCTTGCGCTGCATAGGGATTGAGGATCATCTTTCGGAGCATCGGCAAAAACAGCTGGTCGGCGAACGGGATACGGAATGGCAGCGCTTTTATGGGTTTTGCGTTGAGGGCCGCCAGCAGGGCGGTCTTTTCGGTCGAGCAGGCTGCCAGGATGCCCACCCCCGGACCTAGATGCTCGATGGACTTCATTCCGCGGGCGGATGCTTCGATGACGTCGATGCCGACCGGCAGGTGGCCCAAGATCGGGACACCAAGGCGATTTGCCTCGTGCTGCGCAGCGAAGAAGACGCTCGGGGTGACCAGCCCGACCTTGATGAAATCCGCGCCGGCGGCGTGCTGCTCGCGCACCGTGGTGACTGCGGTTTTAACGCTGCCCGCGTTGAGGGGGGTCAACACCGCTCCAGGCATCTGCACGACGTCAGGCGACTCAGCTGGCATCGGCAACGTGCCATTCTGTCGCTGCTTGAGTAGTTTCAGCGAGCCCGACATCTGCCGAAAGCCAGTGATTCCGCGGGTCAGCATCAGCCGCAACGTGCCGGTGCGGTCGCCGTCACCGAGCGGATGAGCGTGCATGTCCAAATAACCCGGCACTACGTATTTGCCGGACAAGTCAATGGCCTGACAAGCGTTGTCTTGAGGGTCAGCGGTGGTGATGCCGGTAATCCGACCGTTGGCGGTGCTGACGTCTTGATTGGTGGTCAGCGACCCGTCGCGGGTGTCCACCACCGTGACCCCGCGCAGGACTGTCGCAGTACCCACCGCTTTCCTGGCATAAGATACCCGGCCATTGTCGTTCGGTCTGCCCGTCATGTCAGTTCCCTTCTCGTCCCGAAGCGCCGGTTCCGATGCGACCCAGTCCTGTACGGGTGGCGCACAATCGATCGTGCATGGACCTCGGTTCGAGCGCGGCGCTGACGCCCCGGCTAGCCCCGTGTAGGAGGCCGCGTAGTTGCGCCTCATAGGATCCGGTCATCGTCATCCGCCATCATTGGTAACGGTGACGCTGACGGTATCTGCGCCGCTGTTGGCCGCGATGACCAGCTCTGGGGCGTTGGGGGACGAGACAACCTGACCGCCGGTGACGCTCACCTCGTAGCCGTTCGGATACTCGACGGCCGGCACTGAGACGGTGGTCTCCGACCCAGCCGGGAAGCTGCCTAGCCCGTCAACTTCCTCGGTGGAGTAGCTGAACTGGAACGTGCCGTTGTCAAATGAATAGGAAATCGGGGTGCCGGAAATTTCTTGCGGGTACGGCTCGGCAAGCGTCTCCAGTGTGGCGGTGTTGACATTGTCGCCGGTCGGGGGCAGTTCGGGGTTATAGACGAGTGACTCGATGCTCGATGGGGATGCATTAGTGGTGATGTCGTTTTGGCCGGTAAATGCCCACTCCGTCCAACCAATCAAATTCTGGTTGGCGGCATCCATGGAGTCCGCGATGGATGTCTCGTCGCTGGTGGCTCCGAACTCAGTCATGAACGCCGGAATGTCGTTGGCCTGCGCGTACGCCACAGCATCGTCCGCGTTCGCGGTGACGCTCGGCAAGCAACCATCAGACCCTAGCGATATGAGGCAATAGTCGTGGAACGAAAAGACGGTGCCCGGTTCATCAACCGTACCCAGATTTGTGGGCACTCCAAGAATGGAAGTGTTATCCGGTTCGTAGAAGATCGGCGTAGTCGGGTCGACGGCGCGGATCGCCGCCGAGGCTTGGTCGTAGAAGGGTGTCAGTTCCTGCGAGTCGAAGAATGGGCTGCCCAATATCGTCGACAGCGCCTCTGAGCCCGGGGAGGGTTCGTTCATGATCTCTATGCCTGCTACGTCGGTGTTGCCATTGAAGTAGTTCGCGAGGTACTCCAACATCTGCGCGTAATCGTCCTCGAGTCCGACTCCGTTTGATGCGTCGGTGTTCGACCAGAAAGCATCCCAGGCGTTGTTCTCGGCGGGGTTTATTAAGCCGTTGAACGGGAACGGCAAAGCCTGAATGTTGGGCAGTCCGCCGGTCGGCGCAGCCCACGCCGGCGCACCTTCGCCGCCGAACACGCTGCTGTAGTCATCCTGGTGGAGGTCGAGGATGCTGTAGACGCCGGCCTGTCCCAGAGTCTGCACGGTCGATTCAATCGATTGCAGGTAGGCGGTATTGAAGTCGCCCGGCTCAGGCTCCAACGCGGCCCAGTCGATGCCCAGCCGCACGACGTTGAAGCCGTTTGCGGCCAGGAACTGTGCGTCGGCACTGTCAAATCCCTCGGCGGTCGGCTCATACGGCGACACCTTGACCACCAAGTTGGTTCCGTGCAATAAGACGTCCTGTCCGTCACTGTTGACCAGCGAGGTGCCGCTGGTGCCAATGGCGAGAAGCGTTCCGTCGTCGCTCGATGATTCGCCGGCCACCGTGCCATACTCGCCGGCGGCGCCGTGGCTGCCGAAGTCGCCGGAGTTTCCGCCGGCACCGCCCAGGGCAGGCAACACGCCGGAGTCCGCGCCGTCACCGGCATCACCACCGTCGCCGCCATTGTCGAATATCCCGGTGCCGTTGCCGCCGTCACCACCGACACCACCGACACCACCGGAACCGCCGTCGCCACCGTCGCCGCCGATGCCGAACAACGAGGCGTCCGTGTCACCACCGACACCACCGGAACCACCGCTGCCACCATCGATGCCGGCACTGCCGACGCCGCCGGCGCCGCCATCGCCCAGTAGTGATCCGCCGGTGCCGCCGGCCCCCCCGGCCGCCCCGTCAATGCCCGCACCGCCGTCGCCGCCGTTGCCGATGAGTCCAGCATCCCCCCCGGCGCCTCCGGCCCCGCTGTCCAGACTGGGAGCGCCGGAGGCGCCGTTCGCACCGTCACCGAACAAGAACCCACCATCGCTAAGGTTGCCGAAGTCTCCCGCGTTCCCGAATGTCGAGGTGTTGGTGATGTCGCCGGTGATGCCGTTGCCGATCAGATCCCGACCAAACAAGTCGACGAAGGGCTGATTGATTGCATTGAGCAGCGCGGCATTCGCTGGATCGTTGATGATGTTTTCGCCTGCGGTGTGCAGCGGCTGATACAAGTCGTTGTCGACATAGTTCTGCCACGCGCTGGTGACCGAAGACGGGTCAGGTAGCGGATCTGATGCCGTCGAGATTGCAGCACTGGTCGCATCCGCGGAGTCGGCGGCCGAGCCGGCCGCCGTCGCTGCATTGGCGGCGAAAGCCGGGTCAAAGCTCTCCACGACTGCGCTGAGATCGTTGCCCAGCGCAGGGTCGATGCTCGACAGCGAATTGAGGATCGGCTCAACGATGAGATCGAACTCGTCGGCGTTGGCCGCCGGTGCGGTGGCCAAGGGGGCGAGGCCGAACGCCAGACAAGCGCTGGCCGTCGTGCCGATGCCGAGTACGCCAGATAGCCTGCGCGCCCGAGCCTTTCGGGCGTGACGCGTCACCTGGATGCTGCGGCGAGCAGACATGCCGCCCCTTCCTCGGATGGATTACCGCTGAGACACAGATGTGCCGAACCTGAAAGATTATTAAGTCGTGAGATGACATCGTAGGCACGAATCGATTTTTGTCAAGGTAATCGTTCCATACCGGTCTAACAATGCGTCTTCGACGGTCGACTCAAGCCACAGCGGGTCACTGCGCGAAGGCGCTGAGGCCGCTGGCCCTCGAGGGGAGGTGGTGTGCGGTGACCCATCGGCAGGGCGTGGCTGCGCGTCATTGATGGCCGTCGCGGTGCCGCAGCGGGACGTCGCGCGTTGCTATTAGGTCGCCGGCGGGCCGACGTGCTTAGGCACTGGCTTTGGCCTAGGCGCTGGCTTCCGAATCCGCCGCACCGCTCGTCGTGGCGTAAGAGATGAGGATCGTCGCGGTCTGGTTGAAGTGCTCGTCGAGCAACTGGACAGCGCGGTCGGCGTCACGGTCGAGCACCGCTTCCATGAGGCCCCGGTGCTCCGCCGCCACATTGCGTCGCTTCTCACCCGGCGCGAACGGCCCCGACCACCGCCGATACAGCTCCGAGTGGTCGCGCAGATTGGCGGCCAGCTCGCGCAGCCGGACACTGGGCGACGCGCTGATCAACGCGTCATGAAAGGAGGCGTGCGCGGCGGCCCAATCGTCGGTGATGGTCATCGTCGCCTCGTCGGCGAGAAACGGTGTCCGGGTGAGCCGATGATGGGCCGCAACCACGCGCGTCTCGTACTCGACATCGGTGTGCTCGACCGCTTCCCGTAACGCCGCGCCTTCGATCAACACTCTCACCTTGGTCAGGTCTCGCAGATCCTCGGTGTCGAGGGACACTACGGAAAAGCCCAGTTGCGGCGTCGCGACCGCCAGGCCCTGCTCGGCCAACCGTGACAGTGCTTCGCGCACCACGGACAGGCTCACGTCGAACTTGGTCGCTAGCTCGCGCGGGCTCAGCCGGGACCCCGGATCGAACCGGCCCGCCAGGATCTCGCTTCTCATCCGAGCGTGCACGGCGACACTGAGGCTGGGTGCGCTGCCGGCGTTCGCCGCGACGGGACTCGCCGATCGGCCCTTCATCGGTACCCGTGCCGCCACTGTCGTATCCTTTTGCCGCGGGCCTGCTGAACCGGCCAGAAGGCGTTACCCACACACTGTGCGCCCACCGCAGAAACTGCCCGACCGTAGGCGATTTTAACTTAGTTTACTACTTTTACCCCGAGGATCGATTCTTCTGGGCATTGTGAAGTCGCGGAAACAGCGTCGTTCCCGGCGAATCAGGGGTTAATGCCAACCGCGCCTCGGCCAGCGCGGGGGCCTTCGCGAGCGCGGCGGCCAAGTCGGTGACGACCGGGGCCGGCGTGAACGGGTAGTCGCTGCCGTAGAGCAGCCGGTCCTGCTCGACGAGAGCCAGCAGCGCGTCCACCGCGACCGGAAGCGGGACTCCGGCCAGGTCGTAATACAGGCCGGCGAGCATGGCGGGCACATCACCCGGCTGCCCGGTGAGCGCGGCGACTGCAGCCACCCGGTGAGCCACCGTCGGCAGCACCGCCCCGGCGTGCGGGATAATCCACCGAATCGCTGAATGGCTGGCCAACGTACCGCTCAACGCCAAATCCACCACGCAGCGGGTGGTGTCGAACAAGAACTCGATCATCGGCCGCGGCCGACCCAACGCGACCGCCTCCCAGCACGACGGCGAGGTCGGATGCAGCGTCACCACGGCGCCGCGGGCGTTCAGTTCGGCCAGCACCGGGGCGAACTCAGGATCACTGAGATAGCGGCCGTGGTAGTTGGTCTTCAGGGCGACGGCGTCGGCGCCGAGCTCGTCATAGGCGCGGGCCACCTCGAGCAGCGCGCCATCAACGTCCGGCAGCGGCAGCACCGCTGACAGGCCGAACTGCGCTGGCCGGGCGGCCACGATCTGCGCGCCGGCATCGTTGACATGCGCGGCGAGATCGCGGGCCGCAGTGTCCTTGCCGGCCGAATCGCTGCCGAAGTGCACTCCGGGCGACGAGATCGACAGGACCGCCGCGCCGACTCCCGTCGCCGCCATCAGCTCCAACGCGGCAGCCAGGCTCCAGCCGGGCATTCCCGGCATGCCGTCGGGCTGTCCGTGACCGGCGGACTGGCACGCCGCGCTGTAGCGCTCCGTGACGTAGTGCGCGTGTACGTCGAGCCATCCCGCCATGATCGCCTCCCAGTCGTCTTACGACAATAAAATCGATTAATGTTTGACCAGTCGACTTAGTGTAGCGTAGCGTTACGGCGAGTCAGCTGTGTGCCTATTCGCCGACACACCTACTTGATGATCCTTTGGAGTCGATCGATGCGAATTGCAAATGTTGCGGGCCGCGCCACGCTCATCGACGGTGCCGGAGCGGGGGTGGACATCGAGAAGAGCAGCGACGGCAAGTTCGCATCCGACCCGCAGCGACTGTTCGACCAGTGGGACGCGCTGCGTACGTGGGCCGACGGGTTCGACGGTAGCGGGGACTTCGCCGTCGATAGCGCCGAGCTTGGCGCGCCGACGCCGGCGCCGCGGCAGGTCTTCGCGATCGGCCTGAACTATGCCGACCATGCCCAGGAGTCCAAGGTGGGTCTGCCTGATACACCCCCGGTGTTCACAAAGTTTCAGACGTCGATCACTGGGCCGAACGCGACGGTCATACTGCCCAGCAGCAGTGTGGACTGGGAGGTCGAGCTGGTGATCGCGATCGGGCACGGCGGTGTCGCGATCGCCGAATCACACGCGTGGAGTCATGTCGCGGGATTGATGGTCGGACAAGACCTTTCGGAGCGGGCTGTGCAACTCGCCGGGCCCGCACCGCAGTTTTCGCTGGGCAAGTCCTACCCCGGTTTCGCGCCCCTGGGTCCGGCGTTGGTCACCGTCGACGAAGTCGATGACCCCGACGATCTCGAGCTGGGCTGCACACTCGACGGCGAAGTCCTGCAGCACGGACGTAGCAGCGACATGATTTTCAGCGTCCCCGAGCTGATCGGACGACTCTCGGCGGTGTGCCCGCTGCTGCCCGGCGACATCATCTTCACCGGCACGCCCTCCGGGGTCGGCGCGGCCCGTACCCCGCCGCGCTTCCTGCCGCCGGGATCGACGTTATTTAGCTATGTCAGCGGCGTCGGCGAACTTCGTAATGAGTTCGTCGCCGCCCTCAATTACCTCGAGCGGACCTAACCAGAAAGCGGCCCGTCATGGCATTGCATCGACTGAACCAGATCACGATCGGCGTGCCCAACGTCGAGAGCACCGCCGAATACTACACCGATTTCGGACTGACTCCCTCAGGCCTCGAAACCGGTTCCGGCGTCGCGTCATTCGCGACCGCCGATGGTGGCGAACAACTCCGCGTCGTGCACAGCGACCACCGCACGCTGAAGGAGCTGCGCATCGGGGCCGAGGACCTCGACGACATCGAACGCATCGTCGCCTCACTGACCCGACTGGACATCCCTTTCACCCGGATCGAGAACGGCCTGCGCGCTCAAGACCCCGGCACCGCGGTGTCAGTGGTGGTGGAAGTCGCCGAGCGCATCGCTCAAAACCCCACGCCCACACCGAGGTATAACTCACCCGCCGATCCCAGCCGCGCGAACAGCCGCGCACCGGGGATCGGCAGAACCGATCGTGTTCGCCCCCGCAAGCTCGGACATGTCGTGCTCGGCTCCATTGACCAGGAAAGTTCGCAGCGGTTCTTCAGCGGCGGGCTCGGCCTCAAAGTCAGCGACACCGTACCGGGTCTGGCGGCGTTCCTGCGCTGTTCGACCGACCACCACAACGTTCTGATCCAGCAGGCGCCGTTGGCTTTCCTGCACCACACCGCCTGGGAAGTCGATGACATCGACGAGGTCGGCCGCGGCGCCACCGCGATGCTGGAAGGCCACCCCGAGCGCCACGTGTGGGGGCTGGGCCGCCACCACGTCGGCTCAAACTTCTTCTGGTATCTGCGCGACCCGGCAGGCAACTTCTCCGAGTACTACTCAGACCTGGATTGCATCGTCGACGACGCGGTGTGGAAGCCGGGCGTATTCGAAGGCGCTCACGGGCTCTACAACTGGGGCCCGCCTCCGCCGGCGTCCTTCCTGGCACCAGAAGACCTGGCAGGACTCATGACCGCCGGCCACGGCGCCGCCTCATGACTTATGAACTCGACAAACTCCAGCAGCTCATCGTGCGGGAACGGCAAGGCCGCGACCGCGGCTGGTGGCAGCGGATGCGCGACGCCTACGCTCCCGACGCCGCGGTGGCGATCAGCTGGTTTCGTGGCACCGCTACCGAATTCATCGCCCGCTCGCAGCAGATGGCCGAAAGCGGTGACCGCGCGGTGCACCGGCTGGCACCGCCGGTGATCGACATCGCCGACGACCGCGCCGTCGCCGAAGTCCCGGCCGCCATCGAACTGCGCTCCGACATCGGCGGCGTCGAAGTCGACCTCGTCTCCTACACGCGATTGCTGTATCGGGCGGTCCGCCTCGACGGGAGCTGGCGGCTGTGTTCGCTAGCCGCCATCTACGAACGCGACACCATGGTTCCCGTCCTGCCCGGGACGGTGCCCGCAATCGACCGGGCGCAACTTGCGGCGCTTCGCCCCAGCTATCGGTGGCTGGCCTATCACCTGCACCGCAAAGGCTATGCCGTCAACCCCGATCTGCCCGGCGACGACCGGCCCGACGCTGTGGACGCTCTCTACACTTCGGCATTCGACTGGCTGCGCAGTCCCGACACCGCCTGCGCGCCCTCTGGAGCAGCATGACGACCGACTCACGCGCACACGGCATCGCAGCACAACACTTCCGCGACCTGATGGCCGGCGTCTGCGCCCCGGTCACGGTCGTGACAACCACCGACGACACCATCCCCTACGGCGCCACCGTCAGCTCGTTCGCATCCCTGTCGGCCGAACCACCGCTGGTGACCATCGCGCTGGATCGCCGATCCACCGTCCTGGCCCACATTCGGGGCGCCGGCCGGTTCGGGGTGAACCTGCTCGGGCACGCCCAAAGCGATCTCGCAACCCTGTTCGCGCGTCGCGGAGCCGAACGATTCGCCGAAGCCGCATGGCACCTCGACCACGGCTTGCCGCGGCTCGCTGGCGCGGCCGGCTGGATCGTGTGCAGTGTGCACAACGTAGTCGCCGGCGGCGATCACGAATTAATCATTGGCCACGTCGAAGCCGCGAGCCGCACCGAACTGCCCCCACTGATATACGCCCACCGCACTTTCGGTACCCATTCCCACTACCACCACCGCCCCCGCGCGCTGATCGTCGACCAGATCGCCGCTTGCGCGCACTGAACGCGTCACCAAACTTGCTGCGCCGAAAGGAATCCCACCCATGACCACTGTTCAATCAACAGCCACCGTGGCAGCGCCGTCATCAGAGGAGCTCCTCACTCGCATCCGCGACCTGCAGCCACTGCTGGCAGCCAACGCGGCTCAAGGTGAGCAGGATCGCCGGGTTGTCGAGGAGTCCATCGGCGCACTCACCGACGCCGGGCTGTTCAAAGTGGCACAACCGCAACGCTACGGCGGCTATGAGACGTCGCTGCGCACCATGCTCGAGGTATCCGCCGCGGTGGCCGAAGCCGACGGAGGCACCGCCTGGATCGTGGCCCTGTGCAACGTGTGCGCATGGATGGTGGGGCTGTTCCCCGAACAAGCCCAAGACGATGTCTGGAAAGACAACCCGGACGCAAAGATCTCCGGTGTCTTGTCGCCCACCGCAGAGACCGTCAAAGTCGACGGCGGCTACCGGGTCACCGGACGCTGGTACTACAACTCCGGTTCCTGGCACGCTGACTGGGCTGGCGTCGGCATCCCGATCACCGATGACAACGGCCAGCCCGTCGACCAAGGCATGGCGCTGATCCCGCGCTCCGACCTCGACCTCGAGGAAACCTGGTTCGTTGCGGGCATGAAGTCGTCAGGATCCAACTGCCTGATCGCCAATGACGTCTTCGTTCCCCAGCACCGCGTGGTGTCGGTTCCCGCGGCCATCAGCGGGCAATACGGCACCGAACGCACCGAGGAGGCGCTCTACCGCTCCGCACTGGCGCCGGTCCTGACCCTCGTGTTGGCCGGCCCCCAACTCGGGCTGGGCCGCAAAGCGCTCGAACTGGTGAAAAGCAAAGCCAGCAAGCCGATTTCGTACACTTTCTACACCGCGCAATCGGACTCCGTCGGATTCCAGCTTCAGCTCGCCGAGGCCGCCATGATGATCGACACCGCACACCTGCACGCCTACCGCGCCGCTGACGATATCGACGCCGCCGCCGCCAGCGGCCAGTACCTTGACATGCTCACGCGCGCCCGAGTGCGGGCTGATACCGGCTGGGCCGTCTCTAACATCACCAAAGCGATCGATTTACTGCTGTCCGCCCACGGCGCCGGCAGCTTTGCCGAAGTCAATCCGCTGCAACGGATTTGGCGGGACTCAGCAACCGCAGCCCGACACGCGCTTGTTGCGCCTGCGATCAATTCCGAGATCTACGGTAAGGCGCTGCTCGGTCGCGACGACCAGCTCACCCCCCTGATCTGAACGTGTGATGACCGATTCGGGTGAGATCTGGGAGCCAAACCCATCGATGGCTGCGCGCAGCGCCCTGGCCGACTTCACCCGGCGCGTCGAACAGCAACACGGTCTGTCGTTGCCCGGCTATCACGAGCTGTGGCGCTGGTCAGTTGAACAACCGGAGCGGTTCTGGGCGGCAGTGTGGAGCTTCTACGACATCAATCACACACCCGCCCCTGAGACCGTCCTCACCACCCGGACCATGCCGGGAGCCCGCTGGTTTCCAGGCGTCCAATTGAACTTCGTCGAGCGGGTGTTCACCGACCGCGACCCAACGACCAGCGCGGTGATCGCCACGACCGAGGACGGCGACGCGCAGACACTGACCTGGCACGACCTGCACGATCAGGTCGCCTCCATGGCAGCAACGCTGCGTGAACTCGGCGTGACGACCGGCGACCGGGTCGTCGGCTACCTGCCTAACTGCGCGGCGGCGGTGGTGGCCTTTTTGGCGGCGGCGAGCCTGGGCGCGGTCTGGTCATGCTGCGGACCTGACTACGCCGCCGCCGCCGCGGCGCGACGGTTGGCCCAGCTGGAACCCACCGTGCTGGTCTGCGCCGACGGTTACCGGTTCGGCGGCCGAACGCACGACCGCCGCGATGAAGCCGCCGCGCTCACCGGCCTGCTGCCGAGTCTGACCGCCGTGCTCCACGTCGCCCACCTTGGCCTGACGCCGCCGGCGTTCGACGTGCCGATGCTGGATTGGGTTGTCGCGCTGCAGCGTTCAACCGGAGCCGAGCTCGCGGTACAGCCGATGCCGTTCGAACATCCGTTGTGGGTGCTGTTTTCCTCGGGCACCACCGGCGTCCCGAAAGCCATCGTGCACGGGCACGGCGGTGTCGTCCTGGAGGGGCTTAAAACGCTGGGGCTGCATCTGGATCTGTCCAGCCGCGATCGGCTGTTCTGGTACACCACCACCAACTGGATGATGTGGAACATCGTGGTCGAGGCACTGCTGCTGGGAGCCTCGGTGCTGCTCTACGACGGCAACCCGGCCTACCCCGCTGCCAACCAGCTCTGGCAGCTGGCCGCCGACAACCACGTCACCGTCCTAGGCCTAAGCCCCGGCTACCTGTCAGCCTGCGAAAAAACCGGCGCCCAACCGGCGACCGAATACGGCCTAGACACGCTGCGCCTGCTGGGCGTCACCGGTTCACCGGTGCCGCCATCCACCTACCGATGGATACACCGTGAATTCGACGGAAGGCTGCCACTGGTGTCAATGTCGGGCGGCACCGACATCGTTTCCGCGCTGGCCACCGGAGCACCGACGCTTCCCCTCCGGCCCGGTGAAATCGCCGCGCCAGCACTGGGCGTCGCACTCGAGGCGTTCGACACCCACGGCCAACCGGTGCGCGGTGAGGTCGGAGAGCTGGTGATCACACAGCCGATGCCCACGATGCCGCTATATCTGTGGAACGACCCCGGCGGCAGCCGCTACCGCAGCACCTACTTCGATGTGTACCCCGGCATCTGGCGGCACGGAGACTGGATCACCATCACCGCCCACGGCGGAATCATCTTCCACGGCCGCTCCGACGCGACCCTCAACCGCCACGGAGTACGGTTCGGCAGCGCTGACATTTACGACGTTGTCGAGGCTATTCCCGGAGTGCGGGAGTGCCTGGTGATCGGCATCGACGAACCCGGCGGAGCATATTGGATGCCGCTATTCGTCGTCGCCAATCACGAACTCGACGACACAACACGAACACTCATCATCGAACGCCTTCGACGCGACGCCTCGCCGCGCCACGTGCCCGACGAAATCATCGCGGTCCCCGCCATACCTCACACCCGCACCGGCAAAAAACTCGAAGTCCCCATCAAACGCATCTTTCTGGGCGCCGACCCCGCCGATACCGTCAGCCGCGACGCCATCGACGACCCAGCCGCCCTCGACGTCTTCATCGCCCTGGCCGCCAAACGTGTCAGCGCACGCACGCGGGACTCGCTCAACTCGCTCTAGACTGCGCGGCAGTCGGCGCCATCCGTCTCGTGCGGATCCATCGCAGCGGGCTTGTCTCACATCGTGTCCACGCGCCTTGCCGGCTTCGTCGCGGAGCGGTCGGTCAACGACTTCGACTGTTTTCGGTACCTTGTAGCTCGCGACCCGTTCGCGCGCAGGAAGGCCTGCACGGATTCGCCGTCGAGGTGGGTGCTCTCGCCAGGTTCCACCAGCGCCTACGGGGGTGAGCATTGTTTGGACGGATCGCGGGCGTCGACATAGGGGTCTTTGGGACCCGATTGCGGTCCTGCAGTCGGGAGTGCTGGCCGGCGTCGATCACCGCAGGGGGGTCCCCAGCCGGCGGCAATATGCGCGGCAAGCTCCAGCATGGGTGTCACCCGTTGGCCCATCGTCGAGGCGTTCTCGTTGGATGCGTTGCCTGCACGGTGTCGCATCGCGATGCCATGCAGGATGGCGGCGGCTCTGAACAGGTTGTAGACGTTGTAGAAGGCCAAGCTGTCGGGGCGGTCGTGTGGTGACCGTGCGAAGTAGTGGTCGATGATGGTGTCGTAGGACGGGATGCCCAGGGTCGCGATGTCGGCGCTGGCCAGGGACGGTTCGCCGAGGTGGTTGACGGGAACGATCCAGTTCAGCAGAAAGTAACTCAGGTCGGCCATCGGGTTTCCGAGTGTGGCCAATTCCCAGTCGATGATGCCGATGATCGTAGGTCGGTCGCCGGCGAAGACCGCGTTGTCGAGTCGATAGTCGCCGTGGACGAGGGTGACCGCATCATCTGCGGGGATGTGACCTGTCAGCCAGGCGACGAGTCGCGCCGCTTCGGCGGGGTAGTCACCGACGGCCTTCATTTGACCGTCCCACCGCTGTATCTGTCGTGAGTAGTAGTTGGTTCGCGGACCAAAGTCACCGAGGCCAGCCGCGTCGATGTCGATGGCGTGAAGGTCGGCGAGGGTGTCGGTGAGCGCGAAGTAGATCGACTCGCGCTCGTCATGTCCTGCATTGGCAAGACGCGGATCCCAGAAGATGCGTCCGTCGAGGTAGGACATGACGTAGAAGCGGCTTCCGATGACTTCGGGGTCCGAGCACTCGTGGACCACGGTGGGCACCGGAAACCCAGTGGGTGCGATTGCGCTCATCACCCGCGCTTCGCGATCGATCGCGTGCGCAGACAGCAGCACCTTTCCCGGCGGCTTGCGCCGCAGCACGAATCGACTGCCCGCTGTTTGCAGGAGGTAGGTCGGGTTCGATTGTCCGCCCGTGAACTTGGAGACCTCGAAGCCGCCGGAGAGTTCGGGGATGGCGCTGCGCAGATACTGCCGAAGAGTCTCGACGTCAATCTTCAGCCGTTCCGGCACGTCCTGTGTAGCTGTCTGATGCGTCATGGCGTTACCGATTGTTCGGCGAGTTCGGCCCTGCCGATGGCCCGACTGTGGACTTCGTCGGGTCCGTCGGCGAACCGGATGGCCCGCGCGGCGATGAACAGGTGCGGGAGAACGGTGTCCTGTGATAAGCCGGCGGCGCCGTAAGCCTGAATCGCAACGTCGACAACGGCTTGCGCCATCCGTGGCGTGGCGACCTTGACCATCGCGATCAGCTTTCGCGGTGCCTTGTTGCCGACCTGGTCCATCGCCGCGGCGGCGTGCAGTGTCAGCAGTCGCGCTTGGTCGATTTTGATGCGCGCGTCCGCGATTCGTTCCAGCCAGACTGATTGCGTCGCCAGTGTGCTGCCGAATGCAGTGCGGGTCGCGAGCCGCTGGCACATCAGACTGAGCGCTTCTTCGGCGGCACCGATCAGCCGCATGCAGTGATGAATGCGGCCGGGACCGAGGCGGCCTTGCGCGATCTCGAAGCCTCGTCCCTCGCCGAGGATGAGGCTGGCGGCGGGGACCCGCACATCGTTGAGGGTGACGTCGGCGTGACCGGATGGGGCGTCGTCGTAGCCGAAGGTCGTCAGCATGCGTTCGATGTGGATGCCCGGTGTGTCGGCGGGCACGATGACCATCGATTGTCGACGATGAGGTTCCGCGTCGGGGTCGGTGAGCCCCATGACGACGAAGAATCGACAGCGTCGATCGCCGGCGTTGGTGATCCACCACTTGCGACCATTGACGACGTAGTCGTCTCCGTCGCGGCGGATCTCGGTGCGAATGTTGGTGGCATCGGAGCTGGCGACCTCGGGTTCGGTCATCATGAAGCCTGACCGGATCTCACCCTGCAGAAGGGGCAATAGCCAGCGGGACTTCTGCTCGTCGGTCCCGTACGCCTGCAGCAAGT
>Ga0302326_10015970_pt1 | contig 15750 bp, 16 predicted proteins | sample Palsa_T0_3_FD_202264 | JGI IMG/M metagenome (GOLD analysis project Ga0302326, IMG submission 202264) | Peat permafrost microbial communities from Stordalen Mire near Abisko, Sweden - Palsa_T0_3 | ecosystem: Environmental > Terrestrial > Soil > Palsa > Peat permafrost | place: Sweden: Abisko... | reverse complement strand
AGCGTGCGCAACGTCTACAACCCCGAAGTGACGACGGCGACCGAGTTGATGGTCGACCAGCTGGCCAAGGTGCTGGGCCAGGATCCCTACCAGTTGCGCCGCACGTTCGTGCGTGACAGCGGGATGCTGACGGTGCTCGACAAGGCCGCGCAGGCGGCCAACTGGGGCCAGGCGATGCCGGCCGGCACCGCCCAGGGCATCGCGATTCACCGCGAATACAAAGGCTACACGGCATGTGTGGCAGAGATCGACTGCCGGCCACAGACCGTCAACCGAGTGGTACCAAGTGCGTACACAGGACCGCGGGTGACCCGGCTCACCTTCGTCGTCGACGTCGGGCTACCGCTCAACCCCCTCGGGCTGCAGGCCCAGATGATGGGTGGCTGCATGGATGGGATCGCTCAGGCGCTGAGCTACAGCCTGCACCTCGAGAACGGCTACTTCCTCGAGGGCAGCTGGGACCAGGCCCACTACACCCGCCAGTGGAACACGCCACCCGAGGTCAACGTGATCGTGATGCCCGCGAGCAGCGACTCCCCCGGCGGAGCGGGCGAGTTCGGGGTGGCAGCTTCGATGGCCGCCACGGCGTGTGCCTACGCGCGCGCAACGGGGAATCTGCCGACCTACTTTCCGATCAACCACTTCGACCTCGACTTCAACCCGCTTCCAGGGGTACCTCCGATCCCCGAGTCGCCCACCGACGGCCTAACTCACAGCGGGCCCACGGTGCCGGGAAGCGCGTGAGGGCCCCGGGAGGAGAGACACATGCCAAACCATTCCTTCATCCTCAACGGCGGCCGGGTCAACGTCGAGTGTCCGAGCGACGTGCGGCTCCTGTGGGTACTGCGTGACCTACTCGAGGTACACGGTCCGAAATACGGCTGTGGCCTGATGGTCTGCAAGGCCTGCACCTGCCTGATCAACGGCCAGGCACACCAGATCTGCGGCATCCCGGTCGGGCAGCTCAAGCGGACCGATGAGGTCGTCACGATCGAGGGCCTGCCAGCTACGGTGGGAGCCGACCTGCACCCGATGCAGCAAGCCTGGCTCGACTACGACGTCGCCCAGTGCGGGTACTGCCAGCCGGGCCAGATAATGGACGCGGTGGGGCTCGTGAACGAGGCTCATGCCGCAGGCCGCACGATCACCGAAGCCGACCTTGACCTGTTCCGCAACGAGTGCCGTTGTGGCACCTACTTCCGGATCCGCGAGGCGATCATGTCGGTCGCTCCGCGACCGGGCTGCCCGGAGGCGACGGGGCGCCTGCATGGGGACACGCTGGGGCTGATCCGGCTCGGGATGACCCGCGCGCAGGCGCGCCACGCGTACACGAAGAGCTCGAACCGTCACAAGCGGTACGAGGACTTCTTCTGCGTAACCCCAGTCGGCGTACGAGTCGGCTACGCATCGCCGGCGCTGCTGAAGACGCTGCCCGAGGATGAGCGCAGCCGCTACGCGGGCCGGGTGGTGTGGGCGTCGACCTCGAACCGGATCTACAGCTTGGACGGCGTGCGAGCCGGCGACACCCTGGCCGACGCGCGCCGCCGGCTCAAGCTGACGGGCCCCTTCGACATCGGCCTGAACGATTGGTACCTGGCGCCGAACGGCCCGTCCACCGCCGTGCTCAAGGTTCGTCACGGCGGCGTCGAGGAGATCGGCATCGGCGAGAAGTCGCTCCTGCAAGGGCACAAGGCCCACGTCGCGTTCCTCAACAGCTTCTCGTAGCTAAGAAGCGCGGCGCGGTTGGTCATGCGGCTGGGGTGTGGAAGTAGTGGCCCTGGTCGAGATCGTCGATCAGCCCGGGATAGGTCGGCCGCCAAGCCAGCAGTTCGCGGGTGATCGCGCTCGACGCCGGGCTGTCGAGGCCGAGGAACCCGGCCAGCCAGGTGAAATGTTCGCCTGCGTTCTCGGCGGAGATGGAGGCCACCGGGATGTCGAGGTGACGTCCGATCACCTCGGCGATATCGCGGATCGGTACGCCCTCGTCGGCGACCGCGTGCAGGGCCGATCCGGCTGGCGCCGTCTCCACCGCGAGGCGGAACAGGCGGGCGGAATCCAGGCGGTGCACGGCGGGCCAGCGGTTGGTCCCGTCGCCGATGTACCCCGACATGCCCTTGTCGCGAGCGATCGAGACGAGGGTGGCCATGAAGCCGCTGTCTCCGTCACCGTGATTCGTCGGGGGGAGCCGGACCACGCACGAGCGGACGCCTCGGGAGGCGAGCGCGAGGGTCATCTCCGCATTTCGCGCGCGGATCGCCGGACCGCCGGTAAGGAACGTCGTGCCCGAGTCCAGATCCGGCATGTCTCGTTCCGTCGCCAAGCGACCCGGTGCTAGCCCAAGCGTCCCTGAGGCGATCACGAACGGGCGATCAGAACCCACCAGCGCCTCGCCGAGCGTTTGGATGGCGAGCCGGTCCGCGTTGGCGGCGCCTTCGAAGTCCCCCGTGAACGCAAGGTCGTGCTTGAACGCGAGGTGGATCACTCCGTCGGACGCGGCAGCCGCGCTGCCCAGTGTGTCGAGATCATCCAGTCCGCCAAGCTGCACCTCCGCTCCAGCGGCGGTGAGCGCAGCGGCCGATGCATCCGAGCGGGCGAGCCCGACCACTTGATGGCCGGAGCCGATCAGCTCGGGGACGACGGCGGAGCCGATCCAGCCGGACGCGCCGGTGACGAAAACACGCATGAGAGACCTCCAGGTAAGTCGATCGTCCCAGGCGCATAGCGTGCACGAGAAACGTCGATGTCAGTTGCTGTCATCACGGTAGCAGAGATGTCAGTCTCTGTCATCAACTACGATCAACGTATGACGCGCTGGGAACCAAACGGACGCGGCCGGCTTGAGCTGGCAGCACTCGCCCTGTACGGCGAGCGTGGGTTTGAGAACACGACGGTGGCTGCGATCGCAGGGCGGGCGGGGTTGACCGAACGAACGTTCTTCAGGCATTTCGCCGACAAGCGCGAGGTCCTGTTCTCCGGCGCCGACACGCTGCAGGAACTCCTCGTCACCAGCGTCGCCGCCGCGCCTGACTGCGTCGCTCCGATCGACGCTGTCGGCGCGGCGCTCGAGACAGCCGGTGCCCTGCTTCAGGAGCGCCGTGAGTACGCCAGGCAGCGGGCGGCCATCATCGCCGCGAACGCAGAGCTGCGCGAACGCGAGCTGATCAAGCTGGCATCGCTCGCCTCCGCGATCGCCGACGCGCTGCGCCGGCGCGGCGTCGCCGACCCCGCAGCAAGCCTGAGCGCCGAGGCCGGGATCGCCGTCTTCAGAATCGCGTTCGAACGGTGGGTCGAGGAGACCAACCAGCGAGACCTGCCGGAGCTCATTCGGGACTCGCTAGCGGAGCTGAAAGCCGTGACCGCCGGCAAGTGACGAGACCGGCAGTCTCGCCGCGGCGGCCTCAAATCGTGACCGCTCCGTTCTCGTCCAGCGTCCAATCCGGATTGTGCGCAACCTCCCAGACATACCCGTCGGGATCGGCGAACGCGCCGGTCGTGCCGCCCCAGTCCGCGCGCCCGGCCGGCCGTTTGATCGTGCCGCCGGCACGCTCGGCCTCGGCCAACACCACGCTGACCTGCTCCGGTGAGCGTACGTTATGGGCGAGTTCGATCCCCGGCGCCCCGTGACCACCGAGTGCTGTCCAAAGGCCGAAAACCATACCTCCGGCCTGAAAGAAGCAGACCTCCTGGTCGGGCTGATGAGCTCCGGCCCAGCCGAGCGCTTCGTAGAACGCACGCGCCTTGCCGAGGTCGTTCACGCCCAAGGTGACAAGACTGATCCGTTGCTCCACCGACGGAGGATCTCACGCCGAGGGTGCTACCGTCGCTGGTCTACGCCGATGGCTATTGCTTCTTCTCCTGTGCGGCGTGATGAGCTTCGCGCTTTCCTGCGGTCGCGTCGCGCGCGCGTGTCGCCGGCGGATGTGGGTCTGCCTGATGCCGGCGCCCGCCGCCGCACGCCGGGCCTGCGGCGCGAGGAGCTTGCAGCGCTGGCCGGCGTTGGAGTGTCCTGGTACACGTGGCTTGAGCAGGGGCGCGACATCCACCCCTCGCCGGAGGTGCTCGACGCCCTGGCGCGGGCGCTGCGCCTCGAGGCCGCCGAACGGGCGACGCTGTTCGCCTTGGCGCGGACAGAGCTGCCGCTGCCCGCGAGCTCCGGTGCTGCGCCGGGTGAGGGTCCAGACGACGGCCGGACCCTGCTCGTGTCTCTGGTCGAGGCGCTGCATCCGACGCCGGCGTACCTGCTTGGGGCGATGACTCGAATCCTGGCCTGGAATCGTGCGGCGGCGGCGTTGTTCGGCTCGCTGGATCATCTCTCGCCCGAGCGCCGCTCACTGTTGTGGATGCTGCTGATCGACCCCGGCGACGCGCGGTACAACCCGGGCCGGGAAGGCACCGCTCGGAACATGGTGGCCCGCTTCCGCAGCGAGTACGCGCAGCACGCCGGCGAGCCCGCCTACGAGCAGTTCATCGCGGAGCTGCGCGACCGCAGCCCGTGGTTCGTCGAGTGGTGGGATGAGCATGAGGTCAACGACACTCAGCGCGGCACCAAGACGATCGAGCACGCGACGCTGGGGACGCTGCGCCTGCACCACGCGCAGACGGTGCCGACCGGGGCGCCTGACCTCCGGCTTACCATCTACGCGCCCGCAGACGCAGCTACCCGCGCCGCGCTCGCGAGGCTCGCGACTCCCTGACCTAATGCTCGGCGGCGGCCATCGGGGTGCCGAGCGGGGTGGCGCCCTCGAGCCTCTGCATATCCCGCTCGTCCAGCTCGATGTCGCCGGCGGCAACGTTCTCCTCGAGGTGTTGGATCGAGCTGGTGCCGGGGATCAGCAGGATCCGCTCGGACCGGTGAAGGAGCCACGCCAGGGCGATCTGCGAGGGGGTGGCCCGCCGGCGGTCGGCGACCTCTGCGATCACCGGGTCGGCCGCTAGCTGCCCCGGACCGCCTGCGAAGGCCGAGCCCAGCGGAAAGAACGGCACGAAAGCGAGCTCGCGCTCCTCGCACACCTCCAGCTCGTCTTCTTCGGCGCGGTTGACGACGCTGTACGCATTCTGCACGCACGCGATATCGACGAGCTCCATCGCCCGGCGGACGGTGTCGACCGACGCGTTGGAGATTCCGATCAGGTCGAGCTTGCCCTCCTGGCGCAGATCCTCCAGTGCGCCGAGCTGCTCGGCCAACCGTCCCTCGGCGTCGTGCTCGTCGAACAGGCGCAGGTTGACGAGATCGATCCGCTCGAGCTGCAGCGTGCGCAGGTTGTCCTCGACACCGACGCGCAGCTCGGCCGGCGACTGCGCGGGCAACCAGCCACCGGCATCGTCACGGCGGCCGCCGACCTTGGTGACGAGCTTCAGGTGCTCCGGATACGGATACAGCGCGTCCCGAATCAGCTCATTCACCACATCGGGACCGTAGAACTGCGAGGTATCGATGTGGTCGACGCCCAGCTCGACCGCGCGGCGGAGTACTGCGCGGGCACCTTCGGGGTCGCTTGGCGCTCCGAATACGCCAGGTCCTGCGAGCTGCATCGCGCCGAAGCCGATGCGGTTGACGGGCTTGTCGCCCAGAAACGATGTCTTGATCATGTCGAACAGGGTGCACCCTCACGGCCGCGCCGACAAGAAGTCTGATGATCCTGTGACCGCAGCCACCAGGCTCCGGACGTTCCAAGGTGACGCGCACGACGTGTCTCGATCCATCGCCACCGCTCAGAGCATGATCTTGCCGCCGGCGATGTCGAGCGTGATGCCGGTGATCCATGAGGAGGCTTCGGAGGCGAGGAACAGTGTGGCCGCGGCGACATCGTCGGGTTGGCCGATGCGTCGGAGCGGGAAGGAGGCGGCGAGCTGCTCGCTAACACTTCGATGTCAGCAACTAGCCGGCCTCGAGGCCCTACTCGGCCGACTGGCCGCCAACGTACAAGCAACGCAGGACCGGTCCTATCCATGGGCCGGCCTGATCGACACCCCCTCGTAATCACATAGGGCGTCGAGGTCCGCGCGTCGGGTCAGTAGTTCGTGTGCATCGCGGCGGCGGTCTGTCACAGGGTAAGCGCGCCGGCTCGACCCGGAGCGGTCACGTACTCATCGCGCTTGCGCGGCCAGCCGTCGAAGTTCTCTCCCCTGCCCCGCGGCGCGCGGTCGAGCAGTTGCCAGGTCGCATTGAGTGCCTCGGTGCCGCGGTCGTAGGTCGAGTAGGTGTGGTAGACGACGCCGCCGTCGAGCGCGAAGGCGCTCAGCGCCATCAGCTCCATCACGTCAAGCATGTTGCCCGGCCGGCGCGCCGTCGGGACCTGCATGATCTCGTAGAAGTCGCTGTCGAAGGCGTCCTCGGAGGACACCCATTCGATCTCCCAGCCCATGCGGGCCTTATAGGCGTTGAGCACCTCTAGGGGTGAGCGCGACGCGAGGACGAAGGTCACGTCGCGGTGCGCGAGATGGGCGACCGCACCAACCAGGTTATCGGTCTCGAAAGTACAGCCCGGACAGCCCTCAGGCGTCTTAGGGCCATGCATGAAGTGGCGCACGATCATCTGCGAGCGCCCGTCGAACAGCTCCGTAAGCGTCTTCGTGCCATCGTTCGTTTCGAAGCGGTACTCCTTCTCAACCGGCACCCACGGCAACGCCTGGCGCTTCCGCGCGAGCGCCGCATTGCGGCGGGTGAGGTCCTTCTCCTCGGCGCGCAGTTCGGCGTATGCGACCGCCCACTGCTCACGCGTCCCAAGCTGGCCTGACGTCATGGATGACTCCTCTGGCTCGCAATCGGGTATTCAGGGGTGGTGACTTGGCGGGAAACCAAAACTCACCGCTCGGATCACAGACCTTCCCATACGCCGCAGAGGCACGGCCGATCCAGGCGCCCGCGAGCGGCACGACTCGACGCGCTATGTGTCCTTCGTGAGGATGGCTAGGAGGTCGCCGACTCGCTTGCCGCGCGCGAGGGTGTCGGGGAGCGGGAGGTGCTGATGGATCGTGTAGCGGTTGCGGCGGCCGGTTCGTTCTCGCGTGACGTAGCCGGCGTTGACGAGCTCGGCGACGATCCGATGGGCGGCGCGTTCGGTGATCCCCGCGGCTTCGCCGATCTCGCGCAGGCGGACCCCGGGATCTTGAGCGATGCTGACGAGCACGCGTGCGTGGCTGGTCAGGAAGCTCCAGGTCGGCGGGGCGCTGGTCGCCATCGAATCAAGAATAACAATTCAAGACTTATTTGTCTTGTATAGTGGTAAGCGTAACCGTAGTGAACCGTGGCTCAGGTGCCCACTCCGAGGTGGGAATCGTCCGGAAGCCCGCCGCCCTACTCCGACTGTGGTCGCGGCGAGCGTCCCCGTGGCAGCGTTCTAGCTCCGGGCCCAGGCAATCCGAAGACGACAGCCAGCGAGACTGGCCACAGCGAGGTCCCGATGACGACGACAAGCGAAGCCGCGATCCCCCCGGTCGACCAGCCCGAGCTGGATCTCGAACCGCACCAGCCCGACCCAACCTCGACGGCGGTACCGAGCGACACCGTTGCTGGACGGGAAGGGGGCGACGCGCTAGCCGCCGAGACACCTGTCGAGCACTTCCGACGCCAGGCGCTCCGGGCGCGGCTATACGGCTATGCGATCGCCGCGGTGGTACTCGTCAGCGTGGTCATCATGCTCGCGGCGTCGAACACTGCGCCGGTCAGGGTCGACTGGCTGGCCGGCAGCTCCCGCGTCTCACTTGTCCTGCTGGTCCTGGTCGCCGCCGTGCTCGGCTGGGGGCTCGGGCTTCTCGCCGGCGCACGGTTTCACTGGCTCACCCGGGCGCCACGAGGCCAGAGAAAAGCACGGTGACCACCTCAGATCACGCTGAGGTGCGTCGCTTGCACGGCGTGTACGGCGTAGCCGTCGCGGCTGGGCTGGTGCTGGAGGGGCTGGCGCCGAGCAGATCTCTGAGTCGGACGCCGGTCCAGCGGAGCTCACCCACTGCTCCGATCCCCCAGGGCACCCCGGGAGCGGCCGGCCGCTGCTCGCTGCGACGATGTCCGGCGCACTCGAGGACAACGCGTGCCGTCACCGCATCGGCGCCGTCCAGATCGCCAAGCTGGAGCTGGATGGGGTTGCTCACCGCTCCGTCGATCACCAGGCTCCACGTGCGGCGGTCCAGATGCGGAGCGGGGAAGTGGTCGCGCCGGAAGTGCGTCTCGACGGCCATCGTGTCGCCCGCCACCTGATCTCGCTTTACTGCTCAGCCGCGATCCTGACCGACGACGCAGTTGCGGTGCTCGACGGCGTGCAGATCGACAAGTACCACGATTACAAGCATGCCTACCGCAAGTAACGGCAACGGACACAGCAGCAACGGCGTAATCCCGATCTCCGAATCGGGTACGCCGCTCGTCCTGGGCGGGATGGCGATCGCCGGATCGCCGCTGGATGTCGCGGAGTTGGAGCGGCTCGCGAATGAGATGTTCAGAGCGGGTCCTGAGGGCGCGGGCCTGGCACCGGACACGCCCGACCTGCCCGAGATGACCAGCGAGTCAGTCATCGACGAGGTGTCCGGTGCCCCCGATCGGCCAAGCGGAATGCCGGCTGGCGCCCCGCCGGTGCCCGAGCTGATGGAGTGGTCAGATCTGACGGTTGGTGCCGTGCCGAGCTCACCTGGCCGGGCTCCGGCCGCCGGTCCCGAGATGAGCTCCGGGGCGCCCGCACCCCCCATGCCGATGCCGACGTTTGCCGGGGATCCGAGCCCGGCTGCGGGGACCGACCTCTTTGCCCTGCAGGGCGAGCGGCTGTCGCTGGCGGAGCTGGGGTTGGTGGAGGTCCCGCGCGTGATCGCGGCTGACCCCGCGACCGGTTCGTATTACTTCATGGACGAGTCGCGGTCGTTTGCCAGCCCTGAGGCATCCAGCGGTGGCGCGACGCTGCCGGCTTCGCCCGCCTCTGGTTACCCCGCGTTCGACGTGGAGGCGGTGCGGCGTGACTTCCCGGTCCCCGAGCATGTACACGGCGGTCTGCCGCTGGTGTGGCTGGACAACGCCGCGACGACACAGAAGCCGACCGCCGTCATGTCGCGTCTGGATTACTTCTACAGCCACGAGAACTCGAACGTTCACCGCGCCGCGCATGAGATGGCGGCGCGCGCGACGGACGCCTACGAGGCCGCGCGCGACAAGGTCGCGCGCTTCCTGCATGCTCCCTCGAGCGAGGAGATCGTGTTCGTGCGTGGCGCGACGGAGGCGATCAACCTGGTCGCTCAGGCATGGGGGCGCCAGAACGTCCGGGCCGGGGATGAGATGTGATCACATGGCTCGAGCATCACGCGAACATCGTTCCGTGGCAGCAGCTTTGCCAGGAGACGGGTGCGATTCTGCGTGTGGTGCCCGTGGATGAGAGCGGGCAGGTGATGCTCGACGAGTACGAGAAGCTGCTGGGGCCGAGCACGAGGCTGGTCGCGTTCTCGCACGTCTCGAATGCCCTCGGGACGGTGACCCCGGCGCGCGAGATGGTGGCGATGGCGCATCGCTACGGCGCGCGGGTGCTCGTCGACGGGGCTCAGGCGGTGTCGCACATGCGCGTCGACGTTCAGGATCTTGACTGCGACTGGTACGCATTTTCGGGACACAAGGTGTTCGGACCGACCGGCATCGGGGTCTTGTACGGGAAGGCCGACCTGCTGAACACCATGCCTCCGTGGCAGGGCGGCGGCAACATGATTCGCGACGTCACGTTCGAAAAGACGGAGTACCAGCCGGCGCCGGTCAGGTTCGAGGCCGGTACCGGCAGCATCGCGGACGCCGTCGGGCTCGGAGCCGCCCTGGACTATCTCCAGCGGATCGGGATGGAGAACGTCAGTCGCTACGAGCAGGACCTGCTCGCCTACGCCACCCACGAACTACTGACGGTGCCCGGCCTTCACCTGATCGGGACAGCGCCGGAGAAGGCCTCGGTGCTCTCGTTCGTGCTCGACGGATTCGAGGCCGAAGATGTCGGCAAGGCGCTCGATCAGAAAGGCATCGCTGTCCGAGCCGGCCACCACTGCGCCCAACGAACTCGACGAGATCACCGCGTTCGTCGCGGGGCTCGGTACCGGCGGCACGCTGATGGGCAACGGGCGCAGGCTCAAGGAAGAACTGGGCGATCGCGTCAAGATCGTCGCCGCGGAGCCGATGCAGGGCGAGCCAGTACAGGGCCTGCGCTCGCTCGAGGACGGCTTCATCCCACCGATCATCGACCTCTCGGTCCTGGACCGCAAGATCGTCGTGACCAACGCCGACGCGATCACGTTCACGCGCAAGCTGCTCGACGAGGAGCGCGTCTTCGCGGGCGTCTCCTCAGGAGCGATCGCGCGCGTCGCGGTCCGGATCGCCGGCGAGCTTGACGAGGGGAACGTCGTGTTCGTGGTCGCCGATGACGGCTGGAAGTACCTGTCCTCGGGCATCTACACCCGCCCGCTGGAGGAGATCGAGAACCTGGACTCCACCGTCTGGTGGTGATCCTCGGGCTCTGAGGGTGCGCGCCGTTAGCGGCAGTGCTCGTACAGCCGGAACGTTCGCTGCCTGATCTCGGTATAGGCCACGCCCTTGGGGATCAGCGGTCGCAGCGCGACTCCCGGTGTGTCGCGGGTCTGAAGCATGACGTTCGGAGCCTGATTGGCGGCCAGCTCGTCGGAGACATCGATCGAGTCGACGCCGAGGTACCACGCGACCATCGGTACTTGGTAGTTATCTGTCTCGACGTTCCCGCAGGCGATGACCTTGGTCGCGCCGCCGGCGCGGTCGACGATCGTGTTCAGGTCCTGGCGAAGCTCTGCCTGATAACGGAGCGTAGTGTCGAGCGCGTGTGCCTTGAAGTGCTGGCCGACCCAGCCAGGTAGGAAGATGAACGCCGCCGTGACCGCCACGAGCGCGACCGCCCGGCCGGATCCGGGGCGGATCCTTCGGCCGAGCAGGTCGCCGAGTTTCCAGGCCACCAGGCCCCAGCCGACTGCGCCGGGCACGAAGATCAGCGCTCCGCCCATGATCAGGTAGCGCTGGTTACCCGAGAACCCTATCTGCGTCATCGTCGAGATCTCGAGGAACCAGAGGATGCCGGTCACTACCAGGACGAGGACGATGCCCTCGGGACGGTGGGCCTGTTCGCGCACCGCCGCGCCGAGATCGGACCTGCGCCGCCACAGCGCCCGCCAGACCATGATCGCGGCCCCGACCACGATCAGTCCGATTGAGATCTTGAGTCGCGAAAGCGAGAGCTGCGATGCGGCCCGCAGCTCGGTGCAGAACGGACACCGCGCGAACGTGGCCGCGTTGTCCGAGGGATGCAGCGCCCGCGTCACACCACGGAAGAGTTGGCCTGAGCCCCAGAGCTCTGGAAGGAACCACAGTGCGGGCACGAGCACGAACAACGAGATGATCAGCTTCCGCGCGCCTGGGTCGCGGCGCCACAGGTACAGGCCATACAGCCCCCAGAAGGCCCATACCTCCGGGCGATCGAGCGCTGGGAAGAAGCCGACGACGAACGCCTGACGCGGCTTGTCATCCAGATGGCGGTCGATCGCGAGTAGCACGAGCCCGGCGGCCAGGCCCTCGGAGTATCCAAACGCTACGTCGCGGATGTACTCGGGGGCGAGGACCATGCTGAGCGCCGCGATCCCTCCCGCAAGCACAGCCGGGCCGTAGGCGATCGGACGCGGGACCCCCTTGCGCCCGTCGGGGCCGGCGCCGAACCAGATCGTGATGCGCGCCGCGAGCTTGAAGGCCATCGCCACCGCGAACAGTCCCGCGGCTCGCGCGACCACCAGCCACAGATCGGGCTGGGCCCTCCCGAACAGAGCGAACGGCGTGGTGAATAGGACCGGGAGAGGCTTGAAACTGTTGGAGCCGAGTGTGTTCAGCTTGAGATGGATGATCTCCCGGCCCCAAACGAGCCACCCCCACGGGTCATAGCTCGGGGTTGACGGGTACAGCAAGGACAGCGCGCCGAGCACGAGCGAGCCAACCGCGAACACCGCATATAGGCGCCACGAGGTCGAGCGCGTGAACGCTTGAGCGCCCGCCGACGGCCCGTCAGCCTCGGCGAGCTCGGAAGGGTCTGGCTGAGCGGTCGAAATCGACACTCGAGATCAGCCCAGGTTGCCGCGGCTGGGTGTCGTGCGTGGGTCGATCACGGCTGAGGCCGACGTGGACATGGCGGAGCTAGCTGCCGTGCCGCGGCCAATCCGGGCCGTGGTGCGTGCGTCAGCGCCGACGATGTCGCTGCAGAGTAGCGCCAACGGATGATCCGGACTCATCGGGTCTAGGCCGGGAAGATCCCGGGAATGGCGACCGGGATGAGCGCCGTCATCGCTGCCGCGGCGACGCAGATCGACAGGTTCAACCTGCTTCGGTTCTCGAGTCCGATCACGAGCAAGAGCGCGAATACCGGCAGGCTGTCGCGAGTGTCTCCCCAGATCGGCGAGAATCTCCCAATCGCGACGCTCAGCGCCAGCAGGACGGCGCCGATGGAGAGAACGCTCAGGCGCCGTCGCATCGACAGCACGGCAGCCGCGGTAGCCGCGAGGATCAGCAACTCGTACGCGATGTCCCATGCCCCGGAGCTCGACGAGCCGAGGCGGCTAGCGTCCCGTATGCCATAGATGAAGGTGACGAATGGCTTCGTCGTACCGGCGCCCTGCAAGAGCGTGCCGTATCGCGCGGCCACATACACCTGCCAGCAGATAAACGCCGCCGTCGGAACCGCCAATACCGGCCAGGCATCTCGTAGTCTCCGACGTACAGCACCCTCGTCCGTGCGCGAGCGCCACGCGCCGATGCCCACCTCCAATGCCACGGCGACCACGGCCAGGATCATCACCTCGCGGCCAAGCACGGCGAAGGTCAGCAGCGACGCGGCGAGTACCCGACGCCGGCTGTTCCACGCCAGCAGGCCACCGATCGCGGTCGCCGCCGCCAGCGGATCGGTGAGATCGCGCAGGGTCGCGAGCAGAAAGCCCGGCAGCAGACCGACGGCAAGCGCCCACAGGGGCGACCAGCCGCGACGGCGGGCGTAGACCGCGAAGGCGGCCGTCAGTGCGAGCACGACCGCCACGTTCACCGCGAGCAAGGCTGCGGGCAGAGCCTGCTGCTGACCTCCTGAGAGCAGGAACGCGACCGCGGGATACGCGACGCGCCAGCTGCGAAAGGCTTCGCCGCCGAAGCTCTTGAGCGTGGAATCATGGAGGAGCAGCGGATCGCGGGCGAATGCGTAATAGAACTGCCCGTCGTAGCCGTACCTGGAGGAGCCGCTCAACACCACGGCGCCGTGAGGCGGACGTGTCGCCTTCGCGAAATAAGAACCGAACTGGACGAACCCGGTCAGGTTGCCGCCGTAGTCGTGCAGATGCACGCCAATCGCCGCTGCCAGGACACCGCCCACCACGAGCACCGGCAGCAGAAGTTCGAGAATCTGACGACACCGACTGTCCAACGTCGCGCCCCCAGGGGTCATGCAGCTTGGCTTCGGTTTGAGAGCACGGCGGCGATCGCTTGCACGTCGGCCTCAGTAAAACTGGGTGCGCCGGTCAGCTCGAGTGTGATCACGTCCCTCGCCAACGAAAGGTATGCGACGCAGCGCGGTAGGTCCGGTCCGGCGGGGAGGCTGGCCTGTGAGTCCGGCGGGAGGTCACGCAAGCCCGTGGCTGGGCCTGAGTCGTCGGTGCTTCCGCCTTGCGCTCCTACAGCACGCGCAAGTCGAGAGCACGGCGAGCAGACCGTCTCACCAGTGGCTTTCGGGCGCGTGCAGCCTTCCGCGCTGCAATAGCGGTCGGGGTCAATGCTGTAGCTCATCGGCTCACCGTCATCGCTGTGTGTGCTGGTGCGCTGCTAGCGAACGCGAGGAGAAGGCGATGGGCGGATGCACGGGCGGTCGCGAACTCGCGCGCGGTCGCTTCGAGTATGCCATGGGCGTCGAGTCGGCTCGTCGTGACGGGGCGTACCCATTCGGTGATCGTCCGTGATGTGAGGTGCGGGTGGGAAGTGGACGCCGAGGGTGCCGGTTGGGAATGACGGAATCGGGTCTAGATGGCTCAAGGGGTCACCTCAGGCAGGTTCGGGTTCTCACACCGGCACCGCGTCGGGCCGGAAACTAGGGTGCGGCCAGGCCGTCAGGCTGTCGGCCTGGCCGCTTGACGAGGGAGCCGGGCGGAGCATCGTGCCGCGTCCCGGGCTAGGGGCTATTCAACCCTCGCTACATCGTGCCGGAACGCTCGCCGGGGTCTGCCACCAGGCTGCCCCGGCGATCACCAGGCCGTAACGTCCCGGCGACAATGCGAGCGTAATCTGCACAATGTCGATAGACATTACAGACAAAGCGACGGCTGTCAAGCCCACCCTAGGCGCGAACCTCGGTCTCGAGGATGCTCTCTCAGGAGAATCCGGGGACCAGGAACTCGAAGCTCTTGCCTCGATCGTCGCACCGGTAGTACCGTGGCTTTGTCCCTGGTGGTGGTATGCCCACCGGTCCGCTGCAGCTGAACCCTGGCGAGGTGAACAGCGGGCCACCGGGGGTCGCCTCGTAGCTGCTGGCACGCACCGCGATGGCAGCTCCCGCGCACGACATCCTGATCACGCGCAGATTTGTGATCGGCAGCGAGCCTCCCGCCGTGCCGCGGACACTCAGGTGCTCCCGTGTGCAGCGGTGGTAGACCGGCTGGTTGGCGAGAGCGACGCGACTTGTCGCGCTGGCAATGAGGATCGTCGCGGTCGCCAATGACAGCGTGGCGATGCCGGCGGGTGAGAACTTGAGGCGCATCCTGGACACTACGCGCCGCGAGCCGAGTCATCACACGCGGTGCCCGGGCGGGGTGGCATAGGATCAATCGCTGCCTCGTGAACAACCCCGGCGACCTCTACAGCCTGCCTCTAGATCGCTTCATCCCCGAGCGCGGATCGCTCGCGAAGGCGCTCCGCGGCGAAGGGCGAAAGGACGATGCCGCGCGTGTCGCGGCGCTCCGCAAACCATCGGTCGCGGCGTGGACGGTCAACCAGCTCATCCGCTCCCAGGCCAGGCAGGCCGGCGCGCTGTTCGACGCCGGCGACGAGCTTCAACGCGTCCAGTCAGCGCTGCTCGCCGGACGCGGCGACTCGCACGCCCTGCGCGAGGCGACCCAGAGCGAGCGTCAGGCGGTGGACGAGCTCGTCGAGGCGGCCAGGGGCCTCCTCAGCTCAGGCGGGCATGAGCCGAGCCAGGCCACCCTCGACCGAGTGTCGGAGACGCTTCACGCCGCGGCGCTCGACGAGGATGCGCGCTCCCGCGTGAGCGCGGGCTGCCTCGAGCGCGAGCTTCGCTGGGCCGGGTTCGGGGCTCGCAGCGATGCGGACCCCGGCCGGGCCGAGCGATCCGACCCCGGCCGGGCCGAGCAGGCGGAGCGCGCCCGGGCTGAGCAGGCCGCGCGCGACAGAGCCGAGAAGCTCCGCTCGGCGCGCGAGGCCGAGGACGCGGCCCGTCGCCTTGTCGAGCGCACCGCCCGAGAGCTACAGACAGCGCAGGAGCTCCGGGACCGCGCCGCCGTCTCGCTGAGCGAGGCCGAAGAGGCGCTCGTCGCCGCGCACGAGCGCGCCGAGGAGGCGTCGCTCGCGCACGAGCGCGCGCGCATGGCGCTTGGGCGCCTTGAGCCGAGCTCAGTGGCGGGCGTTACCGCGGTGTAACTCCAACCCGCTACAAAGCTCCCGTGCGCACGGTATCGCGACCCGGCCATGATGGCGCAATGTGGACGGCACCGCACAACAAACCTTCGCTGCTGGGCGATCGC
>Ga0302326_10015969_pt1 | contig 15750 bp, 12 predicted proteins | sample Palsa_T0_3_FD_202264 | JGI IMG/M metagenome (GOLD analysis project Ga0302326, IMG submission 202264) | Peat permafrost microbial communities from Stordalen Mire near Abisko, Sweden - Palsa_T0_3 | ecosystem: Environmental > Terrestrial > Soil > Palsa > Peat permafrost | place: Sweden: Abisko... | reverse complement strand
CCCGCGTAAAATCCAATCGTCATGACCGCCCCCACTCGCTATTTCGACCTGGTGCGTGAAATGAAAAATCCTTACAACCATCGCCTGCGGCTTGTCGAGAGCGCCAAACAGCGCGGGATCAAACGCACGGCGCAACTGTTCGCCACCACCGTGCCCACCGTTCGCAAATGGCTGCGCCGGTATCAACAGCGCGGCCCTTCCGGCCTGCACGATCACTCCCGGGCGCGCCATCAGCAGTCTCTAAAAACTCCGGCGGCCCTGGAAGCTCCTCTGGTCGAGTTACGTAAAACTCTGCCGACCTTTGGCGCCCGCCGCTTGATCCGCGAATTCGACCTGCCCATCAGTCATGGCGCACTAGAACGCATTTGGCGCGACCACGGTCTGATGCCCAAGCGTCGCCGCAAATATCAACGCAAACAAGACTTGGCCCACATCAAAGCGCAGTGGGCCGTATTTCAACAAATTAGCGCCGATACCAAGGATCTCGATGATATCCCCCACTACTGGGCACAGGCCCAGCAGCTCGGCTTACCCGTGGTCCAGTACACCGCTCGCGACGTTCGCAGTGGCCTGTTGTTCTGGTCCTTTGCCCAAAAACGCAGTGCTGCCGCCAGCGCCGTCTTTGCTTCTCGCATCCAGCAGCACCTGGATCGCTATGGTGTCTCGCTGCGCGATCTGGTCTGGCAAACCGACAACGGCGGTGAATTCAAGGGCGATTTCCCCAAAGCTCTCGGCGACAGCCAGCACGTGCGCATCCCGCCGGCCGCTCACACCTACCAGAGCGACGTCGAAACCGTTCATCGTCTGGAAGAAGACGAGTTCTTTGACCTAGAGTCCTTCTCCAGTCGTGGAGATTTCCTCGCCAAGGTCCACACCTACCAGCTCTATTTCAACCTCGCTCGGCCAAACTCACACAAAGAAAATCTCACCCCCTGGCAGATCATCGAGCGGCTCACTCCTCGTTCCCCGCTCGATCTTTGCTTGCTTCCACCGGTCTTTTTGGATTACTACCTCAACGACGAGGGGGGATACGATGTGCCTAGGCTTCCCTAATTGCGCGCCCGCGCTTTACGCGGCGGGCGGCGGATTGAGGATCGGGACCGGCGAGTCTGTGTCAGAATTCGATTGTGGTTCATGTGTTGTGGTTTATGTTTCGCGATAGATGTAGCGCCCGCCTTCAGGCGGGCATCTGGGTGAATTCAAAGTGCCCGCCTGAAGGCGGGCGCTACAAAACCCCGCCCATTTTGAGTTCTCACGCAGCCTCCGGCGCCCAGCGACGGATCTCTGGAGCGTTCGTCTTTCGGAGGAGGTGAAAAGGACTGATTCTAGTTACATAATAATCTAAACATATGTCATACTCAAAAACAGGCGGGAATTTTGCCTGACAGGGGAACTACATGCAACGGCTGAAAACTTTCTAGGAATCTTCTTGATGAATCCGTAATTGCCGATGTATATATATGCAAGTCGGAAATGGCTGGCACGAGAGGTGACAAGCATGCAACAAGCTTTGAACGTCCCGGACTGGTGTAGTGCGATCTTTCATCTTCGGCAGCGCCTGGGACATAGCCAGTCCGAATTTGGGTCCCGGCTGCATTATTCCGCCATGGCGGTATCGCGTTGGGAAACAGGGAAGCAAGAACCCACCGCAAGATGTTTTATCCAGCTTGGAAACATGGCCGGGGAGCCCGAATGCTGGCTGTTCTGGGCCAGGGCCGGGCTGAAGAGTTCCGATCTCCGCCAGATGTTTCCCGGCACGCGGGCCATGGCTCGCATGACCACTTCCGCCGATTTTGAAATCGTTCGCGCTGGAAGCGGCGTGAAGAGGAAGAGACCCAAGGGCGCTCCCAAACTTCAAATGGTCGCGGTTCCCCTGCTGGATGTGCAAGCCGGCACGATCGGGCAGGCGGGAGGTCAATTCACCGATTTTGACAGCGCTTTGGCCGAGGAAATGATTGCCGCGCCCGCGTTCTGGTGCCCCAATCCCGTGCAGACCAACTGCCTTCGCGTCATGGGAACTTCCATGAGTCCGCTCATCAACGACGGGGACATTGTGGCTGTGGATGGATCGCAAACCAATCCGGAGGAGTTGAACAGGAAAATTATCGTGGCTTGGCACCGTGAGAGGGGGCTTTCCTTGGCGCGGTTCATCGCGGCGGACGGTGTTCACCTGCTGGAATCGGAGAATCGCGATTACAGTCCTATGACGGTGGAAAAAGACAGGAAGTGGCAAATTGTGGGGAAAGTGCTGTGGTGGATTCGGAAGGGGCCGTGAAGTAGCACGGACTTTAGTCTGTGGGTTTGGATTTTCTTCACTCGATCGGAAAACCCGCAGGCTGAAGCCCGCGCCACTTAAGCGTCAATCGATGCGGTAGTGGCAGCCGCGGCTTTCTCTTGCTTGGTCGGCCGCTTCGAGGATCAGGAGCGCGGTGAGGATGCCGTTGCGCAAGCCGATGATGGGATCGCTGATTTCGCATTTTTCGTAGAAGCGGGCGATCTCTAGGTCCAGTTCGCGCAAGATGCGCATCGCGCGATTCAATCTTTTCTCGCTTCGGATTAATCCGACATAATTCCACATCGTGTGCTGGATCGTCAGCCAATCCTGCGAAATGAGCGCGGGATCGGCGGGTTCGTTCTCATAGCGCCAGTCGGCCACCTGGGGAAAGTAAAACCCGTTGCCGCTCTGGATGCGCTCGGCGGCTTGTTCACCGGCCCGCGTTCCCCAGACGAGACACTCGAGCAGGGATGTGCTGGCCAGGCGATTGGCGCCGTGCAGGCCGGTGCAGGCGACTTCGCCAACGGCACGCAGGCGATCCACTGTGGTGCGCCCCCACGTATCGGTGGCGATTCCTCCGCAACTGTAATGCGCGGCGGGAACCACGGGGATGGGCTCGTGCGTCATGTCAATCCCGCGCTCCAGACACACGGCGTAAATGCCGGGAAAGCGCTCGCGAAGCTGCTCAGCGGGCTTATGCGTGATGTCCAAATAGACGCACGGCTCGCCCGATTCGAGCATGGTTTGATAGATGGCGCGAGCGGCCACGTCACGCGGGGCGAGCGAGCCGGCGGGATGAAATCGTTCCATGAATTCCTTGCCCTGGCGATCCACAAGCCGCCCGCCTTCGCCACGCACCGTCTCGGAAATCAGAAAGCAGCCGTCGGGGGCCAAGAGCGCCGTGGGATGGAATTGAATGTACTGCATGTTGATGCAGCGCGCCCCGGCGCGATAGGCCATGGCGATGCCGTCGCCGCGCGCGCCCACGGGATTGGTGGTGTGCAGAAAAACGCTGCCGAGGCCGCCCGTGGCCAGAATGGTTTCCTTGGCGAGAATCGACGAAATTTTTCCGGTGGCCTGGTCCAGCACGTACGCTCCGACGCAGGCCAGCGGGCGGTATACGTCGGTGGGCTCGACCGAGTGGTGCGAAGCCGTCAGCAAGTCCACCGCGGTGGCATTCACCAACACTTTGACTTTCGGGTGAGCCTGCACCCGCTCAAAGAAAGCCCGCTCGATCGAAAATCCGGTCCTGTCTTTGAAGTGAATGATGCGCGGGATGGAGTGGCCGGCCTCGGAAGTAAGGTCGAGTACATCGGGATGTTCCGGGGAAGGATCGAAAGGAACGTGAAGCTCGTCGATCAGGATTTCTTTCACCAGGCGCGGGCCTTCGCGGCTCAGCAGAGAAGACGCTTCCGGTGAACTGAGTCCCGCGCCTGCGGAGAGGATGTCTTCGATCAACTGCTCGGGTGCTTCGCCGTGTCCGCGATAGATGATTCCGCCCTGCGCCCGGTACGTGTTGCTGTCCTCTGGTTCGTGGGCGCGAGTGAGCAGCGTGACTTCGCAGCCGCGCTTGGCGGCGTCCCAGGCCGCTGCCAGGCCGCCGAGGCCGCTGCCGATGACGAGAACGTCGGTCCGAGTGGAAGTGGTCATAATAAGTGGTTCCCGATGGCCCAACCTGCAAAGGTTGAATGGTCGGCCCCAGCTGTAGCTCACCTTTTTAGATGAGAAGGTTCTCTGCTCGATGCGCAAAGACCGCTAGATGTGCGAAAAAGCCCCGCGTCTGAAGACGCGGGCTACAGCAAACACGCCGGCTCCCTTAGCCGAGCGGCTCAATCTCAAAGCTTAAATCCACGGCCGGGGCGGAGTGCGTCAGCGCGCCCACGGAAATCCAGTCCACGCCCGCTTCGGCGAATTCTCTCACGTTAGCGAGCGTGATTCCTCCGGACGCTTCGGTGCGAATCTTGCGCGGCGCGGCGTGCTTGCCCACCTCGCCGACGGCTTGCCGCGCGAGGGACGGATTCATATTGTCGAGCATAATGACGTCCGGGTTATGCGGGAGCGCGGCGTGCAGTTCGTCCAGGTTGGTGACTTCGATCTCCGTCCACGCCACGCGGCCCTTGGCTGCTTGCGCCGCCTCGAGCGCCGCCGACACGCCTCCTGCCAGGCGAATGTGATTCTCCTTGATCAGGATCGCTTCGCCGAGGTCCTTGCGATGGTTTTTGCCGCCCCCCACGCGTACCGCGTATTTTTCCAGGGCGCGCAGTCCGGGCGTCGTCTTCCGCGTATCCAAAATTTCAGCGGCGGTGCCTTCGATCGCGCGGACGAACTGTCGCGTAAGCGTTGCGACGCCGCTGAGCCGCTGCAACAGATTCAATGCCACACGTTCGCCCGTCAATAGCGTGCGCGCCGAAGCGCTTACACATACCGGTACTTTTCCCGGCATGATTTCTTCGCCGTCCATGGAATAGACAGCCGCCATCGTGGTGAGGTCCAGAAGATGGAAGACCTCGATAAATATCTCGATCCCGGCAAGGACCAGCGGTGCCTTGGCGATCACCCGGCCGCTGGCGCGTTGCAAGACAGAGACTGTCGTTTCCGTGGTGATATCGCCGCTTCCAATATCCTCGGCCAGAAAAGACCTCAGCAGATTGTGGCAGGCGGACGCGTCGAGGATTGGCGACATAAGGAAAGAAGGAAGGTTAACTCATCTCCAGCATTCGGAGAATCGGTTTCAAGGCGCGCTGGCGCAGCTCTTCGTCGAGCGTGATTTCCGGCTTGCGGTCGCGCATCGCGAGATAAAGCTTTTCCATCGTGTTCAGCTTCATGTGGGGGCATTCGCTGCACGAGCATCCGCCCTCGCCGGGAGCGGAGATGAAGGTTTTCTCCGGGCAGGCTTTTTCCATCTGGTGCAGGATGCCGCTTTCGGTGGCCACGATAAATTCGGACGCCGGATTTTGCGTCGCGAAATTCAGGATGCCGGTGGTCGATCCCACGTAATCCGCATGCCGCAGTACGGATTCCGGGCATTCTGGATGCGCGAGGACAACGGCACCGGGATGCCGTTCCTTGAGCTGCACCAGGCTTTTCTCGGAAAACATTTCGTGGACCATGCAGCTGCCCGGCCAAAGTGTCAATTCGCGGCCTGTTTTCTTCATCAGGAAGCGGCCGAGGTGCTGGTCCGGCGCGAAAAGAATGGGCCTTTCCGGCGGAATCTGGCGAATAATTTTTTCGGCATTACTCGACGTGCAAATGATGTCGCTCAGCGCTTTGACCTCGGCGCTGCAGTTTATGTACGTGATGGCCACATGATCCGGGTAACGCTCGCGAAACGCCTTGAAGAGCGGTGCCGGGCAGCCGTCGGCCAGCGAGCAGCCCGCCTTCATGTCGGGGAGCAGAACGAGCTTCGTTGGGTTCAGGATTTTGGCCGTCTCGGCCATAAACAGGACGCCCGCAAATACAATAACGTCCGCCTGGGTGGCGGCCGCTTGTTGGGAAAGCTGCAAGCTATCGCCCACGAAATCCGCGAGGTCCTGAATCTCCGATTCCTGGTAATAGTGCGCCAGGATCACGGCATTCATCTCCCGCTTCAGGCGCGCGATCTCCTTTTCAAGATCGAGGTGCGCCAGGGAGGCCTGGAGTTCGGTTTGTTCGGCGGCGATCATGGTGACGTCGAATGGTACCTAATGCCCGTGCCCCTTCATTATAGCCGCCGCTTCCGAAGGACACAAACCACTCGATGTTTTCAGCCCGCCTAGCCGGCCAAATTGGGCCGTAGATTTGTACCGTTATGAACGGTTGGAGCCACATTGGAAAATTCCCTTTTAAGCAAATATTTGGAGCTTTCCAGTTGCACTGTAAGTATCTGAAACTAGGCTATTTCCTGAATATCAACACAAGCGTTATGGGTTTCGGCGTGCTCTTATCATTCGGAGAAGCGCCCTTTAATTTTGCCGATGAAATGAGAAGGTCCGTCGGGACTCAGTCACCCTCACCATGTAGGAAGGGGATTGACTGGAGAAGGGGATAAGAATCGCGCAGACTCAGTTTCGCACTTCCAAGAGTCCAACGCGTTCATTGGCCCGCCGCACGGCGGGCCGGCGTCTAATTTTGTCCACAATTCCAGCCCTCCTTTTCATATTCACAGGCGTTCTCCCGTCGGCTTACGGCCAGGACTCTCAACCGGACCTCAGCAATTACAGCATCGAGGATTTAATGAGGACCGAGGTGGATACCGTATACGGCGCTTCGAAATTTGAGCAAAAAGTTACCGAGGCCCCTGCTTCGGTAACCATCATTACAGCCGAGGAAATTCGCAAGTATGGCTATCGAACCCTGGCCGAGGTGCTCGAGAGTGTCCCCGGCATCTTTGTCGACAACGATCGAAATTACAGCTATGTGGGGCTCCGTGGATTTTCCACCCCAGGGGACTACAGCAGCGGCATCCTGCTCTTGATCGACGGGCATCGCACCAACGACAACGTGTATGACAGCCCCAATTTTGGGACCGAATTCATATTGGATGTGGACCTCATTAAGCAGGTGGAAGTCATACGCGGCCCGGCCTCGGTGTTATACGGCTCGAATGCATTCTTCGGAGTCATCAACGTCGTCACCAAACGCGGCCGCGATGAGAGAGGTCCGCAAATTTCAGCCGATGTGGGAAGTCTAGGGACGTACCGGGCCAACGCCGCATATGGTTTGGATCCCCTGAAAGGGCCGGAAATCCTTCTTTCTGGAACAATTTACGACAGCCACGGAAATCAGGACTTGTTCTTTCCGGAATTCGATTCCCCCGCAACCAACAATGGCGTCGCCGTGGATGCAGACCGCGATAAGTACTATCATTTCTTTGGGAGCGTCCAATACCACAATTTTTCGCTGGAGGGAGCGTCCGACTGGCGCGAGAAGGGCATTCCCACCGCTTCTTTCGGCGCGGTGTTTGACGACCCGCGCAGCCAGACAATCGATGGGTCTTCCTACCTCGATTTAAAATACCAGCGGACGCTCTCCAGCGGCTGGCAGATTATGGCCCATGCCGCGTATGACCGCGTCGGATACAACGGAACCTACGTCGAAGACTACTCGGGACGCGGCATCCCCCCCTTCACTCTCAATCTCGATCATACCCGGGGAGTCTGGTGGACCGTTGGGCTGGACGCTTCGCGACAAATCTGGAAGAGGCACCATATCCTGCTGGGGACGGAAACGCGCATCAACGTCAAGCAGGATCAGAGCAATCACGATCTCTATCCGCCCATGACTTATTTCAACATTCAACAAAGCTCGACCGTTCCCGCGATATACCTCCAGGATGAATATTCGATTACGAGCCACCTGATTTTTTCTGGTGGTGTCCGCTACGACCACTACGCCATGTTTGGCGGGAGCACCAATCCGCGTCTCGCTCTGATCTACAATCCCTGGGAAAGGACAACCATCAAGATCATCTATGGGCAGGCCTTCCGGATCCCCAGCCCCTACGAATTGCGCTTGGCGAACAACGCCAATCTCCAGCCGGAACGAATCAAGGCCCCCGAACTCGATCTGGACCACTATTTTTCACAGCATTTGTGGGCCAGCGCCGCCGCCTATTATAATTTGGTGACGGATCTAATTATCAATCAGCCGGCTCCAGGCGGTAACTCCGTCTTCACCAACCAAGGCAGCGTGCGCGGCGAAGGGCTGGAGTTTTCACTGGCGGGAAAATGGCCCAGCGGGTGGGAGGGCCGCCTGGCCTACACGGTCCAGGACTCTCGCAACGGGAATCCCAACGACCCGGTAAACGATTATCCCAAGTACCTTCCCAAGGCTAACCTCATCGCCCCCTCGTATCGAAAGAAGTTGTTCGTCTCTTTGGAAGGACAATACACAAGCGATCGGCAGACGGTCCTGGGCGGCGGCGTCGGAGGCTACTTTGTTTGCAATGGCACGCTGTCCGCCGCGAATCTTGTCCCTGGATTAGATTTGTCTTTCAGCGCGTACAATCTATTCAACCGGTTTTATCAAGACCCGGGTTCCGCGGGGCTGGTCGAGAATGGCATAACTCAAAATGGCCGCACCCTCCGGTTGAAGCTGACGTATCGGCTTGCGAGCAGGAATTAGACTCAATCCCTCCGGCCAGTGAAGGTCGATTTGCCGAACAGTGCCCGCAAAATGTTCAGACGAAGGGCGCTTCCCAGTCCGGTGGCCAATCACCACTCAGGAGACTAGCTTTGACTGGCCTGTTCGTCGCATAATGCAATTCATCGTGCGAGGAGGTTTTCCATGAAATCGCAATTTCTGATTGCGGCGGCTTTGATTTCCAGTGTCTGGCTTGCGGCGGCGCCAGTGCGGGCGCAGGAGGTAACCAAGGAAACGGTCGATGGCATCACCAACTTCCATCGCCTCGAGACGACGGTCGCCTGCTCCGGGGCCATCAAAGTCACGGCGGTGCCCGAAATCAAGAAGTTTGGCTTTGCCTCGATTATTAATTTGCGGCAACCGACCGAGGACGGAGCCAACCTCGAAGAAGAAGAAGCGGCCGCGAAGGCTGCCGACATTCGCTACTATTCCATCCCATTCAGCAGCACCGCGCCCGATACCGCCGCGGTCGACAAGTTTATCGATGCCATCACCGCGAAGGGCAGCGACCCGGCGTTCATTCATTGCGCGGGCGGCGGGCGCGCGGCCACAATGTGGTTCATCAAGCGCCTGGTGGTCGATCATTGGGACGTCGACCGCGCCGCCAAGGAAGCCACCGCGCTCGGCATGACGAGCCCGACGCTCAAGCAGTTCGCCATCGATTACGCGCAAGCGCATAAGCGCTAGAGGCTTTGTGCCCACATTCCGTTAACCGGACCTCCCGGACCTGTCGTTGTGCTGTGATTTGCGCCTGAATTTGGCTAAACAGCGTTTCTCAAAAGTGTTCAATATTGAACAGACAGCCGATCTTCAGTTTGGCTAAATTGGCCCCATGGCACGATCAGTGACACTCCTTCAATCCTATGTGAGACAAAGAGGTCTTTTCGCGCGCGTTGCCAAGCGACTACACCTCGACCCTTCGTATGTCAGTCGGGTCGCCAGTGGTGAAAGGCATTCCAAAAAGATCAGCCTCGCCATCGAAGCTGACCTTAAAAAGATGCAAATTACGCGCGGCTGAACTGACCAATCTTCCGGCTAGAGGCTGGATTGTTTCGTCTCCAAAACCTAGCCGTCTGCCAGGCTGGTGATATCTCAAGAAACGGCCCACTCGGGAATTGCAATGGGCACGAAAGTCCATAGGCGGTTCGCCATCGACTAAGCGGCAGCTCACAAGCGATAGCCGTCGATCCGCTTCGCGGTACGAGCACTTCTCAGGGCCGACCATTGCACGATCACCAGTTTGGTGCTACAAACCCACCATCTGTGGCTCGCTATTACCCCGTCTCCAAGCCTAACGCTCGTAGGAGGATCGGCATGGAAAACGCCAATCGGCGTCTGATGTGGCATGGCATGTTTCTGTTCCTAATCGGCCTTTTCACGGGATTCGCCGAGGGCCGTTTCGCCAACGTGCGCATGGGACTCGCCGCACACTTGGAAGGCGTGATGAACGGAATTTTCCTGGTTGCGCTGGGCTCCATCTGGAGCGAGGTGAGATTATCGGTATCCGCAAAGGCGATCGCATATTGGACCGCTCTATACGGCACCTATTTTAACTGGCTGTTCACCACCCTAGCTGCCGCCTTCGGTACCGCGGCTCTTTCTCCAATCACTGCGGCGGGCCACAGCGGCCAACCCTGGCAGGAGACATTCGTTCTGGCCGGCTTCGTAAGCGTCGGCATAGTGATCGTCGCCTGCTCGGCCCTTGTCCTCTGGGGCCTTCGGGCCCGGGCGCTGCAGTGAAGCGCTTTGGAATGCCCGGCGTGTCCGAATTGATAGCCACATTCGGATAAGCCGCGCCAGTCCGGAGACTGGACCCCAATTAATCAGTGCATTTGCTGGACACGCCTGTCTTGCCCCTAACAGACCTTTTGCTACAACCGGGCGCGTCGGTTAAAATGGCGCGTTTGCCATGAGTACGCAACCCATGCTGAGCGGCGGGGATCTGACCACCAAGACGGAAATTCGGTTCCACGACACGATGTCCGGGCAGACGGAGCCGTTTGTTCCGCTGGCGCCGGGCGAGGTGCGCGTGTATACGTGCGGGCCGACGGTCTACGATTTCGCGCACATTGGAAATTTCCGCACGTTTGTGTTTCAGGATGTGCTGCGGCGGTACTTGAAGTCGAAGGGGTTCCGCGTCATTCAGGTGATGAACCTCACCGACGTGGATGATCGCATCATTCAGAAATCGGCCGCGGCGGGCGTCAGCATTCGCGAGTACACGGACAAATACATTCAGGCATATCTCGACGATCGGCGCGCGCTGAATCTCGAGCCGCCGGAATACATTGCGCGCGCCACCGAGCATATCGATGAAATGGTGAAGCTGATCCAGCGCCTCACCGAGAGAGGTTTCACTTACACGAGCGAAGGCTCGACGTATTACCGCATCGCGAAATTTCCAGCCTACGGAAAACTTTCAAAGATTGACGTGGCGGGGATGCAGACCGGCGCGCGCGTGGACATGGATCGCTACGACAAGGACAACGCGCGCGATTTCGCCCTGTGGAAAGCACCCAAACCGGGCGAGCATTTTTGGGAGACGCCGATCGGGCCCGGGCGCCCCGGCTGGCACATCGAATGCGCCGCCATGGCGTTGAAATATCTGGGCGACACGCTGGATATTCACAGCGGGGGCGTAGACCTGACCTTTCCGCATCACGAAAATGAAATCGCCGAATCCGAGGCGGCCACCGGAAAAACGTTCGTGCGTTACTGGCTGCACGCTGAGCACCTGCTGGTGGACCACGAGAAAATGTCCAAGTCCATGGGCAACTTCGCGACGTTGCGCGAGCTGTTCTCCCACGGGAACAAGCCGTCTTCGATTCGTTTTTTGCTGGCCTCCGTGCCCTACCGCAGCCAGCTCAATTTTACGCCAGAGAGTTTGCAGGGCGCTGCGAGCTCAGTGGAGCGCCTCAGAAATTTCGTGGCGCGCCTTCGCATGGAAAAATTTCCAGAAGGACCTTCTCCGGCGATCGCCGAGCGCGCCGCAAAAGCGAGAGAAGAGTTCGACCGCGGCCTGGCGGACGATCTCAACACCGCGCAGGCCCTCGCGGCCATCTTCGAACTGGTTCGCGAGGCCAACATCGCGATGGACCGCGGCGAGTTCCGCCAGGGCGATGCTGCCCCGGTCCTCGATGTAATGGAAACTTTCGACGCGATTTTCGCCGTACTGCGCGATGACGACGCCGAGAAGCTGCGCTCGCTGGGAATCGGCCAGAGTGCGGTGGAGTTGAGCGACTCCGAAATCGAGGCTCTCGTCGCCGAGCGCCAAGCCGCGCGCAAGCGCCGTGATTTCGCGGCGTCCGACCGGATCCGCGACCAGCTTGCCGAGCGCGGAGTCATCCTCGAGGATTCCCGAGACGGCGGCGTGCGCTGGAAGCGCAAGTAGGACGGGCTTCAGCCTGTCTGGTTTTGATCTTTCGCTCGGGATCTCCCCCCAAACCCAGACAGGCTGAAACCCGTCCTACCAAAATCCAAGCCACCCCGAACGATACCGAAGCATAAACAATTCAAATATTCCTTCCCTCGACGCGCTGGCCCACTTCGCGTAAATTAGTATCTGGTCCCTCTCTTCCGATCGTCATACCTCGATCCTGGGGCCCAGGGTCCAAGGGAGGGATGCAAGCGTTCTGCGCCGACCGGGCCGTGGCGCCGAAGCCACCCCCGCTGGAGGATCTCCGTGGAGAAATCCGTGGAAACAATCGTGAGTGAATCCAAGTTGCCCATCCTAGTGACGCCGCTTCCTGGCCCGAAGGCAAGGGAAGTGATCGCTCGCGACGCGCAATTCGTTTCGCCTTCCTACACGCGCGGCTATCCGATGGTGGCGAAGTCGGGACGCGGGGCGATGGTCAAGGACGTGGACGGCAATCTGTTCCTGGATTTTGCCGCGGGCATCGCCGTGGTCTCGACGGGGCATTGCCATCCGCGCGTCGTCGAGGCCATTCAAAAGCAGGCCGCCGAGCTGATTCATATTTCCGGCACGGATTTTTATTTGCCGAACATGGTGGAACTCGCCGAGCGCCTCGCCGCTGTTGCTCCGGGCAAGGAAGCGAAGAAAGTTTATTTCGGCAATTCGGGCACGGAGGCCACCGAAGCGGCCATCAAGCTGGCCAAATACCATACGCGCCGAGACAAGATCATCGCGTTTCACGGCTGCTTCCACGGGCGCACGCTCGGCGCGCTTTCGCTCACCGCATCCAAGGCCGTGCAGCGCAAGGGATTCGGCACACTGCTGGGCGGCGTGTTTCACATTCCCTATCCGAATTCGTATCGCTGCCCGTACGGGAATCCTTCGCCCTGCACGTGCGTCGAATCGGCCACGTTTCTGGAGCAGGAAATTTTCAAGCGCCTGGTCGATCCCGAAGAGGTCGCCGCGATTTTCATCGAGCCGGTTCAGGGCGAAGGCGGATACGTTCCCGCGCCAAAAGAGTTTCTCCTTGAGTTGCAGCGCATTTGCCGGAAATACGGCATTCTTTTGGTGTCCGACGAGGTGCAGAGCGGAATGGGACGCACGGGCAAATGGTGGGCTGGCGACCACGCCGGAATCGAGCCGGACATTTTGTGCGTGGCCAAAGGCATAGCCTCGGGCATGCCGCTTTCCGCGACGATTGCGCGCGCCAGCTTGATGGACTGGAAGCCGGGCGCGCACGCTTCCACCTTCGGTGGCAACCCGGTTTGCGTCGCCGCGGCCCTTGCGACCATGGATTTGCTGGAGACGGAATACATTGAGAATTCCCGCAACGTCGGCGCATTTCTGATGGGCCGCATGGCGGACTGGCCGGAGAAACACCGCATCGTCGGCGACGTGCGCGGGAAAGGGTTGATGATCGGCGTCGAGATCGTACGCGACCAAAAAACCAAGGAGCGCGCCGGCGATCTCCGCGAAGCGATCGTGGATCTCGCCTACGAGAAAGGTTTGCTTCTGCTCGGCGCGGGCGAAAATACGATTCGCGTGGCGCCGCCGCTGCTCGTCGATGAGGAACAAGCGGCCTTCGCAGCGCAAACGCTCGAGGCCTGCATCAGCGAAATAGAGAAGACCGCATAAGATTAGGTCTTCTCTGTGTTAGAAGCCTTTTCCGGCGTCGGGCAGTGCTTTTAACACAGAGAACACAGAGGTCACGGAGAAAATCGGGAGTACGCTGTGCCGATTTTAGCGCGTGCCATGTTCGGTTTGGTGAATTGGGCCGCACGCAAGGGCTTGGCCGATACCTCCGCTCCGCCGGCGCGCTCGGCCGCCTCCGGCCGCAAGGCGAGGCGAACCGGCGTGCGCGGAGAGACGTACGCTTATTGGTATCTGCGGCGCAACGGTTACGTCATGATCGCGCGAAATTTTACCTACCGGGGCATCAAAGGCGAAATCGACCTCGTCGGTTACGATGGCGCGACCCTGGCGTTCGTCGAAGTAAAAACACGAACTTCGCCTCGCGGTGAGTTCGGTTCGCCCGAGGACGCGGTAACGCTCGACAAGCAGCGGAATCTTTCGCGAATGGCGAGGCAATTTGTACGCGAGTACCGCGCCAAAAATGCTCCATTCCGATTTGACATCCTTGCGATGGAAGCTCCGCCCGGCCAGCGCCCCGCCGTGCGTCTCCACAAGGGCGCTTTTGCCGCGCAGTAAAAGCAGCAAGAAAGTTGTAATTGCTCCGCAAGACTTGCTGGGGCGGTAAGGCTTAGAATAAGCCTTTTTCGGCGGCGTCCGATGTTACAGTGTGAGGTTTCGCCGGCCGGGAGGAATCGTTGCCTGAGTTAAGAAAAGATCCCATCACGGGACGATGGGTGATTATTTCGACCGACCGCGCCAAGCGGCCGTCGGATTTTCTGCGCGAGAGCGTGGAGATTAAGGGAATCGGAATCTGCCCGTTTTGTTACGGGCATGAGTCCAAGACCCCGCCGGAAGTTCTCCAATACGGGCGCAACGGCAGCGGGCCGAACTCGCCGGGCTGGCAGGTGCGCGTGGTGCCAAACAAATTCCCCGCGCTAGGCATCGAGGGTGACTTGGACCGCGAAGGCGACGGGCTCTTCGACAAGATGAATGGCGTCGGCGCCCACGAAGTGATCATCGAAACGCCCGACCATCGCAGCACGCTCGCCACGATGACGGAGAAGCAAATCGAGGACGTGCTCTGGGCCTTCCGCGATCGCATGCTAGACCTGAAGAACGACCGGCGCTTCCGCTACATTTTAATTTTCAAGAATCACGGGCCAGCGGCCGGCGCGACGCTCGAGCATCCCCATTCGCAATTGATCGCCCTGCCGATCGTTCCCAAACGCGTGCGCGAGGAAGTGGATAGTTCGCGCCACTATTATCATGAGAAGGAACGCTGCATTTTCTGCGACATGATCCGCCAGGAGCAGGATTCCGGCCTGCGCGTGATCGGCGAGACGGATTTATTCGTGACCCTCGCACCCTACGCCCCGCGCTTTCCCTTCGAGATGTGGATCCTGCCGAGGCAGCACGCTTCCGCCTTCGAGAATCATCAGAGCCTGATCTACGCCGGCCTCGCCCGCGTGCTCAAGGACAACCTGGCGCGCCTCGACGTGGTGCTCGACCGCCCGGCCTACAACCTGATGATTCACACCTCGCCCGTCGGCGAGGAAACCAGCGAGCACTACCACTGGCACATCGAGATCATTCCTAAGCTCACCAAAGTCGCCGGCTTCGAGTGGGGCACTGGATTTTATATCTGCCCCACGCCACCCGAGGAATCCGCGCGCTTCATCCGCGACGCGCAGGTCATGCCCGTGGCGTCGCGTTAACTGCCCGGGATCGGCCAACCACTGACAAGTAGGCGCGAGTTTCGCTATAATTCGTGGTTTCGGCGCGGTACCCAAGAGGCCTAAGGGAGAGGTCTGCAAAACCTCCATTCGTCGGTTCAAATCCGACCCGCGCCTCCAACATATTAAATTGGTTTAATCTGGTGTCGAGAGCCAACGCGCCCGCCCTGCCGCGTCAATCGGTGATAGCTGTAACCGACGGTCATTAATAGGGTCTTTCCGGTATGGGCAGTGGTAGTATAATCTCTCACAATCGCTCCATCGGAGTCCGCACGTGAACAACTCTTCGAACAACCAGCGAAGAGGGCCGGCCCGGGATTCCAACGAATGAATTCGTGGAGAACGACATGCGCGTGAGCCCAAGAAGTCCTTTTTTTGTTGCCCTAGTAGCCGCTTCCGTTGTCCTGACGCTCAGGCTTGCAGGTTGCAATAGCAACAGCACGCAGGATAGCAGTACCCAAAATCCGCCCGCTCAGACCGATCAATCCCAGGATCCGGCCGCCGCAGCCAATCTGGCTCCGGCAAGTGCGTACCAACCGGCTGGGCAAAATTATTCTCAGGACCAGAACTCTTCCCCC
>Ga0302326_10015968_pt1 | contig 15750 bp, 15 predicted proteins | sample Palsa_T0_3_FD_202264 | JGI IMG/M metagenome (GOLD analysis project Ga0302326, IMG submission 202264) | Peat permafrost microbial communities from Stordalen Mire near Abisko, Sweden - Palsa_T0_3 | ecosystem: Environmental > Terrestrial > Soil > Palsa > Peat permafrost | place: Sweden: Abisko... | reverse complement strand
GTGAACGTTCCGCCGGGAAGTGTCCTGGCAACCATGAAATTATTTCTCCTCGTTGTCGTCGTAGTCCGCGCTAACGGCGGTCGGTCACCACAGCAGATCAGCGGCCTTCTCCGCAATCATCACCGTGGCCGCATTGGTGTTGGTCGACACGATCTCCGGCATGACGGATGCATCGGCCACTCGCAGACCCCCCAGCCCGCGTACGCGCAGCTGAGGATCGACCACCGACATCGAGTCGACTCCCATCCGGCACGATCCGGCGGCATGACCATAGGACTGGACGGCGTCGCGCACAAACGCGGCAATGATCGCGTCATCGGCACCAAGCAGCGGATGGGAACGACCTCGCCAGTCGTCGAACGCCGCCGCTTCGCTGATGTCCAGGGCCTGACGTACGCCCGAGACCAGCGCCCGCATGTCGTCATCCTCGTCGAGGTAGCGGAAATCAATCAGCGGAGCCGACCGGGCATCGGAACTGGCGAGCGTCAGCGTCCCCCGGCTCGCCGGCCGCATATGCCCGACGCCGAAGGTGTATCCGCGCTCGGGAGCTGTCTGCCACGGATTGGCGAACGGAACATGGATGAAGACGATCTGCAGGTCGATCGATGCCCGGCCCGGTTCGCTGTCCGCCATCAGGGTGACCTCGCCGAGATTGCCGGTCGGGGCGGGCAGCGGGCCGCTCGCCTCGACCGTCAGTCCGGCCAGGATGATGTGGTCCTGCAGGTTGCGGCCGACGCCCTGCAGGTCGTGCCTGACCTTCACGTCAACCCGCTCGAGCTCGACGGCGGGGCCGATCCCGGAGCGCAGCAGCAGGTGCGGGCTGCCGATGGCGCCCGCGCAGAGCACGATCTCGGCGGCGGCCTCGTAGTGACGCCGCTGGTCGTTGACGATCACATCGACGCCGGTGCAGCGTTCGCCCTCCACCGTCAGCCGTTCGACGAACGCGCCCTGCTCGAGCTGCAGGTTTCCGCGACTGAGGGCCGGACCGAGGTAAGCGGTCGCGGTGCTCTGCCGCCGACCGTCGACGATCAGGAGGTCATGGCTGCTCACGCCGCGCAGCCGCTCCCCGTTCAGGTCGGCCGTGAGCGGGTGCCCGGCCTGCTGGGCGGCGGCCAGGTACGCCCGCGACAGCGGGTGCAGCCGCGCGGCCGGGGCCGGCCGCAGCGGCCCGCTGCCGCCCCGGTAGCGCGGGCCACCGTGGGGTACCGATTCTGACCGCTTGAAGTAGGGCAGCACGGACTCGTAGTCCCAGCCGGTGCACCCCTGATACGCCCACGCGTCGAAGTCGCGACGGTCGCCCCGCAGGAACGCCATCGCGTTGATGCTGCCGGAACCGCCCACCGTTCGGCCGCGGGGAATGTCGTGCACGTGGCCGGTCCGGGCCTGCGTAACGGTCTCGAAGGCCCAGTCGACGTCGGTCTTGTAAAGCGCGGGCCAGGTATGCGGGGTGGAGATCCGCTCGCTGTGGTCGGCGACTCCGGCCTCGAGCAGCAGCACCCGCCGGCTCGGATCAGCGCTCAGCCGCGCCGCGAGCACGCATCCGGCGGTGCCCGCGCCGATGACGATGTAGTCGAAGACGCGATCGGAGCTCACAACGAGACGACCACGGTCTTGGTTTCCAGGTACTCCTCGAGGGTCTCCCGGCAGGTCTCGCGACCCCAGCCCGATTCCTTGGTCCCGCCGAACGGGAGCGCCGAGTCGGCCGCCTGGTAGCAGTTGACCGGGAGCGTGCGGCCGCTGATCGCGCCGACCCGCTCGCCGCCGATCAGCATCTTCTGGGCCAGGCGGAGGTCGTCAGAAACCTCGGGGGCGAACTGCACGTGACTCATGTCTATCCCGTCGTTTGAGGAGGTTACCGTCCTGCGATGCGCATGCTGATGCTTTTGACGTGGGAGTAGTGGTTCAGCGCCTCGATGCCCTTCTCCCGGCCGTAGCCGCTGTGCTTGTAACCGCCGAACGGCATCTGCACCGATTGGGTTGACCACGAGTTGATGTAGACCTGGCCGGCCTCGATGGCCTCGGCGACCCGGATCGCCCGGGACATGTCGGCGGTGAAGACGCCGCCGACCAGTCCGTAGTCAGAGTCGTTGGCCAGCTCCACCGCCTCCTCCTCGGTGTCGAACGGGATCACCACGAGCACCGGGCCGAAGATCTCCTCCCGGGCGATGCGCATGTCGTTGGTCACCGCGGTGTAGACCGTCGGCTCGACGTAGAAGCCGCCCGCGAGGGCAGGATCGTGGGCGATGGTGCCGCCGATCTCGGCCCGGGCGCCGTCGGCGGCCGCGATCTTGAAGTAGCGCTGCACCGTCTCCCACTGGTCGTTGGTGATCAGCGGGCCGACGTCGCGCCCCGGCCGCAGTCGACTGGTGGCGGCTACAACCGCTCGGACGAAGCTCTCCTGCACGTCTCGCTGCACCAGCAGGCGGGTGCCTGACGAGCAGACCTGGCCGGCGTTGGTCGCGTAGGCCCGTACCGCCTCGGTCGCGGCGAAGTCCAGGTCGGCGTCGGCGAAGACGATGTTGGCCGACTTTCCGCCGAGCTCGAGGGTCAGCGGGAGGATGCGATCGGCGGCGATCCGGCCGATTTCGCGACCGACCCGCACCGACCCGGTGAACGCGACCTTGCGCACCAGCGGGTGCTCGACGATCGCGGTTCCGACCTCCGGCCCGAGGCCGAGGACGACGTTGAGCACGCCGGGCGGCAGCCCTTCCCCGGTCGCCAGCCGGGCGAGCTCCACGGTCGTGCGGGAGGTGGCCTCGGCCGGCTTGGCCACCACTGTGTTGCCGGCCGCCAGGGCCGGGGCGCACGCCCGGGCGGCCTGGTTGAGCGGCAGGTTCCAGGGGGTGATGACGCCGACCACGCCGAGCGGCTCCCGCAGCGTGTAGACGTGCAGGTTGGGCTGGATGTCGAGCACCTGCCCGGCCGGCAGGTTGACCAGGGCGGCGTAGAACTCGAAGTACTCGGCGGCGCCGCGGATTTCGGCTTTGGCGAGAGCCAGCGGCTTCCCGGTGTCGGCGGACTCCATCGCGGCCAGCGCGTCGAGCTCGGCCAGCAGGCGCCGGCCGATGGCGGCGAGGATGCGGCCGCGGTCAAGCGAGCCCAGGTGCCGCCATGAGGTGCGGGCGCGGTGCGCGGCCTGAACCGCACGGTCGACGTCGGCCGCGGTGCCGAGGCTCACTCGCGCGCCCGGCCCGCCGGTCGACGGGTCGGTGCCGGTCCGGGTGGCTCCGTCCAACGATGCGACCGACACGCCGTCGATCCAGTGCAGTAGCGGTTCGCTCATCACGCCTCACCCGCCTCAGGGGGCGGCACCGTCGCGCCTAGCAGGGTGTACATCTGGGTATGGTCGGTGGCCGGGGTCACCTCGGCGGCGATGCGGCGCCACTGGTCGGCCACGTGATCGGCGACCTCAAGCGGACGGTCAAGGGCCCGGGCGAGCCCGATCGCGAGGCCGACGTCCTTGGCCATCAGCTGCAGCGCAAACCCAGAGTCGAAGCTCCCGCTGGTCATGAACTGGACTAGCTTGCTCTCACTGGTGTTGCTCCGTCCCGACGAGCTGTTCAGCACCTCCGTCATCACCCGAGCGGAGATTCCGAATGCCTCGGCGATCACGAGCGCCTCGACCGTGATCGACATGGTCGCGGCCGACACCAGGTTGTTCAGCGCCTTGGCGGCGTGACCCGACCCGATGTCGCCGACCCGGATGACTGTTTTGGCCATAGCTGTCAGCAGAGGCGTCGCCTCGGCCAGGTCGGCCTCAGAGCCTCCCACGAGGACGGACAACCGGGCCGCCCTGGCGCCGCGTACGCCGCCTGAGACCGGGGCGTCGAGCATCGGCAGTCCCTTGGCCTGCAGACGGGCGGCCAGGCTGCGGGTGCGGAGCGGCTCGGAGGAGCTCATGTCGATGACGAGGCAGCCCGATGGCAGCGCGTCGGCCACCTGCTCGCGCTCGAGCACGTCCTCGACGATCGCGGAGGTCGGTAGCATCAGGATCAGCGCCTGCACGGCGGCAAAGGACCGCGGGCCGGTCGCCGCGGTCGCCGTTGGGTGCTCGGCGACGAATCGCTCGGTCACGCCGGGGGCGGCGTCCGACACGGTCAGCGCGAAGCCCGCATCGGCCAGATGTCCCGCCATCGGGCGGCCCATGTTGCCGAGGCCGATGAAACCGACCTGGGTGATGGTCATTGCGCCGCGCCCGCGGCCGCCTGCGCCTCGGCGTCCATCGCCGTGAAGACCTCGGCGGCGTTGCGGAACGCCTCAAGCGCGGCCGGCCCGCCGCAGTAGAAGGCGCTCTGCATGAGCACCTCCTTGATCTGCTCGCGGGTGACGCCGTTGTTGACGGCGCCGCGCACGTGGGCCTTGAACTCCTGCGACCGGTTCAGCGCGATGATCATGGAGAGGTTGATCAGGCTGCGCTCCTGCAAGCTCAGCCCAGGACGGTTCCACAGGTCGCCCCAGCAGTACTGGGTGACGTAATCCTGCATGTCGCGCGAGAAGTCGGTGGCGGCGGCCAGCGAGGCGTCCACGTAGGCATCGCCGAGCACGCGGCGGCGGGTGGCGAGCCCGGCGTTATAGAGGTCCTGATTCACGGCAGCTCCTCAAGCGAGAGTGGTTGCGGTCAGATACGAGCTAGATCGGCCCAGTCGCGGATGACGAAGGCGCCGTCGCCGTCGCCATCGACGCGGCAGGCGGAGTGGCCGCCGAAATGCCCGGGGAACACGAGCAGGGACCGGTCGACGGCCTCGGCCAGCAGACGGCGTCGGGTGGCGCGGGCCAGCGCCGGATCTTCGCAGAAACAGCTGTTGACGTCGGGGTCGCCGATCTGCGCGGGCGAGTGGAGGATGTCGCCGACGAACAGGGCCCCGGTGCCGCCGGACTGCAGCCGCAGCACCGACGAGCCCGGCGTGTGGCCGGGCTCGGCCTGCAGCACCAGCTCGGAGTTGATGCGATGCTGGCCGGCCCACAGGTCAATGAGGCCAGCCTGCTGCACCGGGCGCACGCTGTCCTCGAAGACATTCTGGTTGCCGTCGGCGGGCGGCCGGGGCGTGCGGATCGGATCCCAGAACAGGAAATCCGGCTCGCAGATGAGGTAGCGGGCGTTGGGGAAGGTCGGCACCCAGTCACGCCCTTCCAGGCGGGTGTTCCAGCCCACGTGATCGACGTGCAGGTGGGTGTTGATCACGATGTCGACATCCTCCGGCGACACGCCGGCCGCCCGGAGGTTGTCCAGATAGGCGGTGTCGTGGTGGGCGTAGGCGGGCGCGTACGGGCGTTCCTTGCCGTTGCCGGCGCCGGTGTCGAGCAGGATGACCGTTCCCTGGCTGCGGATGAGCCAGCTGTGCAGCACCGTGCGCAGGGTGCCGGTGGCGGCGTCGTAGAAGTCAGGGTCCAGCCAGTCCGCGTTGTCCGACCAGTAGCCGGGGCTGCTGTCGGGGAACAGGAAGCCCGGCGTGGCCGGGCTCTTCCCGGCGTACTCGGGCACGCGCGTCACCTCCGCGTCGCCGAGGAGAATGCGCGCAGGCTCGATCACCATGACCGATTGACCTCGGGCACCGGGTAGCGCTCCACCACCTCGGGCGGCACCGCGGCCGAGACGAAGTTCGCGGTCTCGAGCAGCCGGGGCGTCCAGTTGTTGCCCTTGGCCATGTTGCGGGTCTCGGCCATATAGGCGCTCCGCGCTTGCACGTCGTCGGTCATCTGCCGCTCGCGCGCTTCCCACGCGGCCAGCGCCTCCTCGATTGTGTCGTACTGGTCGAGGGCGTGGGCCAGGTCGACCGCGTTGACCATGCCGACGCCGGCCCCCTGGCCGAGGGCCGGGCACATCGCGTGGGCCGCGTCGCCTACCAGCACCGCCCGCCCGGTCGACCAGGGTGTCACCCGGTTGGTCTGGTAGTTGTCGTGCCGGCCGCCCTCGGCCTTGCCCGCGAGCTCGATGATCGGGACGAGATGGGGGAAGCGTTTCGACCAGACCTCAACGTCGACCGGGATCCTGGACGCGCGCTCGTTCTTGGTCTCGGCCATGAACGCGATGTAGAGCATGTCGGGGCTCATCGGGTGGTACAGCACGCGCATGGCGTCCGGCTCGAGCGTCCACCAGTCGAGGACGCGGTTCCAGCGCTCGCCCTTGAACTCCTCCGGGCGCGGGATCAGCACGCGGCATACGCCGTCGGAGTACTTCTTGCGCTCCTGGGTGAGGTCGCCGAGCGAGTTGCGGACCGCCGACCCGGCTCCATCGGTGCCGATCGCGAGGTCGGCCTCCAGCCGACTTCCGTCCGCCATCAGCAGCGCGCCCGCCGGGTCGGCGCCGACGGCGCGCGAGCTGGTGACGATCTCCACCCCGGCCGCGCGGGCGGCGTCGGCCAGCAGCGCGTGCAGCTTCGGCCGGGTGATCGCCCAGTAGGGGAAGCCGGGGACTTCGAGTGAGACCGACGTCCCGTTGAGGAACGTCTCGTAGTAGTCCGGCTTCACGCCATTGTCCTGGACCGACCGCGCGACGCCGATGACCTCGAGCGCGAGCATGGCGTTGCGCCACATGACGATGCCCGCCCCGAAGTCGCGGACGGTGTCGTTCTGCTCGTGCAGCCGGACCGACCAGCCGCGCTGGGCCAGTGCGGTGGCGAGCGTGAGCCCGGCGAAGCCGGCTCCCGCGACCTCTGCGTGCCGCGTCGGCGGTTGCGGTGTTGTCATCGCGGTACCTCTCAGTTATCGATGCGAAGCGGCGTCGCGCTGATCAGTCTTCGGCGTCTACCCAGACGGTGATGCGGCCGCGGGCCACGGTGTGAAAGTGCAGGTTGAAGCCGAGCACGACCGGGGTCAGGCCCGGGTCGATCTCGAGGGCGGGCACGTCCACCGCGTGCACGATGAAGACGTAGCGATGACGTCCGGATCCTGGTGGCGGGTTCGGTCCGATGTACTGAGGCATCCGCAGGTCGTTCGGGATGGTCAGCGCGCCCGCCGGCAGCGGGCCGCCGACGGCTCCGGCGTCGGCCGGGAGCGTGGTGACGTCGCCAGGGATGTTGGCGACCGCCCAGTGCATGAACCCGGTGCCGGTCGGCGCGTCGGGGTCGTAGCAGGTGAGCGCGAAGCTCTGGGTCTGCGCGGGAAAGTCGCTCCAGGCCAGGTGCGGTGAGGTGTTGGCCCCGCCGATCTGGGGGTCGCGGAAGATCAGCGGCATCTCCTCGCCATGCTTGAGGTGGTCGCTGCGCACCGTTAGCGCCGGGGCGGGGGTGACCGAGGCGTAAGGATCGTCTTCGCTCATGAGGGGGGCCTTGTCTTCGTGGTCGCTGTGTTCGTGGTCGCTGGGGGTGGAAAGCGGGTCAGGCCGGGGGCGCGGGGGTGCTGCGGACGCAGAACGCGCGGAGGGGACGGCGGATGTCCCAGGTGCCTGACCAGCCGCTTGGGAGCGCGAGGACGCCGCCGGGGCTGAGTTCGCGTCGGCTGCCGTCGCTGCCGACGAGGAGGCCGTCGCCGTCCAGGATGAAGGCGAAGAATCCGTGTCCGTCTGCCGCCCACGGGTACTGGCCGGGCGCACGCGACCTGATGTCGCAGCGGCCGTCTGGACCGTCGAAGATCACCGTGTCGGCGTCGGCCGGAGATCCGGGGGCGGCAGCCGGGCCCGGCGGCGCGTCGGCCAGCACCCGGTCGGCCGACAGGAACACGGACGCGACCGCTGCGGTCGGCAGCGGGGGTTCGGGGGTGGTGTGCAGGTAGACCTTGCGGATCGTCTCGCGAATATGCCAGCTTCCGACCCAGCCGAACGGGAGCACCAGCACGCTGTCTCCGGTCAGCTCGTGCGATGTCCCATCCTGGTCGACGATGGTCGCGTCGCCGGCGAGGATGTACATGAACGATCCGCGCTTGTCCTTGACGCGCGGGAACACCCCGGCGCCGCACGCCCAGATCGCGAAGAAGCCGTCGGCGCCGTTGAACACGGTCTTCTCGTGGGCGAAGGGCACGCCCTCGAGGATCGGCTCCATGGAGACCACCTCGGGCAGCGGCCCCTGCCGCACCTGCGCGGCGTTGAGGAACGCGGCCTGCGTCGTCTGGTCGTGCACGCTCACGGGACTCCTCCTGGCTGAGTGGAAGGGGCGACGGCGCTTTCTGCCACCGCCGGTATGCCGAGCAGCTCGAACGACGGCCGGTGCATGATGGCGTGCAACTCGTCATCGGTGATGGGGGTGAGGGCGAACTTCTGCATGTGGGCCACGACGCGAGCCAGCGCGGCCGCTTCGCTCTCGGCCGAGACCATCGGGGAATCGCTGCCGAACATCACCTTGTCGAGGACGCCGTATTCTTTGGCGGCCGACAGGGCGGTGGCCAGCACCGTCGGCCGGTTGGCGATCGCCGAGGTGTCTGCGTAGACGTTCTCATGCCGCCGCATTACCACGACCGTCTCGTGAACCCACGGATGACCCATGTGCGCGATCACGATGCGCAGCTCGGGGAAGGCGATCGCGACGTCGTCGAGCAGCAGCGGGTTGGCGTCGGCGAGGCGGCCCGCGTTGGCGAAGATCGCGCCCTGATGGATCATCACCGGCAACCCGAGGCGTTCGGCGGTCGAGAAGACCCGCATCGTCAACGGGTTCAGCGGTGACGTTCCCTGATAGATCGGGCCGAGCTTGATGCCGCGGAGTCCCAGATCGGCGTCGCATCGCTCGATTTCGGCGACAGCGTCGTGGCGAGTCGGATCCACCGACATAAAGCCGACGGTCTGACCTCCGACCTCCCGCACGAAGGCGGCTACCGCGTCGTTGGGCACCATGATCCCGGACGCCTGGGCCTGCAATCCGAACACGATCGTGCGGGCGGCGGGGAAGACCTGCCGCCGGTATGACTCGACGGTCACGCTGTCGATGGCCCCCGCGGCCAATCGGGTCGAGACCCGGCCCAGCCCATCGGTCCACGGCGGCTGCTGATGATCCGGGATCCAGAAGTGCGTGTGCACGTCGGTGATCATGAGTGACTACGCCTCGCTTCGCAGGTACAGAATCGCCAGTGCATTGGGGTGATTGAGGTGCGATTTGAGACACGTGAGACTGATAGGTCAGTGATTGGCAAATCACCGCTCCGTGGCCTAGTTGGTAACCAGAGAGTACGGCTACCATACTAGTTGGTCAAGGGGCTGGCGGGGAGAAATATGCCCGTAGCTCAGGGGAAACATCGATCACTTGACACACGAACGACCAGTGACAGTTGGCCGCTATCTGGGTTACCATGTCAGATTCGAATCCAGGGGCGGCATGGTCGGCCTCGCTCGCCTGGCATCACTAGTATGGTAGCCGGAGGCAAATGCAGCTCTCCGCGCTCGAGCGCACGCTCGCGCCGATGAAGGGATGGATCACGGTCTTGGGGAGCTCTGAGGCACGCGCCGAAGCCGGCCTGATGTCACTGCCGAGGTCAGATGCTGCCGCGGCCGGGCGGACGGCTCCGGTCGCGGCCGGCAAGGGGTCGATGAAGGATGCCATCGTCTCGCAGCTGCGGCAGGAGATCGCCTCGGGAGTCCTCGCCTTTGGCGAGAAGCTCTCCGAGGCCCGGCTCGCCCAGCGATTCGGCGTCAGCCGGATGCCGGTTCGGGAGGCGCTCAAGGAGCTGGAAGCCTCCGGCTTCGTCGCCATCGAGCACCGGCGAGGGACGTTCGTCCGACGCCTGAGCCGACCCGAGATCCTCGATCTTTACGAGGTCCGCGAGGCAGTGGAGTGCATGGCCGCCCGGTTGTGCGCCAACCGCGCCAGCAACGAGATCGTCGCCCTGCTCGATGAGGTGATGGTGGCCATGGCCGAGGCCGTCGAGCGGTGCGACGCCGACGGGTACAGCGCCACCGACGAGCGGTTGCACGAGCTGATCATGCAGGGCGCGGGCAACAGCCCGCTGGCCGATTACTACCGCCACCTCAAGCAGCAGCTGCACCGGGGTCTGCTGTCGTTGATCGTGACCCGGCGCGAAGGCCGGATGGAACGGTCCCTGGCCGAGCACCGGGCGATCGTGAGCGCCATCCAGGCCCGCGACGCCCAGGCCGCCGAGACCGCGATGCGCACCCATGTGCAGCAGGGCAGGCTGGAACTGGCGGCCGAGGTCCAGCACAAGTTCGCGCTGTAGCCGAGCTTGGCTATCGCTCGTACCGGCGGATTCAGATCTGACATGGTAATGGCGATGGCAGCCGACGGGTCCTCGTCGACAGTTCAGCGAGTGATCGATGTTTCCCCTGAGCTACAGGCACATTTCTCCTCGGAAGCCTCTTGACCAACTAGTATGGTAGCCGTACTCTCTGGGTACCAAACAGGCCACGTAGCAGTGATCTGCCAATACTGACCTATCAGTCTCGCCCGTCTCAGGTCACGTCTCGCCTGCCGTTGCGGGCCGTGGAAATGACGCCCCCTGATCAATTCGTCATGACCGTCGATGCCGACGAGGAAATGTCCGCTACTCACCCCGGGAAAGGGGCCAGCATGACTGAGGTGTCGCAGCAGGTCGGCGGCGGGCCAGTTGGGGGGGAGGTCGAGTCGCATTCGATCGACATCATCCCCGACGATGAGCGCGGCGGTAAGGTAAGCGGCCAGTTCACCCTGTGGTTCGCGACTAACGCCAATGTCTTTAACTTCGTGCTCGGCGGCTTCGCGATTCTCTTCGGCCTGAACGTCTTCTGGGCGCTGATCGCGATGTTCCTTGGCGCTTTCCTCGGGCTGGCGTTCACGTCGCTGCACGCGGTTCAGGGACCGCGACTCGGGGTTCCGCAGATGATCCAGTCCCGTGGCCAGTTCGGCTTCTACGGCGCGGTGTTCGTGTTCCTGGCGTCCATCGTGCTTGACGTGGGCTACTTGGCGGCCCAGCAGGTCGTGCAGGCGCAGTCGCTGAACGACCTGACCAGCGCGGTCAGCATCCCGGTCTGGATCATCATCGTGACGATCCCGGCGGTGCTGCTCGCGATCTTCGGCTACGGCTGGATCCACCGGATCCAGCCGACCCTGACCGTGGTGTTCGCGGGGGCGCTGCTGGCGGCGGTGATCTTGACCGCGACGAGCGGCGACAGCCTGGCCAAGGGGATGGGCGGCTTCCATCTGTCGAGCTTCCCGATCTTCGTCGCCGCGGTCGGGCTGTTCTTCATGAACATGCTGAGCTGGGCCGTGTACGTGTCGGACTACTCGCGCTACCTCCCGAGGAACGTGAGTGCGTCACGGACCTTCTGGGCCGTGTTCGGCGGGAACGCGCTCGGCGCGTGCTTGTACGGCGGCCTCGGCATCTACATCACGGCGGTCGCGCCGACCGCCGACAGCGTGGTCTCGCTCGGCTCGATCGCGGGCAAGTGGATCCTGCCCATCCTGGCGCTGAGCCTGCTGGGCAGCGACGCGCTGAACGCCTACACCGGGATGCTGGCGCTGGAGAGCGTCCGCAGCACCTTCCAGAAGGTGATGGCGTCGCGGACGGCCAGGATCATCGGCCTGCTGATCATGTTCATCGCCGCCACCATCCTGGCCGAGACCGGGTACAAGACGTTCCTGACCTCGTTCGAGAACTTCATCAACGTGCTGCTGTTCTTCTTCGTGCCGTGGAGCGTGATCAACCTCGTCGACTTCTATATCGTGAAGAAGGGCCGCTACGACGTGGCGTCGTTCTTCACCCCGAACGGCGTCTACGGCGGCTGGCGGTGGACCGCGCTCATCCCCTATGTGATCGCGCTCGGCGCCCAGGTCCCCTTCATCGACCAGACCCTCTACGTCGGCCCGATGGTAAGCGTCCTCGGCGGCGCCGACATCTCCTGGCTGGTCGGCTTCGTGGTGGCCGGCGTCGGCTACCTCATCGCCATCCGCATCACCGGCGGCCAGGCCCGGCTCACCGCCCCCGAGCCCCAGGGCGCAGTCAGCTCCTGAAGGGAGCGATGTCCACGACGCCATGATCGTGACCGATATCCCGCTGGGGGATATCGGTCACGATCATGAAGTCCAGTAGCCGAGCGGGCGAGTCCAGTGGTCCTTGCCCCACCTGGTCATGGGCGGTCACGGTAGCGGTCCTGCGGGCGTGCCGTCGCGGGCCACGTGATCGGGGTTGGGTGGAACCAGGGACCGTTCGGGATGAGGATTTTGATCTTCTGTCGCCTGCTGAGAGACCTCGGCGCCAGGCTAGGAGCGTCCGGCGGCGGGCGCTGATTCGGTGCCGCCCGCGCCGTGCAAGCGCGCATCACCGATCATCAGGACCGCGCTGATGAGGACTGCCGCGGCGAGCATCACCACGACCAGCAGCCAGAATGCCCAAGCGGGCCAGTCGAAATGCCGCACGATCTGCCAGGTCTCGCCTGCGGCCGGTCCTGCGCCGTCGCACTCCTCCTGCAGGCCCGGCGGCGCGTACTGGCCCAGCAGGAAGGACGCGCGCCTGGCCGGCCCCAGACTCGCTGGGGCCGGCCAGGCGCGCGGGATGTTCGCCGCGTGGCGCGACGGTAGTAGCTGGCCGGCGAGGTCACATGCCGGACGGGTTGACGGGTCGGTTCCTGCGGCCGCTCTTGGACTGCGTGCCAGTCGTCTGGCCGGCCGCAGGGTTCGGCGCGGTGGTGACCGGGGTGGTCGTCGGGGTCGTGGTGGTGCCCGTCGCCGCGCCCTTCGCCGTCTGCTGCGCCAGGTTGTAGGAGACCGCCGTCGCGACGCCGTTCCCGTCCAGGGTGACGTTGACCGGGTTGGCCAGGCCGTAATTGGAGCAGCTGAGGTTGACGAAGGACATCGACAGCCGGTTGCCCAGGAACGTGGCCAGGTTGTCGCCGATCGCCGCCACCGGGCTGGCGAAGGCGGCGTCCGCGGTCATGTCCAGATTGTCTCTGTTCGCGGCGATATTCACCATATTCTGGCAGTAGCTGGCCGCGACGATCGCCGGGTTGGTGTTCGCCGCGAGCAGCGGCTGGTCGACGAGAGAGCGGTAGACGTTGGTCTTGGCGATGCTCATCTGGCCGCCGACCAGCGTCATCTCGTCGTTCGGCGGGATGACCGCGATCGTGCCCTGCTGGTCGGCCCGTGCCTGCAGCTCGTTCAGCGCCTGCGACGGCCCGTCGGCCTTCGGGTAGGTGGAGTCGGGCGCGGTGAACGGCGTGCATCCGTTCGCCGGGTCGACGAACTCGCTGAGCAGCGCGTCGTCACTGCCGTTGATGAGGACCGTAGCGCCCGTGAGGGTCGCGTTGTTAGCCGGCGAGTTCTGCGCGGTCTGCCCGCTTGCGGTGATCAGGTACTGGCTGACCACGTTGTCGCTCTGGTCCTGGTCGATCAGGGCGAAGTCACGCGTGGTCTGGCAGGCCTGACCATCGGTCGCCGTGCCAGCGGCAGGGATGCTGAGCTTCCCGTCGGCGACGTCCGCGTTGGCGGCCCGGTAGAAGGCCACCGCGTTGCAGGTCGACACCTGTCCGATGAGCGACTGGCCGAGGGCGTCGACGCACTTGCCCCCGACGGCGCCGGCACCAGTAAGGTACAGGTTGGTGCCGTTGAAGCCGACGCTGATCTCCACCACAGAGCCGGCCGCGAGGGCCGGCGCCACGGGCGTCACAGCGGGCTGGGTGCCCGCGGTGACCACGAGCGGGCTGTAGACCGACAGCTGCCCGCTCGGTGCCAGGATCGTCGCCTCGACGAACGCGCCCTCCGTGCCGGCGTTGGCCATCGAGCAGCCGTCGCCGAGCTGCCACGGCGTCGCCAGGCCGGCCGCGCTAAGCGGGTTGGCCGGGACGCTAAGCGAGCAGTTCATCGAGGTCGCGGCCTGCGCCGCGGTCTGCCTGGTGTTGATCGCCGCGCCGGTGCCGTCGACTGGCCTTGTCGCGACGTCTCCGAGCTGGGCGGTGGCGACCGCGCCGCCCGCGAACGAGTTGGCGGGCGCCACCGTGGCTCCCGTGCCGGTGCTCGTGCTTGGGCTCGCGCTGGCGGTTGCGCTAGCGCTCGCCGTGCCCGATGCCGATGTCGTGGGAGACGCCGATGGCCCCTGATGGTGCCGGGCGAACGACGAGTCCGCCACGTTGATTGACCCGCCGTGTACCGCGATGACCGCCGCTCCGATCGCGACGCCAGCCGCTACCGGAATGGCGATCACGGCCGCTATGCGAGCGCGACGCTTAGCTCGCGAGCGCTGACGCACTGTGCGCCTCTGGCCGGTGAGCATTCATTCACCTCCGTGTCCGCATTGACTGTTAGAAGTGGGTGCCGGTGATCGTCGCCCCGACGCCCGTCGGCGCGGGAGCAGGAGCGGTCACGGTCGGCTTGGCCGTCGGGGTGGCCATCGGCTTGCGGTTGGTCGTGGCCGGCGCCGCGAACAGCACCAGTTGCGCCTTGAGGGTGCGGCCGACGCGCTCGCCGAAGACGAAAACGAGGTCACCCTTCGCGATGCGCGTGACCCTGGTGTTCATGGTCCACCGGGAGGGCACCTTCATGGTGCCGCCGGTCATGGCGGACATCCCGGTCGCGGTCCCTCCGACGTTCTTGGTCTTCGTGGCGCCGTTCACGTGCCACACCTTGATCGTGCCGTTCGCGGACTTGACCGCGAACTCGTTCTTGCCCACCGCCACCACGGTGCCGCGCTGGATGAAGATGATGGCGTGGTGCCACGACTGGGTCCAGTAGTTGGTGATCGGCTTCATGTGCGAAATGGTCGTGAGCGACGTACTCGGCGACTTGCTCCAGTCCTCGACCGCCGAGGACACCGCGCTGGTGTAGCTCATCGTCCGGCCGCTCGCCTGGGAGAACCCGGCCGACTCGGCAGTTTCTGTGCCGCCGTGGCTGGCACCTACCGCCACCAATGCTGCCGTCGTGCCGCCCGCGAGTACCACTGCGGCGGCCGCCAGGCTCATCCGCAGGGATATCCCGCGGATTCCGCGCTTGCGCATGGATGCCTCCTCACTGGGGCTGCACCCGCCCTGCACGCCCGTTCGGTTCTGACGGCATCGACATTGCCCCGCCCGCGGCCGGAACAGCGGCGATTTGAAGGTCACGTAATGGGCCCGTAGGAGTGATAACGCGTCGATTAACAATTGATCACGACTGATTGCGGTCGGAAATGATCGCCTAGTGGGTTCCCCAGGCCAGTAAGGCCCGAGTACATCGAGGGCTTCCATAACGGCCGCCGTCGCCACAGTGCCCTCGGGTGGGTCAGCCCGCTAGAGTTCGAAACAGAGCGCCGTCACCGGGCCACAGCTCCTCAGGACCGCTACCCCTAAACCGGGGCATGATCGCGATGCCGTCAAAGCGGGCCAAGCTCAGGGGTCGACGAGCGACAAGGCCAACTGCGACAGCCGCCCCGCATGCAACCAGACCGTCCATCTATAGTATTCGATGCTATAGTTGGCACGTGTCTGGACGCGGCGAACTGCTCCGCGAGGTGATGCGCGAAACGCGCACCACCCAGTCAGCGCTGTCTCGCCTTAGCGGCGTTCGCCAGCCCAGCATCAGCCAGTTCCTTTCAGGCACCGTTGACCTCAGCGATGATCAGCTCGACCGGCTGCTGTCCTGCATGGGCTACCGCCTCGAGGTGAGCCGACGACCTGTCGTCCCTGACCTCACCCGCTCCGAGCGGCGGTCCTGGCGCCTCCACTGCCGGCTCTCCATCCGCCTGACCCCGGCTAGCTTGGAGGAGTGGCGTCCCGTCATCGAGCGCAACCTCAAAAGGCTCCGCAGCGGCGTGACCGGCCAGCCGCACAGCCGCAACCTCGATCGGTGGGAGTCGCTCGTCGGGCACGGCGACGAGCTCGCCCTGCACCGGGTCCTGACCGGCCTCGACCGCGACTCCATCGAAATGCGC
>Ga0302326_10015967_pt1 | contig 15751 bp, 10 predicted proteins | sample Palsa_T0_3_FD_202264 | JGI IMG/M metagenome (GOLD analysis project Ga0302326, IMG submission 202264) | Peat permafrost microbial communities from Stordalen Mire near Abisko, Sweden - Palsa_T0_3 | ecosystem: Environmental > Terrestrial > Soil > Palsa > Peat permafrost | place: Sweden: Abisko... | reverse complement strand
GCGCCACTTCAGAAGAACGTCTTCGGTCACCGGCAACGTGCGCTGCAGATCAAACATCGGACGAACTTTGAAAGTAAGCCAACACTGCAAAGCTGCTCGCTTTTGAGCATCCGGGCTTAGCTCTATGCCGTATCGAATCTCCGCCAGGCTCACGACGCTGACATAGAGTTCGGAGAGCGGAGCAGACGGAACGAACTCCAGAACCTTCCGCTCGGCTTTGGGCTTGCGCAACTCCGAGATAACGTTGGTATCAAGCAAGCATCCCGTCAAAGGGAAACATCCCGCACCAATGGTGAAGGAACGCGCGATGGTTCTATATCGACCTCAGGATAAGGACATGCCTGCAAGCCGCGATCAAATCAGCCCCGGTTCTGGTATCCAGATCGGAAGAACGCAACGCTGCCCGAATAAGGTCTTCGGGGCTATTAAAGGCCCCTGTCCGCATCCACTGCCGGATCAACGCCTCAACGTCGGGGCTCGTGATTTCGATGGTCATGACTGTGGGCCTCCTCTTTCCACAGTAACGGATGTGGGGCTTTCTGTCACGAAGTTCAAGACATACAAGGCCCAGAGCTTCGAGCGTGGTGCCTGATTGCGGTTGGATCGGCTCCCGCCCCTTTCCGCAGGCACCGGGCGAAATCCCCTCCCGTGGGGCAACCCTGCTTCCCATCTCGCGCCTAAAATCGATGCTAACAGCAGTCTGGAAATTTCGTATTACTGTAAGGAGGACAACAGCGCTATGTGGACATCGGCATTCCGGGAACAGTTCGCGCAGGATCTTCGCTACGGCATCCGGGCCATGGCAGCCAACAGGCTTTTCACCGCGATGGCGGTGCTGTCGCTCGCGCTCGGCATCGGCGCGAACACCGCGATCTACAGCTTCATGGACGCCATCTTCGTGCGCTTGCTGCCGGTGCAGCATCCGGAGCAACTGGTTGTACTTCGGTGGCATTCAACGGGCCGCGCCGGGGTTGTTCATGGCGTGAACGGCAGCATGTATCGGGATGGAAAATCGGGCAGTGTCAGCCCGAACTTCCCGTTTGCCGCATACCAGACGCTGCGCGACAGCAAAGATGTGGTTTCGACCTTGTTCGCGTACGCGCAGGCCTGGCAGATCGACATCGTGGCGCGGAATCAGGCTGAGGCGGGACGCGGCCTTTACGTCTCCGGTAATTTCTATTCCGGACTTGGCGTCGTACCGGCCGCCGGCCGTTTAATCAACGGCGACGACGATCGCGCGGGTGCCCCACCCGTCGCAGTGCTCGCATACAAATACTGGCAAAGCCGCTTCGCATCCGATCCGGCGGCGGTAGGTCAACCGATCGTTGTCGACAATATTCCGTTCACCATCGTCGGCGTTTCCGCGCCCGGGTTTTTCGGCGTCGATAGCTCATCCGACCCCTCCGTCTTCCTGCCCCTCCACACCATTTCGACGCTTGCTCCCAAACCAGCCGAGGACGCCAAGCGGCGGTTTTTCACGAACACATTCTACTGGGTGGAAATGATGGGAAGGCTGCGTCCCGGGGTAACTATCGAACAGGCGCAGGCGGTACTCGCCGGCGAGTTCCACTCCTATGCGATCGGGACCGCCGCCAACGAAAAGGAGAAGAAGGTACTGCCCTGGATGCTGGTCCAGGAGGGTGCGGGCGGCCTCGATTCGCTGCGCCGCCAGTACTCGAAGCCCCTCTACGTCCTGATGGGAATGGTGGCTCTCATCCTGCTGATCGCCTGCGCCAACATCGCCAATCTGCTTTTGGCCCGGGCGACCGCGCGGAGGCGTGAAATCGCCATTCGGCTTAGTCTGGGGGCCAGCCGCATGCGCGTGATCCGGCAGCTGCTGACGGAGAGCGTCCTCTTATCGCTGACCGGCGGAGTGCTCGGCCTTCTGGTTGCCATCTGGGCCATCCGCTCGATTTCATGGCTCCTTTCGGATGGCCGCGAAATGACTTTTCGAGTGATGCTGAACCTGCCGGTGCTGGACTTCACATTTGGATTAGCCGTGTTGGCGGGGATCGTTTTCGGTCTCGCGCCCGCTCTGCAAGCCACTGGGGCCAATGTGGCGCCCGCACTCAAAGAAACCCGCATCGCCTCTTCACGCGGACGCGCCCGCTTCAGTCTGAGCCGGATGCTGATCGTTTCCCAGATCGCGATCTCGTTGTTACTGGTGATCGCAGCCGGCCTGTTCGTCCGCACGCTGACGAATCTCCATTCCGTAGAGTTGGGCTTCAACCGCGAGAACATTCTGCTCTTCAGCCTCAACGCACGCCAGTCGGGTTATAAAGAGGGCGCTCTTGCGCGATTTTATGGAGATCTGACAGCGAATTTCCAGTCCATTCCCGGCGTGCGCAGCGCCGGTCTCTCGAGTTTCCCTCTGGTCGCCGGATACTGGGACGACGAGGATCTGACCGTTCCGGGATACCAGCCACCCGATGGCAAGCCGCCCAGCACTGCCACTCTCACGGTCAATCCGGCATTTCTGCAGACCATGCAGATTCCACTGGCGCTGGGGAGGCAGATCGAAGAGCGCGATATGACGTCGCCGAAGGTGGCCGTAGTCACCCAGCGGTTTGCACAGCAGTTCTTCCCAAAGGTGAATCCTCTCGGCCAGCACATCGGGTTGGGACGGGACAAGCCAGCGGATATCGAAATCGTCGGCGTTGCGAAGACCGCGCTCTACAACTCCGTCAAGGAATCGGAAACGCCGCCCTTGGTCTACGTGCCTTACACGCAGGATCTGCAGAGACTCGGACAGGTCTTCTTCGAACTGCGGACGACCGGCGATCCGATCACGCTGTCGAATACCGTCCGGCAAATTGTGCACCGGGCGAGCGCCAATGTCCCGGTCTCACGATTCAATACCCAGGCGGCGCAGATCGATCAGACGATCGCGCAGGAACGTACGTTCGCCGATCTCTGCACGTGTTTCGCGGCGCTCGCTCTGGTGATTGCGTGCGTGGGCTTATACGGAACCATGGCGTACAGCGTGGCGCGGCGCACCAGCGAGATCGGGATTCGCGTGGCGCTGGGAGCGCAGCGCGGGCGGGTCATGTGGATGGTGCTGCGGGAAGTGTTTGTGCTGGCCGCAATCGGGCTGACCATCGGCCTCGCGGCGGCATGGGAGACTTCGCACTTCGTGGCCTCATTTCTGTTCGGAGTGAAGCCAGACGATCCGATTGCGACGCTGGTATCGGTAGGCGTCTTAATCGCCGCGGCACTGGCGGCCGGTTACGCGCCCGCGTGGAGAGCTTCACGCATCGATCCGATGGTCGCGCTTCGGCACGAGTGATGTGGCCTCGTCCCAAGGTGGGACAGGCGCTTTCGCCTGTCGAGGTGTGGGATAGGCGCTTGCGCCTGCCCGCTCGGTGTTTCAACGGTGCTGCCGAGTAGCTAAGCCAGCGGCCTAAACTGTGGAGTGTGTCCCCCCTTCCCTTCTCAGAAGCCCGCACCCGAGTCCTGGACGAAGTCCGCGCCCAGCAATTCGAACCCAAAATCGAATCGGTAGCTCTCCACAAAGCCCAGTTCCGCGTCCTTGCCGAGAATATCGTCGCCGATCGCGATTATCCCCCCTTCGACCGCTCGGTCCGCGATGGGTTCGCCGTCCGTTCCGCCGACCTGCCGGGCAGTCTCAACCTGATCGGAGAAGTTCGCGCCGGAGAAGCCTTCGCAGGCGTCGTCCAGACAGGAGAAACGGTAGAAATTATGACGGGCGCGCCAGTCCCGGCGGGCGCCGATGCCGTCGTCATGGTCGAACATTGCACCCGGCATGAAGACGGCGCCGTCTCCACGGACCGTGCCCTGGAACCGGGCGACAACATCGCGCCGCGGGGCTGCGAAGCCAAAGCGGGCGTCGTTCTGCTCAGCTCCGGAACGCGTATCGATTACACCGCCGTATCGCTGCTCGCCACCACCGGCCACGGCTGTGTCCAGGTGTTCGCGCAGCCACGCGTGGCGATCGTGTCAACCGGAGACGAAATCGTGAATGTAGCCGAACAACCCGCCGCCCATCAGATCCGCAATTCCAACGCGTGGTCGCTCGCCGCGCAGGTGGAGCGCGCGGGAGCCATCCCTCTGGTCCTGCCGATCGCCCGCGACACCCGCGAGGAAACCCGCAAGCTCATCGAACGGGGCCTCGTCGAAGCGGACCTGCTGCTGCTTTCCGGCGGCGTATCCGCGGGAAAATACGACGTCGTGGAACTGGCGCTGGCGGATCTCGGCGCGGAGTTCTTCTTCGACCGCGTCCTCATCCAGCCCGGCCAGCCGCTGGTCTTCGGGCGCGCACAAGGCAAGTTCTTCTTCGGCCTGCCGGGAAATCCCGCGTCCACCATGGTGACGTTCGAACTTTTCGCACGGGCGGCCATCGACGTCATGTCCGGTGCGGCTGAAGCCCCTTTAACGGCGACGCCGGCTCGCCTCACGCGCGACTTCCGGCACCGCACCGGCCTCACACGTTTTCTGCCGGCCCACCTCGAGGGCGGGGAAGTGACTCCCGTGCCGTGGCAGGGCTCAGGCGACGTCCCCTCGCTCTGCCGCGCCAACGCCTTCCTGATCGCTGACGCGGACCATGGCGAATACGCCGCGGGCGATCTGATTCAAGTCCTCCCGAAGTAGCGATGAAACAAAGGTAGGACAGGCGGTTCCGCCACACACAAGTCAGATTCGGATGTGGGGCGGGCAATCCTGCCACACCGGATTGGTACTGTGAAACACCCTTCAATTCCGGATTCAAAGGCCGTCCTGGGATTCAGGTTGCGAGAGTAGCAGCGGGGCGAAACATCTGGCTATGCGGCCACGCCAACGTAATCGATTGAAGCGTGTTGGGTTCTGGGATCGGTTCGCCTATTTCCCGGTCGTTAGCCAAACGTCGTTAGCCAAACGGTCGTTAGCCAAACGGTCGTTAGCCAAACCCGGCCCCGCCTTCAAGCCGCCGCAGCTTGCGCCGCCGGCAGCACCGCCAGCTCCCGCAGCACCGCCGCCTCCACCCCGCATTCACAATGTTCCTGCCTAATCGACCCGGCCAGCCCCGTCCGCCGGCCATCGACCCACAACTCCCCCTCCTCGATCCGCGCATCCGTCCCCTTATTCAAATGCAGACCGCTATGCGTCTCACACTCGCGCGCAATCACGGCCCCGTCCCAATCCCGCAGTTGCTCGAAAACCGGTACCCGAAACGCCCGCCAAAGCAGATCCCGCTGCCGCTGATCCAGCGGCGCGCCCGAAACATCCGTCAGCACCACCACCGCAAACGAAAGGCCCGATAAATCTACCAGCCCTTTCATGCGCGCATCCGCCAGATCGAGTGCCCGTTGCAGCGGCGCGGCGATCGCCTCCGGAGCCTGTGCGCACAACTCCTCCAGCGTCGTACCTTCATACAGCGCAACTCTACCCGAAAAATTCAAAGGAAACGCTACAGGCGCCTGGCACTGCTGGCCAGAGCGAGCATTCGAACCGGTGAGTTGACGGCGCAACCCCGCGAAGGAAAAAGAAATCAAACTACCGAGTTAGTGGTTTTCGGTGAGGAAATTCTCATTAAATTCCCTCCCAAAATGGCACGCGCCGTTGCCTCGTCCGCTCCAATCTGCCGGAGCGCCGCAACCTGGTCGTCAAAAACCCGCTTCACCCACCCGCGCGGAAACCACGACGAATCGGACCCGAACAGCAAACGCTTCGGCCCCAGCACGTCCAGCGCCTTGCGAAAAACGCGCGCCAGATCCAGTTCCTCTGTCTGATACCGCATCCACCCGTTCGAACTGGATGTGTCCAGATAAACGTTCGGGCACAGATCCGCCACCATCAGAGCCTCCCGGAAATAACCCGCCCCGAAATGCGGAATCACAAAATTCACGCGCGGAAAATTCGAAGCCAGTGCGTGCAGATCGATGGGGTTTGAAAACCGCATATCGAAATGCGACGCCAGCCCGAGCTTCTTCCGGAACCCGATACTCAGCGCCCCGCAATGCACATATACCAGCGCCGAAGGGTGCCCCGCCAGCACCTGCACCAGCCCCCAGACCTTCTGCTCGTGCAGCGAATAACGGTGCATGGCCGGAAAGAGAAAAACACCGTTGACGTGGTCCTCCGCGCTCGCCGTCTCGAACCGGATATCGGGACTGGGCAGCGTCGGATTCGCCATATAAACCGCGCTGAACCGGTCCGGATAAATGTCCACCGCCTCGCCCACTGAGAACGTATCGTTCGGGATACTGGCAATCAGCATGGCACGCGAGACCCCGTTCCGGTTCATTTCCGCAACCCAGCGGGCGGCCAGATCGGCCGAACTATCCGGCGAATCCCAACCCAGCAAACCGGCCACATCGGGATCCCCTTTCTGCTCCGCCAGCGACTTAAAAAAGGCGGGCGAAAAGAAGTGGACGTGCGCGTCCGCCACCTCGATTTCGCCCCAAGGCGTCATCGCCATCAGAGCGAACCCAGCAGCTTACTGGCCTGCCCGATCTGCTCGTTCAGCGTATGCAGAACCTGCGCCACCTGCTGCGCCTGCTGTTCCGCTTCCTCCGGATTGCCTGCCTCCACCGCCTCCCGGATGCCCGGCAGCGTCTTCACCGCATAACCCGTATACTTGCCCGGCGCATAAATACGATGACGGAACCAGGGTCGCCCCGGCAGGCCCGGATCGAGCGTCAGATCGCGCTCGCTGCGGTAAAGAATCTGATCGAGCGCCGCCAGTTTCTGGTCGTTGGCCGCGTTCAGCTTCGGCTGCGCCTTTCCATAAGCGTTGTCGAAAGTGGTAGCCGTTTTCGAAAGCTGGGCCACTTCGGCGCGCACTTTTGAGAGATCCGGCTTGCGCTTCTGATTCGGAAGCTTCTCGATCTCATCCAGATAGCGCCCGATAGTCGCCGAAAGATGCCCGAATTCAAAGGGCAGCACGGGCGCGTCCGCCAGCCGCATCCCCAGCGTCGCGTCCACCTGCGCCAGCGTCTTGCCGTAAACGAAGTTGGTATCGGAGAAATGCGTATACCAATAGAAATCGTCGTAGTTGGAGTGGTAGACGCCACCGCCGCCCTCACCGCCAAAGCCAACATTCAGACTCGCAATTCCCAAGTGCTGCAGGAACGGCGTGTAATCGGAACCCGAACCGAGCGGCGTGATGCGGAACTCACCCGCGGGCGTGGGCGTTTCGCCATCGGGCGCTGCCCCCGCGCCGCCCCGGCCACGCCGCGGACGCGTCAATATCTCTTCCAGCAGGGTCTTGCCGCTCACCGGATCTTTAATGTCACGCACTACTTCCTGCGTGAAGCTTTCGAGTGAATGCGAACCGCCGATTCCCAGCCGCCCCTTCCCGTTCGAATCGGAGTTGACGTAGGCCACCAGCTTTTCGCTCAGTTCGTCGGCGTGCTTCTCCATATATTCCGTCGACCCCACCAGCCCGAACTCTTCCCCATCCCAAAACGCCAGCATGATGGTGCGTTTCGGCTTCCACCCTTTGCGCGTCAGCTCCGCATATGTCCGGGCTGTCTCCATCAGCGGACCCGCCCCCGAAAGGGGATCGCTCGCGCCATGTACCCACGCATCGTGATGATTGCCCTGCAGAATCCACTGATCCGGGAATTCGCTGCCAGGGATTTTCACGATCACGTCATAAAGAGGATGCGTCGAGTTATCCATCGTCACTGCCAGATGTACCTTCGTGCCGCCCGGTCCCAGGTGATACGTGATCGGAAGCGCGCCGCGCCATGCTTCGGGCGCCACCGGACCGTCCAGATTTGCCATCAGCGGCTGCGCGTCGGCGTAGGAAATCGGGATCACCGGGATCTTCATCATGGTGGCGGCTTCGCTCAGCGGCAGCCGCTTCGAGCCGGGTTCGGAAGCCCAGCCGGGCGAGAGCGGATCGCCGGGGTAGAGCACCATGTCCATCACGCTGCCGCGCTGCACGCCGTCCGGCGGACGGTACGCCCCCTTCGGATAAACGTCCCCGGCGAAATAGCCGTCGTCTTTGGGGTCGGAGTAGATCAGGCAGCCCACCGCGCCGTGCTCGTACGCAACCTTCGGCTTGATGCCGCGCCAGCTACCGCCATACCGCGTGATGACGATCTTGCCTTTGACGTCGACGCCCTGCTGTTTGAGGGTGTCGTAATCGGCGGGCACGCCGTAGTTGGCGTAAACCAGTTCGGCGGTCACATCGCCATCGCCGGAATAGGCGTTAAAGCTGGGGACCTGATCTTTGTCGGACGAATTTTTGTCCACTGCGATGGGCGGTTCTTCGAGTTTTGCTTTGAACGCGGTGGGCGCCGTCATTTCGAGCGAGCGCGACTTCGGGGTAGGCAGCAGCGCTTCGTACTGTTCGATGTGGGCGTCGAGGCCGTATTCCCGCAACTGGGCGAGGATGTATTCGGCGGTTTCCTTCGATGCCGGAGTGCCGGCGAGGTGCGCCTGATTGGATAATTTTTCGACGAAAGTGCGCACGCGGGCGGCGTCCGGGACAGCGCGCGCCTGCTGTTCCCAGTCGGTTTCGGTCTTTTGGGACGCGGCGTCGAAACCGCGAATGGTGTCGTTGGCTGCCGGGTGCAGGGCAAGCGGGCCTGCCAGTGCCAGTGCGGCGCAGGCGATGCGAAGCTTCATTTCGGAAGTTTAACAGCATATCCCCTCAAACATCGCCGCTTCCCGCCGATAAGACTCTCAGGAGCATTCCGCATTGCACGCCTGCTTACCCAGACCGGAAGCCGATGGCACTCAAAGTTCCGCTCGTCCGACCCCCGACCGTGAACGCAATCGCGCCTGCCCCGGCTGCGGCGGGCGGCTGCTGCCCGCCGGCTATTGTCTCGCCGCCAAAGAGGGCTTCTGGCTCGACCGGAAATGCGCCAGATGCCACGAAAGAACGGTAGCAGTCTCCGGATACGCGGCAAGGCCACTATGATCCTCGACTTGACGCAGTAATTGTGTGGTTATATGCTTCCTGTGTCCGGCCAAGACCATCGCAAGTCGGCAATGGGTCTGGGGCGAAACTGTCTGAATCCGATGCCAAACAGGAAACAGAAACGAATGGTCGAGGACCCGGTGACTCGCCGGAATTTCCTCAGCGCCGCCGCGACTGGAACCGGAGCCGGTTTCGCCGCGCTGGCCGACCCCGGCACTGCGGCGGCCCAGGCAGTCGGCGTGAAGAAAAACGATCTGCCGGACCTGACCATTAAGCAGGCGAAGGTTTATATTACCGACGTCACCGGCCTGCACCGTCTGAACGGCGAGCCCGGCGAGATTGTCGCGCTTGTTACCAACAGCGGTATCGAAGGCAATTACACTCTGGGCAATCGGGACCGGACGCCAGGCTGGCTGGACTGGGCGAAAGCCACGCTCGTAGGAAAGAACGTAATCGACCTTCTTCCCGTATTGAACGCCACCACCGGAATGCAGAGCCTGGGAGGCTTTAACCCGCGTGCGCGAACCGGCGGTGGCGTGCCGCGCGCAGGCAGCACAGCCGCTCTGCGGCCACCGACGGGAATCAACAATTTCGTGTCCGTGCCCGACAGAAGCGGGGGCTTGTGGCCGAACTTTCGCGCCGCGGCCGCCGACGTTTGCCTCTGGGACATCCTGGGCAAGGCGGTCGATCGCCCGATTTACAAATTGCTGGGCGGAACCGCGGACCGCATGGCAGCCTACGCCAGTTCCCAACACCTGCCCTTCATCGAGGACTATGTGCCGGATGCGCTCAAGGCTAAAGATGCGGGCTACAAGGGTTATAAGATTCATCCGGGCCTGGGGCAGCACAAGGACGGAGGTTCGCCGATTCCTTCCTACGTAGGTCACATGGAAGAGATCCGGCAGGTTCGCAAAGCCGTGGGAGATGAGTTTGTTCTTGCGCACGATCCTGTTCAGGCCTATAACCGCTTCGAAGCGATGAAGGTAGGGCGCCTGCTGGATGAACTGGATTACCTCTGGTTTGAGGACCCGATACGCACAACGGACCTTGACGGCCTGGTAGAACTGGCCGCAGCTCTCACCGTACCGCTGCATGTTGGCGAGTTCATCTCGTCGATATCGGATTTTGCGGAGTACATACGCAAAGGCGCGGTCGATGTCGTGCGGCTGATTGCGGATAACGTGGGTGGCATCAGCGGCTCAATGAGGGTCGGATTGCTGGCCGATGCGTTCGGGCTCGAGTGCACGCCGCATAACTGGGGCAACACCTTCGATCTGGCCGTACACTTTCACCTCGAACTCGCACTTCCGAACGCTTGGTGGTTCGAGATGCCGCACCCCACCGAGTACGCGGACAGGCCTTATCACAAACAGAAGTTCCGCATCGATAAAGACGGCTATGTACTCGCGCCGACGGAACCGGGCCTGGGGCTGCCGTTCGACCGGGACGCGCTGGACAAGATGACTAAGCGAATCGATACCTAGAGCGAACGGAATGGCCTCATCAAATGAAGAGGCTGGCAGGAACGGAAAAGAATGTCGCCAGGCGTCGGGCGTGCTCCTTGCTGATCCCTCTTTTGCCGTTCAGCACGTCGCTGGCGACGCTCGAAGAGCCGAAGACGGGAACCAGGTCGCGCTGCCGAAGTCCGCGGTTCTCCATCAGGTGCTTCAGCGCCTCAAGAGGCTCCGCATGCCCGATATCGTACCGGCGCTCGTATTCCTCCACCAGCAGCGTGATGAGCTCGGAGAGAGCTTCCTGCTCCGGTGTGGGATGGGGAAGCGAGTCGATCCGTTCCATCTCGGCGATGAGCCGGTCGTTTTCGAGGTCCGTCCGGATTATTCCTGGAAGGGTTGCCGCCAGAAGTTCGCCATATGCGGCCTTATCGATCACAGCCATTTTTTCCACCTTCCTTGCTGTATTCAACGACGCTGTACTCAGCGTGCGTCAGGAATTCTTTGATAAAGATTTTTTGTTTGCTAAACATCATCCGGACGATCAGCCGGTACGAATTGCCTTTGATGTTGAAGATCGCCAGCGGTCCCACGAGGTCCGTTGCCGGAAACGTCTGCCGGATGTCTTCGAGAGAGTTCCACCGGGCAGCTTTCGCCGCGTCAAGCCAGACCTGGAGAGCCGTCTTCGCGTTCTCGTGCCGAGACCTTTTCGAAGAGGACTCTGGCTGATGACTCTCACAGCTCAATGCCAGCAAAATGCTAGTTCGCGGCGCATCCGCGGCTCTTCCACCCGCAATCAGCCCGTAGTCGTTTAACGAACTCATAGACAGAACCTCGTCAATGCCGATTATTTTCGTCGTGGGGCGGCCAATCGTGGCCGCAGGCAAAAATGCCCGCCCCACGTCGGGCCGGCAATGCGTCGTCGCCGGTGCCCGCTTTCAGGAAATCCACTCCGGAATTTCGCCAGGCATCCGGAAAACAGCAAAGATTTGCGGGAAGATTTCATGTGTGTGCTTGCTATTTCAGAAATGATTCTGATAGATTCACTTTCCAGGAGATTCAAACAGTGAAGAAGAGATTCTGCCTCGTCCTGCTGACTCTTGCTCTCGCGCCATTGCTCCCGGCCCAAAGCGACCGCGGCACACTCACCGGAACTGTGTCCGACGCTTCCGGGGCCGTGATTCCCGAAGCCGAATTGTCGCTGAAGCATGCCGACACAGGCGCGGTCTATGCGGGCCGAACCACCGCGACTGGCAACTACACGCTCGCCGAACTGCCCGCCGGGAATTACGAGCTCAGCGTTCTCCACCCCGGATTCCGCAAGTACGTGCAGTCGGGCATCACGATTCTCATCGCCACCACCACACGCCTCGATGTAATCCTTCAGGTGGGCGCCGCCACCGAAACCGTCACGGTCAACGCCAGCGCTCCGTTGCTCAAGACCGAAAGCGCGGAGCAGAGTTTCAATATTACGGGCGACGAGGTGAACGATCTGCCGCTCACTCAGGGCAGCGCCGGATTACGCAATCCCATCGGTTTCGCTATTCTCAACCCAAGCGTCAACGTACCGAATGCGAGCAACCTGCAGATGCGCGTGAACGGGATGCCCGACAATACCTATCGTTCGCTTGTGGACGGCCAGGATACCACGAACGGCATCGATCCCACCCATCTCTCCGAGACCCAGCCCTCCATGGAGGCGTTGCAGGAAGTGCAGTTGTCCACAAGCAATTTCTCCGCCGAGTTCGGGCGCGTGGCCGGAGGACTGGTCAACCTTACTTCCCGCTCGGGCACCAACGCCTTTCATGGCAGCGGTTACGACTACCTGACCAACGAAGCGCTGGGCGCCGCCCAGCCGCTCACCAACGTCGGAAACGGCCAGCATGCGAAGCCGGTGAACCGCAGTCAGGACTTCGGCTTCAGTGTCGGCGGCCCCGTCTGGATCCCCAAAGTCTACAACGGCAGAGACAAGACCTTCTTCTTTTTCAACCTGGAAGAATGGCGTCAGACCGCCGGCACCTCCGGGACTTTTACGACTGTTCCGACTGCCGCATATCGTACGGGCGATTTCAGCGCCGCGCGGGGAGCCTCCATACAGACCACCGATCCGTTCGGGAATCCGATGACCACGGCTACAAACACAATCTACGATCCGCTTACCGATCAGTTGGTGAACGGCGTGACCACCCGCACTCCGTTTCCGGGGAATATCATCCCCGCCAGCCGCATCGATCCCGTGGCCGCGAAGATTCAGGCACTCATCCCCATGCCCACAAATTCCGCCCTGATCAACAATTTCGGTGTCGTCGATTCGCATACCACGATCAAGAACGTACCCAGTATCAAGATCGACGAAAACGTGGGCAGCAAGACGAAGTTTTCGTTCTACTGGTCCGAATGGCGTCAGAACGTAAATAAGAACAATCTCGACGGTCTCCCCTGGCCGGTCTCGAACGCGCGCAACTACATCGACCGCACGCCGACGTACCGGCTCAATATCGACCGCACCATCACGCCCACCCTACTGGTCCATGTGGGCGGGGGCGTGGTGCATTACGTTCACACGGACTCGGCGCCTGCCAGTGTGCTCGATTACGATGCACCAAAAAATCTCGGTCTTGTGGGCGCTTCCGTCACGCCGTCGGGCTTCCCGGCGATCACCGGGCTGAACGCGGCCGTCAACGGAGGTTTTTCGAACGGCACACTGGGGCCCACCAACGCGGGCACCTATCACAACGACAAGCCCACCACGGTGGGCAGCGTCACGTGGATCCGCGGCAACCACAGCTACCGGGCGGGCGGGGAGTGGGAAAAAGACATCTGGGCCAATATCAGCTCCGGCGGCACCTACGGTCAATACTCGTTCAGCAACGCCACGACTGCTCTTCCGTACCTGAACACGGCCACCGTCAGCGGAAACTCGATCGGCTTCCCGTACGCCAGCTTCCTGCTCGGCGACGTAAGCTCGACCAGCATCTCCAACTTCCAGGACGCGCAGTGGCGCAAGCACAACTTTGGTTTTTACGTGCAGGATACGTGGAGGGTCAACCGCAAGCTGACCATCGACTACGGCCTTCGCTGGGATTACCAGACGGCCTATCGGGAACTGTACAGCCGGAATTCGGAATTTGCTCCGGATCTGCCAAATCCTTCCGCCGGCGGTTTACTGGGCGCGACTCAGTATGAAGGCTACGGCCCGGGCCGTTGCAACTGCAGCTTCACTAAGACTTACCCGTATGCGCTCGGTCCCCGAATTGGCGTGGCCTATCAGTTCCTGCCGAAGACCGTGCTGCGCGCGGGCTGGGGCCTTGTCTACGGCACCACCGCCGTCGTCAACTATCAGCTGGGGGGCGCCCTTGGCACCGGTTTCAATACAATCACTAACACGAACCCCGCCTTCGGCGAGCCGGCGTCGCTGTTACAGAACGGGATCAGCTACAGTACGGCCGCTCTCTACGCCGCAACGCTCGATCCGGGAATTCGACCTCTGCCCGGTCAGATCAACAGCCCCGGCGCTTATGAAGACCCCAACGGCGGGCGCCCGGGGCGTATCAACCAATGGAACATTTCGCTGCAGCGCGAGGTAACCAAAGACCTGCTGGTGGAAGCGGCATACGTAGGCAACCGGGCCGTCTGGCTGCAGGCCGACGGGCTGGTGGACTTTAACGTTCTGAGCGCTGCTCGCTTAGCGTCCTTCGGGCTCAACATCAACAACCCGGCAACCCAGACGCTGCTGAATTCCCCGCTGAATTCGACGGCTGTGATGGCCGCCGGTTTCAAAGCGCCGTACGCCGGATTTCCCCTGACCTCAACCCTCGCGCAGTCGCTTCGCCCTTACCCGCAGTTCGGCAGCCTCGGTGGCCGCTGGGAGGCGCTCGGCGACAGCTGGTACGACTCGCTCCAGACCAAGCTCACCAAGCGCATAGACCATGGTCTGACTGCGACGGCGGCTTTCACCTGGCAAAAGGAATTGAACCTCGGCGCGGGCGGCCTCGGCGCCAATATCGTGACGACGCCCGTTAACGACATTTTGAACCGGGACCAGAACAAGTACATCTCTGCCGATTCACAGCCGCTCGAACTTGTCTTCGCGTTCAGCTACCGGACCCCGTCCATCAGTTCGCCTCACCTCGCGGCAATCTCCAATCGCTGGACGAACGCCATTGTGCGCGACTGGACTGTCGGCGGTGTCTTCCGCTATTCGAGCGGTCTCCCCATTCAGGCTCCGGCGGCTCAGAACAATTTGAGTACGCTGCTGTTCCGTGGCACTTTTGCCGACCGCGTGCCCGGCCAGCCACTGTTCCTTCAAGATCCCAACTGCCACTGTATCGATCCCAACAAGCAGTTCATCCTGAACCCGGCCGCCTGGGCTCAACCCCCGGCGGGGCAGTTCGGTACCGCGGCAGCTTACTATAACGATTACCGCTATGCGCGGCGTCCAGCCGAGAGCATGAGCATCGGGCGATTGTTCCAGATTCGCGAACACATGTCTCTGCAGATCCGCGCGGAGTTCTTTAACATCTTCAACCGCACCGAGTTGAATAATCCGACGGCGACCAACTCGCTTCTTGCGCAAACGTATAATTCCGCGGGCGTTCCGACTTCAGGTTTCGGGTACGTGAACCCTACCTCGCTCTACTCGCCACCCAGAACGGGTCAGCTTGTGGGGCGATTCCAGTTCTGACGAGCATACCGGCCAATAGCCGTGCAGAGCCGCGACTGTCAAGGAGCGGTAATTTCGTCTGTGCCCAAAGCCGCTATGCACCTGTCTTCACGACGGTTTCTGCGACTGCATCCGGACACGATTGCAGAGCGGACACTTCCATTTCCGCTTCTTGTGGTAAATGTGGCCCTTCAGTTCTTTCATGGGCAGTTTACAAACCTTACACGTCACCTGATTTCTAATGTCGCAAAAATGATGGACAATAGTCACGATGAAGCGCCTGCTCTGTTTGCTCGCTCTGCCTACGCTCGCTTTGCCAACAATGGCTCTCTCACAAAATTACACCGCACAGAAGACAACTGACCACGGGGTGGACGTCATCCTCCTTGCCGATGCCGCGCAGGGTGTGGAGGTTCTGATCGTCCCCTCGATCGGCAATCGCGCCTATGCCATGAATGTGCACGGAAAAAATATTCTGTACCTGGGCGCGCCTGACGTGGGGCAACTGAAACAACGTCCTGGCCTGAGTGGAATTCCATTCCTCGCGCCGTGGGCTAATCGGATGGCCGACGGCGGCTTCTGGGCGAACGGCAAGAAGTACACATTCAATTCAGGGCTGGGCAGCGCACGCGTGGCGCCCAACGGCATTGCCATGCACGGGATGCTCTCGACATCGCCGCTGTGGGATGTGACGGAGGTTGCGGCCGACGCGAAATCCGCGCATGTCACCAGCCGCTTCGAATTCTGGAAACATCCGGAACTGATGGC
>Ga0302326_10015966_pt1 | contig 15752 bp, 8 predicted proteins | sample Palsa_T0_3_FD_202264 | JGI IMG/M metagenome (GOLD analysis project Ga0302326, IMG submission 202264) | Peat permafrost microbial communities from Stordalen Mire near Abisko, Sweden - Palsa_T0_3 | ecosystem: Environmental > Terrestrial > Soil > Palsa > Peat permafrost | place: Sweden: Abisko... | reverse complement strand
CATCCTCCTGGACCTGGAAATCATTCTTGGTGAGTCCGCGAACCGGCTGTCCGGCGGCGTCCCGCACCACCACGTCGAGATAGACCTGGCGGCTTGTCACTCTCAAGGTTGTAGTGGGCTGCTCGGTTGAGGAGGCGGAGTGCGCGATGCCAGCAGCAGGAAGACACAGGACGGCAAGCAGAAGCAGAATCCGTGACATCGCCACTCCCAAAAGAAGGATAGAAAGAGGAAAACAGAAGCCACGCAAATTGTACGCCGCGTATGGAGCCGTTGAATCAGTGTGCCAAAAGCGCAACGCCAATACAAACACAAATCGCCGCCAGCGCTCTCCGTCTATCCACATTTTCCTTCAGGAAAAACTTCGCCGCAAAAGCATTGCTCACGAACGTAAGCGACGCCGAAGCCGGAGCGATCAAGCTCAGGTCGGCGTGATTGAGCGCAAAGAGCAGCGCGAAGAAGCTCAAAGCCATGCAGAGAACTCCGCCAAGGAAGCGCGGGCTTGCGATGACGGCGCGGATGGCTCCCAGCAGCCCGCTGTGCGCGCGAATGACATCGAGGTCGCCGATTTTGCGCATGGCCGAAGCGGTGAGCACGTCTCCCGCGGTTGCGGTCACGACGATGCTGGCGATCATTGAAGCGACAGGGAGTCCAGTAGCAAGGCTGATGTTCATGAGTGGCTCACGCTTTCGGTCTCGGCGGCATTCAACTCTTCCGTCGCGGGAGCGTGCTCGGTGAACGATGGGCCGCGCGTGACGAAGCCGACTCCAGCGGTGATGAAGAGAATGCCGAGCCAGCGATAGAGCGATAACTGCTCATGCAGCCAGAACTTCGACAGCAGCGCAATGACAACATAGCCAAGCGACGACGCCGGCAGGACGTAAGTCAGGTCGGCCCACGAGAGCGCGGTGAGGTAAGAGGCGAAGAAGCCGATCAACAGCACAATTCCGGCAACGATCCATGGGTTGAGCACGGCGGCGAATAACTGATCTACGTGGCCGAGCGATATTGGGCCGAGTTGCTTTGCTCCTACGGAGAGGAAGGTATCCCCAAGTGAGGCAGTAAGCGTGACCGTCGCCAGAATCAGGTAACGGGGAAAGGTCATGGTCGATTTGGAGGAGCTGGTCATCGATGGAAGGCAGGTATAAGTGAAAACGGCCAGCATGTTATCGCTGGCCGTTTTGCGTATTTATCCGATGCTCTAAGCTAGGCCCCGGCTCCAACTGCCGTTGGCTTGCTGCCGGTGCGATGGTCTTTCTTGCTTTGAGCGACCATCTTGTTTCTTTGGGAGCGAAGCTTGAGGAAGGACTTTGCCTCAATATAAAGCCGCGGAACGTCGCGGTTGACGATCGCCTTCCAGACGACGCGGAAAGCCGCCTTGGGACGGAAATAATATTCGTCGTAGAAGCGATGGACCATCTCGAGCACGTATTCAGTCGGCAGGCCCGGATACTCGATGTGGGCCATCTGGTGACCTCCGGCATCGGCCATGTTCTCGTTGGTGATGAACCCGTTCGCCTTGGCATAGTCGTAGAACTCGGTACCCGGAAAAGCATGAGCAATGGAGACCTGGATGGTTTCGCAGTCGAGGGTCTTGGCGAAGTTGATCGTGTTGCGGATCGAGGCTTCAGTCTCGCCCGGCAGGCCGAGAATGAAGTCTCCATGAACGACCAGGCCAAGCTTGTGGCAGTCGCGGGTAAAGTCGCGGGCACGCTCGACGGTGGCGCCTTTCTTGATGTTCTTGAGGATCTGCGGGTCGCCGGATTCGAAGCCGACGATGAGCAGGCGGCAGCCGGCTTCCTTCATGGCCTTGAGCGTCTCGTAGCTGGTGGTGACGCGCGAGGTGCACGACCAGGTCAGGCCGAGCGGCTTCAGTTTCTCGCAGAGTTCGATGGTGCGGGGGCCGTTGATATTAAAGGTGTCGTCGTCGAAGAAGAATTCCTTGACTTCCGGGAAGAGCTTCTTGGCGTGCGCCATTTCAGCGGCGACGTCATCGGTCGAGCGTTTACGCCAGGCATGGCCCGACAGGGTCTGTGGCCAAAGGCAGAAAGTACACTGCGCCGGGCAGCCACGCGTCGAATACAGCGCAACATACGGGTGAAGCAGGAACGGAACGTTGTACTTGGTGACGTCGAGGTCGCGCCGGTAGATGTCTGTGACCCACGGCATGTCCGGCTTGTCGAGCTTTTCGATCTGCGGACGGTCTGGATTATGGACGTTCTTGCCGGGCTTTCCATCTGTTCCAGCTTGGCGGTAGCTGACGCCGAGGATTTCTCCGAGCGGCTTGCCGTTGGCGTATTCGACCACGGAGAAATCGAACTCGCGGCGGCAGATGAAGTCGATGGCGGCGCACTCGTTGAGCGCTTTATCGGTGTCGGTTGTGACTGGCGGTCCGACGAATGCGATCTTCAGATTCGGGTGTGCGGCCTTGACCGCCTCGGCGGCGCGTTGGTCGCCGCTCCAGCCGATCGTGCTGGTGAAGAGCACCAGGAAGTCGTAGTCCTTGAGAATTTCGATGACTTCGGTCCATGAAACGTGGTGGGGGTTGGCGTCGAGCAGGCGCGATCCCTCGAGCATTCCAGCCGGATAGGCCAGCCATACGGGGTACCAATAGGACTCGATTTCACGGGTGGCGGGCCAGCGCGAACTGGCTCCGCCGTCGAAGTTCTCAAAAGAGGGGGGATTCAGGAAGAGCGTCTTAAGTGGCATAGTTTCTCATAATGAGTTTACCACTCCGGTCATCGCAGCCTTCAAATGGATAAACCGGATAGGCGACGGATCACACTCAGATTTCAAGGAACTCATTTGGCGGTCCGATTCCCAACGACTCCGAAAGTCCGTCGTCGTGATTGGTGAGAAATCCAAGATGTGTGCTTTCTGGGGACCGGGCTCGTCAAGCCATAAAACTCACTCCAAAATCGTCGAAAAGACGAAAATTGCACGATTCCGGACATTTTCGCCAAATAAATCCTGTAACCCCTTTAGAATGAAAACTGGATGTAGTTTTTACACTGTCTGTAAGTGCAGATAACTCGCTGTAAGTCGCTCCAGCAGGACAAAACTCGCCAGAAAAGGCTTGCCAAAGGAGGAGAAATGCGACACGCTGGTCTCGAAGATCGGAGCCATGGCGGCCAAGCCTTTCATCGGGAGAATTGACAGAGTAATCGGCGGCCGGGGCGTTGGACGTCTCGGGACAGGTTGTCTTGTCATTGTTCTGGCGGCTTCCGGCACTCTGGCGCGGGCGGATACGAAGCAGTCCGACGCGCTTTGGCGGACTTACTTCAATGCCGGCATCGTCGAGATTGAGGACAGCCAGAACGCCTCAGATGACAAGATCCGGCAGGAGCGCGCGGAGAACGCCATTATCCTGCTGCGGTCGGCGCTGGATGTGGGCAACCGCATCGACCCCGACGGTCCGCGCCCGCGCATGGCCACCTGGCTGCTCTACATTACCTACTTCAAGCTGGGCGACGCCGACACCGCGAAAAAGGTCTTCGATGCGAGCAAGGGCGTCGACTTGAAAAAATTCGACGCCGGGCTTCTTCCTGAAACCGACCTCCTCGAAAGCCTGGCGAACACCTATTTCAACCACGCCGAAGACAAATCGAACAATTACGCAGACGCATACTTCAGCGGCTTCAAGTGCATGCAGTGGGAAACCGCTATCCTGGAAAACGCGCTTCCCCCAGATGACCCCAGGCTCGCTATGCCGAAAGGATTATACGGACTTGCCGAAATGCGCCTGGGCTTTTCCTACTTCGACCGGTTCGAATCCGGAGAGAAGGACAAGCCCGAGGAGAAGGAATCGAACCGGAAGGAAGCGGAGTCGGACTTGGTGGCCGCGATTCAGTTATTTCAGCAAGCGCTCCAGGTATGGAACAAGAACAGCCAACAGGATGCGGTTCTGGCCGCCAACAATCTGCGCTACATGGTCTACCACGGCGAAGAGAATACGGCGGCCAATAGCCATCAAGCGCCCTCGGGCGGAGAGAATGACATCGACGGCCCGAACGACGTCAACGTCCTGCTTGGCGAGACTTATCAAAAACTCGGCGACCTCTATCTGGACATGAAGCAGGAAGACAAGGCGCAGGAGCAGTACAAGAGGGCCGAGGCCCCCTGGGTTACGGTGCTGAATGCGGTCAGGAGCAAATGGCCCGACCATATCCAGGTCGCCTACAATGAGGACCGGCTGGCCTTGCTCTACGTGAAAGAGAAGCGCTACAGCGAGGCGGAACTGCTCTTTCGCCGCGCCCTGCGGTCGACAGAAAAAGGCTATGGCAAGTCTGCCGCGGACACCAAGACCTTGGCAGAGAACCTGATCTACACATTGCAGAAAGAGCACCAGGACGCCGAAGCGCAGCAAATCGCGCAAAGCTATTCTGTAAAGCTCAATTAGCGCAATGAAAACAAAAGTGCTGGAGCGCGGCAGCAGTGCTTTACTCCAACGAGCAAGCTAGAGCTAATCTAGTTTCCCGCCTTATCTAGCTTCAGTCGATCAAGTTCCCGGTTGGCTTGTTGGGCGACAGTTGCGTTTTTGGTGGAAGCAGCGGCGGCTTGCCAGAATTGCGCGACTTCTTCGGGGGAAGAGCGCGTCATCAGGAAATCGGTGATGGCGCGTGCAGCAAGGCCGACCTGGAAGATCACATCCTCGTTCTTCTGATCTGGCAGTGAAGCCGCCGCATTCAAGGCCTGAGTATATTCGGCGAACGCCTCGTCCGGCCTGTCAAGGAACGATAACGCATTTCCAGCGGTCAGATATCCCCTTGCCAAACGCAAGTCGGCCAGTTGCTTCCGGTCCGCGATCGATGCCTCGATCTCCTCGCGTTCCTCGTAATACCAGCTGATTTCCGGATCGATGGCCAACATGGTGTCGATCGACTCCAGCGCTTTATCATCATGATGCAGCCGATGCTCCAACCGCGCTAAGTCGTAGTGAGCGTCAGTTGAGTACGGTTCCAGTCTGATGCGCAGTTTGACCAGCTTCAGCGCCTCGGCGAGGCTCGCGTCGTCTTCCTTGCCAGCCAGGTACCGGCTATAATCCCGGAGGACATCCGAGTCTACGGGGTTATCGGCCAGCGCCGCCTCAAAATAGCGCCGTTTGGCGGCATCGTCGGCCTCATGGACGGCCAACAGATACTCGGCAGTAGGATTGTGAGGATCGAGCGATAAGATCTCCTTACAGTCCACGCGCATCGACGGGATGTCTCCCGAAGCATTCTTGACTTTAATCCTCAACACCAGCAGTTCCACGAGCAGATCATGGGGCGCCCCCGCGGCGCGGCCGGATTGTCTGGCCATCTGGATCGCCGCGTCCAGCTTGCTCTTGACTGCGGCCAACTGCATCAGATCGGTGCTGTCCCCAATGCGATACTGGAGCTCTTCAGCTTTCGCGCGGAGCTCAACCACGTTCGGCTTGCCCACCTCTTCCCGCGGAGGCGCACCCAGGCCAGCGAGGCGCTGGCGCACCCACTTCGCCAGTTCGCGATAACGCGGGTCGTGAAGCTTCGCGTCATCCGCTTCAAAGCGCAGGTACTGCTCGAAAGCCCACCGCCGAAAATGCGGGTTGTTGTCGGCCAGTTTTTCCCACATCGCTCCGAGGAAGGCCGATATTCCATAGTCGGGAAGATGCCGAGACTCCAGCCACGCCCAATCCAGCGCAACTTGATATGGGTTCGGCGAGTTGGGATACTTCTCTGCTTTGTCCTCGGCCGTCTTCAGGTCCTGGGCAAAACGCGGGTCGCCGCTCATGGCGTCGATTGCGGCCAGTTCGTAGTACAGAGCGACGAGGTAGGCGGGGCCCGAGGCGATCAGCAGCTTGTGTCCGGTCGCCTCCTGCAGGCCGGGCGCAAGCTCGCTCTCGATCATCCCGTCATCGACTGTCGGGCTATAGGTTTCGATGGCGCGATAGGTGTCGCTCCTGGCTGCGGCGTATTGCCGTATCATCGCCTCGGCCAGGGCAAGGTTTTCAAGGGCGTTCGACGACTGCGGATTCTCCGCAAGATATTTCTTAGAATCGGCGATCGATTTCTCCGGCTGGTCGAGGAGGAGGTATTCGTATCCGCGGCCGAACAGCGCTTCCAAGTTGTCCGGCTGAATCTCCAGAATCTTGTTCAGCTGATCGATCGCGGCCTTGTGGTCTCCCGTCTCGGTGAGACCTTGTTCCCTTCCCAGCAGGGCGAGAGTACCGTACATCTTCGGAGACCGAACCTCAAGTCTCTGCGCCAAACCGTTCATTACCTCGGCATCCTGGACCTGCTTCTTCCGCGAGGCCAGAACTTCATCGTGGAGTATATTGGCAGACAGTTCCGCCTCTCGCTGGCCTTCCTCGGCGGCGGCCCGCTGCCGAACGGCCTCGGCTCGTTGGGTCTCGGCCTCCTGGGTCTTCTGGTTCGCCACCTCCAAGGCATGGCTCTTCTCGGTTTCAGCGACCCGCAATTGGCGGGTTTCCTCCTCGGCTGCGGTTTTTTGCTTCTCAATGACCGCATTTCGATCTTTGAGACGGCTCCGCTCGATCAGCGAAACGCCACCAAGCCCAGCTGCCGCCAGGAACGCAACCAGCACCACGCCGGCAAATACCTGCAGGCGGCGCAGCGCACTGACGCGCTGGCGCTCTCTTTCCACCTCTTCAGCCCGATATGCGGCGTCGCTCTCTTTGAGGAACTGCATTGCTTCATCGAAGTCGCCGCGGTAGCGGCGCGCCCAGGCGCTGGTTGGCCACTCCCGCTCACGCCAGGCAAGGGCGACGCTGAGCTCGGGATTGGTGAGGAAAGCAGCTTGCCCGTGGGCGTAATACGCGGCCGTTTCGGCGAGCCGACGAAAGGTCTCTGCCGAGGTCGACTCCTCCTGGACCCAATCGCTGAGACGCCGCCAGCCGCGAATCAAGCTTTCGTGTGAGATGTCGACGATGGACTGCTCGCCGAGCGGAATCTCGGACGGCGGCATCAGGAAGGAGCGGCCGGGACGGCGAAAGCACTCGACGGTGGCCAGCACTTCGGCGAGGTCCACGTGGGCGCGCTCCAGGATTTCCGCAATGCGGGTGGGGCGACGCACTTCGCGATTGTCGCCGCCCTTGTCGGTCAACGATTGGAAGAGACGTTTCGCGATGTTGCGATGACGCTCGTTGGGCAGCTCGGCGTAGGCTTCTTCCGCATGCCGGGAGAGGGCCTCGGCCATGCCGCCAACGGCCTCATAGTGACGAAGGTCCAGCGGCTCATCCGGCTGATGATCGCGCTGCCAGCAATCCCACGTGCGCATGAGAGCATGCTGCATGATGGGGAGCTGATCGGGATTGTCGCCCACATCGTTAAGCAGCCGGTTGACAAGGCGCGGCGCAATTTCGGCGCCGCCCACGGCGATCGGACCGCGTATCGCTTCCTTGCGCTGGTCGCGCGTCATGCGCGGGATCAGGTACATACCATCGTTGACCGCCTCGGCCAAGTCGCGAAAACGGGCACAGTCGCCGATGAAGTCGGACCGCATAGTGATAATCACGTAAATTGGCAGCTCTTCCTGACGGGTAGCCTCAAGCAGCAGCTTGACGAACGCCGCCGCGTCATCCTCGCGATGCATGCTGCGGGCGGCGCCGGCGAAGCGGAACAACTCCTCAAACTGGTCGATGATGACTACCAGGTTTTCGCGCGGAGGCAGATGGGCTAAGCGCGCTGCGTCGATCAAACCGAGGCCGCTCGACCGCAACGCGCTTTCAATCAGGGGCGTCTCGAGCGCATCTTCCTCTTCCCTGCCAAAGACGCCCTTCCTGCCGAGCGCGCACGACAACTGGCCGATCGGGTCGTCGCCCGGGCGCAGGATGGCATGACGCCAACGCGAGCCGGCCTGGACCATCATGCCACCGTAGATCGCAGGCAGCACTCCGGCGCGAATCAGCGACGACTTCCCGCTGCCGGAGGTCCCGATGACCGCGAGGAATCGATGCATCCGCAAACGACGCAACACTTCGTCGCTCTGGCCGTCTCGGCCAAAGAACAGGGCCGTCTCATCGAACTCGAAGTGCCGCAGCCCGGGAAATGGATTGAAGGAGGAAAAATCCGGCGACATCGTTCACCGCTCCGGTCCGTGGCGCAGTGCTTCAAGGAAAGGCTGAAGAGTATCGCCGGAAAATTCTTGAAAATTACGCATCAGCAGCGCTTCGCGCGTTTGAAAACGACGTTTGTGGTCGGTTTCGGGAGCAGCGATGTAAATCGCCCGGGCGCGCGCCGGCTCGGCCCTGGGATTCAGGATTTTGTAAAAGTCATTCATCTTGGCGCGAAGCCAAAATTCGCCTGAAGTACCGTAGAAGATGATCGAAGCATCGCAAAGGCGAAGATTTTCTTCATGGGCTTCGCGGGTCGTTTTCTCATCTTCGGCGGCCAAGGAACAGATTGGCTCGTGCCCCTGATCGAACAGATAATTTTCGAGGGGCGCCACGAGACCATGCTCGATGTCCTGCTGATCGGCGACGATGTAGATCCGCAGGGGCCCGCGCGGCGGTCGCGGCTGAGCCGCCGGCGTTTCAATCCGCTTCCGGAAAACATCCTCGACCAACGACTTGAGGTCTTCGAGCTTGGTTTTGAGCAACTCGGTCCTGACTTGAGCGCTGGAGTCGTTCTCGAAATGATCGATCAACGCTTGTTGGCGCGGGTCGTTGGTCTTTAGATCCATAGGCATCCACAAGACGCGGCGAAAGCCCGGGGTGTCGCAGCGTTCTACGGCCAGTTCGGCTTGCAGCTGGGTGAGGGATTGGGTTTCGCCTTCGGGAATGGCGCCATACCGCTCGCCGACGAGATGGATGGACATGCTGCTCCTGGCCAGCTCTTCGCGCACCTGATGCTTGAAGTCGGCTGCGTCAGGCGCCATCGGACGATTGGGGAGGACCGCGTAACCGCGATGAAGCAGGTCGCGCCGTATTTCCTCCCTGGCGCCGCGAAGTTCGGAGGTTGTCTCGGCGAGAAAGATGGTGCCCAGCGGCTCCTGCTGTGGCGCACCGTTCAGGCTCTTGAGAAAGTCCGCCAAGTCGTAGGCGACGCGGTCGAGGCCGACCACGTACTTCTTCTTCCAGACCTCGCCTAACTCGCGATTGTATTCATGGGCCTTGGTCCCGTCGATTTCGTAGAATTCATAGCCGATTACGGCTTGCATCTCCGGAGGCTGGATCTTGCGATCCACCGGCATTTTAACGATTTTGAAGATCCGCTTCACCACCGGGAAGGGCAAGTTAGCAGTGCTGCTGGCCGAGGCAAGAAACTCCTCAAACTCCTTCATGCACCAGGGGGAATGGAAATATAACGGAGACACCACCGAGATCAGGATGGCGGTCCGGGGCAACTGCGCCTTGATCGTCTCCTCGAAAGGATCGTTGCCTTTGATTTCGTACTCGTCGCGCCATATCTTGGGCTCCACGCCAAGATACTGCCCGCAGCGCTTGCTCAGGTCGCGATGAAAATGCGTGACCCAACCCTTCTCGCCCTCCAGCAACGGCTCATCGTCGGCCCAAGCGTAGCTGATGAACGCGTCGTCATCGAACTGGCGAACAAAACCCATGTGCTCCCCTAACCGCTCTTGCTCCAGGATCATGGACCGCCTTAGTGAAGCGCGACCTACGGAATTTAGGTGAAGGCCGAGCCTCGCGGGCGGAACTCGAAGAGAGAATGCGCCCGTCTAGCGCATGCTCACGGAGAACCCCGAGCCATTAACCGAAAACATATCGCAAAACAGACCGCTATACCAGAGATAACTTGTAAACTGTCCACGAGAAATTATCCGTGACGAAAGGGGTCCATCTTGTCATTGCCTGCTAATGTTCGAGGGCTCGCACTTCCCGCAGCATTTTCGGCCGGTGATGCCGGAGGCTAAATTTTGCTACTTGATTGATTGCCAAAGGGCTGCGGGAGACCGTCCTTTATTATCACGATGCGCTTTATGTTGCTGCCATGACAAATAGCCAGGCCAAATCGCCGAGAGCCGCACACCCGCCGAAGCCTAGACTCACCGTCCGTGTCGGTTTTGCGGGGGAGAGAAAGAATTTTGACCCTGAATTGCCCGGGCTGCACGAACAGTTTGCTGCAGTCCTGAGTCAAATTGCAGAAGACGTCTGCTCGTTCGATCGAGAACAGGGAGGGTATGACCCACATAAAGCAGCGCGGCTGATCTTCATTTGCTCCCTAGCCGCCGGCGCCGACCAATTTGCCGCAAAACGGGCCTTGGAGGCCGGATACGAGCTTCAAGTGCCTCTCGCGTGGCCCCGAAAAAAATACGCAGACATGAATTTCAAGAAGGACTCAGACGAACTCCTAGTCTTCAATCGGCTGCTGCAGCACGAGGCGACCAAAGCGATCCTTGAACTTGACGGATCCGAGAATGAGCAGGATGCATATGACGCAGCCGGAACGGTGCTGGTGAATCATAGCGATGTGTTACTGGCCATCTGGGACCTCTCGACTGGAAACGGACCGGGGGGAACAGGGGATTCAGTCCGGAAAGCTATCGCAGCCGGCATACCAGTGATTGCTTTCAGCTCGACGGAGGAGCGACCGGCGGATCTCCGCTACCTGGACCGCGTTGGGAGGAAACCGGCGGAATTACGCGAACTGCTGGGACCCTGTTTGAACTGTGATCTGGAATCTGGAAACGAAGTGTCCGAAGGACAAGAGAGCAAAGCGAAATTCGATGCGAAGGCAGAATCGAAACACCTGCGCGCGTACTACAGAGAAAAGGAGCGCAGAATCGATTTAGGCCTACCCTACTCCCTACTCACTTCGTTGCTAAGAGGTACCTGGAGCGTTCGCCTGCGTCTGCCCGCCTATGGGCGGCAGGCGTCGGAAAATTGGGGCAAAATACCCGACGAACGCTGGGTGGACAAGCCTCGAGAATACTTCGAACGAATCGATATGTGGGCGGACTCGCTCGCAGTTTTTTACGGACAGTGGATGCGCGGCGTGGTAGCCACCAGTCTTGTCGGCGGCGCCATCGTGGTCAGCATCTCTCTCGCAGCAAGATTCTGGCCCGCAAGATTCTCATCGTCTTTGCTGCCATACCTGGATTTGGTTCCACTGCTTCTCGCCGTCCTAATTGTTTTCTCGAGATACTGGGGGGTACAAAGGCGTTGGATGGAGTACCGCATGCTCTCAGAGCTTCTGCGCAGCTATGCGTTATCGGCCCCTATCGGCGGCCTGCAAATCGATCGACATCGCTTCCACGTCCACCACGGCTTTTCCCGCAGTTGGGCGACTTTCTATTATCAAGCTGTCATTCGCAATTTTGGCTTATGCAACGCGGTGATGAATGATGACTACTTGCTGGACTACAAGCATCTGCTCACGGACCGCCTCCGCGGACAGATCGAGTATCATGATCGCCAGCAACGGAAGTGCTCAATCCTCCACCGTCGAATACGGACGATCGGCTTGTTCGCTTTCTCGTTCACATTACTTGCATGTCTTCCAATGCCATTTGCGCGATTCGTTAACACGCCTCACCAGGCCTACTTCCCCACAGCCCTCCATGACATAAACTCCTTCGCATATATCTTCGCCATCGTCAGCGCAGCTATCGCCGGCTTTGCCGCACAGGAAAATTTTGCCAGGTTGGTGCAGGTCTCCGTCGCGATAAAAAAGCGCCTCATCCTCTTGGTGCATCGACTTGAGCAAGCCCAGCTGGATAGCGATACTCTTCGCGATCTTGCGGGCGAGGCCATTGAAATCACCATCCAGGAACATGCAGGCTGGATTCTCCTTTCGGCTCTCAGGGAGATCGAATTCTCCGCAGGCTGACCAACCTGTTCGGCGAGCCCGCATGGGAAACCCTCGGATTCCAGGGAGTTGCAAAAGTGGATGGCGAATTCAACGTCTTCGGATGCGTGGGAGGTGAAAGCAGCCTTCGGCTTGTTCATTGCTCGACAGGCAGGAGGCTGAGCTGTAGGTTATTGATTCAAAATGACTGGAAGTGGGGCGGCTAGTGGGGGTCGGACTTCTCCCAGCCTTTTGCTTTCTGTAACTTACAGAATCCACATTGCCACGATTGCCAAAGATGCCACCGCTGCCGTGGCGCCTTGCCCGATATTGCCCGACGAGAATTTTGACCGGCACGGAATTGTCGGACGAATCATCGGTAAACAGCGGGTCCGAAATTCCGCTGCCCGCAGGTTGACGACAGAGAGCCAGTTCTCCGAGATGCCGACATGTCGGCCAGGTGCCAAGCGCGTGTGTATTCCAACTGGTTCAGTTCGGTTGGCGTACCGAATATCGCGTGGGGTGGCGCGACGTAGCAAGCGGTTAGCCGGTCGAGCAGTGAAGGACCGGGATGCTCAGTTCGAAACCTACCGTGTGCGTGCGCGAGGGGTAACTCACCAGAATGTTATAGCTTCCACTTTGGGATTGCCTTGCATCCCGTTGACCACCTGCGAGCTAAGGACGACTTCGAAATTCTTTTTAGCCCAATCGGCACCCGAGCCATCTGCCAACTGTTTCAGGTCTGCCTCATCGGTCAGGAATTCACCGGCAGCCCTGGTTCCACTGCCCGCAATTCCTGCCGCGACTAGAACGATCTGGCCGGTACTCTCATCAGTGAAGCGGGCAGCTATGGCATAGTCCTTAATCACTTGACTCCGCGGAGCCCTAGCTCTCACTTGCCAAGCGCGTGACTCCGGGTGTTGTGTATCCGTAATCCAATAAATCTGATCCGGGCCGACGGGCTCTTTTAGATGAAATCTGAGTGTGGACGTTCTATTCAGCGTCCAGTCATTGTTTAGCAGTCCAATCAGAACAACCGGGCCCTCGCGAAGCTGAGAGGAAACCGTTGTCACAGAACTCTGAACCTTGAAAGTATGGCCGTGAGCTCCGATCAAAGACACGAATCGGCTAAGAACCTGCACGTCAGATAAAGCAACAAAGTCGTTCCTGTCTGCAAATGCCTGAACAAACGAGTCGTCGTCGGCTCCGCGCTGGAGCTGGGTCAACGGGGAGTCATGAGGGGCGTCCAAATCTTTTTGACCCACGCAGAACAAGATTGGCTTGCCGCTGGTGAGCAACGGAGACCAGACCTCTTCGAGTGTGGACTTCGGTTTCTCGAAAGACCTCCAAGATCGAGTTCCCAATACGAATATCGCAACGATGATCACGCCGGAAGCTATTAAACCGGCTGCCCAATAGATTTTTCTCGTCTTCCTGGGCTGGCTGACCTGCTCCGATTTAGAGGGAACATTCGTCGGAAGCGGCTCGATGGCAGGCGCATCCGAGGCGGGTTGCGAGAAGACAGGGACATGGGCCCCCGGATTCACCTCAACGAGAGGCGGATCCGGGGCGGCCGGCAAGAAGACGGGAATGTAGGATCCTGGATTCAAATCAATTCTTAGCTCGCCCCCATGCGTCGCTGACTGGTAATACTGGGCGAGACGCTTCCTCACCTCCGCGGCACAGAGACGCACCACAGGATCGAGATTGGTGTCGTAATCCGGCGGTCGATGAAATACTTCTACCCCGAGGGTTCGCTCTTTCAAGTTGTCTTCATTGTCGGCCAGAGTCTGTTCCACGATGTACCGGAGCAAGCTTGGATAGCGTTTACTGGCAGCGAACCTACCGTCGCTCACAATCTTCTCGAGTTGCGAGCGCACGAGCTGTCTTTCGCTCTCGGTTTTGGGGTGCCACGCACCTGTCACTGACTCAGGGGACGCCATGTCCTCATTCCGTGGTGCTCAAGATTAGGCAGTTTCAACGTAGCACCACCTTGATACGGTTCGCTACTAGTTCTAATAAATGCCTCTATATCAATGATTTGCGTTGCAGGCCAAGCCGTCCACAGGTATCGGACGCTGGCGCTACCGTAGCAATCTTGACCATCTCAGAGTGCAACCTTATGAATGCGAGCTTGATGTGGGAAATAGTTTCCCAGAGGAAATCGGGCGGGAAGGCGGTTGCAGTTTCCTGGCTTTAGGCCCGCGGCCGGGATACGTTTCTGCCAATCACTCGAACAAAAAAGGTCACAAGCTACTTTGTGGGCCAACTGGAACCAACATGGGAGAGTCAGGCATGCGCAAGATCATAGGATATTCGCGATTAGGGTGTTTATTTCTATTTCTACTGGCAGCCGCCGGCAAGAGCTACGGCCAAGGGGGCGCGGAGGGCACGATTCTAGGCACCGTCACTGATAGCTCGGGCGCAGTCGTACCCAGAGCAAGCGTCGAAGTGGCGAATGTTGGAACAGGCGTGACCCAGTTCACAATCACCAACGATTCCGGCGAATACAGCGTTCCGTCCTTACATCCAGACCAGTATCGCGTTACCGTCAAGGTGAGTGGTTTTGAGGCATCCGTGGCCACGATCACTCTCCTCGTCGGCCAGCACGCGCGGGTGGACGTGACGCTGCAACCCGGCAAGGTAAGCGATGTGGTCAATGTATCGACCTCTAACACGTCGCTCGATACCGATACTGCCGAAATTTCTCAGACGATCAGCTCTCAACAGGTGGTCGATCTTCCGTTGAACAGCCGGAATTTCGTCAGCCTGCTGTTTCTCAATTCGAATACCGTAATGACGGGCGGCGAATCCGGGGGAAACACCATTACCTCGGCGAAGGGCAGCGGCGCGATCAGCATCGGCGGCGGGCGCTCTTCGTCGAATCAATATCTGATCGACGGAATGTATAACAACGACTCCGTTTACCAGACGCCCGCAATCAGCCCGTCGATTGACGCGATCCAGGAGTTCAGGACTCAGAGCGGCGTCTATTCGGCGGCATACGGCGCCAGCGCCAACCAGGTCAATATCAGCTTCCGATCGGGCACAAACCAGTTCCACGGAACGGTTTTTGAGTTTCTTCGCAACAACGATCTCGACGCCCGGACCTTCAATGCTGTGAATCCCTCGTTAATACAGAACCAATTCGGGTACACTCTGGGCGGACCGATCTGGATCCCCAAGTTGTACAACGGCCGGAACAAGTCTTTCTTTTTCGCGAACTACGAGGGCCTTCGCATCAGCCAGCATGCCACGGTCCAGCAGAATGTGCCGACCCAAGCCGAACTGGGCATCGGCACCCCCAATGGGGAAGCGCTCATCCCGGCCACCGGCGCTTTCGCATTTGGAGGCGTGGGCTGTACGACCGCCAGCGATTGCACTCTCTCGAACCCTAACAACGGCTATGCCCCCTTTGCCCAAGACGGAAACGGGAACTTCATAATTCCCTCGGCGAATTTCTCCAATTTCGCAGTCCAAGTCAGGACGCATGTGCCCGTGCCCAATGCGACCCCAACCGCCACGCAGCCCTACAACTATCTCAGCTCTCTACCGGTTCCGACCATTGCCAACCAGCAAAATTACCGTTTCGACCAAAACATTGGGACCAGGAATGCTTTATTTTTTCGCTACAGCATAGCGAGCTTCACCATCGCTTCCAATCCCGCTTCCCTCCCCTTTCCCGAAGGGTTAGACAATACGCTCTCCAAACAGACCAGCTACGTTGGCGGCTATACGCTGACTTTCAACCCCAACTTGGTCAACCAGTTTCGTTTCGGCTACCTGAACTCGATCAATAACCTAAATGGCGTTCCAGCATCGCCCGCGGAACTGGCGGCGCTGGGCATCAAGGGTCTTTATAACCTAACGTCAACACCCTACCCCCAAATCCAATTTTCCTCCGGCCTGGGTAATTTTGGCGGCGCGGCGAACAACGATCCGCAGATTAGCGGTCAACGGACTTACGATCTCGCGGATACCGTCATCATCTCTCGCGGCAGGCATACCATATCTACCGGCTTCGACTAC
>Ga0302326_10015962_pt1 | contig 15755 bp, 18 predicted proteins | sample Palsa_T0_3_FD_202264 | JGI IMG/M metagenome (GOLD analysis project Ga0302326, IMG submission 202264) | Peat permafrost microbial communities from Stordalen Mire near Abisko, Sweden - Palsa_T0_3 | ecosystem: Environmental > Terrestrial > Soil > Palsa > Peat permafrost | place: Sweden: Abisko... | reverse complement strand
TCCCAGCTCTCGTGTTGTTACGACATTCCAACTTCGTCTTTCGGATTTGATTCGCGGATTCTAACTTCGTCATTCGAGCTTCCCATTGGGGCGATTTAGGGGCTCTCACCACGGGCTGCAGGGGCTTTGCGCTTTATGACATTTAGAGGGGACCGACGCCGCCAATCCATTCAGAATCCGCGTCACAGCCCATTAAATCATCGCAACCGCCTGCCGATGGGACTGGGGATTGGAGCAGAGCATCATGAGTTTTCCAGGAACGAGCGGAGACGGAGTTTTTCGCAGCAGCACGAGGTGTGCCCTCAATGCGACATCGTCGGTCTGTTTCGGAGCGATGTTGCTGTTGATTCTGGGACCCGCGCTGCTCAGTCCGCAGAGCGCGCGTGTGCTGGGCGGCGGATCGAGTGGCGGTCTGCCTATGCTCGAACACGCGCTGCTGGTTCCCCTGGCCGAGGCGGGAGTGCTTTTGGCCGTCGTGGGCGGAACACTCTCGAAGAACCGGCGCGAACGCAATCTTGCGGCAGCGGTGACTGGCCTGCTCTGCGCGTTTGTTGTGCTTCGAACGGCTCAGCTGATTTAACTCAGCCTTTCTTCCGCTCCGTTGCAGGTTTACGATCCGCTGCGATGGGCGAATCGCTCGGCAAGCTCTGCATCGTTCTCCACGCACATCTGCCGTACGTCCTTCATCATGGCGAATCGCCCCACGGTGAAGCGTGGCTGTTTGAAGCCGCGGCGGAAACGTATCTGCCGTTGCTCGATCTGATTGGCGAACTCGCGCTGCACAAGTGCCGGCCGGCGCTGACGATCGGCCTGACGCCGGTGCTGCTCGAACAGTTGGTCCACCCGCGCTTTAAGGAAGGCTTTGTCGCTTATCTAAGCGAACGGTACGCGCGGGCCCAGCGCGATCGAGGCGAGTTCGAGGCGCACGGCCAGCAGCATTTTGCATACCTCGCGCACCGCTGGGAGAGCTGGTACGCTCGGCAGGCGGCACATTTTGAGAGGATCGGGCGCGATATCGCCAGCGAATTTGCCGCCCGCACCCGCGAGGGACACATTCAGATTCTCACCGGGCCGGCCACGCATCCTTATCTCCCGTTGTTGCTCCATGACGAGATGATCCGCGCGCAACTCGGCGTTGGCGTCGCGACAAGCCGGCGAATCCTTGGCCAGTCGATCAGCGCAGGTCTGTGGCTCCCCGAATGCGCGTATCGCCCGAGTTGCCCGAATTGGGCTCCGCCGGTGCTCGGCGGAAAGCTGCGATACCGCCCAGGGCTGGAGACATTCATCGCCGATTCCGGCCTGTCGCATTTCTGCGTCGATTCACATCTGGTGAGCGGCGGGCAACCACTGGGCACGATGCACGGCAAGCGCTTTGCCGCCGTGGGTCAGGCACAACTGCACTGGGACGCAGGGCGGAGCTGGCGGAGTCCGCTGGAGCCGGTCGGGGTCGCCAGCGAACCGGGCCCGCCTGGTTGTTATGCATTGGGTCGTCATCCGTCCCTTAGCGAGCAGGTCTGGAGCGCGACGGTCGGATATCCCGGCGCCGCGCCGTACCTTGATTTTCATCGCAAGCACGGCGAGGGCGGCCTTCGGTATCACAAGGTGACCGACCAGGGCGCGGCGATGGGCCAGAAGGAGCCGTACGTTCCTGAGCAAGTCGACTCGACGCGCTTCGAGCACACGCATCACTTCTGTAGTTTGGTGAGAGAATCCCTCGCCGAACATCATGCGCTGGCGGGTAAGCAGGGCGTCTGCGTCGCGGCGTTTGACGCTGAGCTCTTTGGCCACTGGTGGTTCGAAGGGCCGCAGTTTTTACGCGATGTGATCTTCACGCTCTGCAATGACCGCTCGGTCGCTCTGGCCACCATGGAAGAAATCCTGCGCGACGCTCTTCCTGACAACGTCATGCGGCTGCCGGAAGGAAGCTGGGGCGAGCAGGGAAATGGCAGCGTGTGGCTCAACGACCAGACCCGCTGGATGTGGGAGATTGAATACCGGGCCGAGAATCGGCTGCTCTCGCTGCTGAAGGATCTTCCCTGGCGCCAAAGCGTCCCCATCCGCCAGATGCTGCAGCGCGCCGCCCGCGAACTGCTGCTCCTCCAAGCCAGCGATTGGCCATTCGCGGTTCATTCCAAAGCCGCGGCCGATTACGGCATTCAACGGCTCAGTGGGCATGCCACACGGTTTGATCGTGCGGCGACGATCGCCCAGACGCTTGCCGGCGGCGGGGCGATCGGGCAATTGGAGCAGACCCAAATCGCCGAGATGGACGCACATGACGACGTTTTCGTCGATCTCGATCTCTCCTTCTTCAAGTAAAACGGGTTTCCAACCCGTTCGGAGGGCGCTGGGAAACCAACTCAAGTGGAATCGACAATTTGCCACTACAATGAGCCGTTTTTAAGTTGCTGTACTGCCCCGACCGCCGGCGTGGCCACTTTAGTGGCCATGTCCGAATGCCGGCCCGCTGCACCATCCTGAAAACTGCTGATGATCTCAGCACGGGTTGGAAACCCGTGGCACATGAACCTGCAAGACCTCGGTCAACTCGATTACGGTTCTGCTTGGGCGAAGCAGGAGTTGGCGCACGCCGAAGTTTTGGCAGGTGGCGCTGAGCGGATTCTGTTGGTCGAGCATCCCCCGGTCATCACCCTCGGAAGACGCGACGGTGGCGAGCGACACCTGATCGCATCGGAAGAACAACGCGCAAAACTTGGCGTCCGACTGGTCAAAAGCGATCGCGGCGGAGATATCACCTTCCACGGTCCCGGCCAGGTGGTCGCGTATCCGATCATCCGCCTGAATTCGCATCGCCTTTCCGTCGGCGCTTACGTGCATCGGCTTGAGGATGCGGTGATTACACTGCTGGCCGAGCTGGGAATTGCGGCGCGGAAGGATCCGTCGGCAGTGGGGGTGTGGGTGGAGGAGGCCGGCGGGGTCGCGAAGATTTGCGCCATCGGCGTGCGTATCAGCCGTGGCGTTTCGCTGCATGGCCTGGCGCTGAACGTGACCACAGATCTTCAATATTTCGATTTGATCGTGCCATGCGGGTTGCCCGGACGGCCCGTGACGTCGCTGCAAAAAGTCCTGGGCGATCACACCCCGTCCATCGAAGTCGTCAAGCAGCGCCTCGCTGCCCATCTCATCGCGGCATTGAATCTCCCGTGGCATGGGCGTCCCGCCCATGGGTAATGCACGAGCAGGCTACATCCGCGCGATCTGTGCCACGTGCTGAAAGTGCGGATCGCGCGAGAACAAGACAAGCTCGTGCTGGACGGCCAATGCGGCGATCCAGAGATCGTTGGTCGGAACCGGAGTGCCCTGCCGCCGCAGTTGCAGGTAGATCGCGGCATAGTGATGGGTGGTGTCGCCGTCTGCGTACAGGGCGCTGACCGCAGGCCGCTGCAGGATGCGGGTCAGCATCGCCTGGTTCTCGCGTATCCGCGCTCCGGCGGCAAACCCGGCCCGCAACTCGCCCAAAACGATAAATGGAATGAAAACTCTCAACGCGCCCTGAACCGTTTGCACTGCCGCGGGATCTCCGCGCACAAAATCCGTATAGCGATTGGTGTCCAGCAGCAATTTCATTTCCACATGTCCGGATCGATGCGCCTCTGATCGCCGATCGCCTTCTCGAATTCCGCGTCCTCCACCCAAGTGCCGATGGCAAAATCCAGATCGTGATTCCGGAAGGCCTCTCCGTTTATTCCTGCGCCCCGCAACAGCGCCTCAATTGCGATCTCGTTCAAGCTTCGGCCCTCCTTGCGGGCCTTTTGACGCAGTGCCTTGTCCAGGTCACGTGGAATTCTGCGTAGCGTGTATTGCATGCCTATAGTGTAGGCATTACAAGCAGGCACGTCAAAACGGCGTAGACCGGGGTATGTGGCACGCGTGCCACGCGAAAGCTGTTCGTCGCCACGCGTCCTCGGGCTCTTGCCCGAGTTCCGCCGAAGCGGGAAGATAGCGGACGAGGTGAGTGCGTGAAGTTCTTCTCCATTGTCAGCGAACGTGAAACATCGCCCGACGCGGTCGTCGAGGTTGTTGAGGGTGCGCGCACCGCGATGGACGGAAAGATCGACGTCGTCTTCGTTTTTTTCACCGGTGAATTCTGTGAGGAAGCGCCCGCGATCGTAGAGAGTCTGTGGCTCGAGCTCGACGCGCAGGTGTTGATCGGTTGCTCGGCCGAGGGTGTGATCGGAGCCGACCGTGAGGTGGAGCGCTCTGCAGGTCTGTCACTGCTGGTGGCGCGGTTGCCGGGCGTGCGCATCCATCCGTTTCACATCGCCGGGGAGCGCGCGTGGCGTGAAGTGCTGACCAGCCCTGATGCGCTGCGGACGAAAATCGGATACGGGGAGGAGAGCAGGGCGATCATCGGGTTCGGCGATCCGTTCAGCTCGCCGATGACGCAGCTGCTTCCGGCCCTCGACGCAGCCGCTCCGCGAGCGCCGCTCATCGGCGGCATGGCAAGCAGTGCCCGCCAGCCGGGGGAGAATGTCTTGCTGCGCAACGATCAGGCATATCAGCAGGGGTTCGTCGGGCTCTGCCTCAGTGGAGAAGTGGACGTGCAGACAGTGGTGAGCCAGGGCTGCCGTCCAATCGGCAAGCCGATGGTGATTACCAAATCGCACGACAACATGATCGAGCAGCTCGGCGGCAGGCCGGCGCTGAAAGTCCTGCAGGAAATGATCGAAGCGCTCGAAGAATCCGAGCGCGAGCAGCTTGCCAACGGGCTGTTCGTCGGCCGGGCCATCAGCGAATACAAGGAGCGTTTTGGCCGCGGCGATTTCCTGGTGCGCAACGTGATGGGCGCCGACGAGCAGAACGGCGGGATCGCCGTCGCCGAATACGTGAAAACGGGGCAGACCATCCAGTTTCAAGTGCGTGACGCGGCGACGGCTGACGAGGATCTCTCGCTTTTACTCGATGCGCAAAACGCCAGTGATGCTCCCGCCGGCGCGCTGCTGTTCAGTTGCAACGGGCGCGGAACGCGGATGTTTACGCTGCCGTGCCATGACATCGATGCGGCGCACAAATCGATGCCCGGGATGCCCGTGGCGGGATTCTTCGCGGCCGGCGAACTGGGGCCGGTGGGCGGACGAAACTTTATTCACGGTCACACCGCCAGCTTCGCGCTGTTTCGTCCGCGCGGGAAAGAGGCCGGAACCGCGTGAGCGCCTCTGCGACTCCCACGCAGTCGCCCGGCCGCGTGCGCGACGATCTCGCTTACGTGCTTCCCATGGCGGTGTTTCTGGTCCTCACGTCGATCGGTGTGAAGTGGCCCGATCTCTTTGCCGCCAGCTATGTCACCAAAGCCATTTTGACCGCGGCGCTGCTGATCGCGTTGCGCAGAAGTTACACAACAATTCGCTGGAACTACTGGTGGTTGGGCGCCATCATGGGCGTTATCGGCGTCGTGCAATGGGTGGGAATGGAAAAGCTGCTGCTCCACGTCGCACCGCATTATCCGCATGCGGAGGTGCAGATGTACAACCCGTTCGACGCGATCGCTTCGCCGGTCTGGCGGTGGGCGTTTATTGCCGTTCGCTTGGGCTCGGCGTCGCTGGTGGTGCCCGTGATGGAAGAGCTCTTCTGGCGGGACTTTGCCTGGCGCAGCGTCATCGCACCGGTGGATTTCAAGCTTGCCGATGTGGGAGAACTGGACTGGAAGGCGATTCTGGTCGTATCGTTGATCTTCGCTTGCGTCCACGTGCAGTGGGTCACTGCGCTGGTGTGGGGCCTGATGATTGCCGGTCTGCTGGCTCTCACCCGCAGTCTCGGAGCCTGCATCGTCATGCACGCAGTGACAAATTTTTTGCTCGGGGTTTATGTTTTGAAGACCGGCGACTGGTATTTTTGGTGAATTATGTCCCCCCGTCGTTTGTACCTGGACAACGCCGCCACCAGCTTCCCCAAGCCGCGGGAAGTCTTCGAGGCGATGCAACACTACGCGGCCGAACTGGGCGCCAGCGCCGGGCGCGGCGCCTACCGGGAAGCGACGGAAACCGGCGCCCGGATCGCGGAGTGCCGCCGGCGGCTCAACAAGCTTTTTCACGGCGAACGCGCCGAGCATTTCATCTTCGCGCTCAACTGCTCTGATGCGCTGAACCTGGCGATCAAGGGTCTGCTCGATTCCGCTGGCGGCCACGCAATCTGCACGCACATCGATCACAACTCGATTCTCCGCCCTCTGCGCGCCCTGGAAGACCGCGGCGCAATCGCACAGACGCGCATCGAAGTCGATCCCACTACCGGGCTGGTCGATCCCGACGAGATTCGCCGCGCGATCCGCTCCGACACCCGGCTGATTGCAATCACGCACGTGAGCAACGTGACCGGAACCGTGCAGCCGATCCGCGAGATCGGGAAGATCGCGCGGTCTGCGGGCGTGCCGTTTATCGTCGACGCGGCACAGTCAGCCGGCCATCTCGCGATCGACGTGCAGGCGGATCTGATCGATCTGCTGGCAGCCCCCGGTCATAAAGGATTGCTCGGCCCGCTCGGCACTGGATTTCTTTACATCCGTCCCGGCATCGAGAAAGTTCTCGGCACCACCCGCGAGGGCGGAACCGGATCGGTCAGCGAGGAAGACCGTCAACCCGCTTTCATGCCCGACAAATACGAATCCGGAAGCCACAACGCCATCGGAATCATTGGGCTTTCCCAGGGCGTGCAATGGGTGCTCGATCAGACAATCGAGAAGCTTGCCGCGAGCGAAATGGACTTGGTGCGGACGTTCCTCGATGGCATGGCCGACGTCGACGGGCTGCATTTTTTCGGCCCGCGCGGCGTGAAAGATCGCGCCGGTGTCTTCTCGGTGCGCGTTGATGGTTTTGAGCCGCAGGAATTGTCTGCGGCGCTGGAAGCCAGCTTCGGAATTCTCACCCGCTCCGGCCTGCACTGCGCTCCACTGGCACACCAGGCGATCGGCACCGCTCATCTCGGCGGGACCACGCGACTGAGCTTCGGGCCTTTTCTTTCCCCCCAGGACGTCAACTTCGCGGCTGATGCGCTGGCTGATCTGGCTCTGTCACAGGCTCGATCAACAAAGTCCGGTCCACTCGGCGCAAGCGCCGCACGGTGATGGCGTACAGCGTGAGGTTCAGAATTAGAATTCCTGCCCCGAGAACCAATTGAATTTCGCGCGTGAGTCCCTCCGGATACAGCACCGGCATCACATAGTGGTTGATGAAGCCGCCCTGATATGTGGCTTCGTGACTGAGTTTGCGCAAACGATTCTCCAGCGGCGTCAGCGGGCAAATGAGTCCCGACCATTCGACAAACACTCCCCACGCCGCTGCCGGCAGATGCGCAAACGCCACCCGCGGCCGGCGCACCACCAGCAATCCCCCGAAAATGACAAACCCCACAAACGCCAGGTGCAACACCACCAGCGCGTCGGCCAAGAAACGGTAGGGCATAATCGTCGATTGTAGCACGCGCGGGATGCACGACTGTCGCTGCGCGCCACCCCCCTCTCCCGGTATTCCGGGAGAGGGTTGGGGGGGTTGGGGTGAGGGTGATTTCGAACGTAAAAGGACTCTGGTTATCCGCGATGAACCATCTTTGGAGTATCCGGCGACTTCTTACGCTCCAAATCACCCTCACCCCCTGCCCTCTCCCGGAGTACCGGGAGAGGGGGCCAGCGCGCAGAGACGGTCGTGCACCCGCGCGTGGCGCGTGTTATTGCAGGGTTATCGTGCTACGATAACGTGATATCATGATCGCGAACTTTCGCGGACAGCTGGCGGAAGATTTGTGTCATGCGTCCTGCTAATCCCATTCATCCCGGGCAGATGCTTCGCGAAGAGTTTCTGGCTCCGGCTGGTTTCTCACAGCGGGAATTCGCCAGACGGCTGGGCTGGACCGCGGCCAAGCTGAACGAGTTGATTTCCGGCAAGCGAGGCCTGACCACCGACTCCGCCTTGGATCTGGCGGACGAACTGAACACCTCGCCGGAGTTGTGGCTTAATCTCCAGATGCAGTTCGACCTCAAGCGGGCCGAATCCCGACGAAAACGGGCGTCGTAGCCTCGACTTGAGGGGATTATCTCTGCCGTTTCGTCGCTTCGGGAGACTCACGGATGATTCTCTTCAAACGCCTGATCTTCGCCTTGCTGCTTTTCATTGCCGGATGGTTCCTGATCTTCGGCGCGCACCGCGAAACCGCGATTCCAAAAGATGCGGTGGTCGTGGAGTATTGGGAAAAATGGGTCGGGACCGAAGCAGACCAAATGCGGCAGATCGTTGACGATTTCAATCGGACAACCGGAGCCCAAAAGCACATCTATGTTCGCTATCTCTCGATGAGCAAGCTCGATCAGAAGCTGCTGATCGCGTCGGCGGCGGGGGTGCCTCCGGATATTGCGGGGCTGTGGGATCCGCAGACGGCCGAGTTTGCGAGCCTCGGCGCAATCCAGCCGTTGGACGAACTGGCCGCGAGGCACGGAATCGACGGGCGCACGTACAAAACCGTGTACTGGAATGCCTGCCATTACCAGGGGCGGCTCTGGGCGTTGCCGAGCACGCCGGCGTGCGTCGCGCTGTTTTACAACAAAACGATATTTCGCCGGAACGCAACCGCGTTGCGCGCGGCGGGGCTCGATCCGGATCGTCCGCCGGGAACGCTGCAGGAGCTGGATCGATACGCCAAGGCGTTGGATGAGATCGACGCCGACGGCCGCATCAAGCGTGCCGGTTATCTCCCGATGGAGCCCGGTTGGTACATCGATTTCACCCCGGTCTGGTTCGGCGGCAGTTCATTCGACCCGTCGTCCAACCGCTTTACGCTCGACTCCCCGGCGAACGTGGCGGCGTTCGAATGGATTGCGAGCTATTCCAAACGGCTCGGCTCCGGCGCGATGGTGGAGTTTCATGACGCCGCCGGCGGGTTCGATTCGCCGCAAAATCCATTTCTCACCGGCGAGGTGGCGATGGAGCAGCAAGGGTCGTGGATGGCCAACTATTTTTACAAGCTGACACACAAATCGCCCTGGCAGCCAACATTTTCAGAGACCAAAGTGCCGCGCGAGCGGGAGAACGAGTTGGCCGATCGGCGCGGCAATTGCGAATGGGCAGCGGCTCCGTTTCCCTCGGCACTGGCCGCAATGAAAGACGTCAGCTATTGCTCCGTCGATACGCTGGTCATTCCGCGCGGAGCGCGGCACCCCGCCGCGGCGTTTGAGTTCATGGCGTATCTCGCCCGGCAGGACGTGATGGAAAAACTCTGCGCGCTCCATTGCAAAAGCTCGCCGCTAGGGCTCGTGAGCCCAGGCTTTCTCGCGCACCATCCGAACCCGTATGTCAGTGTGTTCGAAGAGCTGTCAGCGAGCCCCAGTGCACGGTTCGCCCCCCAGACGCCGATGTGGGAACAGTTGAAGAAGGAGCTGGACGATGCGGCGCAGAGCGTGAGCCGGCTCGACGCCGAGCCGCGCGCGGCGCTCGCTGCCGCACAGGAGCGGCTGCAGCAGAAATGGGACCGGCAGCAAGATGTCGACGCCGCTCGCCGGGACGGGACGCCATGACCCGCGGCGAGCTGCGCAATCTCGGCAAGGGACTGGCGTTTCTCAGCCCCTGGCTAATCGGCTTCTCTCTCTTTCTGGCCGTCCCGATCGGGCTGTCGTTCTATTACAGCCTCTGCGATTATCCGCTGGCCAAGCCGCCGATGTACATCGGCGGCCAGAATTATCACTGGCTGTTGCGCGACCCGCTCTTCTGGCGGAGCCTGCGAAACACAGCGTATTACGCCGGCATGGCACTGCCCGGCGGAATGCTCGTTTCGCTCGGTCTGGCGCTGCTGCTCAACACAAAAGTGTGGGGCCAGGGGATGTTTCGCACGATCATCTTTCTCCCCTCGCTCATTCCCGCCGTCGCGTCGGCGATGCTCTGGCTGTGGATATTCAATTCGAAACTCGGACTGCTGAACCACCTGCTGGGCGCGATCGGTATCGACGGTCCCCAATGGCTCGGCGCAAGATGGGCGATGCCGTCGCTGGCGATGATGAGCCTGTGGGGCGTTGGCAATACCGTCGTCATCTATCTCGCCGGCTTGCAGGACGTTCCCGCGGAGCTGATGGAAGCCGCCGAGATCGACGGCGCCGGCCGTTGGCGAAGATTGTGGAGCGTGACGTTGCCGCTGCTCTCGCCGGTGATCTTTTTTAATCTGATCATGGCCCTGATCGGCATGGTACAGATGCTCACCGTCCCCTACATCATGACCCAGGGCGGCCCGAATAATGCCACGTATTTCTACACAATGTATCTCTACGACAATGCCTTCCGCTACGTCCACATGGGCTACGCCAGCGCGATGGCGTGGATTCAGCTGGCGATTATTCTCGCACTGACCGGCGTCGCATTCTGGTCCAGCCGGAAGTGGGTGCATTATGGGTGAAAGGGACGGAAGTTTTCAGTTTTCAGTGGGGCCAGTTGTCAGAATCTGAAGACCACGCACCGAATACCGCCAAAACCGAGCAGCGACGTCCGGTTCCGGGATTGAATCAGCTGGCCGAACTGAGACTGAAAACTGAAAACTGAAAACTAACAGTGAAGAAAAAAGCAGATATCTTCTGGGTTTACGTTGGGCTATTTACGGTCTGCACCGCATTTCTTCTCCCTTTTCTGTGGATGGTTTCCACGAGTCTCAAATCGCTGGCGCAGGTCCGCGAGCCGGGGTTTGTCCCGCGGCCTCTGATGGCCTCCAACTACAGCCAGGTGTTCCATCATCCGAACCTGGACTTCGCGCTCTATACGCGGAACACGTTGCTCATCGCGCTCCTGACCGTCGCCGGCGCCACCACGTCCAGCGCGCTGGTGGCCTACGGCTTTTCGCGGATTGCCTTTCGCGGCCGCGGATTTCTCTTTGCGATCATGCTGGCGACGATGATGGTGCCATTTCCGGTGACGATGGCGCCGCTCTTCTGCATCTACCGGTGGATGGACGTGCACACAATCGGCTGGTTTGGCCCGGATAATCCGCTGCGGATGCTCGGCACGTTCAAGCCGCTCTGGCTGCCGGCGTGGTTTGGGTCGGCGTTCAGTATTTTTCTGCTCCGGCAATTTTTCATGACGGTGCCGAAGGAATTGTCCGAGGCGGCGCGCCTCGACGGGTGCGGCGAGTTCACCATTTTCTGTCGCATCCTCCTGCCGCTGGCCCGGCCGGCGCTGGCGGTCGTCGCTCTCTTCAGTTTCATGGGAGCCTGGAACGACTTTCTCGGCCCCCTTGTCTACGTCCAGCGTCCCGAGCAATACACGCTGGCGCTCGGCCTGCTCTCCTTCCAAAGCCAGCACGGCGGCACCGAATGGAACCTGCTCATGGCCGCCTCGGTTCTGGTATGCGTGCCGATCATTGTCTTGTTCTTTCTCTCGCAGAAGACCTTTATCGCGGGGATTGCCACGACGGGAGTGAAGGGATGAGCGAGCACATTGTCCCCTCCTCTGGTACGCCGGGGGAGGGTGAGGGTGGGGGGCCGATTGATGAGTGGCGTCGCTGATCCCCACCCCTGCCCTCCCCCGGAGTACCAGGGGAGGGGGAAAAGGCGCGTCTTCGCGCGAGGTTATACAAGTTGATCGTGTGATTTGTCTGCCCTGTTCATCCGTCAGAGACTTCTTCATCCGCACCAATGTCCAGCGCGCTGTTCTGCGGAATCGGATCTCCATAGAAATCAACGGACCCCGGGTTGATTCCGAATCGGGCGTGCAGGTTGATGCCGGCGTCGATCAACTGCGACGTGCTTTCCAGCGTATAGGCGGCCAGAGTGTAGAGCAGATCGGCGTTGCCGATAATTCCGCCGCCGCCCGGCTCGGTTAGCTCCGAATCGACGCTGATGCCGGCAGGTGAATTCACAGTATCGCCGTTCCAGAAGTCGTTACCGGCCAGGATCGCCGAGCCAGCGCTGACGAGGGGCGTCTGATCCGGAGTTGTCTCAACGATGTTGTTGGCGAACTGGCCGGAAACGCCGTCAAGGCGCGCGCCGCCGGTGGTCGAGGAGTAGAGCGTGTTGTTGTAGATATGTTGGTTCGTCAGCGCTCCGCCGCCGGTGGTGATTTCCGCGTAGAAGGGGTTGAGTCCATCGTTCTGGCAGATGTTGTAGCGGATGGTATTCCCGTCCATCTTTCGTGCGCCGCCGTATTCCCAACTGAGGATTCCCGCGCCCTGGTTGTCATGCGCATAGTTGTATTGCATGACCGAATTGATGGTGCCCCCGTCGAAATCAAATCCATCGCCATCGGAGCTTCCGGACAGGTTGTGGTACGACTCGTTGTACTGGAACGTGACGTGATCGGCCTGGAAGCACCAGATTCCCGCCGGCCCGGAGCTGTTCGTGTTATTGATCCCGTTGTCATGGACGACGCAGCGCTCGACCGTCGCCGTGTTCACGTCCCAGATCAGGATGCCGTTGCCGGTATGCTGCTCGCCATTACTGCGGCCGACGATGTTCCAGACCGTATCATGGCCAATGTAGACGTTTGAATTGCTGTAGCTTGTTCCGCCGCTCATCACACCTTGCACCTGAATGCCGGCATATCCGCAATCGTGAATGGTGGAATTGGTGACGTTCACGAAGTGCGAGCCGCGAGTGAAGTCGATGCCGTTGTCATTGAACCCGCCGACGTCCACCTCATCGACGGTAATTTCGCGACCGGAGAGAAGGATGCCGTTGCCGTGATTCGCGGCAATGCCGTCGCCGGCAAAATCGAGATCGTGAATGATGATGCCGGTCTTTCCCCTTGCGGAGAATCCGGTTCCCGCCTCTGCGTCAATCACCGCCCGGCCAGTACCGTAGGAGCCGTAGGTGACAGGGCTCGCGGCGGTTCCGCCCTTCCCCGAGATTGAGCCGGCGAACGTCGAACCGCCCTGAAACAAAACGGTGCTCCCGGCGCTGAGCTTCGCCTTGTTGAGCTTCGCAATAGTCTGCCAGGCGTTGGAAATCGAAGTGCCCGCATTGCTGTTGCTGCCGCCGGGGCTGACGTAATAGGTGGCGGAGAAATGCGTGCGCGGCTCCAGAGGTTCGACGATACTTTGAGTCATTCGCCACGTTTCTCTCGGCGTTCGGCGCGCATCGCCTGCTTCTCCGCCTCAAGGAAATCGGAGAGTTCATCTTCGCTCATACCGCTCCGGACGAAAGCCTCGGCGATAGGCCCGCTGATCTCCAGCTCATGCATCAGACCCTCAGAGATTCATCACACCGCCCGCTTCGCAACAACCACAAAGGAGCCGCGCACGCAGGGTACTCCCGGAGTAAGCGGGCGCAGTAAGCGGTGTTTGAACCCGCTTACTCCGCGAGTACGCTGCGTGCGCGGCTCTGTCTACGCGTCATCGGTATTTCGACCATCGTACAACGCCATGGGCGGTCCCTGCCGATTCAATGTGTAATCGATCTTGTCCGCCACCGTTGCTTCATCGAACAGATGCAGCGTGCTGCCGTGACGCGCCCAGCGTTTTCGCTTTGCATCGTCGAAGCCCGCCCGGGTCAATCCGCGAGACGCGGCCGCCTTCAGGTCGCTCATCACGCGGTCCGGATCGCGATCCACGGCAACCACGATGTGTACGTGATTGCTCCGAACATGCACTGCAAGCAACCGCCAGCCCTTCGCCCGACATAGCGAGACGATCGCATCCCGCACGATTTCGCGCTCACTGGGCCGCATCGTGTAGGGTGCCTGGTTCAACTCGTCGCGTGACTGCGCTTCGCGAACTTCATCTGGCTCAACAAATGGCATCCCGTATTGATTGTGGTCGCGGTCCACGGAGCCTTTGCCCTTGGACGTTCCATGCAGCCAGGTGCCGTAGGTCGAAAACGTAATAAAGTACGCCAGCGCCACGCGCCTTCCTTTCGCAAATGAGCCGCGCACAGAGGGTACTCCCGGAGTAAGCGGGCGGAGTAAGTGGTCTTGGACCCCCGCTTACTACGCGAGTACGCTCCGTGTGCGGCTCATGGGCAACCATCGTAGTTCGAAGACGGCCTCACCGATGATTTCGATCTTCCTTTCGACGGCATCCCGGCTCGCTGGTTTCGATCGCCCCTCGCTCGGGCTCAGCCGGGCTCCGGCTTACCACCTCGATCCGGTTCCGTCCACGCTCTACCGCCTAGGGAGAGAGAACCGACTTCTGCTGCTTTGTTCCCCGTCGCCGGACCCAGAGGCTCGACCATCGCCAGTGCTCCGCCCGCTCGCACTCCATGGTATCGCAAGCGGCATGGCCGCGGCCGGTTGCGGTCCAAACCCGCTGCGCGTGATGCGGCGCACGATAAAAGCGGTGCGCATCATGGCTTGCGGGACATGCCAAATATCAGATCCTTGCCAAATGGCACCTAAAAACGTCGCCGGCAGTGCCAGAAGGTGCCAAAAGGTGCCGTGCGCTGGCGCGAGACGGCAGAGCAGGAGAGCAGCAGGCGGGAAGGTGGACGCTGCCAGCGGGAACTTCAAGTCGTGAACGCTCGGCAGTAACACTTTTTTCCTGGGATGATTTTGTGATAGAGCACCTTGGAGAGAAAATGGACAGTTGATAATGGATAGTGGACAGTGAAGGGAGATGAAAATGGAGAGAACCGAATGCGAGCCTCGTCTACTGTCAACGTGCACGGGTCGGCTGCGCCGTGCGTGGGGCGTTGGCGGATCTGCTGGGTGGGCATTGGGTTACGCATAGACGCACCGTGCACGGCGCAAAAATCTGTCGCGCTGCGGCGCATGCGAGGACAGCGGAATAGGGAATTGTGAATAGTGAAGCGCATGTACGACTCGGCGTGGTTCGCCGCAGGCCTGGAGAGGGAGGCTGAGGCGATGTCGCGGAATGCTGATCCGTTTTGCTTCATTCAGATTTGATGAACCTGCGGTGACGCGCGTTGCTGTTCGCGTCGGCAGGAACTATCCCTTCGCGTATGAGGATTCTATTGATTCGACACGGAATTGCCGCGGATCGGGAACAATTTGCCGAAACCGGACGGGAGGATGATTTGCGGCCTTTGACGAATCTGGGAAAGCGGAAGATGCGGCAGGCGAGCAAGGGATTGCGGGCGCTGGAGCCGACGATTTCCGTGCTGGCGACCAGCCCGCTGGTGCGCGCGGTGGAGACGGGGAAAATCGTGGCGCGGGTGTACAAATCGGTCGAGCCGATTCAGATCCCGCAGCTTCTGCCGCGCAAGCCGCTGCAGGCACTGCTGACGTGGTTGCAGAGCCAGCGGTCGGAGAGCGTTGTCGCAGTGATCGGACATGAGCCGCATCTCAGCACGTTTGCAGCGTGGCTGCTCACGGGATTACAGGAATCGTTTATCGATCTCAAGAAAGGCGGAGCCGCGTTGGTGGAACTGGCCGATGAGGTGAAGCCGGGCCACGGCAGACTCCTTTGGTCGCTCAAGGCATCGCACCTGCGGGCGCTTGGAAAGTAGTTGGTGGGCATCGCGGGCACCGCCACTTAAGTGGTGGTGCCTCCGCTGGCGATTCCTGAGCCAGAGCCAAGGCGGCAGTGCCGCTGGAGCAACTTTATGAGACGACGGATTGCTTTGCTCCTCGTCATGCTCTTAGTCGTCGCGGCGCGATTCGCCGCCGCGGCGGAACCAACAACGCGCCCGGTGGCGGCGATCACGCATGCGGTGGTCATCAGCGTTGATGGTTTGCGGCCGGACGTTTTGTTGCGCTCCAACACGCCCAACATGCATGGCATGATGGACGAGGGATTCGCATCTGGTTATTAACACAGAGGACACATTCGCCACGGTCTGCTATTTGATGGGTGTTCCCGTCGATCCCGCCATCGACGGC
>Ga0302326_10015960_pt1 | contig 15755 bp, 13 predicted proteins | sample Palsa_T0_3_FD_202264 | JGI IMG/M metagenome (GOLD analysis project Ga0302326, IMG submission 202264) | Peat permafrost microbial communities from Stordalen Mire near Abisko, Sweden - Palsa_T0_3 | ecosystem: Environmental > Terrestrial > Soil > Palsa > Peat permafrost | place: Sweden: Abisko... | reverse complement strand
ATGAACGATTACGACGTACGCGTGGCCCACGCCAAGGGCGAGCACCTGTGGCACGTACACGAAGACACCGACGAGTTTTTCCTGGTCCTTGACGGCCAGTTCGATGTGGCCATCCGCGATGCTGACGGCGGCGAGACTACCGTCAGCCTGCGGCAAGGCGACACGTTCGTGGTGCCGAAGGGAACCGAACACAAGCCGTCGTCGCCCGGCGCCTCGATTCTCATGTTCGAGCCGTCCGGCACATCCAGCACCGGCGACCGGCACGAGGGGCCGATCCCGGACCACGTGGACAGCACCACCGGGCATGAACTCGGCTGACGAACCGGCCGGCGGACGTCTCCGCGGAGACGCGATGACGCCTGGGCGCGGGGATAATGACCCGATGCGTATCCGGGCCGTGGAGCTGGCCGACCTGCCCGCTCTGCAGGACATCGAGCGGGCAGCCGGGCTCTGCTTCGGCGATATCGGGATGCCGGAAGTCGCTGATTACGAGCCGCTCCCGCTCGCCGAGCTCGCCGGGTACCAGCAGTCCGGACGAGCCTGGCTCGCGGTCGCAGCGGCTGGTGATCCGGCCGCTTACCTGATCGCCGAACTGGTCGACGGCAACCTGCATATCGAGCAGGTGTCGGTGCATCCGGACAGCGCCCGCCGCGGCGTGGGCAGGTCGCTCATCGAACATGCCGCCCGCCAGGCCGCGGCCGCGGGGATCGCGGCGCTGACCCTGACCACGTTCAGCCAGGTGCCGTGGAACGCGCCCTACTACGAACGGTGCGGATTCCGCCGCCTGGATGAAGCCGAGCTGACGCCGGGGCTGCGGGCGATCCGTCGCCACGAGGCCGAGATGGGCCTGGATCGCTGGCCGCGGCTGTGCATGCGCCGGGCCCTGTAGCTCGACAGACCACGGGTGAGCCGTACCGTTCGCGGCGTGCGCGGGGTTCAAGACCCCAGATGCACCACGCACCTCGCTGCTCCCTTATATCCCATGGCCGAGCCTTGCTCGTTCCGGCCGCGTCGGCCGTGTTTGCGTCCGGCTCCACGCGTGCCCGTAGCGGACCTCAAGTACCCCGTCAGACCCAGAAGTCTCACACACCCCAGGTTAAATGGAAGGCTATTGTCATGAGGGAGCTAGCCTACACAATCTTTTGTTTAGGATGATTCTTTCATACCAAACGTGGAGTGCTACGCAGGGACGCTAGCCGGGCAGGGACGGTGCGGACGGGGAGAGCGGGACGCATGCGACCGCTTTCCAGCGTGTCGGGATCCGCTGCGCCACGATTGCGGGCTCGCGGCGGATCTGACTGGGCGGGAAGTGGTCGCGGATATACGGTCAGGGAATGAGCGCGAGTTACCAGATTTCTCGCAAGTGGGCCCTGGGTAACCGGTCCGTGATCACCGATGACACCGGCACCGAACGGTTCGAGGTGCAGGGTCCACGCGGGTTCTCCGGGAAGCTGTCCATCCGCGATCCGGCCGGAGCGGAGGTAGCGGCCATCTCCCGCCGGGGACTCGCCACGCGGTACGAAATCCGCACGGGCGGCGAGCTGACCACGATGCGCCCTCGCGGGTTCGCCGGCCGGCGCTTCGAGATCGTCTCGGGCGCCGGCCAACTGGAGGCGCGCGGGAACTTCTCCGGCCGTCAGTATTCCGTCACTCGCAACGGCGCCCCGGCGGCCGCAGTGACGCAATTGCGGACGGTCCGCGAGCGGTTCGCCGTCGAGGTCAGCGAGTCCGAGGATCCCGTGCTCATGCTGGCGGTGGTGCTGGTCATCGAGACCATCAGAGCTGACCGGCGCACGGCGGCCGCCGCCAGCGGCTGACGGGCCGTAGGCTACAGGAATGGGGCTGGCACCTGGGGTGCGCTCGTTCGTGGGAATTACGGTGGCCGACACCGACACGGCCATCGCGATGGGCAGCGGCGACGTGCCTGTGCTCGGCACGCCGAGACTGCTCGCGCTGGCCGAGGCGGCGACGGTGGCGGCCATCGGGCCCCGCCTGGAACCAGGCCAGACCTCGGTCGGCACGTCAGCCGCCATGGAACACAAGCGGCCCAGCCCGATCGGGGCGGAGGTCGTAGTCGAGGCCGAGCTCACTGAGGTGGACGACCGGCGGCTGGTGTTCAGCTTCAGGGCCCGGCAGATCAGTTCCCGGGATCACGTCGTGGTCGTCGGCGCGGGCACGCTGGAGCGGATCCTGGTGGACAGGGATCGATTCGTCAGCCGAGCCCAGCACGACTGACAACGGACGCCCGATGGGGGTTATCCCCCATAGGCGCTTGTGCCTTCCGTCACTAGCGTCCAACGCATTGGCTTCGGCAATTCCGGTGCCCGGTCGGCGCCGGGGTCGCCCGGCCTGCATATGCAACCCCCGAGTTGGACGTCGACCGCGAGCAGAGGTGTAGGCAGATGCCCCTCCCAGGCATGTACGGCATGGAGCACATCGGGTTCACCGTGCCGGATATCAATGAGGCGTGTGACTGGTTCGAGCGCATTCTCGGCGCGGAGACGCTGTACACGGCGGCGACGAACTTCCGCCATGACGACGACAACTGGATGCAGGAGCACCTGCGGGTGCACCCGCGCGCGGTCATCAAGGAATTCCGCTACCTGCGGATGGGTAACGGCACCAACTTCGAGGTGTTCGAGTACGAGGCGCCCGACCAGGAGCGCACGGAGCCGAAGAACAGCGACATCGGCGGCCACCACCTCGCGTTCTACGTCGAGGACATCGACGCCGCGATCGACTTTCTCAAGAAGAACGACGTCGAGGTGCTCGGCGAGCCGACCGCCTACGAGGACGGCCCGAACCTCGGGCTGACCTGGTGCTACTTCCTCACGCCCTGGGGCCAGCAACTGGAGGTCGTCTCCGCGCCCGGCGGCACCGTTTACGACAACGAAGCCAAGAAGAACGGCAAGACCCGGCTCTTCAACCCGAAGTACGCGGCCGAGACCCTCCTGTAGGTGCCAGCACGCAGATAGGCGGATCCAATGCCCAAGGTCATCCCGCTCGAGCCGGCCGCCGAGTGGGTCGAGTTGTCGTCGACCGAGGAGGACTGGGATCGGCTCCCGCCCCAGCTGCTCAAGACGATGCTCGTGCAGCTGTACCTCATCCGCGCCTTCGAGGAAGAGGTGCTCCAGCTGGCCAGCCTGGGTCTTATCCACGGCCCGGCGCACTCGAGCATCGGCCAGGAAGGCGGCGCGGTCGGGTCCTGCCTCTCGCTGAGGTCCGACGACCAGGTCACCGGCTCGCACCGCGGCCACCACCAGTTCCTGGCCAAGGCGCTCGGCCACGTGGCACCCGAGGGCCTGGACCCGGCCGCCGGCTTCCCGCCTGCGGTGCGGGAGGTCCTCGAGCGGTCGCTCGCGGAGATCTGCGGCCTGACCGCGGGCTACTGCCGCGGCCGCGGCGGCTCGATGCACCTGCGGTGGCGGGAAGCCGGCGCGATGGGCACCAACGCCATCGTCGGCGGCTCGGTGCCGCAGGCCGCGGGGTTCGCCTGGTCCGATAAGCAGGCTGGCACGGACGCCGTGTCGGTGACCTATTTCGGCGACGGGGCCGTAAACATCGGCTCGGTGCTGGAAACCTTCAACCTGGCGGGCGCCTGGAAGGTGCCGGTCTGCTTCTTCATCGAGAACAACCACTATGCGGTCTCCACCACACCCGAGGAGGCGACCGGCGAGCCTCGGCTGTCCGCACGCGGACTCGGGTTCGCGATCCCCAGCTGGCGGGTCGACGGGATGGATCCCGTCGCGGTCCACCTCGCGATGACCGAAGCCGTCACGCACATGCGGGCGGGCCGGGGGCCAACCCTCGTCGAGGCCGACGTCTACCGCTACTTCCACCAGAACGGGCCCTTCCCTGGCAGTGCGTTCGGCTACCGGACCAAAGACGAGGAGCAGGGGTGGCGTGAACGCGATCCGCTGATCCGGGTGGCGGCCAACCTGGTGCGCCGGGAGCTGCTGAGCGAGGACGACATCGCCGGGCTGTGGCGCAAGGCCAAGGACACCATGCAGGACATCTCCGGACAGCTGGTGGAGCCCGACCCTGACGGCAAGCCCGGGGCCAAGCGCTACCGCGCGGAGCTGCTGCCCGATCCGGCGTTCGTCGACGTCGGCGTCCGGGGGGACCTCGCTGAGCTGGCCGGCCTGCGTTACATGGAGCGCTCGGAGTACGAGGGCGAGGTCAAGGAGCGCAAGTTCGTCGACGTCATCGCCGACGTCATGTACCGGCGGATGGAGACCGACGACCGGATCGTCGTCATGGGCGAGGACGTCCACAAGCTCAAGGGCGGCCCCCGTGGTGCCACCCGGGGGCTGAAGGCCGCCTTCCCTGACCGGGTCCTCGGTACGCCGATCGCCGAGAACGCCTTCACCGGGCTGGCCGGCGGCATCGCGCTCGACGGGCGCTACCGACCCGTCGCCGAGCTGATGTACGCGGACTTCATCTGGGTCTCGGCCGACCAGCTGTTCAACCAGGTGGCCAAGATGCGGCACATGTTCGGCGGGGACGATCCCGTGCCGTACGTCCTGCGGATCAAGATCGGCACCGGCACCGGGTACGGCTCCCAGCACTCGATGGACCCGGCAGGCATCCTCGCCTCCGCGCCGGGATTCCGGATCATCGCCCCGTCCAACCCGTACGACTACGTGGGGCTGATGAACACCGCGCTCGCCTGCGACGACCCGGTGGCGGTGCTGGAGCACGACGTAGACCTGTACTCCTCCATAGGTTCGGTGCCGGCCGACGATCTCGACTACTGCCTGCCGATAGGCCGCGCCGCGCTGCGCCGTGCGGGGACCGACGCCACGGTCATCTCTTATCTCTCCATGGTTCCGCGGTGCATGGAGGCGGTGGATCAATCGGGGGTCGACGCCGACGTCATCGATCTGCGGTGGCTGGACCGCGGCAGCGTGGACTGGTCCACGATCAAGGACAGCATCGCCAAGACCAACAACGTCCTGATCGTCGAGCAGGGGGCCATCGGCACCTCGTACGGGTCGTGGCTGGCCGACGAGATCCAGCGGCGGTATTTCGACTGGCTCGATCAGCCCGTCCAGCGCGTCCACGGCGGCGAGGCCTCGCCGAGCGTCAGCAAGGTGCTCGAGCGCGCGGCCCTCGGCCAGACCGAGGACATCGCGGCCGCGCTGAAAATGATCGCCGAGTAGGAAGCAGGCACCATGGCAAGCGTCCTGAGGATGCCAGGAGTGTCGGCCGACGCCACCGAGGCCGTGCTCGTGGAGTGGACCGTGAAGCCCGGCGCCCAGGTCAAGCGGGGCGACGTGATCGCCAGCGTCGAGACCGACAAGGCCATGGTCGAGCTCGAGGCGGAGGAGGACGCAGTCCTGCTCAAGACCTTCGCAGCTGCGGGAGAGGCCGTCTCGGTAGGGGGCCCCATCGCCGTCTTCGTCCAGCCGGGCGAAGACGCCGGGGGTGAGGACTCCATCCTGGCCGAACTGGGCCTGGGTCCGCAGAGTTCCGGGCCGGTGTCGCAGGCCGACGAGGAACACTCGCTCGTCCCTGGCGCCTCTCCCGAGATCGAGCACACCGCCGATCAGGTCGCGGCCAGCGGCGGCAAGGCCGGCGGACGCCTGTTCGCCAGCCCGCTGGCCCGCCGCATGGCGGCCGAGGCGGGACTTCGGATCGAGGATCTCGAGGGCAGCGGCCCCGGCGGGCGGATCCGCCGCCGTGACGTCGAGGCGGCGCTCGGCCGGCCCGGCCGCACGGCGCAGGCCGGGCCCGAGGCAGCGCCCGCCGGGCCCGAGGCAGCGCTCGCCGAGCGCGAGCCAGCGCAGGCCGAGCACGAGCCAGCGCAGGCCGAGCACGAGCCAGCGCAGGCCGAGCACGAGCCGGCGGCCGTGGCATCGGACGCGTACACCGACATCCCGCACACCAGGTTCCAGCGGGCCGCCGCCAGCGCGCTCACCGCGAGCAAGCAGCAGGTGCCGCACTTCTACCTCAAGGCGACCTGCCGGGCGGACCGGCTCGCAGAGCTGCGGGCGACGGCGAACGCCGCAAGCGGCCTCAAGATCACCCTCAACGACTTCATCGTGAAGGCCGCGGGCCAGGCCCTGGCGGACGTGCCGGACATGAACGTCAGCTGGACTCCCGACGCGGTCAGGCGCTTCGCTTCCGCCGACATCGCCGTGGCGGTGGCCAGCGAGCGGGGGCTGATGACTCCGGTCGTGCGCTCGGTCCAGAGCCGGTCCCTGTCGGACATCTCCGCGGCCATCAAGGATCTCGCGGCCCGGGCCGGGGCCGGCCGGCTGAAGCAGCAAGAGCTCGAAGGCGGCTCGCTGGCCGTCTCCAATCTCGGCATGTTCGGCGTCGAGGAGTTCACGGCCATCATCAACCCGCCCCAGGCCGGGATCCTCGCCGTCGGCGCGGTGACCTCCCTGCCGATCGAGACCGACGACGGCGGCATCGGGTTCGCGAAGTTCATCAAGGTCGTCCTGTCCGTCGACCACCGGCCGGTCGACGGCGCCCTGGCCGCCCGCTGGCTGGGCCGGTTCAAGGAGCTGATCGAAAGCCCGTTCCGACTCCTCCTCTGACCCGGGCCTGCACGCCCTGGAAGGAAGCGCAATGACATTCCTCGTCAACAACCCCGATAACTTCCCGGCCGAGCTCGCGGACGGCTTCCTGGCCGCCAACCGGCGCTACGTCCGTAAGGTGTTCGGCGGTGCCGTCCGGGCGACCGAGAGCACGCCAGGCAAGGTCGCCATGATCATCGGCGGCGGCACCGGCCACTACCCCGCCTTCGCGGGCTGGGTAGGTCAGGGGATGGCCGACGGCGTCGTCTTCGGCAACATCTTCTCCTCACCGTCGGCAGCGCAGGCCCTGAGCGTCGGCAAGGCCGCGCACAAGGGCGGTGGCGTGCTTATCGCTTTCGGGAACTACGCCGGCGACATCCTGCACTTCGGGGAGGCCGCCGAGCTGCTCAAGTCGGAAGGGATCGACGCCCGGCTCGCCGTGGTCACCGACGACATCGCCTCCGCGTCACCGGAGGAGATGAACAAGCGGCGCGGGATCTGCGGCTGGGTCACGGTCTTCAAGGTCACCGGCGCGGCGTGCGAGGACGGCAAGTCCCTGGAGGAGGTGATCGCGGTCTTCGACAACGTCAACTACCGCACCCGCACGTTCGGCGTCGCCTTCTCCGGCTGCACCCTGCCCGGCGCCGATCACCCGCTGTTCACCGTGCCCGACGGGAAGATGGGCGTCGGCCTCGGCGTGCACGGGGAGCCTGGAATCTACGACGCGGACCTCGGCAGCGCCGATCAGGTGGCCAGGGTGCTTGTCGACGGCCTCATGAAGGACCGGCCAGACAATCCCGGTGACCGGGTGATCGCGCTGCTCAACGGGCTGGGGTCGACGACGTACGAGGAGCTGTTCGTCACCTACCTGGCCATCGAGCGGCTGCTCACCGAAGCCGGCGTTCAGGTCATCGACTGTGAGGTCGGCGAGCTGACGACGTCCCTGGACATGGGTGGGGTCTCCTTGTCCCTGACCTGGGTCGACGAGGAGATCGAACGGTACTGGAACGCGCCGGCGGACACGCCGGCGATCCGCCGCGGGACCATGGCGGCGCCGCGGTTCATCGACGAGTCCCAGCTGGCCACCGAGGCTCCGAAGGCCACGGTCAAGGAGCCGGGCAGCCCGGCTTCGCAGGCGGCGGCGCGGCAGATCGTCTCCGGGCTGGCGTCCGTGCTCGAGGTACTGCGGGAGCGGCAGGACGAGCTCGGAGCCCTCGACGCCTTCGCCGGCGACGGCGACCACGGGACCGGCATGGTCCGGGGAGCGGAGAACGGGCTCGCCGCGGCCCGCGAATTCGCCGATCAGGGTGCCGGAGCCAAGACCGTGCTCACCCGGGCCGGCGAGGAGTGGTCCGCCCAGGCCGGCGGGACCTCCGGTGCGTTGTGGGGCGCGATGCTCGCGGCGGCCGGGCGGGCGCTCGGCGACACCGACGCAGTCGATGCCGCGGCCCAGGTCCGCGCCGTCCGCGAGGCCCTGGACACGCTGCAGCGGATCGGCAAGGCCGAGCCCGGCGACAAGACCATGCTCGATGCCTTCATCCCGTTCGCGGCGACGCTGGAGTCGGAAGTACAGGCGGGCCAGCCGATAGGCGAGGCGTGGCGCAAGGCCGCCGGGGCAGCCGAGGCGGCGGCGCAGGCCACCGCACCGATGCGGCCGCGGATCGGGCGGGCGCGGCCGCTCGCGGACCGCAGCGTCGGGCACCCCGATGCCGGCGCCGTGTCCTTCGGCTACATCGTGCGGACGATCGCGGATCAGCTGGCCGGGTGACGGGCGTGCCGTCGCATAATGATGCAGGAGTTGTTGCCGATATAAAACTACTCTGTAGAAATGTCTGATCTCGCGGGCATCCGGCCAGCGGCTCCTGCCGGAGCCGCCCTCGTGGAGCACGCCCTCGAGATCTACGAAGATCTTCGGCTGATGCCGCTGCTGCGCCGGCTGATGCATATCAGCTGCCGTCTGACCGAGGCAGCCGGCGGCAGCATCTCAATCGTCGATAACCCTGGTCAGCGGTACACGAAGATCGCCGAGCGGGGTACCGCGTGCCAGCTCGGCCACAGCTTCCCGCTGCACGAAGGCGTGACCGGACAGGTCATGGCGCACCGGCGGCCGGTGGTCCTGGGCGCCTACCGCGACATCGCCACCGGGCACCTGCCGCCCGGCCACCCGGCCCGCGACGGCGCTGTCGCGGCCATCCCGATCTGGTGGCGGGGAGAGGTGGTCGGCGTCAACGTGGTGTTCGCCGGCGGCCCGCGCCCCTTCACGACCGCCGAGATCGACCAGCTGGAAGCGGTCACCCAGCTCGCCGCGCCCGGGATCACCACCGCGGCCGACCGGGAGCTGTCGCTGGCCCACCTCAGGCAGCGCGAGCCTCTTCCGCCGGAGAGCATGCCGCGCCCGCCGTCGGTCGCCGAGCTAGCGCTGGAACTCGCCGCCCTCGGCGAACGGGCCGGGATCTACCAGGGCGGCCCGGGCGAGTGCCTGAACGTGACCGTCGTGCACGAGGACGGCGGCCTGCACCTGCTCACCCCCGGCCACGCCAGCGATCCGCGGGAGGCGGGCACCCGGCCGGCCGAGGCGGCTGGCTGGCTGGAACTGGTCGAGGTGGCCGAGGGCACTGACCTGCGGCCGTATTCCGCCGCTGCCGGAGCCTCGGCCCCGGGGCGCGGTCCGGAGATACCGGACGGCCTAGCGCAGTCTCCGTTCTCCCCCCGCGAGCAGCAGGTCGTGGCCTTGCTCGCGCGCGGGCTGAGCGACCGGTCCATCGCCCATGAGCTGCTCATTTCGTTCAAGACGGTGGAGAAGCACGTCGGCGCCGTCATCCGCAAGACAGGTACGTCCTGCCGGACCGCGGCGGTGATGTGCGCCCTCGAGCGCGGCTGGCTCGCCGACGCGGCCTAGCCGGTTCGCTCCTTCACCTGGGGAAATTCCCCCATCCCCTCCGGGGCCGGGTTGGAGTTGACTTGTTCTCATATCCCGGTGACGGCGCCGGGCAGTGCCCCGGGAGGAGGAGGCCGTGCCCGTCGTCTCGTTCAAGGAAACGCTCGACCGCGCCTTCGCCGAACGCTACGGAGTGCCGGCCATCAATATCGTCGACGACCTGAGCATCTCGGCCGTCCTGGCCGCCGCGGTCCAGGAGCGGTCCCCCGTCATCTTGCAGACGTCGGTCAAGACGGTGCGGATGTACGGCCGCGACCAGCTCTTCGACATCTTCACCGCCCTCGCCCGCGACATCGACGTCCCGGTGTCGCTGCACCTGGATCACTGCCCCGACCGCGCCGTCATCAGCTCCTGCCTGGGCGGCGGCTGGAACTCCGTCCTCTTCGACGCGCACGAGCTTGACGTGGCCGAGAACCTCCGGCAGACCACCGAGGTGGTGCGGGAGGCGCGACGTCACGGCGCCAGCGTGGAGGGGGAGATCGAGGGCATCCAGGGCGTCGAGGACGACATCGGATCCGACGAGGCCTCGGTGCGGCAGTCGCTGGAAGTCGCCGTTGACTTCATCAAGCACACCGGCGTCGACTGTTTCGCGCCGGCCATCGGCAACGCGCACGGCCAGTACACCTCCGCGCCCGTGCTTGACCACCAGCGGGTCAGCGATCTGGTGGCGGCCACCGGTATCCCGATGGCGCTGCACGGCGGTACCGGCATGTCAGCCAAGCAGTTCCAGGACCTCATCGCCCGCGGCTGCGCCAAGGTCAACATCTCGACGGCGCTGAAGGAGGCCTACATGAAATCGGGCCTTGAGTTCCTCCGCGGCGCCGAGGAGCAGGGCAAGTGGGACCCTCCCTCGCTCTTCCGGCACCAGACGGCGGCGGTGACCCAGATGGCGCGTGAGCACATGCGGCTGTTCGGCAGCTCGGGACAGGCATGATGCCGGCCCTCATCTTCGACTGCGACGGCGTGCTCGCCGATACCGAGCGGTACGGGCACCGGCCGGCCTTCAACGCCACGTTCGAGGAGTTCGGGCTCCCCGCCCGGTGGGACGAGAAGGAGTACGCCGAACGGCTCCGGATAGGGGGCGGCAAGGAGCGCATGGCGAGCCTGTTCCGCGACCCCGGCTTCACCGAAGCGGCCGGGATCGGTGACGACGAGGAGGAACGCGCCGCCCTCCTGCAGCAGTGGCACCGGACCAAGACGGCGCACTTCAAGCGGATCGTCGCCGACGGTGAGCTGCCGCCCCGGCCCGGCATCGCGCGCCTCATCCCCGAAGCACTGGACGCCGGCTGGACCGTCGCGGTCGCCTCGACCTCGGCGGAGGAGTCCGTGCGGGCGGTGCTGGCGAACGCGGTGGGCCGGGCGGTCGCCGACCGGGTGCCGCTGTTCGCCGGCGACGTCGTGCCGGCCAAGAAGCCGGACCCCGCCATCTACGCGCTGGCGCTGGACGTCCTGGGCGCCGACCCGGCCGGCACGCTCGTCGTCGAGGACTCGCGCAACGGCCTGCTGTCCGCGGTCGGCGCCGGCCTGCCGTGCCTGGTCACCGTCAACGGCTACACGCGCGGCGAGAACTTCGACCAGGCCGTCCTGGTCGTCTCCGAACTGGGAGACCCCGGCCGCCCGCCGATCGAGGTGCTGGCCAATCGCGGCTCGGCGCACCCCGGTGACTACCTGACGCTCGGCGACCTCAAGGAGTGCATCCGCAGCGGTTCCCGGCTGGTACAAGGCCAGCCGGGATGAAGACAAAGATCAGGACAAAGGAGATCTGCGATGACCGATCTAGCCCGAGGTCGCGTCCAGGCCAACGGACTCACCTTCGAGTACTTCGAAGCGGGGGAAGGGCCGCTCGCGCTGTGCAATCACGGCTTCCCTGACACGCCGTACACCTACCGCTACCTGCTGCCGGCCCTGGCCGAGGCGGGATTCCACGCGGTCGCCCCCTTCGTGCGCGGATTCGCTCCGACGGAGCTGCCGCCGCTGCGCCACCACGTGCACACCAGCGTCATGGTGGCCGACCAGATCGCGCTGGCCCGCGCGCTCGGCGGCGGGCCGGACGCCCTGCTGGTCGCGCACGACTGGGGCGCCGTCGGGGCCTGGGGAGCGCTCAGCCGGGCGCCCGAACTGTGGGGCCGGTCCGTGATCCTCAACATCCCGCCGTTCGAGATCTTCGGCGAGAACCTGCCCACCTATCCGCAGATCAAGAAGAGCTTCTACTTCTGGTACTTCCAGATGCTGCCGGTCATCGAGGACCGCATCCGGCAGGACGACTTCGCCTTCATCCGGGACATCTGGGGGGACTGGTCCCCGGGGTACGAGGCCAAGGAGGACGTCGGCTACCTCGCCGAGGCGCTGGCGGATCCCGACCATCTGCGCGCGGCGCTTGGCTACTACTGGGGTCAGTTCGAGCCGGCTCGCTTCGGGTCGCCGGCATGGGCCGCGGAGCAGGCGGCGGCGTGGGGCGGCAACGTGCCGCAGCCCGTCCTTTACCTGCACGGAACGACCGACGGCTGTCACGGCATGAGCCAGGAGAAGATCGACCGGGTTCCCAGCTACGCCGGGCCCGGCTCGGAAGCCGAGCTCATCGAGGGCGTCGGTCATTTCATGCTGGTGGAGCGGCCCGAGGAGATCAACCGGCGGATTACCGACTGGCTCGGTCGCACCGGCGGCTGACCGGACGTGCCAGCGAGGAGGCGCCCGCAGCGGGCGGCCTCCTCGCTGTGTCCTCAGCCCAGGACGGTCAGCTCAGCACGGCCGGCTTGAGCACGTCCTCGCACCACTGCCGGAAGGTCGTCGGGCTGGCGGTCTCCGGGGTGCGCGGCACGCCGTCGTCGAGGCCCTCGTCCTTGGCCCGCATCATGTCGACCATGCCCTGGACGAACGCGTCGCCGATCCCGTAGCTGGCCAGCGTCGCGCCGAAATCCGCAAGCGACTGCTGCCGGTAGCGCACCGGCCGGCCGAGCACCTCGGTCATGGTGCGCGCCCTGTCATCCGGCGAGATGTCCGCCGGGCCGAGCACCGGGACGCTGCCCGATCCCGTCCAGGACCGGTCAAGCAGCAGCCGGGCGGCCACCGCGGCGATGTCCCTGGTCGCGGCGGCCGGGGCCTTCCGGTCGGCGGCGGCAGTGCCGGTGAACACGCCCTCGTCGCGGATCGAGTCCACCTCGCGCAGCAGGTTATCCATGAACGACGGGTTCGCGAGCGCCCGGTAGGCCACGCCGGTGCTCGCGATGAGGTCGTCCATCTCGAGCGCCGCGGTGACGAGCCCGGCGCGGCCCGCAACGGGGGTGCCGCGGCCGAGCGCCGAGATGCCGACGACGTGCCCGACGCCGTGCGCGGTGAACGCCTTCGCCGCGGCCTGGGTGAACCCGGAGTACGCGACCCGGGGGCTCGGTGCCCGCGAATCCGGCGGGACGAGCCAGAAGACGGCGTCCGCGCCGGCGAACGCGCGGTCGACGACGTCGGCGTCGGCGTGCGAGCCCGGCACGATGTCGACGCGGTCGCGGACCGCGGCGGAGAGCTTGGCCGGATCCCGCGCGATGACGCGAAGTTCCTCCCCCATGCCGCTCCCGAGGAGGTTGCCGAGGACCTGGCTGCCGATGTCGCCCGTAGGCGTCGTGATGACGATCATGATTTCATCCTGCGGGCCGCCCGGGGTGAGCGTCCAATACCTCTCCGCGGCGATTGATACCCTAGGGGCATGGATCTTGATCTGCGTAAGCTGCGTTACTTCGCCGCGGTCGCGGAGCACAGGCACTTCGGCCGGGCCGCCGAGCAGCTGTATATCGCGCAGCCGGTGCTCAGCCGGCAGATCCGCGCGCTCGAGCAGGAGCTCGGCTGCGCGCTGCTGGTCCGGACCACCCGCAGCGTGCAGCTCACCCCGGCGGGCGAGCAGCTCTGCGAGGAGGCGCGAAGCGTGTTCGCGACCGTCGACGCCGCCGTCCGGCGGGTCCACGAGATCGACCGCGGCGTACAGCGGCTGGTCGTCGGGTTCGCACCCGGGCTGCACGTCTCCGAGGCGGTCCGCGCGTACGCGGCGACGCATCCTGACGTCGGGATCGAACTGCTCCAGCTGCACTGGTGGGAGCAGGACGCGCCGCTGCGGGACGGCCGGGCTCACGTCGGGTACCTGCGGCGGCCGTTCGACGACACCGGGCTGCGGACCATTGCGATCGGCAGCGAGCCGAAGGTCGCCTGCCTGCCCGCGACCCACCGACTCGCCCGCCGCCGGGCGCTGACCACGGCAGACCTCGACGGCGAGCCGATCCTCGACGCGCAGGCGCGGCGGACATCCTCCCTCGAGGAGAAGTTCGAGCTCATCGCCGTCGGGGAAGGCATCGCCCTGGTGCCCCGCAGCGTCGCGCGGTCCTACTCACGGCCCGATCTGGTCTACCTTCCGGTCACCGACGTCGCGCCCGTCGAGACATGCGTGGTCGTGCCCGAGGACCGGCGGGAGCGCCGGGTGCTCGACTTCGTGGCGATCGCCGCGCAGACGCTGCGCGAGGAGCCGGCCCGGCTCGCGGCGGTCGACTAGCAAACGCGCGGTCCTCCATCGGGTCTTCATACCAACGCCACGCTAACTTCATCGTCGCGGGATTAACCAGAGAAGACCGCTGCCGCGGTCGTTCGGGTCAATTTCTTTCGGCAACCGGCATACCCCTGGGGGGACAAGAATGTTCGACCTGGTCTATCCCGCCTTAATTCAACCCGTAGCGCACGTCCCTGATGGCGCGCCGCAATGCCGGTCCACCGACATTCCAGTTAAGGAGACGGCATGCGAGCGCTCGTGCGCCTCATGACAGTTCCAGCGGAAAAGCGCGATGCCGGGTGGCTGGCGGAAAGCCTGCAGGCGGCCATCCAGCTCGAGCTGAGCACGATCCCGCCCTACCTGTACGCGGCCTGGTCGATCGACCGGCAGGACCCGGCCGCTGACCCCTCCGGGGTCTACGACGTCATCAGGGGCATCGCGGTCGAAGAGATGCTGCATATGGGCATTGCCTGCAACCTGCTCGCCGCCATCGGCGTCCGGCCGAAGATCGTGCAGGTGGCGCCCGGGTATCCCGCGCGGCTCCCGAAGGACATCCACGCGGGCCTGTCGGTCGCGCTGGCGTCGCTGACCCCCGAGCTTGTGCTGCACACGTTCATGGCCATCGAGGAACCGGCCGCTCACCTCGTCGACGACCCGGATTTCACGCCGTCCGGCGCCCTGCTTATCGGGCAGTTCTACGACGCGCTGCTGCACGCGTTCGTGGCTCTTTCCCCGCCGATCTCAGCGGCCGGGCAGGTCAGCCTCAACGGGCTTTTCCCCAGCTTCAACCTGCCCGCGCCGTTCGGAGACTCGTTCATGATCCAGAGCCTCGATGACGTTCGAGCCGGCATCGGGCTCATCACGCGTCAGGGTGAGGGCACCGCCGCGGGCCCCTTCGAGGATCCCGGCCACCCGGACGAGCTTGCTCACTTCTATCAGTTCGGTGAGATCTTCCACGGTCACCGGCTCACCCGGACGAGCCCGTTCAGCTATACCGGCGACGCGGTCACGATGCCGCCGGTGCGTCTGGTGCCGCCGGCTGACAACGCACTACCGGCCTCGATCGAATTCAACCGTGCGTACACTCACCTGCTCACAGATCTTGAGCAGGCATGGAGCGGCAGTGGCGCCACGAGTCTGACGGACATCGTTTTCAGCGGCATGTTCGCGCTCAGCCAGGCCGCCGACACGCTGATTCAGGGCGGTGCCGGACCTGCCTTCGTCGTCGTCAACGATTCAGGCGCCCCCAGCACCACGCCAGCCGTGGTCGCCGCCGCGGGCCACGGCCAGGAAGCTCACGTCTCACTGACGACGGGCGCCTTCCGGCCAGATCCGTCCGTCCACCTGGCGTATTTCCGCGACCTCGACGACTGGTCCAATTTCCACTCGACTCCGGAGGTGCGGATCGCCGTCGAGAGCGCGTTCACCTTGCTGGACCCCTGGATGGCGTTCGCCAAGGACGCGTCGAGGGAACAGGCCTGGATCGACGCGCTGTCCGGCGACCCCGTCCGGCAGGCGGTCACGCTGCTGTCAGCCAACCAGAAGCAAACCGTTGAGACGCACTACGGTGTCCCGGTACCGCTGCTGACGCTGCTCGACGGCTTCGAGAGATTCGGTAACGACGGGCTGCCGGACGATCCGGACCGCCCCGAAGCCCCGCGGCACAACATGAACGCGGCCATCATGTGGTTCATGCTGAGCTCCTTCGCGGAAGCGTGCGTGCGCCTGGACGTCTCGACCGACTTCTGGACGTTCCACATGCGCGCAATCC
>Ga0302326_10015958_pt1 | contig 15755 bp, 13 predicted proteins | sample Palsa_T0_3_FD_202264 | JGI IMG/M metagenome (GOLD analysis project Ga0302326, IMG submission 202264) | Peat permafrost microbial communities from Stordalen Mire near Abisko, Sweden - Palsa_T0_3 | ecosystem: Environmental > Terrestrial > Soil > Palsa > Peat permafrost | place: Sweden: Abisko... | reverse complement strand
GGGCAAGCTTGAAAATTCCATTCAGAAACCACCGCAGATGGGAGACTACGCTCGACGAAAGATCCAACGCCTTTCGGTCGAGAAGGTCCTGCAACTCCTCGCGCCGCACTGCATGAAGCAGCGACTTCCCCAACTCCGAAACGAGATGTGATTTTACGATCTGCTCCGAAGTGCCCGCCGTCGATTCCTTCCAACTGCGGCGGCAGAACGGCAGATACACGTCCCTGGTAAACTGCTCGAACGTATAGACTGCCTTCGCCGTCTGGGTTACGCCGCTGTTGACGCTCCGAAGCATCGCGGAGAGAACCGCTTCCGCTTCCGCCTTGGTCATCTGCGAGGAACGCCCCAGCACTCGGCAACGCCTGCTGTGATCCTCCCACCAGAAAGCAACCCACACCCAATGACGCCCGTGCTTGCGGGCTTGTAGGCTCCCTTTTTGAAAACGCTTTCGACGCATTTCTTTGCCTCTTTCCTGCGTCGAAGGCGCCGATACTTGGCATGCTTTGGATCTTAGCACTGGCGCGCCACCTCCTGGTTGGCGGTCTCGAGCCATTTGTCGATCCATTCGCGCTTGATGAGGACGCGTCGCCCTACGCGAAATGAGCGAACGGGCGGTACGCCGGAAACCTTGCCATTGATCACGTTGGACAAGTGCGCTTTGGAGACCTGCAAATAGGCCGCGGCTTGCTTGAGACTCATCACGGGCGACTCAGCTCTCATGTCTCTCTTCCGGTGAACGGTCACTCAGGGCTATGGGGAGCAAAACTATCCAGAAGGCGCTCGCGTCAATCGACTCAATCGACCGCGGCGCTAGCAGTCAGGCGCGGACCACCCGCCGCCCTCAGTCCGTTGAGACTCTGGCTGAGATCCAAACCGTCGTCCCGCTAATGCAGCAAAGTCCCCAGCCAAACGCCGCCGCCGAACAGCAGGGCGCCGGCCGCCAGGCCGACGGCGGACCAGCGGATCAATGCTGGGCGACGGTGGGCTTCGTTCACCAAGTGCACAAGCTCCCGTGCCTTCAGGCCTGCCTCTTGAATGTCGCTCTGCAAACCCTGTCGCATCTGCTCCGCCGACGCCTTCACCATTTGTCCAAGCACGCTGCCGGCGCGCCTTTCCGCTTTTTGGTAGGACGCATCGAATTCCGCGAATCGCGCCTGAATCTGATCCTGCAACTCCTGCGTCGCTTCCTCCAACACGATCCTGTTGATCGTCACCAACGCAAACAGTGGGTCGTCAGGCTCCACGCGGATGCCGTTTTGCGCGGCAACTTCACTGATCAATCGCTTTACGTCCTGCATGGCGTTTCACCTCTCACAACAGCGGCATTTGGTCCAACTGCTCGAATAGTTCCCGCTGGACCACTTTGAGGCGCTGCTTACTCATTACCGAAGCCCTGCCGTTCCGAATCGCATCGTCAAAGGTCAGCTTGCGCGCGATGACCTCTTCGATGTCGCGACCGAAGGTATCCTGGTTCCTCTTGGGAATCCGCACCATGCCGAAGATTTTCGACTCGCTCTCTCTGTAGGCCAGCATCTCGGTGAACGTCTTGCCGTCGCGCTCGATGAGGCCGAAGTATTCGTTCAACCAGACGACGATGTTCCGATCGGCGCTGCTGTCAGCGAGGCTCTTGAACCCCTTGAGCGTGTCCCCAAGGGCCTGTCCGCCCGTCACCACCGTGTGAACGCACAGTCTCCGGCCGGTGGCGCGGAGCAGCTCGAGTACGTTGTTTTCGACGATGTAGCTCCAAAGCGGAATGAAGGTAGACGCGCCGTTGTCCACAATGAAAATCCCGTCTTCGGTGAGAAGTCGCTCCATCAAGACGTCAAAGCCGCGTGAGTCAATCTTGCCGTCGTGCATCAATTCCAGATGCTCGGCGCCCAATTCGGTGTATTGAGAAAAGGTCTGGTTCACCGGATCGGTATCGAGGCAGTGGATCTCCGTGCCGCGATGGCGGAAGTATTGGGCGAGGATGCTGGCGACCAAGCTTTTTCCGACGCCTCCCTTCCCTTGCAGCGTGAGGTGAATCGTGGGCGTAGCGGTCCCTCCGTCAGATCCGATAGCTTGCAATGCTTTGAGGTCTTGTCTGTCAAAGTCCGTAGCATTCCGGCGCATAGCTTCTCCTTACTTTGCCCCTCATATACTAAGGAAATGGCAGAGGCACTTCGGGACGCGGAATCGTAAGAGACTCGTTTTGAAATGTGCGATTCAGATCAGCTTGCTTTCGTCTGGCGGGCCGGGAGGATACTCAAATCCGTGTTTTCTCTTGGGGCTTTCCTGAAGCTTCGACGGCGGGTTCGGAGCAGGCGGCGCCTTCGCTTCCACTAAGGGCTGCGCAAGAGGCGGAGTTGGTGTGCCCGCCTTGGCCATCTCCTTCCGGCGGATGCGTGTGAGGTAGGAACCGAGGCTTTGTACGGTAACGATGACGCCACCTTCCTCTTCGAGCCACTGCCGGATGCTTGCCAAGCTTTGCCCATCGGCAATGGCAGTTCGAATCTCGGGCCAAAGAGCGCGAATCTGTCCGGATTTGGTCGCCGGCTTTTTCCCTCGCCTTTGTGCGAGGCGGAGGCGGGTTTCGGCGATCCACTGTTGCTCGGCCTTCGTGTATTCTTCGCTCTTTGCCACGTGTTCAACAGTTTACGACGTCTTTCGACATATATCTACAGAATTCGACAGCTTGAAGGCGTTTCGACAAGATTCGACATCTTTCGACAGCCGACAGCGCTGTTGACTGGCCCCGGGGATCAGTTTCCAGGCCCAAACACCGGTAGTGGAACATAAAGGATCGTCTGACGGAGTGGTTGATTTGGCTTTGTAGTTGGCTCACGCCAAGCAACTTTGGGCGTCCGACGATCCCGACATTTGTCTGCCAATTCGTCTGACGGCCTGTTTTTTCCAGCAAAATCGCTTCCCGAAGTGCCTCCGCCATTTCCTTTGAAGTAGAGGGGCGATCATGCCTAGACGAACGATTCGGTTGACTGCTGATGTAGATGAACGACTCCGGTCGATGGCGAAGCAAAAAGGCTACGCCAACCCGAGCGCCTTCCTCAGAGTGGCGATTGACCATGAATTGAGCGGGCGTGAAGACACGATGATTGGGGCAGAGGAACGACTCGCCGCCAGCATGGAACAGATGAGGCGGGAGATCTTTCGCCTGGGCCGAGCTCAACAAGCCCTATTTGCCTTCGTGGACAGCCTCGCCAAGATTTTGCTGACGTGCGTTCCCGAGCCCAGCGCGGAGGCGATGGAAGCCGCTGTCGCGAGGGCGCGAGGCCGGCACGCTCGGCTGTTGAAGAGCACTGGCCAGGCGATGGTCGGTGACTCGCAGCTGGCGATGCAGGATCTGGTGAAGTATGGCGAAGAATGACGAGCGGGAGTTCCGGCTTCGACCACGGAAGCCGGCCGCGCGGAGCGAGCGTGCAAAATGGGCCTCGGCCTACAAGATCATAATGCATCATGCCCGCACGAGCAGCAGCCGCCTGCGCCGATCAGCGGGACAGGGTTCAGGCCCCAATCGCATAAGACCGTACAACCAGCGGTGCGCTGTCCGCGTGATGTACACGAAAAACGTAACTTCCGGACAGTGGCGAGCACACGGGCGCTACGTGGCACGGGAAAGCGCAATGCATGACGGTGACGCCAAGGCGGTCGGATTCGACGGAGGCGACGAGTCGATTGACATCGCTGAGCGGCTCGAACGTTGGCAGAAGGCGGGCGATGAGCGCCTCTGGAAGCTGATCGTATCTCCCGAATTCGGCGACCGAGCCGACCTGAAAGTGCTGACTCGCGATCTATTGTCGCGGATGGAAAGGGATCTCGGAACGCCGCTCCAATGGGTGGCGGCTGTGCACCACAACACCGAACATCCACACGTTCACGTGGCGCTCCGCGGAATCGGCGAGGAAGGTCGCTCCCTGCATCTCAGCCGGGACTACATTAGGCAGGGCATCCGGTGCGCTGCCGAAGATCTTTGCACCCGCCAGCTCGGGTATCCACCTTGACCGCGAGTACGTTCTCTTCGGGGCCGAAGCGCACGGCGTCGGTGATATCCACGCCATACGCTGTGACGCCGTTCTCGTAGAGCCCGACCGGCTTGCCGTTGAGGAAAATATCGCCCGCCTTCGAATCGTCGAAGGCCGGAGCTTCCGCGCCCGCCAAGTCTTCGCGAATGAACTTCCAATTGAGATCGAAATTCATGCGCGCCCGCGGCGATGCGGGCGGAGTGTAGAACGAAGTCTGCGCAGCGGCGCCAAGAGCCAGGGCGCACAAAATGAAGGGAACCGGAGTTTGTTTCATGTTATTTGACCGAGACACCCCAAACATTGACAAAACGCGATCTTCCAGCCGGACCTTCTAATTCCAAAGTCGTGGTGTAGTCGCGACCGGTCTTGTATTGATGAATTGGATTCTGCTCGTTCGACGCAGTCCCGTCGCCGAAGTCCCATCTCCAAGACGTAATGGACCCGTCGGACTCGTCCTTAAATGCCACCAACCGGCGGTCCATGTCCGCCACCGTGTACGAGAACTTCGCCTGGATAGCTCTCCGGAACTGCGGTTCCAGTGGCATCGGGCGGAAGCCAACCAGTTGGCTGGCGTTGCCGAACATGGTGTGCTTGTGGGAGAGATCCCAAAACCCGTCCTTCGTGTTCGAATTGACGTCGTCGTAATCCAGCACCGCCCATGAGAGCCCGATCAGCTTGTTCTCGGTCAACAGCGACTCTACCGCTCGCTGGGGACCATCGCAGGGAGAATAGTCGAAGGGTGTGATCCAGAATTCCAAAATCAACTTACCGCTCTCGCCCGGCTTGAAGTTGTAGTGATACGCGGCGTTGGCGTAAGGGAACCGCTTGATGTATCGCGCGCAGCCCCAGGCCATGGCCCAATCCTTGTCGCCCGGCGGTGTGAAAATGTGATAATTCTGCGCGTGCACGCCATGCGAGGACCAGTGCGCATCCTGCTGGGTGACCCCGCGGATCGATTACCGACCGCTCCTGGCCGACCGCTTCCGGCGTCCAGACGTCGCGGTGATAGATGTCGATCAGCGGACCGCCCGAAAGATCGCCGTCCACTACGACTTCGAAGATATCGTTGTGCAGATCGCTGCGCGAGAAGTCCCAGTAGTTGTCGTAGGCCTCATACAAGAAGTAGAGACGGTTCAGTCCCTTCACCCAGCCTACCTTCACCTTCACATCCAGATTCCTGGGATCGTGGTTCATGCCTTTACCGCGCTCCGTGTCCATCAACTGGTCAGTGCCGATGGCGTAACTGTCGGGCACGATGGCCCAATCGTCCGCATTACCGTCGATGCGCGGGATCTTGTCTGGCGGAAACTGAAATACCTTGAAAGTGACGTCGGGCCGCGCCAACGCGGATTGCGCAGACAGCATCGGCGCCAGAAGCAGGGTGCAAACGAGGCAACAGGTGAACTTCTGCATGTAAACCCGTATTCCATCCGCAACCGGCATCCGCATAAATGGCGCCGCAACGTCATTTCGGAAAATTATTATGGATTTCGTTTTTCATAGGCAACAGAAGCGGTTTTCGATGCGACATCGTTTTGAAATATGAAACAGTCCGCCGAATGAAGAAGCCGCTCGGTTGGCGGCAGCCCTGCGCCCCAAGCCCGATTCCCCAAATGCCCCAAATATTCGACCAGGCTGCGAGCCTTGCAGCAGACGGTCTCGCCGTCGCGTTGAACGGCCTTACTGCGTCTTACTCATGATTCCGGGATCGGTTCCCGCGGTTTCGCTCGGTGCTTGCTCGCCCGCCACATGCCGGCAATACTCCGCCGAGACCTCGCAAAGCTCTTCAACCAGATCGTGCTGGACCGTCACGTAGCCGCCTCGGCCATCTGCGTAACTGACCAGCGGACCGTTGGCGCCCGGCGGGTTCGCTGCCCGGAGAGCGTCCAACCAGAACGCGACGGCTTCACCTCGCGCGGCGCATCCCAATTCCAACGCCCCACGTTCCGCTAGAGCCCTAAACCGGGCCAATTCCCCTTTCCCAGGCGATCCAAGGAACGACCACTCCGAGCCATATGTTGCCGCCAGACGATCCCCATATTGCTGCGCCATCGATTGGAAACTCGCTGTCAGGCTGAGCCAGAAACGTGCGCTCACGGCTCACCATCCGAGGGCACGCCGCAGCAGTGCGATGGTTTTCGGCCCGTCTGAGGGCAGGTTGGTGGTGGAGGCCTCGATGCCGATTAGGTCCTGGTAGTGGATTTCACGCAGAACTGCGAAAAACGGCGCGTAGTTGTATTCTTCCCAGTCGAGCGGCATGACGCGATGATTCGGATTGGCCATGTGCAGATGCCGCAGATGGTCTTTTACCTTCAAGATGATTGCCGGATCTTCATTCTCCACCGAAAAGTGATAGTAATCGATCATCAGTTGAATATTGGGATCGTTCACGGCTTCCACCCATCGCAGAGCTTCGGCCGTGCTGTTGATGATGTTGCACTCCTCGCGGCGTTGAGGCTCGATCGCGATCGTAATATTGCGTTTGCGAGCCTCAGGCCCGACGCGCTTTCCAAAATCGACCAGTTGCCGGAACGCCTCCTCCATAGGGAAGCCTGCAGGGACTTGCCGAGCCCCGCCGCTTCCGAATACGATCAGGCGCACCCCCAAACGCGAGACCCTGTCAAGCGCCCGGTGAAGATACTCCAACTGCCGGCTTTGGTCGATCGCCGGACCCGTCAGCTTGATCTCTGCTGGGACAAACCAATAGGCCGCCGGAGTAGAAAACGCCAGAGCCTTGAGTTGGGCAGCCAGGCGTTCAAACTCCCCATCGGAAAGCGCCGCTACCTCGGACGTGCGCAGTTCCATGTAATCGAAGCCCGCGGCTTTCGCAGCCGCGATGTCGTGCAACGGGCCGCAGTAGCCGATTCCCTTGCCGGGAATCGCATCCGGCGCGGGCCGCCCTAGTGACAGCAATGCTGCGATCGCGATTGCCAGCCGATGCCTCTTCATTCTGGTCTAGAAGTAAAGCTTGACGGCAAGCTGAACGATGCGCTGCTCCCTGGTCCCGCTGTACTCTCCGAAATAGCTTCCGATGGCTTTAGTCGATCCGGCCGGCCTGAGATTGTTGGTGATCAACAACTGGTTGAAGTTCGGAACGCTCAGGACGCTGGTCCCGGTAGCGCCGGTCGAAGTCGTGAGGTTCAAAGTAGTGTTGTAACCGCTGAATTGCGTGTGATTGAAGGCGTTGAAACCCTCGAACCGTAACTGCAGATACTTCTTTCCGTCTCCCGCCAGTGCGAAGTTCTTGTAGAGGGCGATGTCGAAGTTGTTGGTCCATGGAGTGCGGAAATAGGTTCTAGGCCACGGCGCCACGTCTCCCGGCCCTCCCACGTAAAACGCGTTCGGGTTGATGTGGTCGCCGTTGACGCCGACATTGGAATTAAAAATCGGCTGACCGGTCAGGTAGACCATCGGGCCAAATGTGTATGACCCGGTGGTAACCGCGCCTGTGGTCACGCCGGCGATCGACGGTGAGAGTTCGAGCGGCGTTCCTGAGCGGAAGATGGTGACGCCCGAAACTTCCCAGCCGTTGAGCGCCAGCTTAGCCACTTTATTGTCGTGCAGATATTGAGCCGGGCCAGGCAACCTATAGACGTAATTGATCACCATGTTATTGGTCTGATCGGCGGCCGCCAGACGGTATTCGTATTGCCGCGTGTTGAACGGGTTCACGGAGTCGCTATCGTTGTTGTTGGTGAGGAAGAATTTCGAGAGCGTGTAGGCGACTCCGATCACCAGCCCAGTTGCGATATGCCGGTTCACGGCCACCTGCAGAGAGTTGTAGTTAGAGGAGGCGCCGTTATTACGATAAAGAATATCGCCATAGCCTGTGAAGGGCCGGAGAAAATCCTGCGGAAGCGCATCCACCCCGTCGAATGACAGGCCCGCACTCGAGTATGCCGACGGAAGTCCCGGTTGGACAGAGGGAATCACGTTGCTGAATTTCGACATGTCCTGATTTTTGGCAAGGAATGTGGCCCCGTAGGGAACGGCGTTCAGATTGATTACCTGCTCCAGATTTCGGCCCAAAGAGCCCACATATGCCACGTCCAGTACCACGCCGTGAGTCAGGTTCCTCTGAATACCCAGGTTGAAGCTCATGGCTTGAGGCGTTCTATCGGCCGGCGAGACGGCGGTCAGTCCAATCGTCCCGCGAGCGCCGTTGGCGGTGGCCGCGTTGATGTTGCTCAGAGATCCGTAGTAGAGCACCGGGGTCAAAACGTTTGGCGGAGACTGCGCTTCGTTGTTGTCCTGGTCGGTGCGGGAGCGGTCGTAGGAAACAGCGAAACCGCCGCGAATCACGGTGTCTTTGAAGGGCGTCGCGGCGAATCCGAAGCGCGGTCCAAGGCGAATGCCTTGTTTGTAACCACCTGACAAATTGAAGGTCTGGGCCGAGACCAAGCCGTTGGTGGGGTTGCCGGAGCCGGGAATAATCAAACCTTCGTAGTTGCTGGGAAGGGTGTCGGCAGTGGTAAGAACGGATGGAATATTCGCCGGATCCACTACGCGCACCGCGCCGTTCACGATGACGGGGGTATATAGGCGCACGGCTTGCGCCGGATTGTACAGGTTGGGCTCGAAATACTCCTCTCCCTTGTGCAGGTCATGCACCGGTCCGAGCCAGCTCACGCGCAGACCGTAATCGAGAGTGAGATGCGATGTGACGCGCCAGGTATCCTGCACAAATTCTTCAAGCGTCGTGTACCGGGAGTTAGTCTCAACCTTCTGGCTGGCCTGCGTATAGCTGGTGAACACGCCGAGCAGCGCGTTGGCGAACGGGTCGCCCGCATCCAGCGGGAAATTCGCGTTGGTCCCCAGACTGCTGGTGAAGTCGATACTCGATTGCGCCGGAGACTGCGGGGTATTGTAGGCAGTGGCCTGGTACATATAGAAACCCGTCTTGATCGTATGCTTGCCTAATACCTTGGTGAGGTTCTCGGTAATGGTGAACGACGGGATCTGCTGGAAGAATGGCGAACCGTTGATGCTGACGGATGGTGAAGTCTGGTTGGTCAGCCCGCCGAAGGTCATGCTGGGAATGATGTCATAGGGGGCGTTCGCATTGGGAAACAGTAGCGGCGTGCTGATGCCGGTGGCCGTGCGCGAAAAACCATCGGTGGAAGCGACGATGTTGGTGGTGAAAATGCCATACCCGAATTTCCCTTCGTTCACCAGGGTAGGAGTCAGCGTAGTGGTGAGGGTGTACGCCATGTTATAGCCCGAGCCGCTCCGGTTGATCGGCCCGAGAGTGGGAAAATTGTCGCTCAGGGTGGTGGTGCCGTAAGTCAGAATCTGGTCGTCGTAGTTCTTGATGAAACGTCCGTACAAGTGGTTCTTGTCGTTGATTTGGTAATCGATGCGCACGATATCTTCCCGGCGCGGGTACTTGCTCGAAATCTGCGAAGTATAGTTATAGAGGGAGCCCCCGATGGTGGTGTTCGGCATCGGGAACAGATTGAGAATCGCCTGCGATCCAGGGTAGAAGCAGTTCTTGGGGATCACGTTGCCGGGGAATGGGTTGGGTGTCCCCGAGCTATTGCCGCCCAGACAGTTACCGCTGTCGCGGACAATGATCGGAGCTCCGTTACCGTTGACGGACTGAGAGAAGTCGCCATTGCGCTCGAGCGCCGTGGGCATTTCCACATTGTCGGCGCTGGCCTGCGGCGTCAACTGCTTATACCACTCCTCGTTGTAAAAGAAGAATAACTTGTTTCTGGATCGATTGAAACCGCCCAGGAACTTGGGCAACAAAATAGGCCCGCTGACATCGAAACCGTAATAGTTATAGCGATAGAGAGAGCGCGGATGGTCCTGGGCGTTGTTGAAAAAGCTGTTAGCGTTTAGACTGTCATGGCGATGAAACCATCTGGCGTCGACGTGAAAATCCTTGGTGCCGTTCTTGGTGGTAATGGTGACGATGCCGCCGGCGGCTTTTCCGTATTCGGCCTGATAATTCGAAGTCAGGATGTTGATTTCGCCGACCGCATCCGGGTTAATGGTAACCTGCTGCGCCTGTTGATCGGTTCGCGTAATCGAAGAGCCGTCAACCGACATATCCTTCATTGTGACTCGCATGCCGTTGATCTGATAGTTTCCGATAGCGCTTAGGTTGCTGACTTCAGCGGCGCCGCCGGGCATAGCGACGCCAGGCACCAGCTTCGCCAGGTCGTTAATATTGCGTCCGTTCAGTGCGATGTCGCGCAACTGCAAATTAGTGACGGCCTCGGATCTTTCGCCCGATTGGGTCTGCATCTCCAACTGGCCGGCGTCTTCCACCACGGTGATGGTGTCCGTGGGCGCTCCTACTTGCAGGGTCAGCTCGCCAAGACCCAGCCGATCTTGCGGGTCTACTGCCACGCCACTGCGAATCAGTTTCTTGAAGCCAGCCTTTTCGACGGACACGTCATAGATGCCCTGGTCGATATCCGGCGCGACGAAGATTCCCGAATCGTTGGTGTCAGTGGTCCGGGATTCCTTGGTAGCTTGATTCGTTAGGGTGACTTTGGCGTTGGGAACCGATGCGCCCGAAGAATCCTTGACGGTTCCGGATACCGTGGCGGAAGTACTTTGAGCGTCGGCTCGTCCATGTACGAAAAGAAAGGCGGAGGCCGTCATCACGGCCAATGGCAATATGTTTTGCATGCGACTTAGCATTTTGTCTCCTTGATCGATCTCGTCTAAGTTAGCGGGCGAATCCAAATATTACGGAACTGCATAAACGTTTCTTTCACGTCGGGATGAAAATGATCCTGCAACATGAGCGGGCCATCCTCGCAGGGGTCGGTGTCATCGCTGCTGGTGGTGAGTCCCTTGATGGTCACGTTGTCCTGCACCAGCACGCCGTTGTAGAGCACGGTGACTGTTCCCGGAGTTGCGATCTTTCTATCCGCGCCACACTTGGGCGCATGAAACACGATGTCGTAGGTCTGCCATTCCCTAGGCGGACGCGATACGTTGACCAGGGGCGCGTACTGGCCGTAGAGCGAGCCGGCGGAGCCGTTCGAGTAGGTCGGATTGTTGTAGGAATCCAGGATTTGAATTTCGTAGCGGCCTTGCAGGTAAACGCCGCTGTTAGCGCGAGCCTGGCCGTGGGCACTCGGCATGGAAGGCGTGGCGAATTCGACGTGGATCTGCGCGCTGCCGAATTTTCGACGGGTATAAATATTGCCGGTTCCGCTCTTGCAAACCAGCAAGCCATCGATAGCGGGCCACTGCGCCGGGCGCCCGTCTTTGTAGGCCCACTGCGCTACATCCTTCCCGTCGAACAGCACGATTGCGTCCGACGGTGGTTGGCCAAGTTGGGCGCCCGCGACAACCACCGCCGGCTGTTCGTCGATCTTCTCCTGCCTCTGCTGGGCGGGAAGGCGCCACAGAGCAAGCGCAGCCAGAATTCCTACCTGGAGAAATCGAAGCGCGATTGATGGATTGGTTGATCGATTCACAGTGCCTCTATTGCTTCGGCTTCTCATTGGGCTTCGTCTGAACATTGCGGAACCAGATCTCGGCGCCCTCGGCTTGCAGCATGATGCGACCGCTGGTGACCGGAACATATTGAGTGGGGTCGTCCGGCGACGGCTGCTTGATATCCCAGGCGCGCATTACCGCACGCCCATTCACGATTTGCGTAATTCTGTCTCCGTCCAGAACCAGTTCGAGCTTGTTCCATCCATTCCGATCTTCGAAGTCGCCGGACTTGATGATGCGGCCGCGGTTCTGTGTTCTGGTCGGGCCGGCCATGGACAGAACGTACACAGGAAACCCTTCGGCTTCGATCTTGGTGCTGATGCGGGTTCCGTCGAGCATCCATATGTCGCCTACGTCGGTTTCCTGAATTTGAAACTCCAGGGCACGCGGCCAGATCTTGTCAGGCCCGTTGAAGAAGTACAGGAGGCCGCTGTCGCGCTTGTTCTCGTTATTCGGGACGAAGCGCTTCACGCCCCACTTGAACTCCACCCGAATCCGGCAGTTCGAGAACTCCTTCTCGCTCGAAAGATACCCGAACTCCTGCTTCTCATCGCTTTCGGGGATGTCCAGAATGTGAACCATCCCGTTCTCCCACTTGAAGACATGTTTTGGATCGGAATTCCTGCCCGTCGAAGGCAGATACGTATACCAGCCGTCGAGGTTCTTACCGTTGAACAGCGATACCCACCCGTCGGAATCCCCCGCCGGGGCGGACTGAAGATGGAAAGCGGAACTGCCAACCAGAAGGGCAGCTGCGGCCATGCAAAATCGAGACGTCGAGGTCACAAGGTTTAGATGTTAGGCCAACCCGCCTCCGTTGTCATTGCACGGCGGCGTATCCGCGCCTATGCGAATGTCATAGGGAACAGTATGCATTCGATAGGGGTTGATTGCCGCCGTCGTCATAGCTACGATTGGATGGAACTGATTGAGCATGTTGCACGCAGCCTTGAATTGGCCAAAGTGGCAGGCCGCGGGACTCCTCGCGATGGCCGCCGCCGGGCTAACCGCACCCCGGCCGCGAGGACACGTTGGCGTGTTCGTGCCTCAAGCGGTCTTCCAGCAGGAGAGCGCCAGCTACGGCGTCGATTTCTGGCGCGAACCCGAAGGCTTCGGCCAATCCCGAGTCCGCGCCATCGTACAAACTCGCGACGGTTACATCTGGCTCGGCACCGATGGCGGCCTGGTGCGCTTCAATGGCGAAAGCTTCACCGTCTTCACGGTGCAGAGCGGCGCGCTCAAAGATAACGAGGTCTGGGCGCTCCAGGAAGACAACGATGGCGGCCTCTGGATCGGCACTTACGGCGGCGGTCTTACCTTACTAAAGAACAGCCGCTTCCGCACCTTCACCACTGCGGACGGCCTTCCTGACGACGTAGTCATGTCGCTTGCGAGCGACCAACAGGGCAACATCTGGGTGGTCACGCCGCGGGGTTTGGGCCGCGGCTCTCACGGCGTCTTTTCCCGATTCCCGTCCGACTGGCACGCCACGGCGGTGTGCGCCTCCGCGACGGAAGGCGTGTGGGTCGCCGCCCGCCAAGGCATTTACCGCGTGGCCGGCAGCACTCTGGAACCAATTCCTAATGCCCCTGCTCCTGTGGATGGCCAACCCAACAATCTGCTCTGCGGCAGCGATGGTTCCGTTTGGGCCGGCTACGGTAACGGAGCAATTGAGCAGCGCAAAAATGGCGTCTCCAGGACATTCGCCAGCCCCCGCAACACAGGCCAGACCAACCGGCTCTATGAAGATCCGTTAGGCGGAATCTGGGCAGTGCAGGGCAAGCGCCTGACCAAACTGGAAAACGGCAACTTCGAAACCGTGCCCGTGGAAGGCGGAGCTACAGCTCTTGGCAGCGTCTACACCGTGTGCATGGATCGCGAAGGCGGCGTGTGGGTGGGGCTGCAGTCGAATGGTCTGGCGCGCCTGCGCACCCGCCAACTCTCCACCATCTCCGCCGAAGACGGCTTGCCCGACGACCGCACCCGCGCGGTGTTTGAAGACAGCCGTGGCAATATCTGGATCGGTACCGCCGATGGTCTCGCCCGCTACCATGATGGGCGATTCGCCCTCTGGACTGCCGGCAACGGCTCCCGCTTGGGCGACGTTCGCTCCATCGCCGAAGACTCCAACGGCCAGATTTGGATCTCCGCGGGCAAGCAACTCCTGGTGATGACAGCGGGGCGCCTCAGCCCCGTGCCCGGCTGGACAGCGGCTGCCGAAATCGAGGTGCTCTACAAAGACTCCGCGGGCCGCCTCTGGATCGGTACCGATGGCGCCGGCCTCTTTCAATATTCCGGCGACGCCTTTCGCAACTACCGCACCGAGGATGGCCTCGGCAGCAATCAGATTCGCGCCTTGCTTAGCGACCGCACTGGCGCCCTCTGGATCAGCACCTTCGGCAACGGCCTCACGAAGTTCGCGAATGACAAATTCACCACCCTCTCCACCAACGCCGGTCTCGCCGGCGATCGCGTTGTCGCCATGCATGAGGATGACGAAGGCGCCCTCTGGTTCGCCACCCGCCGCGGCCTTTCCCGTTTGAAGAACGGCGCCTTCTTCACCTTCACCGCGGAGTCTGGACTGTTCACCGATTTCGTCTACGCCATCCTCGACGACGGCCGCGGCGACTTTTGGTTCAGCTCCGCGCAAGGCCTGTTCAAAGCCAGCAAGCGCGAGCTTCGCGAATACGCGTCCGGCAGCCTCCGAAAAGTCAGCTCGGTCGCCTACGGCGAAAAAGATGGCATGAAGACCAAGACCGGCAACCTCGGCAACCAGCCGGTAGCGCTCAAAACCGCGGCCGGACAATTGCTCTTCACTACCATGAAAGGCCTCGTCGTCGTGGACCCCGGCCGGACCGTTCCCAACACGACTTACGTTCCCCCGGTCTACATCGAAAAAGTCATCGTCAATAACAAGGACGTGTCGCCTGACCGCCCAGCCAACTTACCCGTCGGACCCGGCGACGTTGAAATTCACTACGCCGCGCTCGGCTATTCCGCGCCCGAAAAAATGCGGTTTCGCTACATGCTGCAGGGCTCCGATACCGGCTGGGTAGATGCCGCGGGCCGCCGCTTCACTTATTACGCGAATCTAAGCCCGGGCAACTACCGCTTCCGCGTCATCGCCGGCAAGCTAGGCGGCGCTTGGAGCCAAACCGGAGCCACTTACTCCTTCTACCTCAAACCGCCCTTCTATCGCACGTCGTTTTTCGGCGTTGTCGTAGCGCTCTCAGTCGCCTTCCTCGGCTGGATGCTCTACTGGCTGCGTATGCGCGGCCTTCGCGCCCGATACTCGGCGGTCCTCGCCGAGCGCAACCGCATCTCGCGCGACATCCACGACACTCTCTCGCAAAATCTCGCCGGCATCGCCCTCCAATTGGACGCCGTCCATATGCATCTGCCCGACGTCCAAAGCGACTTGCGCGAACGCCTCGACGAAGCCTGCAACCTCACGCGCTACAGCCTCGCCGAAGCCCGCCGCGCCATCAGCGATCTCCGCTCCGATGACCTGGAAGGCCCCGAACTCGCGGCCGCCTTGCCCGAAATCGCCAACCGCGTCGCTTCGGCCGTCGAAACGCACATCGCCGTCACCGGATCGCCCCGCAAGCTCAATCCGGTCACCGAACGCAATCTGCTCCGCATCTTCCAGGAGGCCCTCACCAACGCTGTCAAGCACGCCCACGCCACCACCGTAGATGTGGAACTCAAGTTCGAGCCCCACAACATCGAACTGCGCGTCCGCGACGATGGCCGCGGCTTCGATCCCCAAAGCCTCAATCCAGCCGGAAGCGGCCACTACGGTTTAATCGGCATGCGCGAGCGCGCCGAACGAATCGGCGGCCGCCTCACTCTCAACACCGGACCCGGAAAAGGCACCGAGTTACTCGTCGACGTACCCGTTTGACTTCTTATGAAGAATTCCAACAGCCAAGGCCGGATTCGCACCATGATCGTCGAAGACCACTTCGTCGTTCGCGTCGGACTAGCCGCCATCATCAACAGCCAGCCCGACATGGTCAACGTGGCCGAGACCGGCAACGGCCGCCAAGCCATCGAACTCTACGAAGAGCACGAGCCCGACGTCACCCTCATGGACCTGCGCCTGCCTGGCCTGAGCGGCATCGAGGCCATCACCGCCATCCTCGACAAATTCCCGCGTGCCCGCATCATCGTTCTCTCCTCGTTCGGCGGCACCGAAAACGTTTTCCGCGCTTTTCAGGCCGGTGCCCGATCTTACTTCCTCAAGGATGTGAAAGGCCGCGAGTTAGTTGA
>Ga0302326_10015957_pt1 | contig 15756 bp, 14 predicted proteins | sample Palsa_T0_3_FD_202264 | JGI IMG/M metagenome (GOLD analysis project Ga0302326, IMG submission 202264) | Peat permafrost microbial communities from Stordalen Mire near Abisko, Sweden - Palsa_T0_3 | ecosystem: Environmental > Terrestrial > Soil > Palsa > Peat permafrost | place: Sweden: Abisko... | reverse complement strand
GCGCTCGTGATAAATGCCACGAGGCCTGCGAAAAACGGTTTCCCCTCGTGTTCGGCGTAATGCGCTTTCGCTCGCGCTTCGTCGACCGCGAGCAGCTTGAGCGCCGCGATGGTGTACCCGCGCCGCTCGAAGCGCGAGACGATCTCGCCGACAAGCCCGCGCGCGACGGCGTCGGCCTTGGCGAGAATGAGCGTTTGTTCGATTGCCATAGCGCCGCCTAGGTTACGCGGCCCCACCGGATGAGGCCTGGTCGTGTTCGAGATCCGTTACTACGACGAAACCGATAGCACCAACGACGATGCCGTACCGTTGCTCGGGCTTCCAGAAAGCGCCGGCCTCGTACTGTGGGCGGACTTCCAGCGTGCCGGTCACGGCCGGCGTGCGCGCAATTGGGTCGCCCCGCCTGGAACGTCGTTGCTCGTGACCACCCTGCTGCCGCGGCCGGTCGCATCCGAGCACCTGTGGGCGGTGCCGTTTTGGACTGCCCTCGGCGTAGCGGACGGCATCGAGGCCGCGACCGGCGTGCGCGTCGCGTTGCAGTGGCCGAACGACCTGCTGCTCGAGCGGCGCAAGTGTTGCGGCATCTTGTGCGTCTCGCGCGTGATCGGCGAACGCGCGTGGGTTGGCTGCGGCACGGGAATCAACGTCGTTCGTCCGGACGCAGATCCCGCGCTCGCCGCGATCGATCCGCCGCCCGCGTTTCTTTCCGATCGCGCGCCGAACGTCGACCGCCGCGCGCTCCTGGATGCGATATTAGTCGCTTACGACGGTTTGCTCGCAGACCTCGACCGGCCGGAAACGATCGCGCGCGCCTGGGAGCGGCGCGCGGGCCTCGAGGGCACGCCGTACCGCATCTTGCTCGACGGCGAAAGCGCGCCGTTCGATGCGACCGCGCGACGACTGGGTTCCGACGGCACCCTCATCGTCGAACGCAACGGCGCCGAACGACGCATCGCGCTCGCCGACGCGCGCGTGTTGCGATGAGCCCTCAGCCGGCCGTGCGTAAGACCGGTTACGCGCATCGTACGAGCCGCTGCTTACAATAGACGCGTGAGCGCGGCAATGCGAGAACACTGGCGGCACTACGCGATCGAGGCGTGGGGCTTGGGGACGTTCATGCTCGTCGCCGGTGCCGCGGCTGCAATCCTCGGGCACGTTTCATTCCCGCCACTCGAGACGCGTGCGCTCTTCGGCGTTACGATGGGCGCGACCGTGATGGCCCTCGCGTATTCACCCTGGGGCGCCAGGTCGGGCGCGCACATGAATCCGGCGCTGACGCTTTCGTACGCGTGGCTGGGCAAGCTTGCGCCGTGGGATGTTACGTTCTACATCGTCGCACAGTTCGCCGGAGGGTTCGCCGGGCTCGCGCTCGCGGCGCTCATCTTCGGAACCGCGCTCACCGCACCGCCCACCGAGGCGATCGTCACGAAGCCTGGAGCTGCCGGTATTGCGGCCGCGTTCGCCGCCGAAGCGGCGATGACGTTCGTGCTCATGGCCGTCATCCTCTACACATCCAACGCGAGCCCGCGGATCGCGCGCTTCACCGCCGTGTGCGCGGGGCTACTCGTCGCGACCTATATCACACTCGAAGCCCCGATTTCGGGGATGAGCCTCAACCCGGCGCGCACCTTTGCGAGTTCGATCGTCGCAAACGATTGGACGGCGGTATGGCTCTACTTCGTCGCGCCGCCGCTCGGAATGCTCGCGGCCGCCGCCGCGTACACGCGCCTGCACGGCAGTCATGCGGTCAAGTGCGGCCGGCTCCACCACGCACCGCAATTTCAGTGCATCTTCCGCTGCGGAATGTCACGCTGAGCCTGTCGAAGCGCGTCTGGTTAACGGCTCGCGCGTACCCGCTTTTCGCACGTATCGCAGAAGTGCGAGAGCTTGTTGTCGGTGTCGTAGATCGAGTTTGAGAAATACATCGCGCACCGGGCGTTGAAGCAGTGCTTGAGCCCCAGGGCGTGTCCGAGGTCGTGAACCGCTTCCTTGAGGGTGCGTTGAAACAACAGATTTAAATCCGCGCGCTCGCCGTAGAAGTCGCAGCGCAAACGGTGCAGCGAAACGATGGCGACGCGCTGCTCTTCGCTCGCATCGCCGAAGATAAACTGATGCGAGGTCTTATAGAGGTCGAAATCGGTGACCGCGAGGCGGAAGCCGTCGATCGGCGGCTGGGTCGCGGCGACGCGCGTTATCAGCGTATTGAGAAACATCTGCTTGCGCACGCTGTTGAGCGAGGTGCGCGGAACGCGCAACGTCCGCTCGACTTCGCAAGTGAAGAGGAACCGCTCCTCGAGGCAGAGCGCTAGCCGTTCCAAGAACGCCGCGTCCATCGCATTAATCGGTATGATCCCGATGTGACCCACGGAAAGAGTAGTTTGCCCAAGAGCGCCCCGGAACCTGTGCAGATTTCTCGGGCCGTTGCCGCGAATGAGCCGTGCATGATCGTCGGCATCGGGACCGATCTTGCCGAAGTCGAGCGTTACAAGTTCGACGAGGCCACGCTCGCCCAATTCGCACGGAAAGTTTACACGGAAGAAGAGATGCGCTATGCGATGCGCAAGCGCAATTGGGCCGAACGGCTGGCAGGTTTCTTCGCAGCGAAGGAAGCCGCTCGTAAAGCCTTCGGTCACGCGATTCCGTGGGGCCGGGTCGGCGTGACGCACGAGCGCAGCGGCAAACCGGTGCTGGTCTTTCTCGAACCGTATGACGGGCTGCCGGCGAGTCGCGGCGTGGCGCGCATTCACTTGACGATCACCCACACCGCAACGATGGCGTCCGCCGTCGTCATTCTCGAAAGCGACTGATGCGCGTCCTTACGGCCGAGCAAATGCGCGCGGCCGATGCGGCCGCGGTCGCGGTAACCGGCGACGTCGCGCTGATGCGCGCGGCCGGCGAAGCGATCGCCGGAGCGCTGCGTCAGCTCGCGCCCGGCGCGCGCAAGATCGTCGCGTTTGCCGGCCCGGGCAACAACGGCGGCGATGCCTTCGCCGCGCTCTCCGCCCTTGGGGGTCCGAGCCAGCGCGTCGTCTACGCCATGCCCGCGCCCGCGCTGAGTCCCGGACGCCGCGACGCGCAGCGCCAGGCGCTCGCGACCGGGGTGGTACTGCGGCCCTTTCCGCTCACCTACGACGACGCCGTCGCTGCGATCGAAGGCGCCGACATCGCAATCGACGCGTTGCTCGGCACGGGCGCGCGACCCACGATCGCAAACGAGTTCGAAATCGCGGTTCGCGCCCTTGGGTCCGGCCGGGCGCGCGTACTCGCCATCGACATCCCGACCGGCGTCGACGCGACGACCGGCGCCGCCGCGCCGAACGCCGTGCGCGCGAACGCGACGATTTCGCTCGGCGCACCGAAGCTCGGTTTGCTGCTCGAACCCGCGCGCGGCTGCTGCGGCGCGCTCTACGTCGGCGACATCGGCATCGAGGCACAGATCGATGTGCTCGGCGGCGACGTTTACGACGTGCTCGACGCGGAAGAATTTCTCGACTTGCTTCCGGCACGCGGTGAGGAGTCCGATAAGCGCTCTGCCGGCGCTCCGCTCGTCATTGCCGGGTCCGCCCAGTTTCCCGGCGCAGGCGTGCTGTGCGCGCGAGGTGCGGCCCGCGCCGGTGCCGGCTACGTCACCGTCGCGTGTCCCGAAACGGCGGCGGCGGCGATTCGCGGGCACTTGATCGAACAGGTCGTCGTCGCATACGACGAGCGCGACCCGGCGGGCGCAATCGAGACGCTGCTCGATCTTACGCGGCGCTCGACCTCGGTCGCGATCGGACCGGGGCTCGGTCTCTCCGATGCGATGGGCGAGATCGTGCGCGGGTTTCTGACGAAGCTGGAGCGCCCGTTCGTCGCGGACGCAAGCGCACTGTTTCATCTCGGCAAACATCTCGACGTGCTGCGCGGCAAAACGTGCGTGCTCACGCCGCACGAAGGCGAATTCGCGCGACTTTCCGGCGAAGGCACGATCGCACCGGGCGAGCGGATCGCGCGGCTGCGTTCGTTCGTCACCCGCACCGGCATCACGACCTTACTCAAGGGAAACGCAACGTTGATCGACGACGGTACGACGATGCACGTCAACGTCACCGGAACGAGCGCGCTCGCAACGGCGGGCACGGGCGACGTCCTCAGCGGGGCGATCGCAACGCTGCTCTCGCAAGGCCTCGCGCCGATCGACGCGGCGCGCGCCGGTGCGTACTGGCACGGACTTGCCGGGCGCGAAGCGGCACGCTTGCGGCCGGTCGGCGTCGTGGCGGGCGACGTCGCCGAAGCGTTCGGCGCCGCACTGCCGGTCCGCGCGCATTCCTCGAGCACGCATCTTCGGCGGCTGCTATGAGCGGCTGGATGATCTACGGCGCGACCGGCTACACGGGCGAGCTGATCGCGCGCGAAGCCGTGCGCCAAGGACTCAAACCGATCCTCGCGGGGCGCCGCGCCCTACCGGTCGAGACGCTCGCGAAAGAACTCGGGCTGCAGGCCCGCATCATGCTGCTCGGGGATCCTGCAGCGGTCGCGGCGAGCCTCGACGACGTGACGCTCGTGCTCAACTGCGCGGGACCGTTTAGCGAAACGGCGGAGCCGATGCTGCGCGCATGTCTCGCGAAGCGCGCGCACTACCTCGACATCACCGGAGAGATCGCCGTCTTCGAGTTCGCGCACGCGCTCGACGCACGTGCGGTTGCGGCCGGAATCGTGATCTGTCCCGGCGTCGGATTCGACGTCGTGCCGACCGATTGCGTTGCTGCGATGCTCAAAGAGGCGCTTCCGGAGGCAACGGATCTCGCGCTCGGGTTCGACGGCCCGCAGCGCATGTCGCCCGGCACCGCAAAGACGACGGTCGAGGGCATCGGTGAGGGCGGCAAGATCCGCCGCGCGGGACTCATCGAACGCGTGCCGCTCGCCTACGGCGCTCGCACGATCGACTTCGGGCGCGGGCCGCGGGCGGCGCTGGCGATCCCGTGGGGCGATATCGCTACCGCGTATTACACGACGGGGATTCCGAACATCACCGTATATATCCCGACGACACCGAGCCGCCAGCGCATGCTCGGCGCGGTCGATGCGCTGCGTTTCGTATTCCGCTCGCGAACGGTGACGCGCTTTCTCCAAAGCCGCATCGAATCAGCCGTTCAAGGTCCCGGCGAAACCGCGCGCGCGGCAGCGACCACGTGGGTGTGGGGCGAAGCTCGTGCCGCCAGCTCGACGAAAACGATTCGCATCACAACGCCCGATCCATATGCGTTGACGATCGACGCCGCCATCGGCGCCGCCCGCCGCCTGCTCGAACACCCGGTCACCCCCGGCAGCACCACCCCGGCGCAACTCCTCGGCAGCCGATTCGTCCTCGACTTACCAGGAACCGCGCTCCTGTCGAGCTGAGGTCATGGCTCGCGCCAATGCCAGTGCTTACGACGCGTGAGCCAAGGGGGCACCGGCGGCCACGTCCTCGAGAAGGACCATGATGCGTTTTGTCTCGCGCTCCTGTAGAAGCGAGGGAGATTAACGCAGCGCTGCTGACACGAAGTGGGTCCTAAGTAAGAGTTGGCGGCCGCCAGCCGACAGTTCACTAGGTGGGCAAGAGCGCAACGCTTCTCCCCAAAGGCACTAGAGAATGACTTGGGACACAATACGGGCGGGGAAAATTCCTGACGTCATTCGGCTGCGAGAGCGCGTTTCGCGGTTCTTAGTCGTGCTGCTATGGCTTCACGTTCCGCTCGTCATCGCCATGGCCGTTCACAACGGTACCGACGTGATCGCGCAATCGCTGATCGTCGTCGCCTTAGCGAGCGTGGCGTTGGTTACTATGGTCATCAACGCCTCGAGTACGCTGACTCGGCTAATTGTGGCCTTTGCCCTGACCTGTATGCCAATTCTAATCGTCTATAACGGCACCGGGCCCTGGCAAATCGACTACCATATGTATTTCTTCGCAGTCTTCGCAATGCTCGTCGCCTATTGCGACTGGCGACCGATCGCTCTCGCGGCAGCCCTGACCTCGGTGCACCACGTGATTTTTGACATTGTGGATCCGGCTCGCGTTTTTCCGAACGAGGGTGGACTTTACCGCGTCGCGCTTCACGCCGGCATCGTCGTCGTCGAGTGCACCGTGCTCATCTGGATCACGTTCCAACTACGGCGCCTATTTATCGACTTCGCGACGGCACGCCGGCTCGCGGAACGCGCACTCGCTCGTGCCGATGCAGCAAGCCATCTGCAGCACGCCGCTACGCATGACGACCTGACCGGTACCGAAAATCGCCGCGCCTTCCTACGGCGCATTCAGGAGAATCTCGAGCGAACGGCGACCCATCCCGACTACCGCTTCGCCGTCTTATTTCTGGACTTGGACAACTTCAAGAGCGTCAACGATCGCTTCGGACACGGCGCCGGTGACGTGCTTCTCGAGAACTTCGCGCGCCGTCTAGATCGGTCAATCCGACCGCAGGATTCCGTAGCCCGGCTAGGTGGCGACGAATTTGCGATACTCGTCGCAGACATCGCTAGCGTTGTCATGGCCGAGTTTGTGGCCAAACGCGTGGTGGCAGAAATGGAGGCCCCCTTTGCTATTCAGGGCCACCTCGTCGATGCGTCGACAAGCATCGGCATAGCCTTCAGCGCGGGCTACACTGGGCCGCTGACACTACTGCGCGACGCGGACGCCGCGATGTATCGAGCGAAGAAGCTTTCCGGCGATAGCTGCCGGTACGCTACGTTCGCATAATTTAGGCCGCCGTCGACCGCCCTCCACCTCTATCGTTTGAGCGTGACGAAGTTTAAGCGATAGCGAAGATCCGGGTCTTGGTGAGCGACACGTCGAGGGCGTATGCGAGATCGGCAAGGATGTCGGCTTCGTCTTCGATGCCGACGGAAAGCCGCAGCAGATCGGGTGTGATGCCGAGTTCCGCCTTGCGGGCTGCCGGAACCGAACCGTGGGTCATCGCCGTCGGGCTGCAGATCAGCGATTCGACGCCGCCGAGCGACGTTGCGAGGTTGAAGATGCGCGTCGAGCTCGCGATCTCGAGGGCGCGCTCCGCCCCACCGTGCGGGCGGAACGACACGACGCCACCGAAGCCGCGCATTTGCCGCTTCGCCAGCTCGTGGTGGGGGTGCGAGCTCAGGCCGGGATAGTAGACCGCGGCGACGTCGTCGCGCGATTCGAGGAAGTGCGCGACCGCGTGTGCGTTTCGCTCGTGTTCGCGCATCCTCAGCGCCAGCGTCTTCGCGCCGCGTAGCGTGAGGTAGGCATCCCACGGTCCGGGAACGGCGCCGACCGCATTTTGGTGGAACGCTATCTGTTCCGCAAGCGCGGCGTCGTTCGTGATGACGATGCCGCCGACGACGTCGCTATGACCGCCGAGATATTTCGTCGTCGAATGCATCACGATGTCGGCGCCGAGTTCGAGCGGACGCTGCCAGTAGGGCGTGGCGAACGTGTTGTCGACCGCGATCGCGAGACCGGGCCGCTTCAGCGCCGCGATCGCAGCGATGTCGACGATGCGCAACAGCGGATTGGTCGGCGTCTCGAGCCACACGAGCTTCGTGTTGAGGCGAATGGCATCGCGCGTCGCTTGAAGGTCGCACGTATCGACGTAGGTCGTCGTGATCCCGTAGCGCGGCAACACGTCGGAGAGCAAGCGATACGTTCCGCCGTAGCAGTCGTTCGTTGCGACGACGTGATCGCCGGCCGCGAGAATCGAGCACGCGCCGTTGACGGCCGCCATTCCCGATCCGAACGCCGATGCGAACTGCGCGCCTTCGAGGTCGGCCAGCTGCCGCTCGAGGGCGAGCCGCGTCGGGTTCCCCGAGCGCGAGTAATCGAAGCCCTTCGTGACGCCGACTTGCGCCTGCGTGAACGTCGCCGTCTGGAAGACGGGGACGACGGTCGAGCCGGTCGCACTGCACGGGTCCTGTCCGGTCCGGATCGCTCGGGTAGCGAATCCCCGGGTAGCCACGGCAGCCTCGGGCGCACCGCTGGTGCGCGAAGTCGGCTGCGAGTGGCCGAAAGCATCATTCGGCATGAGTTACACTCCACAGTAAATATTGAATTGTCGGCCGGCTAATTACGGTTCGCGGCGAGGAGACCCCTTCACATCTGCCGGCTCCGGGGGCTTACCGTCCGGTCGGGGAACGGGCGGAACCGGCACCCGTAACCTTTCCGCGCTTGGCGCGATGCTGAGGCGCCTGCGCGCGAAAGCCATCAAGGGGAAGATCGCAAAAAACACGATCGCGCAGTAGGTCGGGCCGAACGCGGCGTCCACGGCGAATGCCACGCACATCACCGAAAACAGCACGCAACATCTCACGAATGACGCCCACGTCTTATTGCGCTCCTCGTCGTCGAACGTCCACCAGCCGCGGCGCAGGTTACGCACGTAGACCACCGACGCGAGCGTCATCATGGCGGCGAAAAGGATCGTATATTCCGCAAGCGCTTCGCGCGCACTCGAGAATCTCGCGTTCTCGTCGATGTGGGTGATCGCATACATCGCAAACGGCATCAAACTTACGAGCGCGAGGTACGCGAAGGCGAGAAAGAGGTCGACGCGCGTCGGCTCGAACGCCCCGGACATCAGACGGTGATACGTCATCCACATCGACGCCAGCAACGCAAAGGTGCCGAAGTACAGCAGCAAGCTTAGCGGCTGTGCGAGGCTGACGTGTCCGTGCGCGTACGGGAGCTGCAGCGCGCACTGCGAGACGGCAAACCCGAACACGATGTCCCCGAAGCCCTCGAGCCGCGTCGCAAGCCGCCGCTCGCGGATCGAGAGACTTGCCGCAAAGGACCCTTCAGCCGGCTGCGAAGCGTGGATGGCGAACCTCAATTCAACTCAGAGCGTCAAGAGCTCGCGTAAGCCGTTCTCGTCGAGCACCGGGATTCCGAGCGACTGGGCTTTCGCGAGTTTGGAACCCGCCTCGTCGCCGGCGACGACGTAGTCGGTCTTCTTGCTGACGCTTCCCGCGACTTTCCCGCCCGCCGCGACGATCAATTCCGTTGCCTCCTCACGCGTGAGCGCCGGAAGCGTCCCGGTCAGCACGAGCGTCTTTCCGGCGAGCGGACCGGCGGGCGCGCGTTCGCGTTTGGGTGCGGTCATGTCGACGCCGCGCGCGCGCAAGCGTTCGATGACGGCGCGGTTCTGCGGCTGAGCGAAAAAGAACGCGACGCTCTCGGCGATCTGCGGGCCGATCCCCTCGGTCGCTTCCAGCTCCTCGCGCGTCGCCGCTTCGAGCGCCTCGATCGTGCCGAAGTCGCCCGCGAGCAACGCGGCATTCTGGCCGCCGACGTAGCGAATGCCGAGCGCCGCGAGGACGCGCGCGAGCCCGCGCGTTTTCGAGCGCTCGATCTGCTGCATGATGTTCGCGCTCGACTTGTCGCCCATGCGTGGCAACTCGGCGAGCCGTTCGGCGGTGAGATCGTAAATGTCCGCAACCGTTTTGCACAGGCCCGAATCGACGAGGAGCGCGGCGAGCGCGTCGCCGATGCCTTCGATGTCCATCGCGCCGCGCGTGCACCAGTGACGGATGCGTTCGCGCAACTGCGCCGGGCACGAGATATTGGTGCAGTACGAGAACACGTCGTCGGGCGGATGATCGACGGCCGAATGACACACGGGACACCGCTCGGGCAGCTTCGTCACCTTGGTGCGCTTGGGCCGCAGCTCGAGCACGGGACCCACGACGTACGGAATCACGTCGCCCGCGCGATGGACGATGACGGTATCCCCGACGCGGATGTCCTTGCGGACGATGTCTTCCTCGTTGTGCAAGGTCGCACGTTTGACGGTGACGCCGCCGATGACGACCGGTTCCAAGACCGCAAACGGATTGAGCTTCCCGGAGCGGCTGACGTTGATATCGATGGCTAACAGCTTCGTGCGCGCTTCTTGGGCGCGGAATTTGAACGCGGTGGCCCAGCGAGGATCCTTGCCCGCGTAGCCGAGCTTGTGCTGCAGGGCGATGTCGTCGACTTTGATGACGATGCCGTCGATCTCGTAGTCGAGCGACTCGCGCTCGTCTTCCCAGCGCTCGCAGAACGCGATCACTTCCTCGATGCTCGCGCACAACGTCGCGCGTTCGTTCACGGGCAACCCGAAGCCGCGCAAGGTCGCGAGCAGATCGTGCTGCGTGGGCGGAACGGGCGCGCCCTCGTACGCGCCGATCGCATAGGCGAAGAACGAGAGCTTGCGCTCGGAGGTGATGCGCGAGTCCTTTTGGCGCAACCCTCCGGCCGCGGTGTTGCGCGGATTCGCGAACAGCGGAAGCCCCGCATCCGCGCGCACGCGATTGAGTTCCGCGAACGCGTGCTTGCTGAGATAGACTTCGCCGCGGACGTCGATCGTGGTGGGTACGTGCTGGCCGGCAAGGCGGTGCGGGATCTCGCCGATCGTCCGGATGTTGGCGGTGACGTCCTCGCCGACCGAGCCGTCGCCGCGCGTTCCGGCCGAGCGCAGCGCTCCGCCCTCATAGCGCAGCGACATCGCGAGACCGTCGATCTTCAGCTCGCAGACGTAGGAAACGGCCGTGCCCGCGAGCTTTGCAACCCGCGCGTCGAACGTGCGCAACTCGGCGGCGTCGAACGCATTCGCGAGCGAGAGCATCGGAACGTCGTGGCGGTAGGGCGCGAAGTCCGTCGACGGCGCCGCGCCGACTTGCTGCGTCGGCGAATCCGGGGTGGCAAACTCCGGATGCTCGCGCTCCAGATCGCCGAGTTCGCGCAGCATCGCGTCGTACTCGGCATCCGCGATCGTCGGCGCGTCGAGCACGTGGTAGTTGCGGCTCGCCTCAGCGAGCGCTCCGCGCAAGACGGTCATCCGGTCTTTGAGTGACTGTTTGCTTGCCACGCGGGCGTCTACGAGGGCAGTAATCGCTTCGCCCGCCGCCAAGCTTGCAAGCGATGTTGGAGCACCAGCAAACACCGCACGGGAAGCGATTCATCTTTGCCGGCGGCGCGGAGGGTTCGGGAACGAGGCTCCTGCGCCGCGTGCTGGCTGCTCCGGCATGCTGCGCGAGCCACGGCCGGGGCATCGCGAAACTTCCGGACCACCCGGACGCGGAACCCTTGTTCCGCGCTTTCGAGGAAGCAAACGCGCGCCTCTGGGATCGCCGGTTGCCCTTGCCGATGCACGAACAGGCGCGCGAGGATGTTCATCGAGCCGCGGCGGCATTGGTCCAGTCGCCGGCCTTTGTCGAGTGCACGCACTTCATCTTCAAGCGGTCGTTCCCGTTCGGCGGAGGCGACCACCATCGTCCCGATCTTTTCGACGTCGTCGACCTGCCGGTGGAAAGCCGGATCGTGCTCATCTATCGCGAGCCGTGCGCCGCTACCTATTCCACATTCCGTCGCGGATTCGATACCGATCTCCGGCGCCTGGCCTTGCGCTGCGCCGAGCATCTGACGTGGCTCGACGCGCAGTTTCGCGCGGTCGATCCCGCGCGGGTTCTGCTTGTCTCCTATCCGCGCTTGTGCCGGGCGCCGGATACGGAACTCGAGCGGCTGTCGACGTTCTGCGGCCTCGCTGTGTCACACAGCGACCTCGGCGAAACCCTGGAGCCCGACACCGACGCCCGCTATCGCCGCGAGCTGCCCGCCCCGCAGGCAGAATGGCTGGAAACCTTCTTCGATGCGCGCCGGCGTTCGCAGTGGCACTCGCTGACGCAGTAATCGCACGGGCCGCCGCCAAGCATGCAATGAATGTTTGCGTTTGCATTCAAACAGGCACCGCTGTTTCTGACCTTCGGTGACGGCGCGCTTGCCAAACTCCCGGACGCCGTGCGCGCATGCGACGGGACGCGCGCGTTGCTCGTTGCTTCACCGTCCCAGAAGGCGGTAGCCGCTCGCGCGGAGACCTTGCTCGAGGCCGTGTCGATCGGCCGCTTCGACGGCGTGGCGCCGCACGTTCCCGGCTCCGCCGTCGAAGCGCTTGAAGCGCTCGCGCGAGAACGTCAGGCGGACGTCCTCGTTGCGCTCGGCGGCGGCGCCGCAATCGACCTGTGCAAGGCGGCGGCGTCCGGCCTCGGGCTGCCCGTCGTCGCGGTTCCGACGACCTACGGCGGCTCCGAGCTCACGATGCACGCCGGGCGTACCGACGGGCAACGCAAGTCTGCCGTCGCTTCGGGCGCGCCGCGCGCCGTGATCTACGACCCCGAGCTCACCTACGATCTGCCGCGCCGCGCGGGCGCGGGCAGCGCGATGAACGCCGTAGCGCACTGCGTCGAAGCGCTTTACGCGCCGAGCGCACTGCCGCTTGCACTGCTTGCTGCGGAAGAAGGCTTGCGCCGTATACCGGCACCGCTGCGAGCGGTTGCGAACGACCCGCACGACGTTCAGGCGCGCAACGCACTGCTCTTCGGCGCGTACCTCGCGGCCGTCGCGCTTGCAGGTTCCGGGATGGCAGTGCACCACCGCATCTGTCATGTGCTCGGGGGAACGTACGGCATCGCCCACGGCGACGCGAACGCCGTCATTCTTCCTGTGGCCGCGCGCTTCAACGCCTCGGCCGCACCCGATGCGCTCGCAACGGTCGCTCGCGCGCTCGGCGTCAGCGATGCGGCGGCCGGGCTCGCGGCGCTCGCGCGCGACGCCGGCGCCGCGACGTCACTCGAGGAACTCGGCCTCGACCGCAATCAGTTCGAAAAGATCGCCGATCTCGCGCTCACGCATCCGTTAGCAAATCCGCGCCCCGTCGATCGCAGCGCCATCGTCGGATTGCTCGAAGAGGCGTGGAGTCCTACACCGTAAACGTCAGCGGGCGCGGCACGAGCTCGTACCCGAGACCGTCCTTCGTAATGGAGGCGCACTGCACGAAATGCTTGCCCTTCGCCAGGCCCCGCAGCGAGATCTCCGCGCCCGAGAATCCCGTGAACTCCGCGGGCGCGCTCGCGATGACTGCCGCAACGTCGGGACGGGACTGGCCGTAGACGGGCGTTGCGTCGTACCGGATGTGGCCGTCGACGAGCAAGATCGCGCCGCGCGCGGGGCCACGCGTTTCGGGATCGGCGACCCAGCCGCGTACGAGCGCTTTGCTGTGGTCCGCCGCGACGTCGATCACGTCAACCGAGCCAAGGCCGGGGAAATCGTGGCGCGCGACGAGGCGCGCGAGGACGCCCGGGCCGAGCGGCGGTAGCGCGGTTGCGGTTGCGGATGCCGACGCAGGCGGTGCGGTCGATCCGATCACGATCGGATGCGCGAGCGAGCCCGCAACGAACGCGATGCAGAGGGCGACCGCGATCCCGGCCGCAGCGCGGGGTTCGAGGCCACCGCGCAGTCCCAGCGCGCGGGCCGCGAAAAACAGGGCTACCAGAATAACGAGGGTCGCTATCACGTCGCGGGCCGTTCTGCGGGCGAGACGCCACGCCTTGCTAGGCGTCAGACAGACGCGATCTCGCGGGCACCGGATGGGCGACGATCAGGACTTGGCGGAGGAGGAGCCCCAGATTTCGGGCAAGCGTTTGGTTCGTGATCGAGCTATCGTGATGGCGCCTCGTTCGACGGGCCCGATCCGGCGGCTGGTGTCGTTTTGGCCCGAGGCCGTTATCGTCGGGGTGTGTGCTGCGGCTCTGATCGGTGGCTTCTCTTTTGCACGGACGCGAGAGCTAGCCGAACCGGCGATGCCGGAGACGCCTCTAGCGCTTCGAACGGCGGCGCCGCTGGCCGGGCTTATCGTCGACCAAGGCGCCGTCAACGTATCGCTCGATACCGCGAGCCAAGCGCAAACGTCGATCACGCTCGCCGGGGCTGCGGCCGGCGTTGCCCTGCCGTTTCGAACCGACCGCCCGATCGTGTTCGTCGGTTGGGCCGTCGATCACGACGAGCCGGCCGGCGGGGTTTATCTCGTTGTCGACGGCACCAAAGTGTTTGCGGGTCTGTACGGGCTCGAGCGCCCCGACGTCGCTCAAGCGTTGCATATCGCAGCTCTTCGGTCGGGCTTCGTCGTCCGCGTCGGCCCGGGCGAACTTACGGCAGGGCGACACGAACTTGCGATCCGGGTCGTCGATCGCACGGGGAAGGGCTATTACGAAGATAATCCGCGCACGACGGTCGACATCGTAGGCGCCGGAAGAGTTCGTTGACTCGCTTCGATCGCATCGGGCTGCTCTTGGTTTTGCTGTGTCCGATCGTCTTGAACTCTCCGGAGATCACCGGCGCGTTCGTTGCCGATTCCGCGTTGCGCTACAGTGGGTTAGCCGTGGGCCTCCGGCCCGGGCTCATGCCGGGGGCTCCGCAGATCGACCCGACCTTCGGAACACAACACGACGCGCTCGGCTACCGAGCGATAAGCGACCTCGTGCACGGTACGATGCCCTGGTGGAACGAGTTTGAGGGTGCTGGGGCACCTCTCGCGGGCGAAATGCAGTCGTCGCCGTTTTATCCGCTGATGCCATTACTCTTGCTCCCGCACGGTCAGGTTTTGATCCAAGTTGCAATACAGATTCTCAGCGGCTTGGCGACCCTAGCCCTGTTGAGGAAATTGCGCGTCTCACCGGCCGGCGCGGTTCTGGGCGCGCTCTTGTTCGAGGTAAACGGCACGATTGCGTGGCTTTCGGGAGCGGACTGCTACCCGGCCCCTTGCCTCCCGATTGCGATCTACGGCATCGAGGCTCTGCGGGGATCGGAGAGGAGCGAACGCATCGGAGGGATTCTTCTGCTCGCGCTTTCGATCGCGATATCGATCAGCGCGGGTTTCATCGAAGTTTCGTTTCTGAACTTTATTCTCGTTCTCGCCTGGGCAACTCTGCGATTGCGGCAATCTTCAGCGCCCGTCCGGGTCCGGTTCGCTGCTTCTTTCGGGGCCGCCGGCTTCACCGCGCTGCTGCTTGCCGCACCGATATTGCTGGCGTTCTTCGATTATCTCGCAGTGGGCGACGTCGGAGGGATTCACACCGGCGAGACCGCTCGCAGCCTCGTGCTTCCGGGCCTCGTGCAGAAGCTCGCACCGTACGTTTGGGGCCCGATCTTCTACTTCGACGGCGGTATCCTCTCAGTATTGACGTGGGGAAATACGGGCGGATACGTCGGTTTCGCGCTGCCCGTGCTGGCGATCGTAGCGACGTTCGGTACGCGCGAGCGGGGCCTGCGATGGCTCCTCGCCGCCTGGATCGTGGTCTCCGTCGGCACGACGTTCGGGATGCCCGTCGTTCAGAAGGTCGCGTTGCTTTTCCCGGGCGTGAAGTACACGGCGTACTACCGTTATCTGGATACTTCTTGGGAGTTCGCGCTCGCCATCCTGGCGGCGTTTGCCGTCGACGACGCGCTTGCGCTGGGTTGGCCGGAGTTGCGCAAGCGCTGCCTGGTGGCCGTCGGCCTCGTCGGCGCGGTCGCGGTCGCGAGTTTTTTGGGCTCGCTCGATCTCGTGTCCCTCTTGCTGACGAGAGCGGGTTATTCTCCGTGGTTGGCGGCGTCCGTGGTCGCGGCGACTCTTCTGGGTGGCGCGATTCTGCTCAGTAATCGCTTCTCAACGGCGACGTGGCGCGCGGTCGCGCTCGGGGCGATAGCCCTTGCCGAAGCGTTTGCAGCCTACCTCGTTCCGACGCTTACCTATCCGCTGGATGGTACGGTGGCGATGGGTGGGGTCAACTTCCTGCGGGCGCACCTTGGATTCCAGCGATTTTACTCGATCGGCCCGATCGCGCCGAACTACGGATCGAAGTTCGACATCGCGTCGATCAACTATAACGACCTGCCGATGGCACGATCCTGGGTCGACTACGTCCATCGCCGGCTCGACCCGTATTCGAGGCCATTGGTTTTCAATGGGACCG